>OBLW0100001243.1_pt1 | contig 21770 bp, 23 predicted proteins | sample 1520161 | NCBI WGS metagenome assembly OBLW01 (sample SAMEA3539309, study PRJEB22396) | soil metagenome | biome: tundra; feature: field; material: soil | place: USA | collected 2010-05 | depth 0.15 m | reverse complement strand
CGTCGCGATTTTGCCGTTGCCCAGTTCGCCTCGCAGATTGTCGGGTCACCCGACGGCAACCTTTCGGACGGGCTTCGCGCCCGGTTGGCCGCACAGGAAGACGAATTGAAGCGTCTGCGCCGCGAACTCGAAGATTCGCGGATGAAGTCCGCTGCTGGTGCACTGGATGAGGCCGTCAGTCACGCTGCTGAAGTGAAGGGCGTGAAGGTCCTGACACACCGCGCTGACAATCTCGAACGCGGCCAATTACGGACATTGGTCGACAACTTGAAACAGAAGGCGGGCGAGGCCGTCGTGGTCCTGGCCTCGGCTCAGCCGGAAGGCAAGGTTGCCATCATTGCCGGTGTTACGCCGGGCCTGGTCAAGCGCATTCAGGCTGGCAAGCTCGTCGGTGCGGTCGCCAAGTTTGTGGGCGGATCTGGCGGCGGCAAGCCCGAGATTGCTGAAGCCGGGGGCAAAGACCAGTCTCAGATCGATGCGGCACTTAAAGCCGCGCCTGAAGTCGTTGCTTCGCTGCTCGGCTAGGTTGCATATCGCGTGATTTTGCACTCTTGGGTCCGCGGTTTCCCATCCTTTCGCCAGAGACCAAAAAGCAGGTCCTTCGACTCGCTTCGCTCGCTCAGGATGACAGGATGGAGCGCGGAGATCATTCCGGCCGCTCAAAAGACGAAGGGCCGCGTGATTTCGGCCCTTCAAAAAACACCAGCTGTGTTGAACACCGGTTATCTAAATCGGAAGCTCACCTAGCGTGCTCCGCCTCCACCACGAACCGGAAAGCTGTACGCCACGCCGAACGAGACGATCGGATACGTCTGCAGGGGATTCAGATCGTTTTTCCACTTGGCAATCTGTGCCGCCAGATCGCTCTGAATCTGCAATGCATTCGGATCCGTGGTGCTGGCGACGTTGGTGCATTCCGTTTGTGCCTGGTCAGCGCAGGCCCAGCCCGTCAAAGTCGCATTCACTGAGGGTGCACCGGTCAGGGCAACGCCTACTTCCGCCGGGAACGACCAATGACCGCCGCTGCGAGGAATTGTATTCCCCCAGCCGCCTGTAATCGTAAAGGCCGGCTTGTTTGTATTCAGGCCCAGGAGTCCGTTGGCCGTCAGCGGCGTAGCACCCGTCGCGGAATTCACATTCGCCGAGTAGTACGTGTCGTTATTGAGCGTGAAGCTCGTGCCTGCGGCTACCAAAGAGTTGCCAGATACCTTGTTGTTGTTCACCACGAGCACGCCGGGGCTAATGCGGAAGCCGCTGCGGAATGGATAAATATCCGCTGAAATCCCAGCCGAAGCCATGTTCAGTTTCGCGTTTGCGTTAAACCCATTGGTGGTGAAATTGGTCGAGTAGTGGAAGCCATTGCCGGTGGCGCGGATGTTCAGGTGCCGGTTCACGTTGGTCGTCACCTGCACTCCCGGCCCAAGGGTAATGAAGCTGGCGCCGATGGCAATCCGCGAAAATGGAGCCCAGCCCACTGAGGTGTTCTGGACGGTTGCCGCCGGGCGGTAGCTCCCGCCGTCGGTGTTATTTGCGTCCTCGGCAACCAGGCTGGATGAAACGTTGGGAGATTGTGCCGCCAGCGACGCAGCGGCGAGCATAGCCCCAATCGACACCGCAACTATCTTTGCTTTCAACATAAGTGTCCCCCCATTTTTAGATTTGGATATTGAGCTCTCGTTCGACCCGGATTCGTCTCACTCTGCGGCTGTCCCGACCCGGCTTCTTTTCGTGGATGACGAAAGTTCTGAGAAAAGTTACCATAACGTGCAGTGGATTATTACTGTGAAGCATCATAGGTTGATTACGTAAGATGTAGTTGACGGTGCTGCACGACCTTGACAGGTCTGGAACACCGGGCGATCTCTTGAAACGCTTCCAGCTTCACAATGCCGTAAGCTTGCTGCCATGGTCAGGATCGACATCGAATCCGAGGCAAGGTTAAGAATCCGAAGGCAGTTGCTCGCCTGGTATGACTTGAGCCAGCGCGACTTGCCGTGGCGGCGCAATCGCGACCCCTACGCCATTTGGGTCTCGGAAATTATGCTGCAGCAGACCCGCGTCGCCGTCGTTGTTGACCGCTATCAGGCTTTTATGGCCCGGTTCCCGACCCTGGTTTCGCTCGCCCTGGCCCCGGAACAAGAGATTCTCGCCTTATGGAGCGGCCTCGGCTACTATCGTCGCGCCCGCATGCTCCACAAGGCCGCGCAATTCGTCGCAGCCAATCGAGAAGGCAACCTGCCGGCTACCGCCGCTGAGTTGCGGCTCCTCCCCGGCATCGGCAACTACACCGCCGCTGCCATTGCCAGCGTCGCTCACGGCGAGGCTGTTCCCGTGGTCGATGGCAATGTCGAGCGCGTCCTCTGCCGCCTGCAAGGATGGGAAGCTGTGGGCCGTTCCGGTCAAGCCGCGCTCCGCCACAAAGTCGATTCCGTCGCCACGCAGATTCTCGATCCTCAAAGGCCCGGTGACTTCAACCAAGCATTAATGGAACTCGGCGCGACCGTGTGCACTCCGCGCAATCCGCAGTGCCTGGTGTGCCCGCTCTCGCCGGACTGCACTACGCGGGGTGAGCACAAAACGCAGACCAGGCCGCGCATGCTTAGCAAAGAGATTTCGTATGCTCTTGCGGTGCGCACCGGAAAACTGCCCGGCTTCACCAATCGCGAAGTGATGCTCGAGCAGCGCCCCGATTCGAACACCGTGATGCCGGGAATGTGGCAGCTTCCCGTTCTTCGCGAGGTTGCTATGCCCGAGTCCGAATTGCGCATGACTGTGCGTCACGCCATCATGCAGGTCAACTACTACGTGCGCATCCGCACTGTTTTTGAAGAAGACGTTGACAGCCTGACGATCCCGGAAGGCCGCCGCTGCTGGGTTCCTCTTATCAACGCTGCGGGCATGGCGCTCACCGGCCTCACACGCAAAGTTCTCAGCCGCGCCCACCTGCTGCCTGTGGCGCCCCTCGATGCATTGATCCTGCAGACCGCCGTGCAAGAGCCTAGCTGAAGAAGATTCGCGGGTGCGCATCGTGCCGTGAGCCCCTCCATCGACCCGCTAAGAAGCCGTCGCTCCCCAGAATAGAATGTGTCTGACAGCAATCCTCGATGAACTGCGTCATCCCTTCTCAATTCCCGCACTATGGAGATTGAATGCACTCGAAATACTTTCTGTTCTTCGCGACCGCGATCCTCGCCACAGCCCGTCTCGCTCACGCGCAACAAGCAGGCACAGTTCCCGAAGTTCCAGGTCTTCCGCCTGCCGCGCGTGCCGCTGCGGCTTCCATCGATCCTGAGAAAATTCGCGCGCACGTGCGCTTTCTCTCGCTCGACCTGCTTGAGGGCCGCGGACCTGGCACGCGGGGAGCGGAGTTAGCCGCTGAATATATTGCTACCCAGTTTGCGCTGGCCGGTCTCAAGCCTGCGGGCGACAACGGTACCTATTTCCAGCCTGTCCCACTCTTCGCCGTCCACACAGATGAGGACAAAACAAAATTCGCCTTTGTGCCTGCGAGCGGCCAGCCCGTGAATCTTGCCTATGGCACCGAGATTGTCGCGAAAGATCAGGCGGGACAAACCACGGCGGACTTCGATGCGCCCATCGTCTTCGTGGGCTATGGCATTCATGCACCCGAGTACAACTGGGACGACTACGCAGGAGTCGACCTCAAAGGCAAAGTCGCGCTGGTCATCGTCAACGAGCCGCCCTCCGACGACGAGAAGTTTTTCAAGGGCAAGGCGCTCACCTACTACGGCCGCTGGACCTACAAATATGAGGAAGCCGCGCGCCGCGGAGCCGTCGGCGTGCTCATCATTCATCGTCGCGACCTTGCCAGCTATGGATGGGAAGTTGTTCGCAACTCGCAGGCCATCGAGAAGAGCTATCTCCAGGGCGACCCCGACGCCACCTTGCGCGCGGCCGCGTGGATTCAGCACGACGTTGCGCAGCACTTGTTTACTTTGGCGGGTCTCGGCGATCTCGATCAGGCCATCGATCGAGCAGGCAAGCGCGGTTTCCACGCAACGGAGATTCCTGTCCGTCTGCACGCCCACATTGAGAGCCGCGTGCGCCGCTACGTCAGCTCCAATGTAGTCGCGCGGGTTTCCGGCGTCAGCCCCGGCGGAAATTCAGTCCTCTACACAGCGCACTACGATCACCTAGGCATCGATCCTGACGCCAAGGGAGACAACATCTACAACGGCGCTGCCGACAATGGCACTGGCTGCGGCATTCTGCTGGAGATGGCACGGGCCTTCGCGCAATCGATCCAGCCGCCGCCGCACGATATCTTCTTTGCCACTGTCACCGCGGAAGAGCAGGGCCTTCTCGGCTCGCAATTCCTCGGCATGCATCCCCCCGTCCCTGCACGCCAGATTGCGCTTGACCTCAACTACGACATGCTGCTGCCCATAGGCGTACCTCGCTCGGCTGACTTGAATGGAGCCGAGCGCATAGACTTCTGGCCCACCGTCGAGACCGTCGCCAAGGCATTCGACATTCAGCTGCTCCCCGATCCCACGCCCATGGCCGGGCACTACTACCGCAGCGACCACTTCTCGCTCGCGCATGTCGGCGTCCCTGCGTTTTCGGTGGACCAGGGCGAGCTGTTCGAAGGACACGATGAGGCGTGGGGCCATGCGCAGAGCGAAGACTACGTCGCGCACCATTACCACCAGCCCAGCGATGAATTTCACGCCGACTGGGATTTCCGTGGCAACGCCAAATTCGCGCGCTTCGGCTTTGTTCTCGGTTGGCTCGCCGCTGCGCAGGCGCAGCCAGTCGGATGGCTCCCGGGCGATGAATTTGAAGCTGCGCGAAAAGCAAGCGAGACTGAAAGGTAGTCATAAGCTGCCTATTTTGTGCAATCCAGAGATGAGCTTGTCGATTTCAGCGGTTAGAGGACAATCGGAGCTCAAGAGGGGTTTTGGGGAATTGTGCGAATGCGCAAATCAATTTCTGCAGCCGGAAACTCCACGAATTCACGTATGATTTAGTTGTTAGGTGGGTATATGACAAACGACATCCTTCGTCTGAGAGATGCATTGACACGCGACAGCGAGGACAGTCGGGTCCGTGAAAAACTCACCCGCGATTTGGGGACCATCCGGAATTCGCTACGGGATACGGGTGAATATCGCGTTCCGACCCCCGATGGGACGGTATTGATCCGTTCTGAGAAGAGAAACGCGTAAGTCCGTCTCCTAGGTCATCTGCATGATCGCGATTTTAGCCTCAGCCCTGCTGGGGCTTTATATTTTCCTACCCGAATTTCTCTTCACGAAGCTGGCATTCAATTTCCGACTCGTAACGAAAACGCAGAAGGGACGATTCGAAGAAATCTTTTAGGGTGCCGGTGCTTCGCTTCTCCCATTCCGGATCAGCCTCGTCACTTCTCGGATTTCCTGGACGGTGGGACATTGGCCATTTCCAGTCGACGAAACGGTCGCGGTAAAGCATCAGACTACCGAACACTAATTTCCGCCGTCCGCAGCGACCAATTCTTTCACGAACATCTCGATGCCACTTGGATTGCGTTCGACCATGTCCGTCTTCACCAATTCCGCTTTCTTTTCTGGATGTATTGTGCCCTCGCGATTGAAATCGTTGCTGTGATTTTGCTGACGTACTTCTTCGGTTCTCTTAGTCGATATGCTCTTTATCGCTGGACTTTTGGCAGAATCTTTCTTGGGAGAGCGTCGCACTGGGAAGTACTTCTCACAGGATTTGCATTTCCTAGAACATCCAAGATCCGGGTTGCTGTGGATGCCCTGACTACAGACGATCACCTGTATTCCGGTACCGTAGCAGACTACTTTCTCAAAGCAGGTGGTGAATTGAGTGGACTACTACTGAAGGACTTCAAGCGTTTTAGGCATAGCCATCTTGATGAAGACCGGAGGGCTGGCCTCAGGCCGGACTCGCGCGATTATTGGACGGAGATTCCCGGTGCCAACTTCTACCTGCCCGGAGAGAAAATAGCAAATCTCAACAGAAGATACGAAACTCCTCCGGACGAATTGGTCGAAGACGTTAAGCGCTTCTTAAAGAGCATGTCCCTCGGCGACTCAATCGTGTCCATCGAGAACGACAATGAAACCAATCCTGACCCGAATAAATGATCGGGGAAATGTAGGCAGGGAATTCCAGGATTTCCAAAAGGCGTGGGCCGATCTTGTATCACCCGATGCACTTCCCGAGAATGGTCAGTCCGGCTCAGCCCAGTAGTCCGCGCAGCTCAGGTAATACCCGCAATGCGGACACACCAACTTGCAGCGATGCCCGGTCAGGTGGTGCGAACACGTGGGGCACACCTGGCAATGGTGCTCGATGGGGCGTTCATTTTCGATTGCGCAAGCGACACCGCTCTGTGAAAATTCGCGCGCAAAATCCCCGTCGAGGGCGAGGGGCCTGTGTGGGAGCATGGGTCAGAGATTAACATTACAGGGTGGGCAGCCTGCCCGCGGCATCCTGGCAGGTGCCTGAAGCATCAACTTCCTGACGTCACCAACGATTCCCTGATGGCGACGCACCAATTTCCCCACAACCCCCGGATTCCGGAACCCCAAGGAGGGTCTATGGCAAGCAAGGCAAGTGCGGTTTGGACTGGATCATTGAAAGAAGGCAAGGGCACCATTTCTACAGCGACGGGCGTGTTGAACAACGCGAATTATTCCTTCGCGACCCGCTTTGAAGGCGCCACCACCGGCACCACCCCCGAGGAACTCGTCGCTGCGGCTCACGCGAGCTGTTTCTCCATGGCTCTTGGCGCGCAACTCGGCGGCGCCGGTCTCACCCCTACCAAGATTGAAACCCACGCGGCCGTCACTTTGGCCAAGGTGGGCGATGGCTTCTCCATCACCAAGATCGCCCTGACCACCACGGCCAGCGTGCCCGGCGCGACCAAGGAAGCCTTTGATACGGCAGCGGCGGGCGCCAAGGCCGGTTGCCCGATTTCGAAGCTCTTCGCCAACAACACCGAGATCACCCTCGACGCCAAGCTGGTGTAAGCGCGGCGTTGCATCGTCCGCCGCTTTCGGCCTAATCACCCCATCCTTGCCGCGAATATCAACGGCTGGATGGGGTGCGCTTTTGCGGGTGCTCGGGCCCTGACTACTTTTCAATTCGGGTATTGCGCAGGACACAGGGTTATGGGAGATTGGTTCCACCTCGCCGTGTCCTTTAGCGGCCAACGCGGGACCGGCACAGCCATGAAGCAATACAAATTCAAAGCCACCATTGAAGCAGCCGGTAGCGGAGGAGCCTGCGTGCTCTTTCCCTACGATGTCGAAAAGGAGTTCGGTACCCGCGGCCAGGTACCCGTGAAAGTTGCCTTCGACGGCGTTCCCTATACCGGCACCATGGTGAAATACGGTCGCCCGCAACACATGCTCCCCTTGCTCAAGGCCATCCGCGAGCAGATCGGCAAAGGTCCCGGCGACACTGTAGCCGTTGTTCTCGAACGCGACGATTCCGAACGCACCGTTGAGGTGCCTCCCGAGTTCGCGAAGCTGCTCAAGAAGGAGCGCCTGATGGCAGTGTTCGGGAAACTCAGCTACACCCATCGCAAGGAATACTGCCGCTGGATCACAGAAGCAAAAAAGGAACAGACGCGCCAAATGCGCATGGCGAAAGCTGCTGAAATGCTGCGCTCCGGCGTGAAAACTCCCGGCTAAGTTCGGATTCGCAGCACCACTCCCACCCCAACCCAACGAATTCTCGTCCTGCCATAGCGATTCATCCTTGACAGCCATCGCATTCCCGCGCGACCCTCAAATGCGCGTCCCCACCGCAAGATGTATTGCCGCGACTCCGCTCGCCGCAAACCTTAGTCATGCTGGGAGGGAATCCTGTGCTCCACATTTTCCACGATCTGAATTACCTCGCGATCATCGTTTCCGCGGTCATTCTCTGGCTTCTTGGCGCGTTGTGGTATTCGCCCGCGCTCTTTGCCAGGCCCTGGAGGGCCATGCTCGGCATCCAGAAAGGCGCGACCAAGGGCAGCTCCATGATCGCCGGCATGATCGCGTCCTTCGTTTGCGATGCGGTCCTCGCCTTTATCCTCGCGCACATTGTCATCTGGACTCAAGCCGCCACCTTTGGCTGGGGTGCCCTCGTCGGATTCGTCGTCTGGGTTGGCTTCATTGCTGCGCCCAACCTGCCGCAAGGCATCTACGAAGGCCGCCCGTTCAAGCTTTTTGCCATCAATTCCGGCTACTGGCTTGTCGGTTTACTGATCGTCGGCGGCGTTCTCGCAGTCTGGCGCTAGATTCAGGAGTGGGTGCTCCATCCACAGCGCGCCAGCCATAGCGGAGGCGTTTGGGATGGGAGCTGTTGCTCGCTGCTCCAAGACCCAGCGCGCTCTAAAATCGAGCCATGACCAAAACCGTCATCGCTACCGCTGCCGCCCCCGCCGCCATTGGCCCATACTCTCAGGCCATCCGCGCCGGCAATCTTGTTTTCACCGCCGGCCAGATCGCCCTCGATCCAGCGACAGGTCAGCTCGTTCCCGGTGGCATTGCCGAGCAGACCACCCAGGTTATCGAGAACCTGAAAGCCATTCTCGAAGCCGCGGGAACAAGCCTGCACAAAGCCGTCAAGGCCACCGTTTTTCTCAGGCACTTTGACGATTTTGCAGAGATGAATGCGGTTTATGGCCGCTACTTGTCGCCGGAAGGGACTGCGCCCCCAGCTCGCACCACCATTGAGGCGGCCCGACTTCCCAAGGACGCGCTTGTTGAAATAGACCTGGTCGCCGAGGTTTGACTCGACACACCCGCCGAGTATAACTTCCCCGCTTGACAGCGCATCCAACCATCCGCCGTTCCACATTTGGAGGCCCAGCATGAGCAAAGTACACGAGACCACAAAAACACCAGAGAAAATTACGCGAAGCGATGCCGAATGGCGCGCCACGCTCACTCCCGAGCAGTATCGTGTGCTGCGCGAAAAGGGAACCGAGCGCCCGTTTACCGGCCTGCTGACCGAAAACGACGAGACCGGCAACTATCACTGCGCGGGCTGCGGCGCCCTGCTGTTTCTTTCAGGAGCCAAGTTCGACTCCGGCTGCGGCTGGCCCAGCTTCATGATCCCCGCTGACTCAAAAACCGTCGATGAGCATGAAGACCTGAGCTACGGCATGCGCCGCGTTGAAGTCACCTGCGCCCGCTGCGGCGGTCATCTTGGTCATGTGTTTCCCGACGGCCCCGACCCCACCGGCCTGCGTTACTGCATCAACTCTGCGTCGCTCACGTTTGAACACGCAAAGTAAAAGAACCGCACCCATCCGAGCGGGAACAGGTAAGCCTGTCTCCATGCCTTCTCTCTCGGGTTGGACAAGAGCCATATGTCTGCTCAACTCCCTCGCTCTTGTGCTTGGCGCGGCCTCGGTGGGCGCCCAAACCCAGCTCCGCAAGAAGACACAACTCTCGATCAGCAACTCCAGAGGATCGCCGCCGCGCACCATGGGCGCGTCGCCCTCTACACCCACAACCTCAAGACCGGCCAAACCGCTTCTCTCTCGCCAGACTTACCGGTCAAAACTGCGTCGACGATCAAGATGGGCATTCTTCTCGATGCAGCCGAGCAGATTCGTTCCGGAGATGCCACCCTTGCCGAACGGCTCGCTTTCGCGCACAACAAAACCCCGTCCTCCAGCAACGGGGTCTCGCGTCAAACCGCAATCTGAAAAGGACCGCCGAATCTAAGCCTTGGCGATCTTGCCGGCTTTGATGCAACTCGTGCACACACGAATCCGCTTCGGGGCGCCGTTTACCAGCGCCTTTACCGCCTGCAGATTCACGTTCCAGCGCCGCCGCGTGACGTTGTGCGCGTGCGAAATGTTATTACCAAACTGCGGCCCTTTGCCGCAAATGTCGCATACCTGTGCCATGGTTCCACTCCGGAATTCTTTGGTATTTCGTGCCGCCTCTGCTGTTCCCAGCGCTTTTAGCGCGGCGGCCATTGCCTCGGGCGCCGGAACCGCCGGTTCGCACAAGAGCGCGTCCCCTGTCGGCTTGCCGAATTCTCAGTATATCGTGAAGCAGCCCCCCCAGCCAAGGCGACGGTTCTCGCGTCCCAGCCGCCCAGCAAGTAGGCCGGGCAAAGGTAGCCCATTAGCCCTTGCGCTGGAAACGCCATTCGTCGATGTAGGCCCATGATCCGTCCTCGTTGCGTTCCTCATTCACGAAGAAGAACCGGTCGGAACTCTGTCGCGTCCAGGTCATGCGCCAATCACAGTTGATGCCGACCATCGTCATCTCCCCGGAAAACGAGATCTGATCGCCGTGCCATCCCTCCGCTGAACGCAGCACTCCGTAGGAGCCGCGCATGAGGATGTAGATCCACTGCTTGCTCAAGGGGTCGAACGTGATTTGTGGAGACTGCCGGCCATCGGGAGAAACGCTATAGAGCCAATTCCTGTCGTCCGAGAGCGCATATTTCGCGCTCCCGATGTCGCCGTAGGCGGGTGAAAACGGCGCGGGCGGCACCACATTCTCGTAATTCCACTCACCCTCTAGCCAGAGGAACTTTTCCATCTCCTGGGTGCGAAGAGCGGGAGTGTCGCAATCGCATCGGGATTGAAGACTCCCACCTGCCGCCCGGGATCGACGTGGGACGGGCCCATTTTCATCATTCCCTTCGAAAACAGTTCCTGAATCAACATCGGTTTTTTCTTCGTTCTGACGTCCGCCGAGGGCCAAAAGTATGTAGGCTTTGGGTTCAGGTAGAATACACAACCATGGTTGTGAGATCCAGAATTCTTACTTCGGCGCAAATGGATTTGGCTTACCTGGCCCTCTTTCTCGGCCAAAGGGTTAATGAGTTTGTGCTGGAACATCTCGTCCGATGCGGTTTCAATCGGGCTCGTGAAAGCCACGGCTACCTCATCCAGCATTTGATTGACTCGGAGCGCACCATTACCGAACTGGCGAAGCGGATGGAGGTTTCGCAGCAGGCCGCGTCGAAGTCGGTAGCAGAATTGGTTCGGCTCGGGACTCTTGAAATCGTGCCTATGAAGGATCGCCGCGCCAAACGCATCCGCCTTTCAAAACGGGGGTGGGAGGCGGTCAAATCAGCGCGGCAGGAACGAACCAGGCTTGATCTGCGTCTGATGGAAGCGATTGGAGAAGAGGCTCACAAGAAGACGAGAGCCAGTTTGTTGTCCTGCCTGGAGGAACTGGATGGCCTGGAGCGGATTTTGGATAGGCGGGTGCGGGATGCGAACGGCCCCACACCGAATGTCGGCCGGAAGCCAGATTAAAGCAGAAAAGAACGCGCAAGGTCCTGAGCTGGGCGGGCCGGAAAGGAAAACCACCTTTATCCCGGGGGTACTACTCAGTAAAGCCCTGCGGCGCAGGAATGTGATTGCAGTCATTTGGGTTCGACGGAACCGGTTTTTGTTCGAAGGGGTAAAGGTAACTACCTGCCAAAGGTATTGGCGATTTGCCGCAAGAAATTCGCAGGAATATGGGCCTCATGGATCCAGACTTGCCACAAAAGTGACTTGATTTACCCCGTTTGTGTAATGCCCTTCAAACGTTACCCGACCTACACTTTGCATGTGGAGGATTCGATGAACGACAATCAACATGAACCGGTATATCGCGCCGCAGCCGACACGGCCCACGCGGAACTCCGTGAGATTTCTGAAATGATCGACCAACTGCGCGCCCGCCAGGGACAGATTTTTGCCGCGGTTGAAGCATTGGAACAGGTGGTCAACTCTGCAACCTCGAAGCCGGTCTACGAGATGACTCCAAGAAACTCGCAAACGACGCAGAACTCCCAACGGATCGTCGATGCCAAGGTGCTCAACCCACTCGAGGCGCACATCCAGGACGCCCTGCGGGTCGCAACGGCGTAAGGATCAACTTCCCCAGGCTCAAAGGGCGCGGGCACAGTCCGCGCCTGTTCCATCCCTGCACATCTCCTCCAGACCGTCGTCATATTCTTGAATGGTCTCGCTCGGCGAAGACGCGGGTTCCCCGCGTCCTATATCCTTTCTGAAATCTCAAATCGCTGACGAAGCTCCTCCTGGAACAGCAGGTATGTGAATGACCATCGTTGCGCCTTCCGCGCCCGATTCTAAATCGCAGTTGCGCAAGACGATGGGCTTCTGGGATGTGCTGCTCTTCAACATCGCCACGGTTCTAGGCCCGCGCTGGATCGCCGCCGCAGGACATAACGGCACCTCTTCGATCAGCCTATGGGTGCTCGCCGCGGTCTTCTTCTTCCTGCCGGGCGCGCTGGTCATCAATGAGCTTTCTTCGCGCTTTCCTGAGGAAGGCGGACTCTACGTGTGGTCGCGCGAGGCATTCGGCGACTTTCACGGTTTCATTGCCGGCTGGACCTATTGGATTTATACGGTCTTCTATTTCCCCGGCCTGCTTCTTGCCAGCGCTTCGATGAGCGCGTACATCATCGGCGGCCGCGGCGCAGAGTTTGCACAGAATCGGACATTTCTGCTCACGGTTTCGCTGGCTATGCTGCTGGTCGCCGTGCTCCTGAACATCATCGGGCTCAACGTGGGCAAGTGGCTCCAGAACGCCGGCGGCGTTGGAACCTATGTGCCGCTACTGATGCTGGGGGGTGTCGCTGCACTGGTCGTGTTGCGGCACGGTTCAGCAACGCACTTCACCCTCGCCAACATGATGCCTGCGTGGAACTGGGACACGGTCAATTTCTGGTCGCAGATCGCCTTTGCCTTTACGGGCCTCGAACTGGTGTCGGCGATGAGCGAAGAGATTCGCGATCCGCGGCGGACTTTGCCGCGCGCGGCCTTCGGAGCCGGCGCGCTCATTGCCCTGATGTACATCGCCGGCACGTTTGCCATTCTCGCGTTGGTGCCCGCCGCTGATCTCGACCCGCAGAGCGGCGTCTTCCACGCGATCACCCTGGGCTCGATCGTGCTCAAGATCGGCCTGCTGGGCGTGCTGGCGGCAATCCTCGTTACGGTGGGCAATGCAGGTGGCGTCGGTAGCACAGTCGCCGGCATCGCGCGCGTTCCCTTTGTCGTCGGCATCGATCGCTACCTGCCCGCGGCCTTCGGTAAGATTCACCCGCGCTGGAAGACGCCGTACATCTCGATTCTTGTGCAGGCGATTGCGTCTGGCGCCATCCTGCTCGTCAGCCAGATCAACGACTCGACGCGCGGCGCCTATCAATTCCTTATTGACGCCGCCATCATCCTCTACTTCATTCCATTTCTCTACATGTTCGCCGCCGTCATCAAACTGGCGCGCCGCAAAGACCGCAAAGGCAATCCGCATGCTGTACTGGTTCCCGGAGGACTCGCCGGTGTCTGGATTTCTGGCGGCCTCGGTTTCGTCGTTGTCCTCATTGGGATATTTGTTTCGCTCGTGCCGCCTGGGGATTCGACGAACAAGTTGGGCTTTGAGCTGAAGCTGGTCGGCGGAACAATCGCTTCGATTCTCCTCGGGCTCGTCCTCTATTGGCGCGGCGCACGTGCCAAGCAGACGGAATCGTAACGCGCACCGACTCACTCGCGCGGTTCGGTTGGCCCTTGCTCTTCGACGCCGCGGAGCTTTACCATCAAGCCTCCCCTTCATTGTTCGAAGACCAATTTGGATCGGTCGATTCATCGAAGGGCCGTCAGCGTGCCGATGCGCCCTTCTCAGATTCGGGAGTGATCGATGCGCCACGCCAACCGGTTCCGCCGCGCAGTGTGCACACTGTGCGGCGGAGCCTTCCTTCTTCTCACAAGCGTTCTCGCGCCAAGCCGCATAGTCCACGCGCAAACTGCCGCAGCAGACATTCCCATCGGCGTCACCTACATTTGCAGCGGCGAGCACATCTACGTTGAGAATTGCAATATGCGCGACCCTTCCGATAACGCCAATTGCATGGTTGCGCATCCAGACCACCTGACGCCGACGGGGATGAACTCCTATACGTACGTCTCGCGCGGAGCCCTCAAGAAGCTGCTGCCGACCTGCCAGCAGCCCAGCGCGCAACAACTTGCAGCGGCCAAGGCTTTCCAGAAGCGGCAGCAGGATATCTACAACGCGAACGTGCAAAAGTCCGAAGAGCAGATGAAGGCCGCCACGCAGCCCGTAACGATAGGCCAGCCGCAAAAGCCGAAGACCCCGGAAGAGCAACAGATGGCGCGCTGCGTCAGCTCCGGACGCTTGCCCGCGAGCTGCACCGGCAATTCACTGCTTGGCGCTTTCAGCCAAATGGTCTCCTCGGTGCTGCCTTCGACGGCGGCAAAAGACCCGCAGCCGGGGCCAAACATGGCTGGAGTTTTCCAGGGCGCAGGCAATTGGCGCCTCGACTTCATCGATGGTGGAGTCCTGGTGAATTGCGCGTTCCTCTCGCCCAACCAGGAAAACTACTCCCTCAAATTCGAAAGCAACCGCACCCTGCTGATCATCGACACGAGGCCGAAGCCATTGGAACTCACATTTCGCGCCGATGGGACCATCACGGGTTCCGGCCCGGTGACAATCGACGGCGTGGTGGCGAGCGGCTACGTGCCCGGCAAGACGGCCGCGGAAAAAGGCACGCTGAGAGATGATGCAGGGCATTACTACGACTCAATGGGGAATCGGCTTAGTGACGACCCGGGCTATACCTCCTTTGCGCCGCGCACGGCTACGTGTCCGGCGCTTAATCTCACTTCGAAAGGCGCGAGCGTCGGCGCGCAGACGATGCAAACGGATTTGTTGAAGACGATGTTTGGCGGGGGCAAAGGTCCGCCCACGCCGCCGGGTATTCGGATGCATGGAATCTATGCTGCTTCGACGGGGTTCAGCGTTCAGTTCTTTCCGGAGTCCGTGATTCTTGGCTGTGGTCCCGATGCAGCGCGCGCTTATCCGTACACCGTCGTGGCCGATGGTGCCAGGGCCGTGGTCCATATTGACGCGCCGGATCATCCACTCACGCTGGCATTCCGGCCCGATGGATCGCTCGATCCCGGCGGCTCAGGACCCTACCAGGTTCATGGGCGCGTGGTCACTGGCCAAAATGACAATGACGACTTCACCTTTACTCCGCTGGAGCAGAGCTGCAACCTTGCAGTGCTTGCGCCCAGCAAGACGATTCCCGCCAGCGGCGGCTCGGGAGCACTGACGACGGCAGGCACGGGAAATGGGCCAGGCTCATCGAATGCAGGTGGAGGTCTTTCCACTCCGGCAGCGCCGCTGGGCAATGCGACGTTGACCATCGTCTCCGGATTCCTCGCGCAGCCTGGGCAGCCGAATCCTCTTGCCGGCCGTCCCTATGTGATTTTGCGCGACAGCTACGGAGATGCTCTCGCGAAGGGCGGCGTCGCGGTTCCGGCGGGAACGTCACCTTACAAATACGTGGGCGGCGTTTGCGGCTCGAGGACGCCCGAGTGCCAGCAGGCACTCGATGCCATCAAGGCCAACGCTGCCTCGGCTGTCCGCGCCGATGCCAGCGGTGCGGGTACGTTGCCCGGGGTTCCGCCTGGGACTTACTACCTTATGGTTTCCGCGATCTATAACAAGCAGTCGCTGGTCTGGGGGCAAGCGGTTCACGTCAACGCCGGGCAGAATTCCGTCACACTTGACTTACGCAATGCCATGCCGCTGAATTAGGCTTTTTCACTACAGGCAGTTCGATTCCGCTCGCGCTTGACCGGTTGATGAATCTACGCGGCACGGCGCACGCATTCTCGGTTGCAGTTCGAGGGTTGGAGGACCTGATGAAAGCACATTTCACCTTATTGTTGATAGCCATTTCCGCTGGGTGTGCGATGGCCCAGACAGCGAAGCAATCGATTGAACTGCAGCACATGGATGTAACGCGCGTCGATTCCGCAGTCAATCCTTGCGAGAATTTCTATCAATACGCTTGCTCCAAGCTCAACGCCGCAAATCCGATTCCCCCCGACCAGATGATGTGGGGAGTTGCGGGGATACTGTCGGAGTGGAATCGGGAGATCCTGCGCTCGATTCTGGAGAAGAACGAGGCCCCCAACGCACAGCGCACATCGAGCGAGCAGAAGATTGGCGACTTCTATGTAAGTTGTATGAACCAGGCAAGTGCAAAAACCGATGATCTGTCTGCCATCAAGCCGCTCCTGGGGCGCATCGAATCGCTCCACGATAAGAGCGAAATCGCCGGCGTTCTGGCGATGATGCACAGTTCTTTCGGCGCGACGTGGCAAGGAGACGAGAATCAAACCAGGGTGGCGTTGCTGGGATTTGGGCCGCAGGCTGATTACAACGACGTGAGCCAGGTTGTCGCCGGCGTTGATCAAGGCGGACTTGGCATGCCCAACAGAGATTTTTACCTGGGCGACGACGCCAAGACAAAGGCGATTCGCTTGAAGTACAAAGAGTTTCTGACCACCCTGCTCAAGCTGAGCGGGACTGGCGCCGCAGAGGCCGCACAAGATGCGGCGACGATCTTGCGCGTTGAAACTGCCCTGGCACAGGCGCAGATGGACAACGTGACGCGCCGTGATCCGAACAAAGTGAACAATCGCTTTACACTCGTTCAGCTCAAGGCGCTCACGCCAGCCTTCGATTGGGACAGTTACTTGAGCGCCATGGACGCGCCTGCGGTACCGCTCTATGAAGTGTCCGCGCCCGACTTCTTTCGCGCAGCGAACAAGTTGCTTGTCGACGAGGATCTTGCTACGTGGAAGGTTTATCTGCGTGCTCATCTATTGATGTCTGCAACACCATATCTCGGGAGCGAGTGGCGCGACGCTCAATTTGCGTTCGCCAGGGTGCTCACGGGACAGGCGAAGCAGCCGCCGGATTGGCGCAGGTGCACGGCAGCAGTCGACGGCGGTGTGGGCGAGGCGCTTGGGCAGGTCTATGTTGCACAGGTCTTCCCTCCCGAGAGCAAGGCCCGCGCGCTCAAGATGGTGCACGACATCGAAGACGCGATGGGACGCGACATCAACTCCGTAACCTGGATGCAGCCGGCGACCAAGAAAGAAGCTGAGCTAAAACTTGCCGCTGTGATCAACAAGATCGGGTACCCGGATAAGTGGATCGACTACAGCTCGCTCACTGTTACGCGCGACAGTTTTCCAGTCAATATTGAAAGGTCAACTCAGTTCGAACTCCGGCGCCAGCTCTCGTTCATTGGCAAGCCACTGGATCGTACGCAGTGGTTTATGACACCGCCAACCGTCAACGCGTATGAAGATCCGCAAACCAACACGATCAATTTTCCGGCAGGTATTCTGCAGCCCGTTTTCTTCGATGCGAACCAGGATGATGTCATGAACTACGGCGCGGAAGGGGTTGTTGTGGGCCACGAATTGACGCATGGTTTCGACGACCAGGGCCGCAAATTCGACCTGAAGGGAAATCTGCGCGACTGGTGGACGCCCCAAGACGCGAAAGCGTATGACGAGCGCGGTGCCTGTGTTGCCAACGAATATACCGTCGACGTGCCCGGTGTTCCGGGCGCGAAGGAGAACGGAAAACTCACGCAAGGCGAAGACACCGCGGACAACGGCGGCATCTACCTCGCGCTGTCCGCCCTGACTGCGGATTTGAAGGCACAAGGCAAGACGTTAGAAGACAAAGACGAGCATGGTCTCACCAATCTGCAGCGGTTCTTTATCGCCTATGGGACTTCATGGTGCGATACATTCCGGCCGGAACTGATGCAGACCCTGGTGAAGATCGATCCGCACTCTATGCCAGTGCTCCGGGTCAACAATGTTCTGGCGAACATGCCGGAGTTCCAGCAGGCCTTCAATTGCAAAGCCGGCCAGCCGATGGTGCATGAGACGCGCTGCCGGGTCTGGTGAAGCGTTGAATCGCCCGGGCGCGTAGTTTCGAATTTGGCGTTGCGCGTAGAAAAAAGGAGCCCCCATCCCTTGCAGGATGGGGGTGAAAAGGAAGGACTACAGTCACGGGAATTGGAGACGGTATTGGCCGGCGACGCGTTCCCTGCCGCCTGCGCTCAATTCAAAATGAACTGTTGCCCGTGCGGCCAATGCGTACTTACTCGCCGGCAGCGGTCGCGCCCCCGATCACAAGGCTCAGGTTGTCGAGTTGGATTGTTTCCAGAACTTGGACGCCGCCCACGGTGTTTGTCAGCAGGGCAACGTGGCCGTTCTTTGCGTCAACCAGTTTTGCAGGAACTGTAACGGAAGTTCCGCCTTTTTCTGCGATGGTGACCTGTGCGCTCGAACCATTGTTGGTCCAGCTCACTTTGTAGTCGCCGGCAGGCAATTGCGTCGATCCAACCTTTACTGCATCTGTAAAGGTCACTGTCTTTGAATTCTTGGCGGCAAAAGCTGGAACTGCCAACGATGCAACTAGGAGTGCGAACCCAAAAAAGCGCTTCATGTGTGTCTCCTCGAATGCCTCAATTATCAACATTGGCTGCTTGAGGCATTAGGGACATTACACACGGTTGTCCAGTATTTGAAGCTTAAGAAATCTTAAGGCCTTTGAGCGCGATTAGCTCGGCGCAGTAACTTGTGCAAATGCAGTACCTGGCTGCAGCGCTAGAGGAATGATAATTCGCACGCGGAGGCCTGGGGATGCGTTTTCCGCAACGATGGTACCGTTATGCAGTTGAACCGCACGCTTTGCGATCGACAATCCCATTCCGGATCCGCCGCCGTTTGTATCGCGCGCATCTTCAACGCGAAAAAAGGGATCGAAAAGGCGCGTAACCGCATCCTCAGGAACGCCAGGCCCGAAATCGCGCACGGAGATTGTGGCTTCCCGCTCGTTTTCTTCCACGGACAATTGAATTGCAGATCGCTTTGGTGAGTAGCGGATGCCATTGCGCACGACGTTTTCAATTGCCCTGCGCAGCAACTCGCGGCTGCCCAACACTTCGCCGGCCAACCTTCCGTTCACCTCAATGCTGCAATCGCGGAACTGCGCTTCCAGCGCGCAATCGCGCACAACTTCATCGATGATTTCTCCAGCGCGCACGATTCCTGTGTCCTGCACAGCGGGGTCGCCCTCAATAAAGGTGATCTCCACGATGTCTGCAACGAGAGATGTAATGCGGTCCACGTCGCGCTCGATTCGATCCAGCGCCGCCTGATTATCGTGCGAGGTGCGTGCCAGTTTTACTGCGAACTTCAATCGCGCCAGCGGCGATCGTAGTTCGTGCGATATGTCGCCCAGCAGCCTTCGCTCACTCACGATCAACCGCTCCAGGCGCTCCGCCATTTGATTGAAGGAGCGCCCGAGCTGGCCGATCTCGTCGGTGCGCTGGGTGTTCACACGCGCCGTCAAATCGCCTTGACCGAATTGCCCGATGGTCGCAGCGATACGTCGAATCGGCGACACCACGCCGACGGACGCCAGCCAGCACAAAACGCCTGCGACGCCGATGACAAGAAAGTAATAAGGAAGAAATGTCCAGATGTGCGGCGGTCCCAACTGGCCTTCAGCGGTGAACCAATAGCGCGCGTCGGCCGATCGATGGGCAAGAGTCCACCGTCCATGGGCGCGCACGCGCGACTTGTCCGCGGGAGGTGCGGGAAGCATCCATGCTCGACTCACGCCCGTGACAAGATCCACTCCTTTCGCATCCAGCAGGTAGTGCGATCCGCCGAAGATTCTGTCGAGGCTTGCCAAGTAGTCTTTCAACCCGGTCTGTCCGCGATGCTGGAGAGCACTGCGCGCGCTATCCAGTTGCAACTCGTCGAACTTGTAGAAAGTCGGATCGATCTCGATCTTCTGCACGTGATCGGCAATGAGATGAAACGCGAGGAACGACAGCGAAAGGATGCTCACCATCGCCAGCATTACCCCGACGTAAAGGGAGACCGCGGGCAGTGCTTTAAGCCGTTCCTGTAAATACATATCCAACTCCCCGAATGGTGCGGATCAGGTTGCGTCCGCCTTCCAGTTTCTTACGCAGATGGCTGATGTGCACATCGAGAAAACGGTCGTAGGGCGTTGCCTCGCGTTCAAACAGCACAGCCGTAATCTGCTCGCGTGAAACCACCTCGCCCGCCGATCGCATGAGCAACTCCAGCAGATCAAACTCCATCGCGGTCAATTCGACGGCCTCACCCGCGCTCCACACTTCTCGTGTGGATGGGTTCACAGAAATGTTGCCGATGGTGACGGTTGCCTCACTCTGCAGGCTCACGCCTTGGGTTCGCCGTAACACCGCCCGAATACGCGCCAGGAGTTCGTCGGGGTCAAATGGCTTGGGCAGATAATCATCCGCTCCGCTGTCCAGGCCGAGAATTCGATCCTGTTGCTGGACGCGCGCCGTCAACATAATGACCGGCAGATTCTTCTTCCGCCGGAGCTGCTGCAGCACTGCAAATCCGTCCAGACCCGGCAGCATCACGTCCAGGATCATCAGGTCGTATCCGCCACGCAGCGCATTCGCCAGGCCTTCGCGCCCGTTATACACGGTGTCAAGCTTGTGGCCCGACTCGGCAAAGAACTCCCGCATCATCCCGCACAACTCGGCATCGTCGTCCACGAGCAAAAGCGACAGCTGCTTTTGCCGTTCGCCGGTCTCGACCTCGACTGCCGCCACGTCTGCTCCCACGGCATTTTAGTCTCGCACAAATCAATGGTTTCGCGCGCTGCTTAACAATTCTTAACGCACGACGGGCACACCCGGAGAGACCGCCAAGCCCCCGCAAGAAAAGGGAATTGCGGTTTCTGAACATTTGAAGTGCAGACTGCGAATGCATCAAAACGCGTCATCTGCGCATCAAGCGTGTTGAGGAGGATGCGATGAACCGCGTTAGTCGCCGCCAGTTTACGGCCATGCTTACGGCCCTAGGAATTCACTCCGATCGTCCCGTGTTCGCGAGCGCAAAGTCTTCGGCGCCCGAGATGCTTCAACTCTCGCCGAATGGGTGGATGCCCAACAACGATAGGCTTCCGGTGCTTCTTTATCACGGGGCGTTCGATGTTATTGAGTCCGATCCTGCCTCTGTTTTCGAGCAAGTCTTTGAGCGCAATGGCTGGCCGCCGCAGTGGCGCAACGGTGTCTACGACTTTCACCACTACCACTCCACGGCGCACGAGGTTCTCGGATTTGCGCGAGGCCATGCGCGCCTGATGCTGGGCGGAGAAGGCGGCCGCGAAGTCACGGTGCAGGCCGGTGACGTTGCCGTGTTGCCAACCGGGACAGGGCATTGCAACCTGGGGAGCAGCGAGGACTTTCTGGTGGTTGGCGCTTATCCGCCCGATCAGCATTGGGACATTTGCCGGAGTGCGCCGACGCTTGCCGATCAGGAACGAATGCGGCGACTTGCCTTTCCGGGCTCCGACCCCGTTAGTGGTACACGCGGGGCTCTCCTGAATTTGTGGCGTGTGAACACCTAAATTCGGCGCAATGGAGGGCGTTGATTCAGCTGCTTCGTTCCTCTTCTGGCGTCCTGTCTCGTCCGTGAACTCCGCCGCAAATTGCGGAAGCTTTTGAGCCAATTCGTGACTGGCGATAAGACCTCCTTGCCCGGGGCCGTCACTCGTACTCATCCAGGTACAACTGAAGAATGAGTGCCAGCTCAACCAAATAGGCGTCGACAGTCGTATGCATCTCCTTCGAGAATGCTCCAACAAGGGAATCCCCGCCTACGAGGTCTCATCTTGGTTTTTTTGTTGTGGAATTGCTTGCGGCCAGCTTCATTCGCCGTCGTTCTTGGCGTCTCGATCGCGGCTAGCGCGGGGCCAGTTTGCGCGCAAGATCCGCGACCGGCCCAGTCGCCAAAACTCCATCCAGACGCGACGAAGACCTGATTCTTGAATCCCGAATCAACCGTGGAACAGATTCTAGGCTGCGGAAGTTCCGCTTAATGACGCAGCAAGATACGAGGCCGT
>OBLW0100001242.1_pt1 | contig 21773 bp, 19 predicted proteins | sample 1520161 | NCBI WGS metagenome assembly OBLW01 (sample SAMEA3539309, study PRJEB22396) | soil metagenome | biome: tundra; feature: field; material: soil | place: USA | collected 2010-05 | depth 0.15 m | reverse complement strand
ACGTAGGCCTCGCCGAACGCGCCGCGCAGCGACTCGCGAAGGGCCGGCGCGGCGTCGGGAGGAGGCGTGGCGTCGGCGAGGCGACCGCGCTGCGCGTCGACCTCGTGCGCGATCGCGTCGGGCAGGTGGAGCGACGCGAGCCGCGCGTCGAGCACGGCGTCGAATCGGGTCACGAGCAGCACGCCCAGCCCCGCGATCGCGACCAGGCCGGCGGCGCGCGCCACGGCGTTGTTGATCCCCGAGGCGATCCCCGCGTGACGCCGCTCGACCGAACCCATGACCGCCGCGGTCACGGGGGCCACCGTGAACCCCAGACCGACCCCGAGCACGATCATGGCCGGGAAGAACGTGGCCCAGTACGAGCCGCCAATCGCAGGGACGGCGAACAGACCGAACCCCACGGCACACAGGACGGGCCCGATGACGAGCAAAGCGCGGACGCCGATTCGCGCGGCCAACGCGCCCGCCCAGCGGCTCATCAGGGACACGAGCAGCACGAGCGGCAGGAGCGCGGCCCCCGCGCACGCAGGCGAATAGCCCTGGAGCTGGATCAGATTGAACGGGAGGAAGAAGAACGCCGCGCCGAGCGCTCCGTAGACGAGCAGGGTCAGCAGGTTGGCGCCGGTGAAGGTCCGGATGCGAAAGAGAGAGAGCGGCACCATCGGCGAAGCCGCTCGCGCCTCGACGACCCCGAAGGCGGCGAGCGCGGCGAAGCCGGCGACGAGGAGGCCCACGACAGGGGCGGTGGCGAGGTGGCCGGCTCCCTGCGCCTCGACGAGGGCGTACACGATGAGCCCCAGCGCCACGGTGACCAGTGCCGCGCCCGACGCGTCGAGTCGCCCTCGCGCTTCCTCGTCGCGCGTCTCGGCCACGTGAACCCCGGCGAGAACGACGATGACAGCGGCGACGGGCGCGTTCACGAGGAAGAGCCAACGCCACGAGCCGTGCGACACGACCCAGCCGCCCGCGACCGGCCCGGCCGCCCCGACGACCGAGCCGAGCGCGGACCACGTGCCGATGGCCGCGCCGCGCTCGGCGTCGTCGGGATAGGCGGCGCTGATGAGCGACAGGCTCCCGGGCACGAGCATCGCCGCGCCCGCGCCCTGGACGGCCCGCGCCGCGATGAGGACGAGCGCTCCCGGCGCCATCGCGCACGCGACCGACGCGATCGCGAAGACGACGGCGCCCGCAACGAAGACCCGCCTGCGCCCGAGGCGATCGCCGAGCGCGCCTCCCACGAGCACGAGCGACGCGAGGAGAAGCATGTAAGCCTCGACGACCCACTGGGCGCTGCCCGCGCCCATGCCGAGCTCACGCTGCATGACGGGGAGCGCGACGTTGACGAACGAGCCGTCGAGGAAGGCCAGGCTCGAGCCGAGGACCGCGACCGCGAGCGTCCATCGCGGGCTTCGCCGCGACCCCCGGCCGGCGCGGCTGACGCACGCCGGGATCACGGGCTCGAGCATGGACCCCCAGCCTAGCGGGCCTCGCCCGCAGCCGCCCTCGGTGCCCCTCGGGCTTGCGTGATCGGGTGGGCCTCTCTCCTCGGCTTCGCGTCGAAGGTGTCGCCCTTGCCCTCGATGGCGCGGCTGGCGATCCCCCCGACGACGCCGGCCGCCGCCCCTTTTGCCCGCGACCGTGGTGCTTTATTACGGAGCACGGAGCTTCGCCGTAATGACATCGCCGCGAATCGTCGAGGAAAGGGGCCCGCCATGGCAGACGTCACAACGAGCCAGGCAGTCGTCGACGGGGTTCGATCGCTGGTGCGCTTGCCCGACTATCGCTGGCGCAAGTACGCGCGCATGGTCTCGAGAAACCGAAGGCGGCTCTCATGTCAGCTGAGCGATTCGACACGATCATCGTGGGGGCGCGGTGCGCGGGGGCCTCCCTCGCCGTCCACCTGGCCCGGGCGGGGCAGAGCGTGCTCCTCCTCGATGCCGCGAGGCTGCCGAGCGACCAGCCGATGTCCACCCACTTCATCTCGCCCCTGGGCGTCTCCTGGCTCGACGAGCTCGGGGTCGGCGCGGAGGTGCGGAGCATGTCTCCGCCGAGCAAGGTCCTGCGGCTGGATCTCCTCGGAACGGCGCTCGACGTTCCGTTCGCGCGCGACCGGGCCGGCCATTGCCTGCGCCGGCTGCACCTCGATCGGCTCCTTCAAGAGGCGGCGGTCGGCGCGGGCGCATCGCTCCGAGATCGGACGAAGGTCGTGGGCGTCATCCGCGAGAATGGGCGCGTCGTCGGCGTCGAGGGCGGCGAGGGTGAGCGCGCGCACACGACGTACCGAGCCAACCTCGTCGTGGGCGCAGACGGGCGCCACTCGACCGTCGCCCAGCTCGTCGGGGCCAAGGAATACCTCGGATACGACAATCCCCGCTTCGGGTACTGGGCATACTGGCGCGCCAAGCCGGCGTGGAAGACGGATCCCGAGCTCGCGCCGTTCGACGCGTACATCGGCTTTTTCCCCGACCACGTGATTCGCTTCGTCTTTCAGACCGACAGCGACCTGCTCTGCATCGGCGCGATGCCGCTCATGGCCGACCTGCCGTCGTGGAAGGGCCGCCACGAAGAGAAATACCTCGAGGCGCTGCGCGCCGCCCCGGTGACGGCCAAGCTGACCGACGGCCATCGATTCGAAGGCAAGCTGCTCGGCTTGCTCGCCGCGCGCTACGGCTTCCACGAGGCCGTCGGTCCGGGCTTCGCGCTCGTTGGCGACGCGGGCCTTCACAAGGACCCGACCCCCGGCTTCGGCATCACCGATGCGCTGCGCGACGCGCGCAACCTGGCGCGCGCCATCGTGGCGGGGGGCGAGTTGGCGATGCAACGCTACTGGCGACAGCGGGACGTCGATTCGATCGATCTGTTCCACTTCGCCCGAGACCTCGCGGATCCGGGCTACGTGAGCCCCCTCAACCGCCTGGTCTACGAGAGAGCCCGGAAGTCGCCGGCCGTCCTGGCGCGTCTCTCGGCGCAGGCCGACCGCGAGATCTCGCCCTACGAGGTCGTGCCGAGGGGCACCGTCATGCGCTGGGTGCTCGGGGCGGCGCTCCGCGGAAGACTCTCGGTGGTGCCGAGCCTGTTCGCAACGGGCAGACGCAACGCTCGGGTCGAACGCGCACGCCAGAAGCGGCGGGCACTGGTCCCCTGAGCAAACCGCCCCCGGCGGGCCGCGGGCGTGCCTTCGCATCCTGGGAGTTCCTGACTACGATCGACTCCGTGGCCCGCTCCTCCCTGGCTCCAGACTTCCTGGCCGGCGCCCTGGCCGGCATGACCGGATCGCGATGACCGGCCAGCGGACCGCTCGCGAGTGCTCGGTGTCGATCCGACTCCTCTGGCTCTACGCCCGCGTGGGGTCTGCCGATCCCGAGCTCCTCGTCACGTTCGCGAGCCTCGGTATCGGCCCGCGCGAGTTCACCGATCCCGACACGCGTATTCCTCATCGAGCGGCGATGGCGCTCCTCCAGGCCCAGGTCGAGCGAACGGGTGACAGGTCGCTCGGACTGCGCGCGGGTTCGAGCTTCGAACACGGCGATTTCGACGTGCTCGAGTCCGCGGCTCGAAGCTGCGCGAACCTGCGGGAAGCCATCCGTTGCATCAGCCGGTACGCCTGCCTGCTCAACGACGCGTGCGAGATCACTCTGAGCGAAGAAGGCGACCGCTCCGTCTGGACCTTCCGTTGACCGACGGCGTGGCGCCCCTCGCACCCGGCAACGACTTCGCGCTGGCGTGCGCCATCACGTTCGCTCGCATGTACGCCGATCTTCCCGAGGGACCGCTCGAAGTGCACGTCATGCACGATGCTCGACGCAAATTGAGAGTAGACGCCGAACCCGAGCTCGAGGAGCGCCGTCCCCGCCGACTTGCTGGGTGATCGCGCGGCGGCGATGCGCAGCAAGAGACGCATGTAGTCTTGCACTGGATAGAGCGAGAAGGGCACGTAACGGGTCTGCTGGGTGGCGGACTTCACGAGCCTTGGAGCCAGGCGCAGCGCCTCGCTCAAGAACATGCCTCTTATTTTCGCGTCCGCGGCGAATAACTCGCCGCGACGGCGAGCCAGAACTAGCGCATTCTTCGCAGCGGCGGGGCGCTCCCATGAAGACGCAAACCGCACACGGGAGTCGCCTCCGCTCCCCTGTGAGATGGCCCTGTGAGATGGCTGTGAGATGGTCTGCCACCCGCGACTCTGGCCGTTTCCTCTATCGAGACGAGATGAGGGGCATCGTGGTCTTGCGGCACGCGCCCTCGTCGCCGAGCGAGCAGGCTTTCGAATAGAACTCCGTCGAACCGACGAAGTCGCCATCGTTCGCGTGGTGCTCCGCGAGAGCGACGCACGCGGCCATTTCTTCGCCGTCGCACGCCACCTTGAACAGCCGGGCCGCGAGGGCCGGGTCCCGCGACGTGCCCTCGCCGTCGTCGTGCAGGCGCGCGAGGTACAGGCACGCTCGCGGATCGTCGTGATCGCAGGCGGGCCCGAGGACCCGCGCTGCGAAGAGCGGATCGCGCGGCCAGCCGATGCCCTCGACCCGGGCCGCCGCGAGGTTGGTGCATCCGCGCACGTTGCCGCCGCGGCACGCGCGGGCGTAGAGAGTGACGGCCCGCTTCGGATTGACCGGGACGCCGACGCCCACCTCGTTCATGACGCCGAGCGCGCTGCAGGCGTCGAGGCCGCCGATCCGGCACTCCTCATCGAACGCGAGCCGCGCGGTCTCCGCGGTATAGGCGTCGGGCTTCCGGCGAAGATCGCGTTCGACGCAGAACTGCTGATTGTAGTCCGGGCCCTTCGCGAAGGACGACTCGATACAACCCGTGAGAGAGACGGCGAGCCAGGACGACGCGAGAAGCGCGGCGCACCGGATCGGTGAAAAACGCATGGGACGCATGACACACACCTCAAGGACGACGGCGTCTCCCACCTCTCCACGCGAAGGCCGTGGCCCGAGGGGGCAGACACGCGCACGCCCCGGCGTGAAGCCGGCAGCGGGTCGTCCACGAAGATCGCGCCGCGATGGCGGCGGCGATCGAGTTTTCGGCGGCCCTTCAAACCGTAGACCGGAGGAAGTTCCGGGCCTTAGGTCAATGGCTTTGCGCCCGCGCCTTTCGTACGCGGTTGCCCTGGTCGATATTGGAGTTGCGATGTTGCTTGGTTCGGCGCGAACGGCGCCGATGCTTCACGGGAAGGCCCGCGAAGGCGCCACAGTGGCCTGAGTCGCCCGCGTGACGCGGCTGAGGGGGAGCAGCCGGGAACATGGCGTGTGTCTTGGTCTCTGCGGCGCCTTCGCGGTCTGGGACCGGAAAGCGTTCCTGCTTCGTTTTGCTTCGTTCTGATCCGCTCCATCTCTGAGAACGGCCGAACGGGCGAAAGCTGGAGCCGAAAGCATCGCGATGGCAGGTCGCGTCCCAAGCGACCTACATCGGCGCCCTACGGCGCGTGGTTTCGAGACTGACGGGTGGGCGCAACAGGGATTGAACCTGTGACTTCGTCCGTGTGAAGGACGCACTCTACCGCTGAGTTATGCGCCCGGCTCCTCCGGGAGCCCCTCAAGTACTCCACTCGCCGCCCTCGGGCAAGAGGTCGTCGCGGTACGGCAACGAACCGACAGCGGCACCGTCGCGACCCCGTCCTGGCGCCGCCCGACGAAGCGTGACTTCCCAGGACGCGGACGGCTGCGCCGCCGCTAGAGCACCGCGTGCCGGATCCTCGCCCAGAGCGCTTCGCGCCCGTCGCCCGTCACGGCGCTGAACCCTACGACCGCCGCCCCCGCCTGCCTCTTCACGGCCTCGATCGCCGGCCGGCGGGCGTTGGCGCTCAGCTTGTCGATCTTCGTGGCGACGAAGATCAGCTCCAGCGGCTTTGCGGAGCTCACCCTTCGGCGCTGCTCCAGGAACTCGACGAGCTGCTGCTCCTCGTCCTCGGGCCCTCGACGCACGTCGACCAGGATGGCGACCGCGCGCAAGCTCGCGCGCGTCTGCAAGTAGCCTTCGATCATGCCCCGCCACTCCCCGCGCTCGTCTTTCGATCGCTTCGCCCATCCGTAGCCAGGCAGGTCGACGAAGTGGAGCTGCAGGCCGTCGGCGCACTTCACGGCGAACACGTTGAGCTGCCGTGTGCACCCGGGCGTGCGGCTCGTGCGCACGAGCGAGTGCCTCTGCATCATCGCGTTGAGCAGGCTCGACTTGCCCACGTTCGAGCGCCCCGCGAACGCGACCTCGATGTGGGCAGGCGGTGGCAATCCGCCCGCGTTCACCGCGCCCGCGACGAAGTCGGCGGCGACGACGCGGTTCTCGTCGCGCGCGTCGTCGCGCTTGCCGCCGCCCACGGCCTCGTTCGCGCCTTGACCTGGCTTGTGCGGCCGCATCGGCGTGGCGGGACTCTTCGCGGCTTTGCTCTCGGTCTTCATGGCGCACCTCGTCTTCGCCCCAGGCGGCGACGGACCGTCCCGAGGATTTCCCCGAGCTCGGGCGACTTCATAGCCCACGATGCAGCCGCATACGCGGTCGTGAACGCGACGAACGCCGCGAGGCCCGGGAGCGCGCGACTCACGGCTCCGACGGGGGCCGACGGCAACAGAGCGTTGGCCGTGCCCCACCCCACCCCGGCGGCCACGACCGAAGCTGCGACCGTGCGGGCGGCGGAGCGGACGAGCGTGCTCGCCTCGATGGTGCCCATGCGCCAGCGAAGCGCGACCAGCAGGAGGACCATCTGCACTGCGCTCGATCCTGCCACGGCGATGCTGATCCCGACGTGCCCCATCGGGCCCTTGAGCGTGACGGCGAGCGCGATGAACGCCATGAGGTCGATGGCGCTCACGACGGCGGGCGTGCGTGTGTCGCCGAGCGCGTAGAACGCGGGCACGATCTGCCGCACCGCGGCCACCGTCCAGATCGCGCCGCCCTGCCAGAAGAGGGCCCTGGCCGTCTCGTGGACCGCGACGGCGTCGAAGGCGCCACGCTGGAAGATCGCGACGACGAGCGGCTCGCCGATCGACACGAGCGCCACGCTCGCCGGGAGGGCCACGAACATCGCGAGGCACATGCCGTGGGCCCACGTCTTCGAGAGCTCGGCGCGATCGCCGCGGGCCGCGAGCAGCGAGAGCGATGGGAGGGCGGCGGTCGACAGCGCCATCACGAAGATACCCTGCGGGAAATCGCAGAGGCGCATGGCCCACGAGAAGTAGCTCTGCGCCCCGGACCCGAGGTCCGACAGAAAGCGCCTCGAGAGCACGAGATCCACGTAGTAGACCCCGACCCCCAGGGTGAGCGGCGCGAGCCGCCGAAAGACACGACGGACGTCGTCGTCGAGCGCGAGCTTCGGCGCGCCCGCGAAGCCGATGGCGCGGAGCGCCGGCCACTGCGCCGCGACCTGCAGGACGCCTCCGCCGAGCGCGCCGATCGCGAGCGCGAGCACCGGGTCGTACCCTCGTGCGACGAGAACCGCAGGCAGCGTGAACGTCGCCGCGAGCAGCGCCACGTTCAGGAGACCCGGCGCGAACGCGGCGACCGCGAAGCACCGCTTGGCGTTGAGCGCGGCCATTCCGAGCGCCGCGGTGCCCACGAAGAAGATGTACGGAAAGACGACGCGCGTGAGGCGCGTGGTCCGTTCGAGCTGCCCGGGCCGCGCGCTGTAGCCCCCGGCGAAGAGCTGGGTGAGGGGGCCCGCGTACGCGACCCCGAGGACCGTGACCACGGCAAGAGCGAGGAGCGACACGCCCCGGATGCGCGCGAAGAACCGCCGGCCAGCGTCGTCTCCCTCCTTCGCGAGCTTCTCGGAGAGCACGGGCACGACCGCGCTCGAAACGGCCCCTTCACCGAGGAGCTGTCGAAGCGCATTCGGGATCGTGAACGCGACCCACCACGCGTCGGTGGCGTCGCGATCGAAGACGGCCGCGAGCGCCATGTCGCGAAGGAGCCCGAGCACCCGCGACGCGAGCGTCCCCGCGCCGACCACGCCCGCCCGGGCAACCAGCCGGCTGCGTTCGCGCTCGCCATCGCCGCGCGCGGCGGCCGCCTCTTGCGTCGCCGTCGCCATGCCCTATCCGCGTGGGATCGGCTCGCGCCCGGTCGCGTTCTGCGCGGAGTTCTCGGCGGCGGCGTGGCACTCTGCGCAGTGGCATAGGCGGCGCAAGAACGGGAACGAGTAGATGCCCGTGTTGTGCCCGTCGAACCACTTGATCGCCAGGGCGTAGCCGCCAACCGTCTCGAAGTCTTCGATCTCCTGCAGGTCGTCGCTGGTCTCGATGAACCGGATCTCCCCCGAATGGCCCTGGCAACCGGCGCACGGGCAGTAGCCGCGCAGGACCCCGTGCGGATAGATGGACTTGTGCCCGTCGGCCCAGTCGATCGCGGTCGTTCGGGTGCCGCGCGGCGAGCGGATCGCCAGGGGTTTATAGCGAGGATCTTGGCTGCTCACGAGGTTCTCACCCTGCTCACCCTGCACCCTGCTCACCCAGCGTCTCCATCTTTAGCGCTCGAACCCGGCGTGCGCCGCCATCGCACGGTCGACGAGCCCGAGGAGGGCCTCGGCGCTCGCGTCCGTCACGGCCGCCGCGTCGGCGGTGCTGGGGGTCGCGCGCCGCGAGAGGCTACGTGCGGCTTCGCGCGCCGCGGGCAAGAGAACGCTCGCCGCTCCCCCGCACGCCCGGCACACGAGGCCCCCGCGGGCGGGATCGACGCAGGCGGAGCGCCCTTCCGGGCACGGACGGCCGCACACGGCGCACTGTTCGAGTTCGAGCCCGTACCCGACGGCTGCCAGCATCGCGAGGCCCGCGCGCGCCAGCTCGCGTCGCGGTGGGACCGAGCCTGCCGGAACCGCGTCGAGCGCGTCGAGGAGCTCGATGAGCACGCTCCAGCCGAGCGGTTCCGGCGTCCGCGGCGGAAAGAGGTGCCGCGCCCAGCGAAGCGCCGTGCCGGCCGCGTCGAGCGACTCGAGGTTGGAGACCACGCCCGTGCGCAGCTGGACGATGCGCGACTCCTTGAGGGTCGTGAGCTCGGCGCCCTTGTCGTCGAGGAGGACGGCGATCGTGTGCACGGGCTCAAGCGCCCCGCCGACCCGCCGCGAACCCTTGCGCGCGCCCCGGACGACGGCCGCCACCTTGCCCGCATCTTCGGTCACGAGCGTCGCGATGACGTCGCTCTCGCCGAACTCGACGGTGCGGACGACGAGCGCCCGGGTCTCCAGCAGACTCACCCCGTGGTCATATAGCGCGCGGCGTGCTTGCTCGCCTGCGAGAGCTCGGCCGGCATGTCGCGACCGCGCGGCTTGAGGACGATCGACAGCGCCAGCGACAACAGGATGAGCAGGAGCACGAACGCGATCGCGACCCCGAACCGGCGACCCCCCTGCCCCTCGCGGGCGGCTTGGAGGGGCGTCTGCATCGGGAGCGGCGTGACGTAGGCGATACGGCGGCTCGAGGTGTAGCGAGCGACGACCTCGGCCGGGAGCACTCGGACGGCCTGGGCGTAGGCCGCCAGGAACCCGCGAACGAACACCTCGCCGGGCAGCTCGTCGAACCGGTCGGCCTCGATGGCCTCGAGGGAGGCGGCCGGGATCCGGGTGACGCGCGCCAGCTCGGCGACGCTCATCCCGCGGCGCTCGCGCTGCACCTTGAGGTACATGCCGAGCGGCTCGCTGACGGGATCCATCACGAGGTTCACGTCGGATACGTCGGCGGCGGGGGTGCGGGGCCGACCCGACCGAGACGAGCTCGGCGCACGACGGCCGTCGCTCGAGAGGCTGGAAGGGTTGCGGATCATGGGGTCCTCGCCAGCGCCTGGACGCAGAGCTTTCCAGCCTGCGTATCGGCCGAAATCTCGCGACATTTCTCGAAGTCGGCGTGCGATTCGGCGGTCTTGCCGAGGCGGACGCGCACCTCGGCGCGGGCCTGCCAGGCGTCTTGGAGCGCTTTGCAGTCGGCCGAATCCACGGCGAGCGCGTTCGTGAGCGACTGCTCGGCCGCCACGAGATCCCCCTTTTTCTCGTAGGCGACGCCGAGTCGGTAGTGACCGACGCAGAAGCGCGGTTCGGTAATCGAGTTCTTCAACGATTCAATCCCTTGGTCGGTTTGCCCGGCCAGAACCTGTGCCCAGCCAAGGTTGCCCCAGGCGAGGTAGCTCGACTCGAACGCGGGGTCCTTGGTGAGCGGCGCGAGGATGGCGATGGCTTCGGGGTATCGCTTCTCGAGGATGAGGATCTGTCCGAGCGTATTCTTGGCCTCACGAAAATTCGGGTCCACGGTCAGGGCGCGACGGGCGTAGCTCTCGGCGTCGCCCAGGCGGCAATCGGGGTCTCGAAGGTCAAGCTTGCCGGAGCAGAAGAAGAGGTGAATGGCGGAAGCGAAGTAGAGCGCCTTGGAGTTCTGATCGTCGAGTTCGACGGCCTTGCGGCAGTGGTCGAGCGCCAGGCGGGGTTGGTTCTTGAAGAAGTAGTCTCGGGCGACGTCGTACTCCGATTCACTTTGGCGTTCGGGGTCCACCCCCGGGGTGTTGGCTCCTCGCCCACTGCACGCAGAAGTCGTTGTGACGAGCGCGCAAAGTGAGAGCAGGCCAACGCCCAAGGTTACACGGATACCTGAGAAAAGTTGCGAAAACGCCACACGCTTTGAAGGAAACGGGCTTACCCCACCATCGCCCGTCCCGTCAACGGCGAGCCCCCGCCTTCCCCGTGGGTCAGGGCGTTTCGGGGCCGGCGAGGTCGTCTTTGGTGTTGAGGAGCGTGTAAAGGCGGCGCAAAACCTCGACATCGGGGATCTCGATACGCTCGCCCGTGATGCGCACGTATTGCCGGTCTCGAAGGCGCTGCACCGTCCGCTTCACGGCCTCGACGTCGAGCCCGACGCGGGCCGAGAGCTCCACGGGCGAAATCGTGACCTCGGCGTGGCCGGTGGCGCGCCCGGCCAACTTGAGGAGGCTGCTCGTCACGCGCGACTGCACCCCGCGGAGCATCATGGTCTCGATCTGGTCTTCGGCGTCGCGCATCCGCCGGACCAGCTGGTCGATGACCCGGGTCGCGACCGTCGGGTGCTTCTCGAGCAGGCCTCGAAAGGTGACGCGATCGAGCGCGAGGACCACCCCGTCGGTCAGGCCGACGGCCGTCGACCCGTAGGTGGTGCCGTCGATCAACGCGGCCTCGCCGAAGAGGTCCCCTTCTTTGAGGATGGCCAGGCTGCGGTCCGTCATGGCGATGCGCTTCAGGAGGCGCACGCGCCCGTCGTGAACGAGGAACGCCTCGGCGGCAGGTGCACCCTCTTGAAAAATGGTCGCGCCGGCCGCGAATCGCCGGCCGTAGCGGCCGAGGAGCCGTGCGCTCTCCTGGGGTCCGATCGCCTCGGGGGGGCGCGGTTCGGTCACCGTCGCCTCATCGCCGCCTCGTCGCCCCGACTGGCGTCGTCCATCGCCAGCCACGATACCACCAGTTGGCCGGATCGCCTCCGGCGCGCGATACTCGCGGCGTCATGGGTCGATCGGCCACGCTGTCGCGCAAAACAAAAGAAACGAGCATCGAGGTCACGCTCGACCTTGACGGAACGGGCCGCGCGCAGATCGACACGCCGCTCCCGTTCCTGACGCACATGGTCGAACAGATCGCGCGTCACGGCCTCATCGACCTGACCGTGAAGGCCACCGGCGACGTGGAGATCGACGGCCACCACACCACCGAAGACCTGGGGCTCGTGCTCGGCCAGTGCGTCGCGAAGGCTCTCGGCGACAAGGCGGGCCTCGTGCGATACGGCTGGGCGACCTTGCCTATGGACGAGGCCCGCGTGACCTGCGCGCTCGACCTTTCGGGCCGGCCGTTCTTCGTGTGGGAGGTGCCGCTGCCGCGCGGCGCGAAGATCGGCACGTGGGATGTCGAGCTCGCGCCGGTGTTCTTCGAGGCCTTTGCGCGCGGCGCGCAGTGCAACCTGCACGTGGCCCTCCACGCGGGCGAGATCTTGCACCATATCGTGGAGATCAGCTTCAAGGCGCTGGCCCGCGCCCTGCGCGAAGCCGTGAAGATCGAACCCAGGGTGACCGGCGTACCCTCGACGAAGGGCTCCCTCACGGACTGAGACGCTCCGACGCTCTGCCCCGTGAGCACCCGAAAAGTGGGCCGAAAACTGGGCCATCTGCGACGGCCTGTCGCAGAGTGACCCACATGCTGGAACGTCGTGGAAAGCGGAGCACGGAGCGGGTCGAAGCGTTGCAGTTCCTGGTCGAAGCCGTGGCCGACCGCAGCGGCGTTCGGGCCATGGTCCTGGTCGACGACTTCGGTCGCATCATGGCGGGCATGGGCGTCCCTCGCGACGTCGCCGGGCTCGCCGTCACGGCCCGAGCCGTCGCCTGGAAGCGCGCGTCAGCCGACGACGTCGACGCCGTAACCCACGGCGCGGACGTGACCGCCCGACCGGTGACCACCCCCGAGGGGATGCTCTACTTCGCGGCAATGGGCGATCGGGTGGCCGGCGTGGGCGACGCCGTCAAAGCCGTTCGCCGCATCCTGTGTGAAACGCTTCCCTCGTAGCGAGCCGTCGCCTTCACTCGATCACGATCACGAGCTCTCCCGGCTCGCGATCGCTGACGCCCCAGCCGCCGCACCCTCGTGCGTCGCGATCGGGCGCGTCGCACCGTTCGACCGCGAACCCGATGCGCTCGCCGGGCTCGCCCTTCATCCCGAGGGACGCGAGCGGCACGGCCGTCTCGAGGCTCCACTCTTCGTCGACGTCGCGGGGGTCGTCGAGCGTGCCGTCGATCTCGCGGGACACGTGCGTGCCGCTGCGCCACGGCGCGTTCCCGCGGCCTGTCGCGTCGCGCACGTCGCGCGCTTCGTCGTTCACGCTGCCGTCGGCCGAGACCGTGATCGCGTAGGTCGCCGGGGTCCCGCCGCCGCGCGAGAACGTCATCCGGAACGCGTCCCCGCGCGAGCGCACGTCCTCGTCCGCGGCGTAGAGCAGGACGTAGAGGTGCCCGTCGCCCCAGGCCATGCGAGCCTCGGAATGCGGCCGAGCGGCCACGCCCGCTGCGGACACGAATGGGCCTGTGCGCGCCGGGCCGGGCGACGCGAGCCAGCCGGGATCGTCGTTGTCGCCGTCGAGCACGATGGGAGCCGCGGCATGCGGGACCCGCAGGACGGACCGGGCCGCCGGTTGCCTGCGATCGAAGCGCGGAGTTGCCGGCGCGCGCACCGCGAGACGTCCCTTCGACCACGTCACCGCGGCTCCGGCGAGCAGCGCGCTCGCTGCGACCGCGGCGACCAAGGCATACGAAGCCGTAGGGCGTCTCCGCTCCGGGATCACGCCGCCAGACTCTCACCCGGCGCGGCGGCGGGACAAGGTGAACGCCCGGTCGGACGACGAGCGAACGACGCCTTGTCGGGCGCGTTCTCGAACGGGCGCCATGTCCCTATTCGGCGCTTGCATCGCCACCATGCGTCGCGGCGTCGGTGCCCGTGTCGGCAGCGGCAAGGAGGGACCCGGCGACCGCTAGGCCGAGCCCCAATGAGAGCCGCGATGATGAGGAGGTGCGTGTCATCCGAACCGATTGAGCAGGTTGCATACCCGTTTGAACGACGTTCTTTTCCGCCGGCAGACGGCGTTCGCCTCGTGCCATTCCGCGCCGAGGCTGACCGCCAAGTCCTTCCGCGCCGAGCGCCCACCGCGGTCGCAGCGAAAGCGATGCCCGCTCGCCGTCGCCGCGGCTGCCCGCGGTCACGAGGGGAGGCCCTCGACCTCACCGGACCGATTGCCCTGACGGGGAACGAAATCGCTCGCATCCTCGGGGAAAGCCTCAGGGACAAGACGTGGGACGTGCGCTTCGTATCGCCACCGCTCTCGAGGGAGGCCCCCGCCGGACCGCCCGAGAGCGCCGATCCGGCGCTCTTTCAAGTAGCTCCGCTGTGCGAAGGAGGGGACTTGAACCCCTATGCCAATTACGGCGCTAGCACCTCAAGCTAGTGCGTCTGCCAATTCCGCCACCTTCGCGTAAGTAAAGGGAAGCCCCGTGTAGTCGGCGGCTTCGAGATCGTCAAGAGCTCAAGACAGCTCGGCGTGTCGCCCGAGACCGCTTCTGGCGTTCCACAGCGTCCTCGGATAAACGTGAACGTACGGTAACTTTCGCGGTTCCCGGCGCGGTCACGCCCGGGCACCGCGCTTCGAGAGGCAGTATCTTTTGCGCAGGTTGTTCGTTCGGAGCCGCATCGTGGGCAACATCGCCGGCGCGAGCGCCTTGGTCGCGCTGGCAGCAGCGGCCGGCGGGGCTTGCAGCAGCAGCCTGACGCCTCAGGCGCTCGGCAACGACATGGTCGCCGACGCGTCCGTTCCAGACGACGGCGCGGGCGCCGACGCCGGCGGCGAGGGCACCGTCGATGCCGCCCTGCCCGCCGCTGACGCGGGCACGTTCAACGGCCTTCACTGCGAGGCGGGACTTTGCGTCGTTGCACTCGCCGCCGGCGGCAACCACGCGTGCGCGCTCCTTGCCGACCATAGCGTCCGCTGCTGGGGGCAGAACGCGTTCGGCGAGCTCGGATCCGGCGTCCTCGACGGTGGGCGGGTCATCCCCGGCCAGACACCGACGCCGACGCCCGTTCCAGGGGTGACGGGGGCGGCCCAGATCGCCGCCGGTGGCTATGGAAACGGCCTCGGCATCTCGTGCGCGGTCGGCGGCGCGACCCCTTTGGCGCCCACGCCCACGCCCACGCCCACGCCCACGCCCACGCCCACGCCCAGCGACGGCGGGAGCGGCGAGACCGTCTGCTGGGGAAGCAACGCCAGCGGAATGCTCGGCCTCGGCGCGCCAACGGACGCGGCGCCGCCCGCGCAATCGATTGCGCCACTGCTGCTGGCGCTTCCCGGCGTGCAGCAGCTCGCGCTCGGCGGCTTCTTCGGCTGCGCGCTGGTCGCCGGAGGGAGCGTCTCGTGCTGGGGCGACAACAGCGAGGGCGAGCTCGGTCGCGCCCTCGAGGCAGGGTCGTACGATCCGACGCCGATGCCCGTTCCCCTCCCCGGTCCGGCGACGGCGGTGGCCGCGGGAAAGAACCACGCGTGCGCGCTCATGGCGGATCGCTCGGTCGCCTGCTGGGGGGCGGCCGATCACGGCGCCATCGGGACGCTGGTCGACGCGGGCGTCACGACCCCCCGAGTGGTGACCGGATTGACGGCAACGGCCCTCGCCGCCGGCGAGGTGTCGACGTGCGCCATCACCGCCGCCGGAGCCGTCGCGTGCTGGGGCGCCAACCAGGGAGGGCAGCTGGGTCGCAGCGACGCGTCCGCGGCCGCGGTCGACCCAACTCCGCAGCTCGTGGCGCTCCCCGCGGGGCTCACGGCCCTCCACATCGCGAGCGCGGTGGGAAACACGTGCGCCTTGCTGTCGGATCACACCGTATGGTGCTGGGGCGACAACGCGTACGGCGAGCTTGGCACGGGCTCCGCGGTGCCCGGATTTTCGTCGACCCCCGCGCAGGCGCAGGGGCTTTCGAACATCGTGCAAATCGCGTCGGGTGCTGGCGGCTGGACCGTGTGCGCGCTGCTCGACGATGGGACCGTCCGCTGCTGGGGCGCGAACTTCGCCGATCAACTCGGCGTAGACACCTCGGGCGACGCGGGCCCCGACGAGAGCCCTCACCCGGTTCCGCTCCGCGTGGCGTTCTAGACCACGCGATTTTTATCGTGGCTTCCTCGATTCGTTTCCAGAACGTATCCATGGCAAGCTTTGCCGACGCATGAAGCGAGCTTTTCGACTTGGAATGAGCCTCGGGACCGCGATCGTCGCCGCGGCCCTGCCAATGACGGCTTGCACGAGCGATGGCGCCGAGGCGCCGCGCGGTGACGGCGGCCTGCGCGACGCCACGGTGAACGACGCGCCCGTGTCGACGGTGCCGCGCGACGCGCTCCCGCCGCTCGACTCCGACGCGATGCTCGAGGGCTCGTATTGCGCTCTACCCGGGTCGCTCGTCGGCACGGCCCAGGGCATGGCCGTCGTTCCCGGGGGGGACCCTTCGCTGCCGAAGCTGAGCTGGCTCACCGTGCCTGCGGGCTTCTGCGTGCACCACTTCGCGAACGTCGCGGAGACGAGGCAGCTTCGCGTGAGCCCGAGCGGCGACGTCTTCGCCGCGTCGCCGGCCACGGCCACGGCGGGCAGCGAGAACAAGACCGGCATGGGTGCGATCGTGGTCCTGCCAGACGACGATCACGATGGCGTGGCCGATTCGACGCTCCCGTTCCTCGGGGGCGTGGCGTCGACCCAGGGGCTCGCCTTTGCCGAGGGGTACTTTTATTTTCAAGACGGCACGGCGCTCAAGCGCGTGGCGTTCAAGCCGGGCGACCGGACCCCCTCGGCCGCCATCGAGACCGTCGCGACGTTCGGCGCTGCGGACGCGCAACAGTTCCCCGTGCACTGGCCGAAGGTCGTCGACGTCGCGAAAGACGGGACCATCTACTTCACGAACGGGAGCGACCAGGGCGAGCTCTGTTACTCGCCCGCCGAGACGGCGATGCACCCTCCAACGGGAGCTGTGTTCAAGGTCACGCCCGACGGCAAGCTGAGCGTCGTGGCGAAGGGGTTCCGCAACCCGATCGCCATCCGCTGCGAGAAGAACGTCAACACGTGCCTCGTCGCCGAGCTCGCGCGGGACGGCTCGGGCTCGCAAGGCGGGCGCGAAAAGCTCGTTCCCGTCCGTCAGGGCGACGACTGGGGCTTCCCCTGCTGCGCGACGGCGAACACGCCCTATGATAGCCAGGAATATCAAGACCCCGGGCCGCCCTCGGGTGGCCAGCTCTTGAAGCCGTCGGATTGCGCCCGCGTGACGCCGGAGGGCGTGTCGTTTCAGATCGGGCACACGCCGTTCGGCATCGACTTCGAGCCCGGGAGCGCGAGCTGGTCGTTGCCGTGGGCCAACCGCGCGTTCGTTGCGCTCCACGGCGTCGTGGGCTCGTTCGTCGGGTCGCGCGTGGTCGGCATCGCGCTCGACCCGGTGACGGGCATTCCGATTCCCTCGAGCGACGTCCAGGGAGGCACGTCGGTTGCGCCCAACATGATGGACTTCGTGACGGGCTGGGACGACGGGACGCTGCAGCACGGCCGCGCCACGGCGATCACGTTCGGCAACGACGGCCGCATGTACGTCGGCGACGACACGAGGGGCGAGATCTTCTGGGTCGCGCCCGTCGGTCTCCTGCACCCCTAGACGAACGAGGACGCGGCGGGCAAGCGGGGCTAGCGCGGGTCGCGCTTGGGCCGGGCCCGGAGGGTCGCGTAAGCGGCGCCGCGATCGCGGGCGGTCTCGGCGCGCGTCTCGGTGAGGGCGGCGACGATCTCGCCGATCTCGAAGGGCTTGCGGATCCAGCGCACGCCCTCTTCTTCGACTTCGTCGGGGAGCCGCGCGGAGCTGCCGCTGATGAAGACGATCGCGACCTGGGGGGAGCCGCGGCGGAGCAAGTCGATCGCGCCGCTCACGTCGTGAGCGATGGGAGAGAGATCGATGAGCGCCGCGTCGTGGCGGTTGCCAGCGTGATCGGCGAGCTCCGAGGCGGTGCGGGCGACGGTTACCTCTGCGCCGCGCGCTCCGAGGGCTGACTCGAGCAGCATCGCTACGCCGACGTCGTCTTCGACGACGAGAACGCGCGTCCCGGCGAGGACGGCCGCTCGCGGAGTCGACACGGGAGCGCCCGCGAGTACTGGCTCGGACTTCGGCCAGCGAACGCGAAAGCACGCGCCCCGCGACGTCGGATCCGAGATGAGGTCGAGATCGCCGCCCGCCGCGCGAGCCACTGCGCGCGCGTGCTTCAGTCCCACGCCTGCGCCGCCCTCGCGGCTCGTGGCGCCGTCGAAGATGCGGTCTTTCTGGCCGGGCGCGACGCCGGGGCCCTCGTCGCGCACCGTGACCTCGACGCCGCGCGTGTTCGCGTCGAGCTCGATCGTCACCTGGCTGTCGGCCGGCGCCCACGCGAGCGCGTTCATGAGAATGTTCGTGAGCACCTGCGAAGCATCGGCGGCCAGCGGGAGACATACGCCCGGGCAGCGGCCCTCGACCACCAGATCGACCCGGGCACGCTGGGCCTCGACCGACAGCGCCTCGACGACGTCCCCCACCACGGCCTCGACTTCTTGCTCGCGTTCGTCGACCACGGCCTGGCTGCCGATCGCGCGCCGGGCGAGGTCTCGCGCGGAGCGCGCGCGGTCTTCGATGATCGCGAGCGCGCGATTCAGCTCCGCGGGCGACGAACGGCCGGCCCGGGCCTCGGCAACCCAGCCGAGGAGTACCGTGAGCGCGTTGGAAACGTCGTGAAGCGCGCCCGTGACGTCACGATGCGGGTCGCCCGCGGGGGGTTCGCTCCAACGCGCCAGACGGCGCACGTCTTCCCCGTCTCGGCGCACGTGTGGAAAATACGTCATTAACTGCGCGCGGTCACCTTTAGAGTACCTTTAGCCAGGGCGCCGCACCGCGTCGTTCGGGCCGTTATTCCTCGGCCGCGTTACGAATTTCGGGCGAGGCTGTTGCTTGGCCCTCGCCGGCGAGGACCTCGAGGGCCCTCTTTGCGCCCTCCAGCGTGATGTCGCGCGCCTCGACGATCATAGCGGCCACCCGCTGGATCCGGTGCGCCGGCACGCCGGCGGCGAGGGCGACCGACCGGGCGTGGAGGCCCATGTGCCCTCGCTGGATGCCGTCGGTCGCCATGGCGCGGACGGCCGCGAGGTTCGACGCGAGGCCGATGGACGCGGCGATCGCCGCCAGCTCCCGAGCGTTCGTGACGTTCAAGATGCGGAGCGACAGGCGCGCGGCCGGATGCACCCGCAGGGTGCCCCCGACCGTGCCGAGGGCGAGCGGGAGCTCGAGGCGGCCGTGGAGAGCGTCGCCGACGCGCCGCCAGACGGCGAGCGGCGAATAGCGCCCGCTCCGGGCCGCGAACGCATGGGCCCCCGCCTCGACCGCGCGCCAGTCGTTGCCGGTCGCCATCACCACGGCGTCGATGCCGTTCATGATGCCCTTGTTGTGCGTCGCGGCGCGGTACGGATCGAGCTCGGCGAAGCGCGATGCGGCGACGATGCCGTCGATGACGTCGATGCCGCTCATCGCTTCCGTTGCGAGCACCTCGGCCGGCACGGTGCAGGTCACGCGCACACACCGCTGGTCGCAGAGGTTCGACAAGATGCGGAGGCCCACCTTGCCGCCGGCGATCGCCGCGACCCGGTCGGCCACGGCTTCGGCGACGGTGTTCACGAGGTTCGCGCCCATGGCGTCCTGGCAGTCGACGATGACGTGTAAAACGAGGATGTCGGCTGCGAGGACGCGCGGCTCGATCGCGCGCGCTCCGCCGCCCCGCGCGACGAGGCCGGGAACCGCGGCGTCGGCGAGCCTCAGGATCTCCGGGGCGTGGAGGCGCAGGCGCTCGGCCGAGGCCGACGCGTCCGTCAATGCGCGGATCTCGACCTGCGCGATCATCCTCGGCGGGTCCATCTCGGCGGCGAAGCCCCCGCCCATCCGCACCATCTTGGCGGCGTTCGAGGCCGCGGCGACGACGCTGGGCTCTTCGATGACCATCGGCACCACGTGATCGTGCCCGTTCACGCGGACGTTGAGCGCCACGCCGTACGGGAGCCCGTAGGTGCCGAGCACGTTCTCGACGAACTTGTCGGCGGTTTCGGCGTCAAGGCCCCCTCCCTGGAGCGCGCGTGCAATGTCGCCCGCGTCGGCCCCGGTGACGTCGCTGACGAGGTCACGACGCTCGGCGACGGTGATCTTGTGGAATCCGGGGAGTCGAGAAGTTCGGGCCATTTCGGGGTCTCTCGATCGGTTCGAAGCGTGGTCGATGCCTTAGGAAATGGACTCCGGGCGCACGCCCCCGTGATCGATGGCGAGCGCCAGCGGCGAGAGCCCGAGGGCCTCGGCGCGGCGGCCGAACGCGAGCGACGGCGGAGCAACGCCGAGCCAGACCGCCACGTCGCCTCCGCCCGCACCCGCCGGCAAGAACGCGCCGTGCTCGCGGTCGGCGAGGGACGCAAGCTCGGCGAACGCGGGCGGGACGATCGGTGCGTCGGCGGCGTCCCCGAGCGTGGCCAGGGCGCGCCCGAACGCTCCCGCGGTTCGCACGAACGTGTTCGCGTCGGCGACGGCGTCCGCCGCCTCTTCGGCAGCGGCGCGGAGCGCGGTGAACACGGCGCCGGCACCCCCGCGCGCGCGCAGTGCGTCGACCCGCGACAGGAGATCGCTCGTGCGCGCGCTCGTTCCGCTCCAGTACGGCGCGAGCACGAGTCGAGCCGGCAGTTCGACCGCCCGCATCGCGGCGTCGGTCGGGCGCTTCGAGGTGGAGGACGGATCACGCACGACCGTGTACCGAAGAGCCCCTCCGTGCACGCTCGCCGCGACGTCGACGCCGCTGCCGCCCCCTTGCTCGCGCTGGTGCGCGGCTCGAACGGCGCGGAAGATCTCGGCGCGAACGGCGGCGTGCCGCGGGTCTTGACCACGGGCGAGGGCGCGGGCGCCGAATGACGCGACCATCGACGCGGCGCTCGAGCCGAGGCCGAGCTTCTGCCCCGCGCCGTCGTAGAGGGCGCGTACGTCGACCTTGCCGGGCGCGCCTGTGTCCACGGCGGCGTAGCGATCCACGGCGACCACGATCGCGGGCGCGCCTTCGAGCACGGCATAGGCCCCCGTCAACACCAGCTTGCCCGGTGCGATGACCCTCATGCCACGCTGCCTCTGGCTGCCGCCAGCGAGGGCGCCCCCGAGGCGCGCGATGCGACCAGCGCGGCACCCTCGCCCGGACGTGCCTCGAGGACGCGAAGAACGCCCGGCACGCTCTTCATGGCGGACCGCACCCGCGCGAGGTCTCCCGGGCGAGCGAGCACCTTGACGTGGGGGCCCGCGTCGATGGTGGCAAAAGCCAGCGTTCCGCCCGCACGGAGCGCGCGGAGGGCGCCGAGCGCCTCGAGGGTGGCGCCGTTCCAGTACATCACGCCGGCAGCGATGGCGCTCGCGTGCATCGCGAGCGCGCTCGCCTCGGCGAGCTCGCCGACCTCGCCGAAGTCGCGCGCCAGGAGCGCGTCGCGAAGCCGGGCATGGATGCGCGGGGCCTCGTCGAGCCAGGCGCGAGCGTACGGGCTCACGGCCAGGGTGCGCGCCATGCCCTCGCTCGAGCCGACGGCCTTGCGTCCCTCGGTCGTGACGCACACGAGGATGACGAGCGGCAGATGGTCTGCGGCGGCGACCGGACGCGCCGCGAAGAGCTCTTCATCGCGGGCGCCGGGCTCTCCCGCCGCGAGTTCGACGAAGCCACCGAAGAGGCTGCGGGCGGCGCTCGCCGAGCTGCGCCGGGCGAGGTCGCTCACGCGCGGCGCGTCCCAGTCGAGGCCCGCCGCGCGCGTGGCCGCGAGCGCGAGCGCCGCGAACCCGGAGGCGCTCGACGCCAGGCCGCTGGCGGTCGGAAAGTCGTTCTCGGATCGCACCTCGGCGCGGCGTTCTTCGCCGGCGCCGGCGCGAACGCGATCGAGCAGCTCGACGACGCGCGCGCGGGCCAGAGGGTCGGCCTCGCGGCCGTCGAGAACGAAGCGGTCTTCGACGAGCGAGGCGTCGAACGTCACCTGAGTGCGGGTCTCGAGGCCCGCGAGCGTCACCGAGAGGCTCGGGACTGCCGGGATCTTCCCGCCGCCCGAACGCTTGCCCCAGTACTTGGAGAGCGCGACGTTCGGGTGCGCGGTGGCCGTGGCGGTGCCGATTCCAGTGGCGGTGGCGTCGGTCATGGCGCCGTCTCGGACTGCAGCGCCCGCGGCCGCGTCTCCTGCGCGACGCTCGTCGCTCGGCTTCCTGCACG
>OBLW0100001239.1_pt1 | contig 21811 bp, 24 predicted proteins | sample 1520161 | NCBI WGS metagenome assembly OBLW01 (sample SAMEA3539309, study PRJEB22396) | soil metagenome | biome: tundra; feature: field; material: soil | place: USA | collected 2010-05 | depth 0.15 m | reverse complement strand
GTGACTGGAGTTCAGACGTGTGCTCTTCCGATCTACTAGATCAGGCTCCGGCTTTCGGATGCAGCAGCACGAAGTCGTCGCGGCGGTTCTTCGCCCACGCGGCTTCGTCATGGCCGGGGTCAACCGGCTTGTCCTTGCCGAAGCTGAGGGTGCGGATGCGCGACGGGTCAATGCCGTCCTTGGCCAGGGCCTCGCGGGCGGCCAGCGCGCGGCGTTCGCCGAGCGAGCGGTTGTATTCCTCCGTGCCGCGATCATCACAGTTGCCCTCGATGAGCAGCTTCAAGTTCGAATCCGATTTCAGGGCCGCGGCCACGGACTCAAGGTTTGATTTCTCGCTCGACTTGATGGCGGAGCTGTCGAAGGCAAAATGAATCGTATAAGCCGCCAGGGCCGCGCGGTCTTCGGTCATGTTGTCAAACATCGTGCTGTCGGCGGTCGCGATTTGCGAGCTTTGAGGATTCGCATCCGGGCTTATCGGAGTTGTGTTCGGCACTGTGTTTAGATTGTTTTGGTCGGCTATTCCCGTCTGCCCCGGTCCCGGCAACTGCGTGGTTTTGCCAACTTTGTGGTTATGGCAGCCGGTGGTGGCCAGCGTGATCGCCAGCGCAAACGCGAGCGGGTAAATCAGTTTCATCGTTTTCATATTTTTTCCTACGGTTAAAAGTTTGTTAAATCAAAGCGTCAAAATCATTTCGCCCAGGCGGGTTGAGAATCATTGCCCGAAATCCGGCCAATATCCTTGACTTGTTTCGTCATCACGTCAAGCACAGACAGCGACTGCCGGTAGCCCGTGGCGTGGTTCAAAACCAGCGTGCGCGAGTTCGGCGACCACGACGGATGCTGCCCCGGTACCAGCACCGTGGCCGTGCCGCCGCCCGCCGGCACGATGCAGAGGTTGAAGTCGCCCATCTGCGACGTGAACGCAATCCATTTGCCGTCCGGCGACCAGTCCGGATCCGTCGGATTGGACACGCCGGATGTGGGAATCCGTTGCACCGGCCCGCCGCCCGCCGGCACCTTCGCCAGCACGCGGCGCGACCTGATCTTGGTCGAAAACGCGATCCATTGCCCGTCCGGCGACCAGCACGGCGACGACTCGTCCTCCGGCGACGAGGTCAACTGCTTGAAATCCGTGCCGTCCGCGTTGCATACCCAGACGTTCGGGCTGCCGCTCCGACTCAAAATCATCGCCACCTTTGAGCCGTCCGGCGAGACCGCCGCGCTCGTGTTCAAGCCGGAAAACCTGGCGATGACCCGGCGCTGGCCGGTCGAAAGACTGTGGTAAAAAATGTCCGGGTTGCCGGGTTGATAGGAAGTGTAATACAGCGCCAGCCGGCCGGGTACCCAGGCGGGCGCGGCGACAATCGCGTTGTCGTGCGTTACGGCCTGCGCGTTGTGGCCGTCGAAATCCGAGACGTAAATTTCACCTTCACCTCCCGGTGCCTGCGCCTTGAACGCGATCTTGGTCTGGCCGATCCCCTTTTTTCCCGTGATGGCCAAAACAATGTCGTCCGCGAACGCGTGCGCCTGCCGCCGCAAACTTGCGCCGGTGTAGCTGCGCGAAAACTTGGTCTGCCGGCTGATGGCGTCCGTCAAGGCACCCTGCACGTTGGCCGCGCTGCTGCCGGTGATCCGGTATTGCGCGGCCTCCGGCGCGACAAACTTGAAGCCCTGAACGTAAAGGTCAAATTTCAAAACGTCCGCCGCCTCGCCGGTGATGCCTTCGAGCGAAACGGGAATCGGCTTGGTCTGGCCCAGGACATTGATTTGTTGCTGGATCGTGATCTCTTCCTGGCCGCGACCGAGATTGAGGGCGACGACCGCAAGCAGAAGGGACAGGCCGGCTTTGATGGGTTGTGAAATAATAGTTTTCATCCGTTCAGGCGTTTGGCTTTGAGGTTGAAGTTGATGATGTAAGTCCGTTCCTTGTCAGCGGAACCGGAAGGAAATGGCGCGATGAATTGAACCCGGTCCAGCGTGTTCCGCACGGAGGCGTCCACGCTGGTGTCACCCGACGGCCCTATGACATGCGCTGAAATCACCGTGCCGTCGCTGGCGATGGTCACGCTGACCTTCACGTTGGCGTCGTCGCTGGCGGTGTCGTCCGGCGCCGTCCATGACTGTTCGTATTTGCTTTTGACAATCTGTGCATAATTCGCCGCCGCCGCGCTACTGTCGCCCGGCAGGTCAATCGTCGTACTGGAAGATAAATTTTTACGCAATGCCGTAATCGCGGACTTGATCGCCTTCGAATTGTCAGGCGTCACTTTGGTCGGCGTCGCAGTGTTTTTCGGCACCGTGCGGGTTGTGAGGGTCAAATTCACTTTCGGCGTGTGCGGCTGATTTTCCGTTGGCGCGGGCGCCGGTTTGGCCGGTTCAGGCTTGAAAAATTTCTCCACCCGCTCGGTGAGCGTCGGAGCGGGCGCGGGCGTAGGTTGAACAACCGGTTTTGGCGCTGGCAGTGGTGGCTGCGATTGCGGTTGTGGTGCGGGCGGGGTCGGCTGCGGTTGTGGCACAACCGCCGGTGCGGGCGGCGGCTGGGCGCCTTGGACTCCGGTGGTGGCGGAGTCAACGAGGTTGGGGGGAATCATGTCCAGCACGGGCGTGTCGTCCGGCTTTTCCCGCGCCCAGAAAAATGCGGGGCCGACAAACAAGATCACCAGCAGCAGCAGGTGAAATCCCGCCGTGGCGATGACGCATTTTTTTTGCAGCCGGTTCATTTCGTTGTCGGGTCGGTGCGCAGCGAGTAGCGCGTGATGCCGTTGCGCTGGCAGCCGTCAATCACCTGCGCCACGAGGTCGTAGCGGCTGTCCTTGTCGGCACGGATATAAACGACCAGGTTCGGGTTCGCCCGGAACTCGCCGGCGAGCTGCGAAATCATCTGCGGCAGTTGCACGGTTTTTCGATCCAGCTTGTAATAGCCGGCGCTGGAGATTTCGACGGTGCGGATGTCGGACTTGTTCAATTTCTTGTCGGGCTGGCCGCCCCGTGGAAGTTTGAGTTCAATGCTTTGGGTGAGCAACGGCGTGGTGATGATGAAGATGATCAACAGCACAAACGCGAGATCAAGCAGTGGTGTGATGTTGATTTCACTCAACGTCACCATCTGACCGCGCTGGGAAAATCGTCTCATAGTGAAAATCAATCTTCGGCCAGAAATTCCGTTTCCATCTTGGAAACCAGCTCCTGCGCAAAATTGTCGAGGCCGACGGTGAACACGCGCAAATTATGCACGAGCCAGTTGTAGCTGAACATCGAGGGGATCGCCACGAGCAGGCCGGCGACCGTCGTGATGAGCGCGGCGGAAACGCCCGGAGCCATCACCGCCAGCGACGCGCCCGACGGCGACTGCGCGATGCCGGCGAACGTACTCATCACGCCCCAAACCGTGCCCAGCAGGCCGATGAACGGTGCGCCGCTCACGGCAATCGCCAGCAAAATCAGTCCGGATTCCAGTTTCAACGATTCCTGGGCGACGACATTTTCCATCGCGCGTTTGACGTGCTCCATGTTTTTGAGCGAGACCTGCTGCTTGCTGCGTTCGCCGCCCGGTCCGCGCAAGCGTGCATCCAGTTCAACGCAGCCGGCCTGGTAAACCATGTAGAGCGGACACCCTTCGACCTGCAATTTGCGATCAAACATCTCGAGCACTTTTTTTTGCGCATGAAATTCCTGGTCGAAATAATAATTCAATTTTTTTGCGCGGCGCATCTGGATGGCCTTGGAGACCATGACCGACCAGGCGACGATGGAAAAAATGATGAGGCAAACGATGATCGCCTTGGCTTCCGGCGTCGCCTGTTCCCAGATATAAACGAGTTCCGCCTTGTTGGCAGCGGTTCCCGCAGCGGCAAATAGATAAAGTCCACCCATAAAATTGCGACGGTGACTTGGCCGTGAGGAACCGAAGCGGCCAATGGCAGGGGGTCGAACAATTTTCCTGCCACGCAAATTATTGTTCGTCCGCGCAAGAATGCCAAGCCTTTTTGCGTGAAAAACAAACTTTGTCCGCGCGTGAAATTCGCATACAAAAGAGCGCGATGTCACGCCCGCGCCTCATCGCCCTGCTGCTCGCGCTCGCCACGCTGCTGGTCTATCTGCCCGCGACGCGCAGCAGCTTCCTGAATTATGACGACGACGACTACGTCACAAGCAATTACGTCGTCCAGAACGGCCTGACGTTTGCCGGCATCCAATGGGCGTTCACCACCGTCCACGCGAGCAATTGGCATCCGCTCACCTGGCTGTCGCACATGGCCGACTGCGAATTTTTCGGCCTCAACCCCGCCGCGCATCATTTCGTCAACGTGCTTTTCCATGCGGCCAACGCCGCCCTGCTGTTTGTGCTGTTGCTCCGGCTCACGAACGCGTTGTGGCCGGTGGCATTCGTGGCCGCGCTGTTTGCGTGGCATCCGCTGCATGTCGAATCCGTGGCGTGGATCGCCGAACGCAAGGACGTGTTAAGCACGTTTTTCGCGCTGCTGGCGCTTTTAAGTTACACGCGTTATGTGCAGGAAAATTGCCGGCGCAGTTTATGGTTCGCCCTGATTTTTTTCGCGCTGGGATTGATGTCCAAGCCCATGCTCGTCACGCTGCCGTTCGTCATGCTGCTTTTGGATTACTGGCCGCTGCAAAGAATCCCCATTTTTAAAATCCCGGCCGCCCGCCGTCTGCTGCTGGAAAAATGGCCGTTTTTTTTGCTCACGATCATCTCCTGCAGCCTGACTTACCTGGCGCAACGCGGCACGGCGGTGGCGTCGCTGGAACTGGTTCCCTTGAGTTTTCGGTTTGAGAACCTGCCGGTGGCCTATGTCGTTTATCTGTCAAAATTTTTCTGGCCGGCCAGCCTTGCGGTCATTTATCCGATGCCGACCAACTTTCAGCTTTCGCCATTTACGGTGGCGATGGCCGCAGCCGTCTTGATTTCTGTTTCCGCCGCCGTCTGGCTGGGTCGCAAGCGCGCGCCGTATTTGACCGTCGGCTGGTTGTGGTTTATCGGCACGCTTGTCCCCGTCATCGGCCTGGTGCAGGTCGGTGCCCAGACACTGGCCGACCGCTACACCTACCTTCCGGCCATCGGCCTGTTCATCATGGTCGCCTTCGGTGCGCGTGATCTGGCCAGCCGGTTTCAATTGCCTAAAATGGTCGTGGCCGCCCCTGCCGCCTTGATTTTGGCTGCGTGTCTGGCGGTCACCGAAAACCAGTTGCGTTACTGGCGGAACGGCGAGGCCCTGTTCCGCCATGCGCTGGCGGTGACCAAGGACAATTACATCGCGCACATCAACCTGGGCGTTGCGCTTGAACTGGAGGGCAGGCTGGACGAGGCCGTCGCCGAAAACCGCGCCGCCGAAGCCATCGCACCGGACCGCTATCAAATTCACAACAACCTCGGCAACTGCCTGGACCATCTGGGAAAATCCATTGAGGCACTCGCCGAATATCGCGAGGCCGTCCGGCTCAACACGAAGCTGCCGGAATTTCACAACAGCCTCGGCATCGTGCTCAACGAGCTCGGCCGTTATGACGAGGCGCTGGTCGAATTCACCAATGCCGCGCGGCTGAACCCGGCCTATCCCTGGGCGCATTTTGAGATGGCCATGGCGCTGCTCAAGCAAGGTCGCGACGCCGAAGCCGTCGCCGCACTTCACGAAGCCCTGATGCGCGACCCGGACGATCTTCACATCCTCACCGTTTCCGCGCATGTGCTGGCTTCGATTCCGAACCCGCAGGTGCGCGATGGCAAAACGGCGCTCATCCTCGCCACCAAGGCCAATGACCTGTCCGGCGGCGGTCAGGCAATCGTCCTCAATGCGCTCGGCATGGCCCAGGCCGAAGCGGGCGATTTCACGAATGCCATCGCCGTCACCCAAAAGGCCCTCGACCTCGCCGACGCCGCGCATTCGGAAAGGGTTCAATCATTGCAAAACCAGCTGCGCCAGGAATTGCAGCTTTACCAAAACCATCAGCCATGGCGGGAATCCTTCCTCGCCACCAATGTGCCGCCGCAAGTTCTGCCGAAGAATTAAATCCCCGCCAGCGCGCGAAGCGTTTGCCGCACACGCGGGCCCTTGGCGGCGGAAACCTTTATGTCAAACCACGGGAGCGAAATGATTTTTGCGCTGGTAAATTCAGCGAGCAATTTTGCGTTTGATTTCGTCGCGGCATCTGATCTTGGCGGCGACACCAAAACGACGCGCGCCTTCGCCCGCAAATCTTGCGGCAAGGCTTCGAGCGTAAGCAAAACGTGGTTCCCGGCTCCAAGCTGGTTTGGCGCAACGATAATCGGCCTAGCGTGCAAGGCCGCAATCAAATCGCGCGAATCAAAATTTTCGCCGAGCGGACTCAACAGGCCGCCCGCGCCTTCCACCACCAAAACCTCAAAGCGCCTTTGCAGCATGCGAATGTGCGCGAGAACTTGCGCCAACCTCACGGATTTCTTTTCAAGTTTGGCGGCGAGCAATGGTGCAATCGGCGAGCGAAAATGCCACGGGTTGATTTCGTCGAGCGTGAGCGCGCCATCCATGGCGGCGCGCAGCGCGCGGGCGTCGGCGCGGCCGCCGGAGCAAATGGGTTTGAGCGCCGCTGCGTTGACGCCGCGTTCGCGCAGAAACCACGTCAGCAGCGCGGCCAGCACGGTTTTGCCGACGCCGGTGTCCGTGCCGGTGATGAAAAGTTTTTGCTTCATTCGCCAATATCAAAGCGGAAACGCGATTAACAAGCCATCCAAACCGGCGCTCAAATCACCGTTACGCTTGACAGCGGACGCATCTGGACGTTATCCTGTCCATATATGAAAGCGATTACTTATACCGCCGCGCGCGAAGGCCTGGCTTCCACCATGGACCGGGTTTGCCGCGACCGTTCGCCCATCATCATCACGCGTAACCGCAACCAGTCGGTCGTTATGCTTTCGCTGGCAGACTACGAACAGTTGGAAGAAACCTCCTATTTGCTCCGCAGCCCCGTGAATGCGCGGCGGTTGTTGTCCGCCATCGGCAGCCTGAAAAAAGGGAAAGGCCGCGCGCGCAAAATTGATCTGGCCGCATGAAGCTCGTCTTCGCGGAACAGGCGTGGGAGGACTATCTGCACTGGCAGCAGACGGACAAGCAAATCACGTGGCGCATCCACGAATTGATCAAGGACACGTCGCGGAATCCATTTTCCGGCATTGGCAAGCCGGAGCCGCTGCGCCACGCGTTGGCCGGCTATTGGTCGCGCCGCATCAACGGCGAACACCGGATGGTTTATAAAGTCGAAGGCGATCGGCTGTTGCTGGCGCAATTGCGATACCACTATTGAACCGCACGGTTTTGCCGACGCCGGTGTCCGTGCCGGTGATGAAAAGTTTTTGCTTCATTCGCCAATATCAAAGCGGAAACTCGATTGGTCTGCCATCAAAACCATGTTCCTTGCACTCCCTAATCTTTAAAATTGAAACCCATGACGAAGCTTCACATTATTCCGTTCGACTAAATCCGATCATGTTTTTCTCCCACCAAAATAAGCTAAAGGTAAAAAAGCTGATAAAGTTCATGGTCATTGCTGTTGTCATTGCAGTTTTTTTGATTGTATCTGGGATCAATCTATATGTTGTTGGTGACACCAAAACTCGTATCTTCAACAAAGTTTCAGACCTGCCTCAGCGAGAATTTGGATTGGTGATGGGCACGGATTTGTTAAGATTTGATGGTTCGACGAATCTGCATTTCCTCAACCGTACAGAAGGAGCCGCAAAGATTTTCTTGTCGGGCAAAGTAAGCCGTCTGTTGATTAGCGGGAATAAAAACAACAAGGGTTTTAATGAAGTTTCAGGAATTGAAAGCGGGCTTTCAGCCAAGGGCGTTCCCCAAAACGCCATGATTTTAGATTTCAACGGAAACTCAACCTGGGAATCTGTCCGGCATGCCAAGGAAATATACCATCTTCATAAGGTTACAATTGTCACGGACGCTTTTCACGCACCGCGCGCGGTTTTTTTGTGCAGACATTTTGGAATTGATGGCGTCGCCTTTTGCTATGGCGAAGAGCCTTTCGGATTTTGGTCCCTTCGATACCATTTGCGAGAGTGGTTTGCATGAGTGAAGGCGGCTTTTCAGGTGATGATTGACAGGAAGGCTGCTCAAAATGATTGAAACGCTGAACAGAATTTGTCCGGTTTGCGGAGAACCAAGGTCTCGGCCGTTTCTTCAAAAGGGCGAACTGCATCTAGTAAGCTGCGTCCGCTGTTCCATGATCTACACAAATCCCGTTCCCGCAGAAATGGCGACCGGATTTTTTTATGACCAGGCGGGTGACGAATATCTCGCCGCAGAGAAACTCGAAAGCGATTATTCGGATGTCCGCTTTGAGCGTGAACTGCGGCTGTTTCGGACACATTGCCCGCGCGGCTCGGTTTTGGATGTCGGCTGTTCCTCCGGTGCATTTTTGCATCAGCTTAAGAAACGGCATCCAGACGATTATCAAATCTGGGGGACGGATGTCTCAAATGCTCCTCTGAATCACGCTTCAAAAATGGGTGTGCCGATCATCAAGGATGATTTCCTGACCCATTCGTTCGAGCAATCATTTGATGCCGTGACCTTTTGGGCCGTGATGGAACACCTTTTTGAACCGCAGTTGTTTCTCAAAAGGGCTGGATCCCTTCTCAAGCCGGGTGGCCTCTGTTTCATTTTGGTGCCGAATATGAAATCCCTCGCGATCAAGCTGCTCGGTTCCAAGTATCGCTACATTTTTGCAGAGCATTTGAACTATTTCACACCGGAAACATTGCGAATATTTGTCGGCGAGGAATTCAACATTGTGGACATAAAATCTACACACTTTAATCCTTTGGTGATCTGGAAAGATTTTCGTGGTGGCGAGCGTGCGATTCCGCGTGCGGAGCGGTCTCAACTGCTAAAGCGCACGACGGCCTACAAAAAATCCCGGTGGCTGCTTCCATTAAAGATTGGTTACAAAGCCACGGAAAAAGTTCTGGGGAGCGTTTTAATGGCCGACAATCTGGCCATTGTTGGTCGCAAAAAATAGTCGGCCTTATTTTTGGCGTGGCGCTGCGTTTGTGTAGGAAGCGCGTCAGCAACGCGGTCAGCACGGTTTTGCCGACGCCGGCGTTCGTGCCGGTGATGAACAGCGTTTGCTTCATTCGCCAACATCAAAACGGAAATGGCGTGAAATCACAATGCCCTTGAAATGTGTGGTTGAAAAAATTGTCGCTCTCTTGCCTGGATTTTCGGGCGTTAGCCCGCAACTTTCGCGCGTTGCCGATGTTCAATTAAACATGAACAGAGTGACCCTTGTCTTCGTTGGACTGGCCATGGTTTCGCTGGCTTTCAAATTCCGGCAGCACGAACCGTCGTTGCCGGTGACAACTCATCAACCGGAGCTGGTAACTGTCAATCTTGAGCAAGCAGCCAAAGGAGATTATGCGACAAGATTGCGTGAAATAATTGCCAGCGCAAATTCATCCAGAGGCAAAGCTGCGTTTGGGAAGACGATGATTGTCTATGATAATATCAGCGTCAATGCACCGCTATTCTGGCCGCACGTCTCGCTGTATCTAAATTAAGACACTACGCCTCATTCAAAACCGTTGACGTTCTTCGCTTGATTCATCTACCCTGCACGGCTCGTTAAACGAGAATCATTGTGAACATCACCGTTGAAAATCTGGCACCCTGCAGAAAATTGCTGCGGGTGGAATTGGACGCGAAGTCCGTGGACGAAACCTTCGACGCCATCACGAAGGATTATCAGAAGCAGGCGTCGCTGCCCGGCTTCCGGCCCGGCAAGGCGCCGCGCGATCTCGTCATCAAAAAATACGAGGCCGACATCCAGAACGACGCCCGGCGCAGGCTCATCGGCGAGTCGTATCGCAAGGCGCTGGAGGAGAAAAAAATTTCCGTGGTCAGCCAGCCGGACATCGAGGAAATCCAGTTCGGCCGCGGCCAGCCGCTACAGTTCGCCGCGACCATCGAGACCGCGCCGGAATTTCAACTGCCGGAATACAAGGGTTTGTCCGTCAAACGCGAAATCAAGTCCGTCTCGGCCGATGACGTGGAACGAGCGCTGGGTTTGCTGGCGCAGCAGCATACAAAATTTGAGACCGCCATGCGGCCGTTGCAGCTGGGCGATGTGGCGGTGGTGAATTACACCGGCACGTGCGACGGCAGGCCGATCACCGAAACCGCGCCGACGGCGAAGGGCCTGACGGAACAGAAAAACTTCTGGGTGGACGTCGCGCCGAGCGCCTTCATCGCCGGCTTCGCCGAGCAGCTCATCGGCGCCAAGGCGGGCGACCAGCGCACGGTCAACGTGGATTTTCCGGCCGATTTCGTTACGAAGGAACTCGCCGGCAAAAAGGGCGTGTTTGCCGTCGAGGTGGTCGAGGTGAAGGAAAAAATTGCGCCGCCGATTGACGACGTGCTGGCAAAAAATTATGGTGCGGAAAACTTGGAAAAACTCCACGCGGGCGTGCGGGTGGATCTGGAGAACGAGTTGAAACATTCGCAGGCCAAGTCGATGCGCGGCCAGCTCATCGGCGCGCTGTTGGCCCAGTCCAATTTCGACCTGCCGGAATCGGCGGTCGCGCACGAGACCAAGAATGTCGTCTACAACATCGTCCAGGAAAACACGAAGCGCGGCGTGGGGCGCGAACTGATCGAGAAGCAGAAGGACGAGATTTACAACGCCGCCGCGACGAGCGCGAAGGAGCGCGTGAAGCTGGCGTTCCTGGTCCAGCGCATCGGGGAGCAGGAGGGCATCCAGGTTTCGCAGCAGGAGGTGTTGCAACGCGTGCAATCGCTGGCGGCCGCGTATCAGATCCCGCCGGACAAGTTCATCAAGGATTTGCAGAAACGCAGTGGCATTAACGAGCTTTACGACCAGATCGCGCACGAGAAGGTGCTGGCGTTCCTCGAGAACAACGCGAAGATCACGGACGTGCCGGCGGTGGTGAAGTAAAATTTGGGCGCAACTTTGGGGCCCGCGCGGGTTTTATCTGGCGGCGGCGGGGTGAACTGGCCAGACCGTCACGCTGGGGACGCCGGAGCATCTTGAGCTTGATGAATGCGGCTCGAAACCGCAAAATTGCAAAAGCATGAAAAGTTTCAGCATCATTACAGTTTTTTTCCTGACGGGGTTCGTCGCGGGCGCGCAGACGAACCTGAATGTCGGCGCGACGCGCGCGATGTCGCTGCAGGACTGCATTGCGGAGGCGATGCAGCACAACCTCGACATGCAGATCCAGCGCTATAATCCGCAAATATCGCTTTATGACCTGAACGCGAACTACGGCGGCTATGACCCGACCTTCAATTTTTCCGGACAGCACAACTACAATGACAGCGGCGGGTCCTTTGAAAACGGCCAGCACATCGCCGGCTCGGTATACAACTCGGACACTTTCAGCTCGAGTTTCAATGGCACGGTGCCATGGGGCATGACCTATGATTTGGGGGGCAATGTTTCGAGTACGAAGGGTGCAAATGGCTTTAGTAACTTTACTCTCCCGTTCCAACAATCCTCCGGCCAGGTCGGCGCGCTCACGCTCACCCAGCCGTTGCTGAAAAATTTCTGGATTGACCAGACACGGCTGAGTGTGCGCCTGGGCAAAAACGCACTGCAATACTCCGAACAGGGCGTGCGCCAGCAGATCATCACCAGCGTCACGGCCGTCGAGAATGCCTATTACGAGCTGATCTACGCGCAGGAAAACGTGCAGGTGCAGCAGGAGGCGCTCGGGCTGGCGCAGACGCAATATGATCAGGACAAGCAGCGCGTGGAGATCGGCACCATGGCGCAGCTGGATGTCCAGCAGGACGAGTCGCAGGTGGCCACCAGCCAGGCAAACCTGATTGCGGGGGAGAACACCCTGTCCATTGACGAGAACACGTTGAAGAACCTGCTGACCGACGATTATGTCCTGTGGCATAACACCCTGATCCAGCCGACGGTGAAGCTCACGGCGACCCTGCAGTTGTTCGACCTGCAGGACAGTTGGAACAAGGGGATGACCGGGCGGCCGGACCTGCTGCAGTCGAGGCTGACTGTGGAGAAGCAAGGCATCCAGTTGAAGTTCGACTACAACCAGCTTTATCCGTCGCTGGATTTGATCGGCTCGTACGGATACAACGGTTCGGGGGATAATTTCGGAGGCACGTTCAATGGATTCTACCAGGCCAACCAGCCTTTTTGGAGCTATGGCGCGCAGCTTTCCATGCCTCTGAGCAATGTCGCGGCGCGCAACACTTACAAGGCGGGCAAGGTGACGCTGAAACAACTGTTGCTACAGTTAAAGCAACTGGAGCAGAACGTGATGGTGGATATTGACAATGCCGTCAAGCAGGCGCAGTCGAGCTATCAAAGCGTGCAGGCCACGCAGGCGGCGCGCATTTACGCCGAGGCCGCGCTGGATGCCGAGCAGAAGAAATACGCGGTCGGCAAGAGCACCACGTTCACCGTGCTGCAATTGCAAAACAATCTCACGGCGGCGCGTTCGCAGGAAATCCGCTCGCTGGCCGACTACAACGAGGCGCTCGCCAATCTGGCCGCCAAGGAAGGCAGCACGCTGGAACGCAACGGCATCGTCCTGGACTCGTCTTCACCGCAGAAATCGTCCGCGCCGCAGAAATAATCCGCATCGCCGGGTTCAGCTTCCGTGAAGAACTTGTGGTAAACCCGGCGCTCAAGCGCAAGGGCGGCGTCAACGGGCTGCAGTGATTCGCCGCCTCACTCACCAGAAGTTCCACGCACCGCGCCACACGATCCACGTGCCGAGCAGGAAGTTGGTGATGGCGTGCGCCGTCATCGCGTCGCCCAGCCGGTTTTTGCGGAGGACCAGCCATTGATAAGCCGTGCCGCACAAGATTCCCGCCAGCCATTCGTTGTGGGAAAAGCCAAAGACGAGCACCGTCACAAAAAATGGCCAGGGCAGGAACTTGTTCAACGGGACGGACAGAAAATTTTGGCTGGCGAGGTAGCGATACAAAAACGAACGGTAGAAAACTTCTTCGAGCGGCGGGACCACTAGCGTCATCCCCAAAATGTGGACGGCGATGAAAAACCACGCGAGCGCGGAGCCGGTGCCAAATTGTTCGCCGGGATTCCCGGTCGCGCCGCTTTTCATGAGATGGGGATAATATGGATCCAGCCCGGCCCAGATCGCAAAAATTCCGACGCCGGTGAGTACCGCCTCCCAACTGAGCGCCCAGCGCATTTCCAAAACGAGCGGGCGCATTTCCAAGACCAGCCAGGCGCCGGCCAAAGTCTTGGCCAGATAAAACCAATGGGCCGAGGCCGCGCCGAATTTTCCCTGGCAAAAAGTTAGCACGAGGAAAATCAGGAACGGCGCGACGCGCGGAACCGCGGGCGAACCGGCGGAAATTTTCTGGAGCAGACGCACGCGAAAATCGGCGGGCCTAGTGCTGACCGACCCGGAGCTGGTTGGTCTGGCCGTTGGCGGCCAGGGTGACGGCGTCGCGCGAAATGGCCATTACGCGCATCCCGTCCACCGCTTCACCCACATGAACCGTCTTGCCGCTGATGATCGCATAAGGATGAACCGGGTCGAAAACGATGCCCTGGACGCGGGCCGGCACCGGCGCCTTCGCGGCAAGCGAGTCCGGTGCGGGCGCGGCGGGGATCGGCTTGGGCGCGGGCGCGGCGGCCATTTGAGCCTCCGGGTCCGGCACCGGCGCCGGTTCGGCAACTGTTTTTTTCCCGGCGTGGCTGCCCGCGGAGATTGCGATGAACAGGCCCGCGAACAGGAGAAGAAAAAGAATGACCACGACGGGCCAGATCCAGTTTGCGCCATGCTGACCGTACGGGGATTCGGCCGGCAACATCGGCGGCACGCTGGACGGCGCTATTTTCGGTTGGAAGTCTTGTGCGCGTTTCAGCGCGTCATTGATCTGGCTCATGAGTTTATGTTCCCTTCAAGTTCGCGGATGGCGCGGCCTACCATCGTGTAGTTGATGTGGTCACGGCTCTGGACAAAGCCGGCCAGCAACGCCTTGTCGCAGACCGCGTTGACCAGCCGCGGAATGCCGCCGCTGTAATTAAAAACGCGCCAGACCGCCGGCCGCGTGAAACAGGGCACCCCGTTCGCGCCCGAGACCTGAAGCCGGTGGTGAATGTATTGGGCGACCTCGGCACGCGACAGGGGTGCCAGATGAAAGCGCACCGTGATACGCTGGCGCAATTGCTTCAACCGTGGGCTGTTCAGACGGTCGCGCAATTCCGGCTGGCCCATCAAAACGATCTGCAGCAGCTTGCGGTCATCGGTCTCGATATTGGAAAGCAGGCGCACCTGTTCGAGCAGATCCTCCGTCAGGTTTTGCGCCTCGTCAATGATGAGGACCGATTCCTTCCCATATTCAAGCTGCCGGAGCAGAAATTCGCTGATGGCGGAAACGGTTCCACGCCGGTCCTCGCCCTGCACGTTCAACCCAAACTCCTTCGCGATGGCCTGCATCAATTCATCGGCGCTCAACATCGGGTTCAAAATCAGCGCCGTGGAAAAATGCGGATCGAGCTGGTCCAGCAGCGCGCGGCACAGCGTCGTCTTGCCCGCGCCGACCTCGCCCGTGAGCTGCACAAAACCCTTCCGCTCGCGGATGCCGTAGAGCAGATGGTTGAACGCTTCGCGATGCTTGGAACTGTGGAAAAGAAAGCGCGGGTTCGGCGTGATGTCGAACGGCGCGTGTTTCAACCGGTAATGTTCCAAATACACAGGCGGCTTTTAGCAGAAACTGTGCCGGGCGGCAAAGGAAAGGTTTCGGGACAAATCACGTCAAATAAGCGTTTTTTGTGCCGACCGAACCAAGGCGGCCGCCGCCGCCGGCGTGCCGATCGTGATGCGCAAATAATCCTTCACGGCCGGCGCGCTGAACCAGCGCACCAGAATTTTTCGTTCCCGCAATTTTTGCAGCCAGTCCTTCGCCGGAAATTTTGGCGGCTGCGCCAGAATGAAATTCGTCTGGCTCGGCAGCACGCGGAAGCCCAGCCTCACCAGCTCCCGGCTCAACCATTCGCGCGTGGCGATGATTTTTTTGAAGTTGGCGCGGTAGTATTTCAAATCGCCGAGCGTCGCGGCGGCCGCGATCTGGCCGAGACCGTTTACATTGTAGCTGTCGCGGATCTTGTCCAGCGCCGCGATAAGTTCCGCGTTGCCGACGAAATAGCCGACGCGTTGGAAGCATAACGAATATGCCTTGGAAAAAGTCCGGGCTACAAGCACATGCGGAAATTTCAACGCCAGCTCTAGCGCGTTTTCGTCGGCGAAATCCACATATGCCTCATCTAAAACGACTACGCCTTTTTGAGCGCGGCACAGTTTTTTCAGTTCCGAAGTTTTGTAACCGCAACCGCCCGGTGCATTCGGCGTTGTCACAAACGTCAGCGCCGCATTAAATTTCCAAATTTTCCCACACTTTAATTCCGCCCCGCCCGGCAGACCGAAATCTGGTTTGAGCGGCACCGCATTCTTTGCCGCACTATGAATATCCGCCAGCACCGAATACAATGAATAGCTCGGTGTGAAATATTGCACCGTCGCTGCCGCTAGTTTTGAATTTTTAATTTTTAATTTTGAATTCGGTTCCACGAAGCATCTTACCGCCAGCGCCAGCAATTCATCCGAGCCGTTGCCGACGATGATGTTCTCCCGCCGGCAGCCGTGCAGCTTTGCCAGTTTTTCACGCAACAGGTGCGCCGTCGGGTCTGGATACAGCCGCAAACGCCCGTCCACCGCCGCCTTGACCGCCGCCAGCACGCGCGGCGACGGCGGATACGGATTCTCGTTCGTGTTGAGCTTGATCAACCCTTTGATCTTCGGCTGCTCGCCCGGCATATAGGCATGCAGGTCATGGACTAGCGGGCGGATTAACTTTTTGAGGTTGTTGCGCGACATTTGAATGTGAAATCTAACTCTGCAAATGCTCAATCTTTCTGCAAATATTCCGTGCCTGACCACTTCTCCTTCTTTAATTTTCCGTTTTGTTTTACGTCCTGCATAATCGCGTCAATTTCGTTCCACGATATTGTTTGAAAACAGTCGAACCCATCCCAAATATTTTTACTACCTGGTCTTATTTTTGCCCTTCCGAAAGTAATTAGTATTGAACCATTAGTTTTATCTAACGAATTATAGCCACTCCAATTGGTGAGACTCATATCTGTTCCATTATAATATTTCATCAACACTTGATCCGTTATGTCCATTGGCGGACCAACGGGCCCCTTAAATGCGATAAGCCTCATTTTCAAACGTTCATTTCCGTCTGTGAATAAGGAAGCAACTCCACCCACGAAGACGGCTGTGTCATTACTGGCCACCAAATTATTGGCCCAAACCATTTGCAAATACGGCCATACGACAGTTGTTTTTCCAGTTGCATCCCGATAACAAAATCCCTCCGTCAGTGAACGATCTGTAAATCCGCGAGCGTGTGTCACATAACCAAAGTTACCTTCGACAGAATTGAAATCGCTCGTCGTTTCACTTTCGCATCCGGCAAACAAACTGGCGGCAAGCCCATAGATAATTATTTGAGTTTTCAATTGTTTAACCTTGTCATTGCCGATTTCTCATGCGCGCCGAGACCTTCGAGTTCCGCGAATTTTTACCACTTTCAAGCCGCTTTATCCAAGGCCACGGAAACCCGCAAACCCAGCGGCTCTAAAATTTCCTGCAAGGTTTCCAAGGTTGGATTGCCGTTCTTGGAGAGAATCTTGTAAAGGCTCGGACGCTTGAGCCCAACGCGCCCGGCCAGATTGCCCACGCCACCGCCCGCCTCGACCACGTCCTTGAGCGCAATCAGGAACGCCGTGTTGTCTTTTTCCGCCAGCACCTGCGCGAGATATTCGGCGGCGTAATGCGGGTTTTCCAGCCGTTTCAACAAATCAGCTTTGTAATTTTTCAGACGCATATTTTGTAAATTGTTGCCACAGTTTTTGCGCACGGCGGATGTCACGCGACTGGCTGCGCTTGTCGCCGCCGCCAATCAAGACGACGATTTTTTGACCGTGCAGTCCGTAATAAACGCGGAGTCCCGGCCCGAAACTGATCCGCAATTCAAACACGCCGCCACCGACGGATTTGCAATCGCCGAAATTTCCGGCGCGCACGCGAGTCAGGCGCGCGTCCACCGCCGCCTGCATCCGCAGACCGCGAAGGGAATCAAACCACTCGTCAAACGGCACCGGCCCATTCTGAAGCTCCAGCTTCTTGATTTCCCTTTCGATCATTTTAAGTGTAATCTATAGATGACAACCCTGTCAACCGGCTGATGGAACATTTATTTCCGAATCTCCGCGCTTTTTCCATGTGCGCCGAGGCCTTCGAGTTCCGCGAATTGTTTCACCGTCGTCAGCGCTTTCTTGAGCGATGCGCGGTTGTATTCCACCACGCTCGTGCGGCGCTGGAATTGATCCACCGTCAGGCCGGCAAACGACGCACCCGCACCGTCGGTCGGCAGCACATGGCTCGGCCCGGCGACGTAATCGCCCAGCACCGTCGGCGACCAGTTGCCCAGAAAAATCGCGCCCGCCGTCACGATGCCGCGGCTCACGTCGCAGGCGTTGCGCGTCATCACTTCGCAATGCTCCGGCGCGAGCTGGTTCGCCAGCACCACGGCGTCAGCGACGCTGGCCACTTGAATCAACCAAGTGTTACGATCTAAAACGCGTTGGATGAATTCGCGGCGCGGCAATTTGGGCAACTGTTTCGCGATCTCCTTTTCCACGGCCTTGAGAATTTTCGCGGAAGTCGTGACGAGCCAGACGCGTTCGTGGCCGGAACCGTGCTCGGCCTGTGCCAGCATGTCAGCGGCGGCGAACTTCGGATTTGCCGTGTCGTCGGCTAGAATCAGCACGTCGCTCGGCCCGGCGAGCAGGTCAATCGCCACGCGCCCGACGAGCAGCCGCTTGGCCATGCTGACATAGGTGTTGCCGGGTCCAAAAATTTTCTGCACTCGACCAATCGTCTTGGTGCCGTAAGCCAGGGCCGCAATCGCCTGCGCGCCGCCGACGCGGTAAATCTCCGTCGCCCCCGTCACGCGCGCCACGAATAGAATCGCCGCATTGATGGAACCGTCCTTGCCGCACGGCGTGGTCACGATGATTTCTTTGCAGCCGGCGACCTTGGCGAGCGTGATGGTCATCAGCGCCGTCGAGACGAGCGGCGCGGTGCCGCCAGGAATGTAAACGCCGACGCGCTGGAATGGATCAAACTTCTCGCCCACCGCCGCGCCGTGAGAATTTTTTGCCCACCAGTCCTTGCGCTTGGATTTTTTGGCGAAGCCGGCGATGTTCGCCTCCGCTTCCGCCACCGCTGCGCGCAGCGATTCATCCGCCTTGAGCGACGCGGCCATCAACTCCGCCTGCGTCACGGCGAGTTGCCCGGCAGTGAGTTTTGCGCCGTCAAATTTTTCCGTGAAATCCAGCACCGCATCATCGCCGCGCACAAAGACATCGTGCAAAATCGCCTTCGTGCGCTGCTCGATCTCGGCGTCAAACAGGCTGGAGTCGGCGCTGACTTCGCGAAGCGTGGCGGAAAAATCTTTGTCGGTGGAACGGACGATTTTCATGCGGGCAGGCTAGCGGAATTTTGCCGCGAAGTCAAAAAGCCATCCGATCGTCAAAACCGCTTTCTTTTATCCGAATTTCTGGAATGTTATCTGCATCATGTTCACGAAACAGCGCCGTGTCTGGTTTTTGAGATTTGCCGTGCTCGCCGCGATATTATTTTCCTGGCTGACCGCATCCGCCGCTGACCAAACCGCGCCGACTGCGTATCGCGAAGACCAGATTTTGATCCAGCCCAAGGCTGGAATCAGCCAGACGGCGCTGAATAATTTCCATCAAGCGCGAAACGATGTCGTCTTACGCACGTTTGACAAGCTCGGCCGACTGCAAGTGTTGCGCGTGCCGAAAGGCGAAACGGTTTCCAGCCTTATCGCCCAATATCAAAAGAGCGGCCTTGTGGAATTCGCCGAGCCGGATTATTTGGGACATGTCTTCAGCACGACCCCGAACGATCCCAAATATCTGGATGGCACGCTTTGGGGCTTGGACAAAATATCCGCGCCCGCGGCCTGGGACGTGTTGACCTCCGCCAGCAACATCGTGGTGGCCGTTTTGGACACCGGCGTGCGCTACACCCATGAAGACCTCGCGTCCAACATGTGGGTCAATCCCAATGACGGCAGCCACGGCTGGAATGTGATTGCCGGAACCAACGATCCCAATGACGACCAAGGCCACGGAACCTCGGTTGCTGGTGTTCTGGGCGCTGTCGGCAACAACGGTAAAGGCGTCACGGGCGTGGCGTGGCAGGTGCAAATCATGGCCTGTAAATGTTTCAATAATTTTGGGATCGGTTCCATTTCTTCGGTCATCACCGGCATGGATTATGCAAAAACCAATGGCGCCCGTATCATCAATGCCAGTTGGGGGTTCACCAATTCGCTCGCGCTGTCCAATGCGGTTTACAGCCTGCGCGACTTCAACATCATCGTCGTCGCCGCCTGCGGAAACAGCGCCACTGACATTGATCTCAACCCAACCTATCCTGCGAGCTATCATTTCGACAACATCGTGACCGTCGCCGACACGACGCGCACCGACACGCTGGCCACCGCGTCCAATTACGGCGCGACCAGCGTCCAACTTGCCGCGCCCGGAGAGCAGATTTATACGACGTGGAGTCCAAACGATAGCTTTTATGTCACGCAATCCGGCACTTCATTTGCCGCGCCGTATGTCTCCGGCGCTCTCGCTCTGCTGCTGACTAAATTTCCCGCTGAAACCTACCAGCAAATCATCGCCCGCCTGCTGAACGCCACCGATCCACTGCCCGCACTGGCGGGAAAATGCGTGACCGGTGGACGACTGAATTTGCACAACGCCCTTAGCCCGCCGATCCTTCTCACACCGCTGCCGGTTCCGGCGGGCCAGCCGTTTCAGTTGCGAGTCGCCGCCGGGCCAAACCGTTTGTGCGTCGTTGACGAGACAACCGATTTAATGAACTGGTCGCCCGTCTTCACCAACACCACCTCGACGGATGGAACTTTCGATTTCGCCGATGACCGATCCACCAATTCCGCGCAGCGTTTTTACCGCGCCACTGCCGCGCCCTGAATCGCGTTTGAAAATTGTCTTTGTTTTCCATCCGTGTTTATCTGTGTTCATCTGTGGTCAGTAAAATGAAAAATCCCATCATCGCCGCGCTCGACGTGCCGTCGGCGGAACAGGCACTGAAACTCGCGGAACAGATCGCGGCCGCCGTCGGCGCGTTCAAGATCGGCAAAGAACTTTTCGTGGCCGCCGGGCCGGACATCGTACACCGTATCCGCGCGATGGGCGCAAGCGTGTTTCTCGATTTGAAATTTCACGACATCCCGAATACGGTCGCCAAAGCTGTCGCCTCCGCCGTGCGGCTCGACGTACAGATGCTCACCATCCACACCAGCGGCGGCGGCGAGATGATGCGCGCGGCGGAAAATTCCGCGCAGGACATGGCTAAATCGCTCGGCCTGCAACCACCGCTCGTCCTCGGCGTTACGGTGCTGACCAGCATGGACAGCGACGCGTTGTCTGAAATCGGTTGTGAAACCAACGTCGCCCATCAAGTCGAGCGTCTGGCGCTATTGGCGGTGAAATCAGGGCTGCGCGGCCTGGTCTGTTCACCGCTGGAGACCGCCGACTTGCGGCAAATTCTTCCGGCCCACATCCAACTCGTCACTCCCGGCATCCGCACGGACGCGGAAAAATCCGACGACCAGAAACGCACGCTCACGCCGCGCGAAGCGATTCAGGCCGGCGCCAACTGGCTGGTGATTGGCCGTCCCATTTACGCGGCGGAACATCCGCGCGCGGCGGCGGAGAAAATTTTGGAATCAATTTCTTAATCACGGATGGACACAGATAAACACGGATTTGGTGGGGCGCGTCACTCCGTGCGCGCCGTTGCAGGTAGACTTGGGAACGGCGGGCAGAGGACTGACCAGCCCTACCGGGTTGACTGAAATAAATCATGAAAACCATCACCGTCGTCGCCACGTTTCAAGCCCGGCCGGGCCAGGAAGCGGAATTGAAAAAAGCTTTGATCGGTCTGATCACACCGACCCGCAAGGAAGCGGGCTGCCTCAATTACGATCTGCACGTGCTGAACGATGACCCGGCGAAATTTCTCTTCCACGAAAATTGGACCAGCAAGGCGCACCTTGACGCGTATCTCAAAAACACGCACATCCAAGTCCTCCTGCTGCGCCTCGACGAATTGTGCGTCGGGAAGCCGGAGCTCAAAATCTGGGAGAAAATTGCCTGGCCGGAGCGCGGCGTTCACGCCGCTTTAATATGAGAACTAAAAGTAGCTCGGTTATTTCTAGGGCATGTTTTCAAATTGAAATAACCTGAGGAAATGCGCGAAGCGTCTGAACTGCGCCCGCTTGAGCGGCGCTTTTGTGCGCACGAGCACTTTTGGAAAACGGATGGTTTCCGCGCGTTCCAACAGCGGCTCCCGCAGGCGCGGGACGCCGCAGTCCAGACGCTCCGCGATCAGCGGATGCTTCAGTCATCATTCGATTTTGAATACACGCCCTCGTGTCTTGTCGTTGCGGAAGGTGAAGCGGGCTGCAGCCCGCGCTCCAAGAAATCACTGGATGACTTCGATGACGAGCGGAGTTTTTGCCGGGCGCTTCGCGGAAATTTCAAACGCAGCTTTCAGCCTCCCAATCGCCGTTTTCGCCTGAACCGAATCGGCCGCGTGGACCCGGCAAAGCATTTCAGATTTTTCCACGCGCTCGCCGGGCTT
>OBLW0100001236.1_pt1 | contig 21837 bp, 20 predicted proteins | sample 1520161 | NCBI WGS metagenome assembly OBLW01 (sample SAMEA3539309, study PRJEB22396) | soil metagenome | biome: tundra; feature: field; material: soil | place: USA | collected 2010-05 | depth 0.15 m | reverse complement strand
TCCTCGGCAGTCGAGAGGAGCCGGTTTAGTGCGCAAGGTGCTCATCGCGAACCGTAGTGAGATCGCTGTCCGCGTCGCCCGGGCCTGCCGGGACGCCGGCCTGGTCAGCGTGGCCGTGTATGCGGAGCCGGATCTCGCCGGCCTGCATGTCTCGATGGCTGACGAGGCGTACGCGCTTGGCGGCCAGACCGCCGCAGAAAGCTACCTCAACATCGACAAAATCCTCAAGGTGGCGGCCGACTCGGGAGCGGACGCCGTGCACCCGGGGTACGGATTCCTGGCCGAGAACGCCGACTTCGCCCGCGCCGTCATCGGCACCGGACTGACCTGGATCGGGCCACCACCGGCGGCGATCGATGCCCTCGGCGACAAGGTCGCCGCCCGGCACATCGCGAATGCGGTCGGAGCCCCCCTGACCGCTGGCACCGACGGTCCGGTCAGCGGCCCGGAAGAGGTCGACGCGTTCGTCGCGCGGCACGGGCTGCCGATCGCGATCAAGGCCGCGTTCGGCGGTGGCGGCCGGGGCCTGAAGGTAGTGCGCAAACCCGAGGAAATCGGGGAACTGTACGAATCGGCGGTGCGGGAGGCCGTCGCCGCGTTCGGCCGGGGTGAATGCTTCGTGGAGCGTTACCTGGAGCGTCCGCGGCATGTGGAGACGCAGTGCCTGGCCGACTCCCACGGGAATGTCGTGGTGGTCTCCACACGCGACTGCTCGTTGCAGCGCAGGCATCAGAAGCTCGTCGAGGAGGCACCCGCCCCGTTCCTGAGTTCGCGGCAGGAGGCGCTGCTTTACGAGGCATCGAAGTCGATCCTGCGCGAGGCTGGTTATGTGGGCGCCGGCACCTGCGAGTTCCTCGTCGGCCAGGACGGGACGGTGTCGTTCCTGGAGGTCAACACGCGGCTCCAGGTGGAGCACCCGGTCTCGGAGGAAGTCACCGGCATCGACCTGGTCCGCGAGATGTTCCGCATCGCGGACGGGCAGGACCTGGGCTACAGCGACCCGCCGCACCGCGGGCACTCGATCGAGTTCCGCATCAACGCGGAGGACCCCGCCCGGAATTTCCTGCCCGCCCCCGGGACCATCACGGAATGGAGCCCGCCTTCAGGCCCGGGCGTGCGACTAGACGCCGGCTACAGCCGCGGCATGACCGTCCCGCAGGCGTTCGACTCCCTCATCGCCAAGCTGATCGTCACCGGAGCCAGCCGCCAGCAGGCCCTGGAGCGGGCCCGCCGCGCGCTCGACGAATTCGTGGTCGGCGGCATGCCCACGGTCCTTCCATTCCACCGCGCCGTCGTCCGCGATCGGGCATTCACCGCCGAGCCCTTCACAATTCACACCCGATGGATCGAAACGGAATTCGCTGGGCGGCTGCCGTCCTTCTCCGGGCTTGCGGCCCAGGAAATCGAACCCCAGCCCCGGGAGCGGATCACCGTCGAGGTGGGCGGCAAGCGGCTCGAGGTGGTGCTGCCGGCCGGCCTGCTGGCGGCCGGCCCGGGTGGGGCGGGGCCGGGGGTAGCCGACCGGTCGGCGCAGGGTCGCCGTCCCGGCGGCGGCCGGCAGCGTACGCAGCGGCGGGATCAGGGCGGACGCTCGGCAGCGGGCCGGGCCGACGGGGACGACCTGGCCAGCCCCATGCAGGGAACGATCATCAAGATCGTTGCTAGGGAAGGCGACCGCGTGGCAGCCGGTGACACGATCGTGGTCCTCGAAGCGATGAAGATGGAACAGCCGCTCACGGCGCATAAGGATGGGACGGTGACCGGGCTGACCGTGGAAATAGGCCAGACCATATCCGCCGGCGGGATCGTCTGCCAACTGAAAGACTGAGCCAATGCGTCCCGCCCGCGCGGCAGTGGTCCGGACGGCCATGGTCCCGAAGGCAACAGTCCCGAAGGCAACAGTCCCGAAGGCTGTGGAGAGCGTGTCGTGAGCCGGTTGCCCGGCGACCCCGGGCCGGGTGGCTGGCTGCGGTTCGCGTTCGGGTTCCGGCTCCCCTCGGAGAACGTGCACTGGGTGCGGCATGAGCTGACCGATGCGGGCTGGCGGGGCCGGACCGTGCTCCGGCACCTCGTGGTAATCCTGCCGATCTGCGCCATTCTCGTGGCCGTCCTGTCTTTCCTGCTGCCCGCACCTGTCTGGGTGAGCCTGACAATGGTTGCGCTCATACTGTGCGGCAGCATTTTCACCGTGGCCGCGTATGCGGACGACATCCGGGCCACCCGGCTGCGTCAGCACGGCCTGCCCGTGCCCAACGACCCCGACCTCGGGCGCCCCACCCACTGACGCCGCCCGCTTCGCGCATTTTCCATGATCGCGGTGGATTGGGGTCGTCAGCGGCCCTTGGGTTCAAGGGGTCGTCGCAACCTGACTGGTAGCGGGTTAGCACTGCACGCGATCATGGAAGCGGCGATGCCGGGGGCCCGGGGGTTGTGCCCCCGGGCTGGCCAGGCTCAGAGGATGTCGGAAGGGCGCATGAGCCTGCGGGCCGCCTCGGTCAGGCTGCCCGACAAGGATGGGTAGACGGCAAACGTATGGGCCATCTGATCAACGGTCAGCGACTGTTCCACCGCGAGTGACACCCCCAGGATCAGCTCGCTGGCGCGGGGCGCGACCACGACCCCGCCGAGCACGATCCCGGTCCCCCGCCGCGCGAACAGCTTGACGAACCCGTCACGGAAGCCCTGCATCTTCGCGCGCGCGTTCGTGGCGAGCGGCAGCTTCACGACCATCGCATCCGGTTCGCCGGCCTGGACCGCATCGGCGGTCACGCCGACCGTGGCGATTTCCGGGTCGGTGAAGATGGTCGCGGCGACGTGGCCCAGCCTGATCGGCTGGACCGCCTCGCCGAGCGTGTGCCACATGGCGATACGGCCCTGCATGGCCGCCACGGAAGCGAGCATCATCACGCCGGTGCAATCCCCGGCCGCGTACACACCGGGGGCAGTCGTTCTCGACACCCTGTCCACCTGGACAAATCCCTGGGCGTCGACGGCGACGCCGGCCTCTTCCAGGCCCAGGCCGCGGGTCGCGGGCACCATGCCGACGGTGAGCAAGCAGTGCGAACCCTGCACGGTCCTGCCGTCCTCCAGGGTGACGACAACACGGTCGCCGACCCGCTTGACGTGGCCCGCCCGCGACCGGCCGAGCACCGTCATCCCGCGGCGCCGGAACACGTCTTCCACCACAGCCGCCGCGTCCGCGTCCTCCTGCGGCAGCACACGATGACGCGACGACACCAGCGTGACCTGCGAGCCCAGCGCCTGGTAGGCGCTGGCGAACTCGGCACCCGTCACTCCAGAGCCCACCACGATCAGCTCCGGCGGCAGTTCGGCGAGGTCGTACAACTGGCGCCAGTTCAGGATGCGCTCGCCGTCCGGCTCCGCGCCCGGCAGCACCCTGGGCAGCGCCCCGGTCGCGATCAGCACCGCATCCGCGGTGATCTCCCGGTCGCCAGCCAGGACGGTATGCGGACCGGCCAGCCGGCCCCGGCCGGTAATGACCTCGACGCCCTCGGCCGCCAGCCGCAGAGCCACGTCGGCCGATTGCGCCTGGGCCAGCGCCTTGACCCGGGAATAGAGCCGGGGGGCGTCCACGGTAGCCCACCCCGATTGGCCCGGCCGCCCGGCCGGGCCGGCTGCGGCGGCCTCGTCCCCGCCCAGGCGGATACCCAGATCAGCACAACCATCCAGGACAGACATGGTGCCCGAGGTCGCGATGAGGGTCTTGGACGGCACGCAGTCGGTCAGCACGCAGGCGCCGCCCAGGCCGTCGGAGTCCACCACCGTCACCTGCGCGCCTAGTTGCGCGGCGACCAGGGCGGCCTCATATCCGCCCGGTCCTCCCCCAAGGATGGCGATTCTCGCGCGTGGCTGGCTCACGGTGCAGCATTCTCCTCGCATGGCCACACGCCTCATCTGGGGCCCTCCTGGTCACCGGAGACCTCCAGCCGCTGCGCCAGCCCGTACGCTAGTCAGCTGTGGAGTTGTACGCGGCCTACGGCGGAAACATGGACCCGGCGCTGATGGCCGAGCGCTGCCCGCATTCCCCGCTGCAGGGCACCGGCTGGCTGGAAGGCTGGCGGCTGACCTTCGGCGGCGAGGACATCGGATGGGAAGGTCCGCTGGCGACGGTGGTAGAGGATGTCGCCGAACGAGTATTCGTGGTGCTCTACGAGATCTCGCATCTCGATGAGCGCTCCCTAGACCGCTGGGACGGCGTGACCCTCGGTTACTTCCGCAAGACCAGAGTGCGAGTCCAGACCCTCGACGGCGACGCGCCCGCTTGGCTCTATGTGCTCAACGCCTACGAGGGCGGGTTGCCTTCCGAGCGGTATCTGGGCATGCTGGCCGACGCCGCGGAGAAAGCGGGCGCGCCCGCCAACTATGTGGACGACCTTCGCGGCCGCCCCAGCGTCTCCCCCGGCAGCTGACGTCCAGGCTCCGCACCCTCAAGGCCAGCACAGCGACTCAGGCCAGCACAGCGACTCAGGCCAGCACAGCGACTCAGGCCAGCACAGCGATGATCAGTGCCAGCATGGGGAGCACCATCGCTCCGATTGGCGCCCAGGCCCAGCTCATCTGGACCCCGCCGGTCCCCGGGCGGGGGTCGGGAACGGACGCGGGAACGGACGCGATCCGCTCCCGCCGGTCGCGCTCCCTCGCCACCCGCTCGTTGAGCTGCTGGGCGACGAACTCCGCGGCCGACCGCTCCATGGCTTCCTGCGCTTGCGGCGGCAGTTTCGCGTAGGCGGCGGGCCAGCCCGCCTGCCGCACCGCCCTGGCACGCGGCGAATGGCGCGCGCGGGCCTCGCTTTTCAGCCGGGCACGCGCGGACGACTGCACGGCCCAGCTGTGGATGACCGGGCCGCGTGCCGCGCCCGGCGCCGCCGCCGCGTGCACCCGGACCGCGTTGACGAGGTCCACGTTGGTCACCGCCGGCCAGGGCACCGCGTGGCCGCGAAGCGGGTTCAGCACGCAGATGCCGCTCTCGTCGGCCACGATCCGCGGCCACCAGGCACATCCGTACACCACGCCAGTGACGGCGACCACCAGGAACGCGGTCACCACCGAGGAGTGGCCACGACCGCTCGCGGCGAGGGCCACCAGGCTGGCCACCGCGAACACGAGCCACGCCCACCACAGCACCACCGCGCCCGCGCTGCGGAACACCTGCCGGTCGCTCACGTCGCCCACTGTAGGACCAGCAGAGCATGGCCTGCCCTGCCGCCAGCCGGTCCGATGCGCTCGCCCGGCGGTAGAAGCGCCGGGCCCGGGCCAGATTCCTCTGGGTCGTGTCCCGTGGATCTTGGTGGATGCGGGCGGCGATCCAGGCGGCGATCCGGCCAGGCGGAGGAGGAACCGATAGCGGAGCTATCGGCGACGACGACAACGCCGCGAGGTGCCCCGCCTGGGCACGGTGCAGCCAACACGGTGCAGCCAACACGGTGCAGCCAAACACCGTGCAGCCAAACACCGTGCAGCCAAACACCGTGCAGCCAAACACCGTGCAGCCAAGAAGGCTCCCCCTTACAGACCGCTAGCGCCAGCCGGTGCGGCGGCGCAGCCAGGCCCGGGCCTGTTCGCCCTGCGCAGCCTGGAAGGCCCGGACAGTTGGCAGGCCCGGCGGAGCCGGCCGCAGCGCTTGCCAGGTGAAGTATCCGGTGACCGCGGTGACCACCGCCGTCACCGCGTCCGGGTCGGCGCCATCGGCCGACCTAGCCCGCCCGAGAAGCCACTCCGGGTCAGGGCCGCCCTGCATGGCCACACTCGGGGCGAAGATCACCACGTCGAACCATGGCGCGCCAGTGCACGCGTGCGGCCAGTCCACGAACACCACGCCATCCTCGGTGATCAGCATGTTGTCGGCCCGCACGTCGCAGTGCAACAGGGTGGTCCCGGCGGCGGCGTCCGTCCACCGGGATTCCAGCTCGGCCAGCCGGTCAAGGTGCCGTGCTGACCAGTCATCCAGCCCGGCGAGCAGGTCCGGATCCGGGTCGGCGTGGCCGTCCTGGCGCGGGTCGGCATGCCCGTCCGGGTGCGAGCCGACGAGCCTGAGCGAGGCGAATTTCCGCCAGCCACGCAAGTCCTCCGCGAGATAGTCGGCGACACTCGGCACAGCCATGACAGGCGACGGCGTGCATATCCGGTGCAGTTCAGCCAGGGCACCGAGCACCTGGTTAAGTTGCGGGAGTCGCCATGGCTCGGCGGGCGGCACGCCATCGACGTCGGCGAACAGCAGGGCGACCCACTCGCCGTCGTCGTACTGCCCCAGCAGGGCGGGCGCGGGAACATCCGGCGGCAGCGCCGCGGCGACCGCCCCCTCGCGACGATGCATTCCCGGGGAGTGCGGGTTGGCCGACGCGGAGACGGCCTTGAGAAAGGCCCGGCGACCGTCCGCGAGCCGCAAGCGGGATGCCGCGCCTGGCGAAAACCCGCCTGGCTGGCTGGCCGCCGCGACTACCGCCGACCCGAGTGAGCGCTCAGCCCAGCTCCGGACGCTGACCGGGAGGTCCTGCCATGGCACGCGAGGCATGACCTGGACGGTACGACGGCCCTACTGGCGGTAGCAATCCAATTACCGGCTAGCCGACCAGTAGTCGGTCGGCTCGGCTCCTCCGGGTGGCCATTCCGCGAGCAGCCAGCACTCCGGAAGGCTCCCGTCGCCGGCTTTGGGGATCAGACGGTTGGCGGGGCGAACCCATAGTGCCAGGAACCGCGACCGCATCCGACCGGTCGGGTTGTCCGCGCTCTTATGGGAACCATATGCGAAACTCGACTTCTCGACTGCTCAAGGCCCTGCTCGCGATGACCGTGGCGGCCGGACTGCTCGGAGGTCGCGGCGCAGGCGGCGCACCTTGAGCGTGTCCGGGCCGGTGAACAGTTGGACGGTGCCCTCGTCGGTGGCCTCGAACCAGACGGGCCGGGGCTGCGCTGGGATCGGTCCTGCGGCTACGGACAGGAGCCCGTGCAGGGGGCGGCGGAGGAACTCCAGGTCCTCGGTGGTCAGGGATCGTTCGCCGGGGTTGGTGACACGCGAGTCGGCGTTCGAGGTGGGCTGGCCTGTCTCGGGCTGGATGGTGAACGGGTCGCTATCGATCGGAAAGTGTGGCCGTGGGGTGGCGCTCGGCTCAAGGCTGGAGTGCGGGCAGGAGGCCGCGTACCAGGGTGGCGGCGTCTGCCTTGGGGAAGTCGGGCCCATCGCTGAAGTAGCGCAGGAATCCTTGCTGGAAACAGGCGCCCATGAGGAGCGCCGCGACCGTGTTCGGGTCGGCGCCGGCCGACACGCGGCCGAGTTGCTGCTCGGCCCGCACATATGCGGCGAGGGTGGTGACCGGATGTTGCGGGCCCGCACCGTATTTGCTTAGGGACTCGCGGGCCGCGGCCATCAGTTGGGGCTGGGCCACCATCGACGCCATCATCGGGAAAGCGTGCCGGTAGAAGCGCAGCGCGCCGTGGGCCACCGCGACCAGGTTGGCCTCTACAGTCGCCTCGCCGGGGACGGCGGCCGTCGAGAACGTCGGCGTCCGTTCCCGCAGGACGTGCATGAGGATGTCTTCCTTGTCACTGAAGTGCTTGTAGAGCAGGGCCTCGGAGTAGCCTGCCGTGCGCGCGATCTGCTTCGTGGTGGTGTGGGCGACCCCGCGTTCGCGCATGACCTGGGCGGCCGCGTCCAGGATCCGTTCTCGCGCGCTCATGGTCCTCCTTGACAGGTGAGTGAACGCTTACCTACTGTAGAGGTTAGTGAATATTCACTAACCTCTACGAGGGAGACACTGTGAAACTCACCGTTTTCGGTGCGACTGGCGGCACTGGCCGGCAGGTCGTCCGCCAGGCCGTCGACGCCGGGCACGAGGTGACCGCGGTGGTTCGCGACCGGGCCCGGCTACCCGCTGAGCTGCGCGACCGCGTCGAGGTGGTCGAGGCCGACGTGATGGACCCCGGCGCGATCGAGGAGACCGTGAAGGGACGCGACGCCGTTATCAGCGCGATCGGCGCCCGCGACCTGCGCAGTCCTTCCAGCGTGTGCGCCGACAGCGCGCGCAGCATCATCGCCGCGATGCGAGCGGCGGGCGGCGGGAGGCGGCTAGTGACGGCCAGCAACACCGCGATGGCCCCCGGCCCGGGCGACGACCCGTTCACCCGTTACGTGGTCAAGCCGCTGATCCTGGCGCGAATCCTCAGGTACATGATCGACGACATGCGGCGGGCCGAGCCGCTGGTGCGCTCCTCCGGCCTGGACTGGACGATCGTCCGGGCTGGACGGCTGACCGACCGGCCAGGCAAGGCCTACCGCAGCGCGATCGACCGCAACGTCCTCGGCGGCTTCCAGATCGCCAGGGCCGACCTCGCCACCGCGCTGCTGGACGCGGCCGCAGACCCGGCCTTGGCCGGACACGTCATCTCGGCGGGCAACTGAGCCGTCCTCTTGACCCCCACCCCACGAGGGCAGGCTGAACAGCGGATCACCGGGGTGAAGCGGCAACGCCTCGCATCGTCGATGCCGGGCCCCAATCCTCCGGGGTAACAAGCGCCCACTGGCACAAGATCGAGTGTGGGAGCAAGCACCCGCGGCATGTCATGCGGCTTTGATCTTGGGGACGTCCCCAGCGTTGCCGCGGTTCGCTGCAGTGGCCGGACCCGCCCTGCTGGTGAGGTGGCGCTAGCGTTCACTTTATGGGTGTCACGGTTGTTGGCCTGGGTGCGCGGTCGGAGCTGGCGCACAGGGATCAGCGAGGCATGGACATCAACGTGCATGAGTTCGCGGTGTTGGATGACGGCCGCCGTCTTACGTTGCACCAAGATCGTGGCTTCAGCACCAGCGCGACGCACATGACTGCCGCGCATGCTGAGCGGAGTGTGCTTACGACAGTGCTTCCAGACGACGCCGAGGTCACTGGTGAGGATCATCCGTGGGAGTGGCTTGCTTCGCTGATCGGCGGCCAAGGGGTGGCGGTGACGCCGGAGCAGCTGAAGGCGGTTCCTTATGTCCTTGAGTTCGGTCCGCGCCTGTCGGCACTACTCGGCTCGGAGGACTGGCAGGAACGCTAGCGCGGTGACCGCGAACGTTCACCAGGTCACGCGGCTTTGCTCTTGGGGCGTCCCCAGCGTTGCTGGCGTTCGCTGCGGATGCGGGCTCGTTCGCGGCGCTGGGCGGCCAGGATGTCGGGGTGGCGGGCGTTGGCGTTGCGCCAGCGCAGGTCGTCCTGCATGCGGCGGCCTCTTGATCAGTCAGCCGCCGCGCCCGCACCGGATCAGCCATCACACCTCCCAGCACCCGAACTACCACGAGATCGAGTGTGAGAGCCGGACTACAGCGTGTCACCCAATCCGGTGAACGTTCGTGGTCACCGTACTAGGCGCGGGCGCTGTCCCGGAGTGGCTGAGGGGCGGTGCCGCCGCCCCTGGTGGCGGTGAGGGCAACTGCCGCCATCACCCGTACCCCGACCCCGATGGCGCGCTCGTCAACGTCGAACAGGGGCTGGTGGATGTCGAAATCCTCGGCCGACCCGGGGCGGCGGGTGCCGAGCCGGGCCAGCGAGCCAGGGATCGATTCCAGGTACCAGGCGAAGTCCTCGCCGCCCATGCTCTGCGGGGTGGGCACGACCGCGTCCGCGCCAAGCACCTGCTTCGCGGCGGCGGCGAGCATGGCCGTGCTGGTCGGCTCGTTGACCGTCGGCGGCACGTTCCGCTGGTAGTCGAGGTTCGCGATGACTCCGTACGCGCTGGCCACCGACTCGATCAGCGCCTTGAGTAGATCAGGCGCCTCATGCCAGGCCTCATCGTCGAGGCAGCGCACGGTCCCCTCGGCTATCCCGTCATCCGGGATGGCGTTGGCGGCCGTGCCCGCGCTTACCCGGCCCCACACCAGGCTCAGGCTGGATCGTGGATCCACCCGGCGAGACAGCGCGGCGGGCAGTTCGGTCACGATCTTGCCGAGCGCGTACACCAGGTCCGCCGTGAGGTGCGGCCGCGCGGTGTGCCCGCCAGGCCCGGTGACCCGGACGGTGATCTTGTCGCAGGCAGCCGTGATCGGCCCGGTCCTGGTGCCCACTTTCCCCACGTCAAGCCGCGGATCGCAGTGCAGCGCGAAAATCCGGTCGGCCGAGGCGATGCCGCCCGCCGCCAGCACGTCGAGGGCGCCACCAGGCACCTCCTCGGCAGGCTGGAAGATCATCCGGACCCGGCCACGCAGCCGCCCGGCCGCGGCCTGCCGGGCCAGGAACAGCCCCGCGCCGAGGGCGACGGTCGTGTGCACGTCATGCCCGCAGGCGTGGCATACGTTCGGCACGGTGGACCGGTAGGGCACTTGCTTCTCATCGGACACCGGCAGCGCGTCGAGGTCGGCGCGCAGGGCCACCAGCGGGCCACCGTCCGCCTCGCTGCCGATGTCCACCAGCATGCCGGTCCCCTTGGGCAGGATGACCGGGCGCAGGCCGGCCGCGGCCAGCCGGAGCGCCACCCGCCGCGTGGTCCGGTGCTCGTGATAACCAAGCTCCGGGTGCGCGTGCAGGTCCCGGCGGAACTCGATGAGCTCGGCCTCGTGTGCGGCAAGGAACTCGTCGAGTTCCCCCGGGATGTCACGGTCCGGCATGCAGGGCCTCCCCAGGGCTGACGAAACGATCCTCCGCGAACTCGGTCACCAGCGCATCGACCACGTCCGTCAGGCCGCCCCCGGCCGCCACGACCGCACGCTGACGCTCGCAGGAAGCGCCGTGGTTCAGTACCTTCGACGTCATCTCCAGCTCGGCCGCGCAGCCGAGCCGGTCCGCGACCGGCCGGAGTTCCGCCACCAGCGCACGCAACTCGTCACGGAGCGGCGCCGTGGATCCTGAGGTATCAGTGATCACGCTGGCATCCAGCCCGTACCTGGTCGCCCGCCATCTGTTGTCGCCGACAATCCAGGATGGCCACCGGGGCAGCGTGTAGCCACGGTCCAGCTGGCTGTCGAACAACTGCACCAGGCACTGGGACAGGGCCCCGACCATCCCGACCTCCTGCAGCGTGGGAACACCGTCGAACATGCGGATCTCCACTGTGCCGAAGTCAGGGTGCGGACGGACGTCCCACCACACTTCCTTGATGCTCCGGATGGTCCCGGCGCGGAGCAGCGTGTCCATGTACTCCTCGAACTCACTCCAGTCCGCAAGCAAATGCGGCGGTCCCGCAGTCGGCATGCCGCCGAAGATGACCGCCCTGCTCGACGCGAGCCCCGTGTCGTGCCCACCCCAGAACGGGCTCGACGCGGTCAGCGCCAGGAAATGCGGCAGATACACGGCCAGAGCATTGACGATGGGAATCGCCTTGCTCCCATCACGAAGCCCCACGTGGACATGAACGCCAAAGGTCTGGATCCTGCGTGCAAGCCACTGCATCTGCTCGACGAGTTCGGCATAGCGCTGAATGGGCACCATCTTTGCATCCCGCCAGTCACTGAGGGGATGTGTTCCGGCGCAGGTCAGCATCGTACCGCGCATATCCGTGATCCGCTGAAGTTGAGCGATTGTCGTGGCAAGGTCCCTCTTTGCCTCCGACACCGTGCTGCAGATCCCCGTCACGATCTCCACCGTGGACTGCATCAACTCATGGTGGATCCTGGCCCCCGCAGTATCCTCACCAGCATCTACCAGCGCCGCGATGACTTCCCGCGCATCCTGGCGCAGCAGCCTGCTGCCGGAATCGACGAGTTGTAACTCCCACTCGATGCCCAACGTCGCGACGCGAGACGGGTTCCACCAGATTCCCACTGCCGACCTCCACGGGTAATCGCCAGAATGCAATGCGATGTATCACGAGGCCGCGTTCGTATCCTTGCATCAGCAAATGGACTGGTTCAGTACACATTGGGTGGTCGGTACACACCCCACACATCACGCAGTGCGTCACAGACCTCTCCCACGGTGGCCCTGGCGCGCAGCGCCTCGCGCAGCGGATAGAGCATGTTCTGGCTGCCCGCTGCGGCCTTCTTCAGTTCGTCGATCCTGCGCTCGAACTCAGCGGTGTCCCGGCTGCCGCGCAGCTCGGCGAGGCGCCGGGCCTGGTCCTGCTCGATCGAGGAGTCGACGCGCCATGGCTGGTAAGGATCCTCGCCTGAGACAGTGAACTTGTTCACCCCGACCACGACCCGCTCCCCCGCCTCGATCTCCCGGGTGACCTGGTAGGCGGACCGTTCGATCTCGGCCTTCTGGAAGCCCTGCTCGATAGCCGCGACGGCGCCGCCGAGGTCCTCGACCCGCGCGATCAGCTGCGTGGCCGCGTCCGCGAGATCATCGGTCATCGACTCCATCGCGTACGACCCGGCGAACGGGTCGACGGTGCGGGTGAGATCGGTCTCGTGCGCGATGACCTGCTGGGTTCGCACCGCCAGCCGGGCCGCCTTCTCGCTGGGCAGCGCGATCGCCTCATCGTAGGAGTTGGTATGCAGCGACTGCGTGCCGCCGAGCACCGCCGCCAGGGCCTGGATGGTCACCCGGGCCAGGTTCACCTCGGGCTGCTGCGCGGTGAGCTGGACCCCGGCGGTCTGCGTATGGAACCGCAGCATCAGCGACCTGGGATCAGCGGCCGAGAATTCGTTGCGCATGATCTGGGCCCAGAGGCGGCGGGCGGCCCGGAACTTCGCGACTTCCTCCAGCAAGGTGGTCCTGGCCACGAAAAAGAACGACAGGCGCGGGGCGAACTCGTCCACCGCCAGCCCGGAGCGGATCGCAGCGCGCACGTACTCCTTCGCGTTCGCCAGCGTGAACGCGACCTCCTGCACCGGCGTGGCCCCCGCCTCCGCCATGTGGTAGCCGGATATCGAGATCGTGTTCCAGTGCGGCATCTCCTGGCGGCAGTAGGCGAAGGTGTCGGCCACCAGCCGGAGCGAGGGCTGCGGCGGGTAGATGTAGGTGCCGCGGGCGATGTACTCCTTGAGGATGTCGTTCTGGATCGTGCCGGAGAGCGCATCCGGCGACACGCCCTCTTCCTCCGCCACCAGCTGGTAAAGCAGCAGCAGTACCGCCGCGGGCGCGTTGATCGTCATCGAGGTCGACACCGTGCCCAGCGGGATGCCGCGCAGCAGGATGCGCATGTCCTCGATGGAGTCGATGGCCACGCCGACCTTGCCGACCTCGCCGCGGGCAGCCGGCGCGTCGGAGTCGTACCCCATCTGGGTGGGGAGGTCAAAGGCGACGGACAGGCCGGTGGCGCCGGCCTGGATCAGCTGCTGGTAGCGCTCGTTCGAGTCCGCGGCGGTAGCGAATCCGGCATACTGCCGCATAGTCCACGGCCGCGCCGTATACATGGCCGGGTACACACCCCGGGTGAACGGGTACTGGCCGGGCTGTCCCAGCTGGACCTCCGGATCGAAGCCCTCCGGCTGACCTGGGCCGTACACCGGCTCGACCGGCAGGCCCGACTCCGATTCGCGTCCCATGAGCCCAGCCTAGATCGGGGATGCCGAGGAGCCTAGGCGAGACCATCGCCCCAGTTCTGGGCGGCCCTTTTTACCACAACGCGCTGATGATTGACTACTGCTTGTGAAAAGACGGCCGATCAGGGGACGGGCGCAGCTCCGGCGGACCCTCGCCGCCCTGCTTGGCTGCCTGATCAGCGGGCTCGCGCTGGCGCCGGTGGCCGCCGCGCCCGCGCTGGCGGACGCACCGGGCCGGGGCCTGAGTGTCGTCGGCGGCGTCCGGCTCGGCGGACATGGCGTGATAGTCAGCTACCCCGCCCGCGGAGCACTGCGGCTGCCCATGGTGCCAGCGTCCGCCTATGTCATCGCGGATGCGGGCACCGGCCAGGTGCTCGCGGCCAGAGATCCGCACGGCTGGTTCGATCCGGCGAGCACGCTCAAGGTGCTGACCGCGATCACCCTGATGCCGGTGCTGAACCCGGACGCCACCGTGGTCACCTCGCAGCAGGCCGCCATCGTGGAGCCGAGCAAGGTCGGGCTGATCGCCGGCCGCGGGTACACGGTCGCTGACCTGTTCCAGGCGTTGCTGCTCATCTCCGCCAATGACGCCGCGATCTCCCTGGCCCAGGCGACCGGGTCTTTCGCCAAGGGCGTCGCCCTGATGAACGCGGAGGCGCAGCGCCTTCGCGCCGACGACACCGTGGCCGTACAGCCCAACGGCCTGGACGCCCCTGGCCAGCACGTATCCGCCTACGACGAGGCGCTGTTCGCGCGGCAGGCCCTGAAAATGCCGATGTTCATGCAGGACGACGAGTTGCTCACCGCCCGATTCCCGGTCTGGCCGCGCCACCCGGTCACCATGTACAACCAGGACAGCATGCTCACCGACTACCCCGGCGACCTGGGAGGCAAGATTGGCTGGACCATCCCGGCCGGCGCCACCTACCTCGGGTTCGCCAGGCGGCACGGCGTCACGCTCATCGTGACCCTGCTGCACTGCCCCTCGCTGACCGAGATGACGTACGCGGCCCGGCTACTCGACTGGGGCTTCGCCATGGACGGCAAGGTCACACCGATCGGCACCCTGGTCAGCCCGCAGGCGCCGCGCGCCACGGCCCAGCCGCGGCGTACCCCGCGGGCCCAGGTGGCGGCCCGGCCGCGGCCAGCGGGCCGCCGTATGCCGCTCGCCGCCGTGGCTGGGGCCGCGCTGCTCGCCGCGCTCATTGGCGGGTCGGCCGTTGTGGTCAGCCGGCGTCGCCTGCGGGGAGGAAGCCGACCCGCTCCCTGACGGCCGCCATGGTCTGGCGGGCCACCGGGCGCGCCTTCGCCGCCCCGTGGGCCAGCATGCGATCCAGCTCAGCCTCATCGGCGAGCATCTTCTCGGCCCGCTCCCGGATTGGGGCGAGAGCGCCCGCCACCACCTCGGCCAGGTCCTTCTTGAACGCGCCGTAGCCCGCACCCGCGTACCTGGCCTCCAGGTCGGCGATCTCCTCGCCGCTGAGCGCGGAGTAGATCCGCAGCAGGTTGCTGACCCCCGGCTTCTCGGTGTCGTCGGACCGGATCTCGCTGCCCGCGTCGGTCACCGCCCGCGCGATCTTCTTGCGGACCACCCCAGGCTCGTCGAGCAGGTCGATGATGCCCGCAGGCGAAGACGCCGACTTGCTCATCTTCGCCGTCGGCTCCTGCAGGTCGTTGATTTTCGCGACTCCGCCGAGGATGTAGGCGGCGGGTACCGCGAACGTGGGGCCGAAACGGTGGTTGAACCGGATCGCCAGGTCCCGGCTGAGTTCAAGGTGCTGGCGCTGGTCTTCCCCCACCGGCACCTGCTCGGTCTGGTACAGCAAGATGTCAGCGGCCTGCAGGACCGGGTAGCTGAACAGCCCCAGGCTCGCCTGCTGCGCGCCACCGCGGGCCGCCTTGTCCTTGAACTGGGTCATCCGGCTTGCCTCGCCGAACCCGGTCAGGCAGCCCAGCACCCACGCCAGTTCGGTGTGCTCGGGCACGTGGCTCTGGACGAACACGGTGCACCGGTCCGGGTCGAGCCCCGCCGCGAACAGTTGCGCCGCGGCCACCCTGGTCCGGTGCCGCAGCAGTGCCGGATCCTGCGGGGCCGTGATCGCGTGCAGGTCCACCACGCAGTAGACCGCGTCGTGGGTGTCCTGCAGCGCTACCCACTGGCGGACCGCGCCAAGGTAGTTGCCGAGGTGGAACGAGTCGGCGGTCGGCTGGATGCCGGAGAACGCGCGAGGCCGGGACATGGGCCGAGTCTAGTAGTGCGGAGGCGGGGAGCCGGCCAAGGTCCAGCCCGCAGGTGCTAGCCGCGCCGTGGCCCGTTCGGCGCGACGACGACCTCGACCCGCTGGAACTCCTTCAGGTCCGAGTAGCCGGAGGTGGCCATGGTCCGGCGCAGTGCGCCCATCAGGTTCAGCGAGCCGTCGGCCACGGTGGACGGTCCGTGCAGGATCTGCTCCAGCGTGCCGATGGTGCCCACCTTGACCCGCGCCCCACGGGGCAGGTCGGGATGGTGCGCCTCGCTGCCCCAGTGGTAGCCGCGGCCCGGCGCCTGCTCCGCCCGGGCGAACGGCGAGCCGACCATGACCGCGTCGGCGCCGCAGGCGAGCGCCTTGGCGATGTCACCGCTGCGGGTCATGCTGCCGTCCGCGATGACATGCACATAGCGGCCGCCGGATTCGTCGAGGTACTCGCGGCGCGCGGCGGCCACGTCGGCGATCGCGGTGGCCATCGGCACGGCCACGCCGAGTACCGCGGCCGTGGTATGCCCCGAGCCGCCGCCGAACCCGACGAGTACCCCGGCCGCCCCGGTCCGCATGAGGTGCAGCGCCGCGGTGTACGTGGCGCAGCCGCCCACGATCACCGGCACGTCGAGCTCATAGATGAACTGCTTGAGGTTGAGCGGCTCGGCCTGCCCGGAGACGTGCTCGGCGGACACGGTGGTGCCGCGGATAACGAAGATATCCACGCCCGCGTCGATAACTGTCTTGTAGTACCTGACGGTTCGTTGCGGTGACAGCCGGGCGGCTGTGGTGACGCCGGCCGCCCGGATCTCCTCGATCCTGCGTCCGATCAGATCTTCCTTGATGGGCTCGGAGTAGATCTGCTGCAGCCGGCGGGTGGCCGCCTCCTCATCGAGCCCGGTCACCTCGGCGAGGATCGGCTCCGGGTCCTCGTACCGTGTCCACAGCCCTTCCAGGTCGAGCACGGCCAGCCCGCCGAGCGCGCCGATCTGCACCGCTGTCCGTGGCGAGACGACGCTGTCCATCGGGCAGACCACCAATGGCAGGTCGAACCGGTAGGCGTCGATCTGCCAGGCGATGGACACCTCCTCGGGGTGCCTGGTCCGGCGGGAAGGGACGATGCCGATCTCGTCGAGCGCATAAGCCCGGCGGCCGCTCTTACCGCGGCCAATCTCCACCGGCGTCATATGGTCATCACGGGCATCATGCGAATCACGGGCATCATGCGAATCACGGGCATCATGCGGGTCATCACGGGCATCACAGTGTCACCACGGTTGTCATCACCACGGTTGTCATCACCACGGGGGTCACGGGCGCCGCCTGGCGTAGTTGGGTGCCTCGGCGGTCATCTCGATGTCATGCGGATGGCTCTCGGCCAGGCCAGCCGCGGTGATCTGGGTGAACCTGGCCTGCTGAAGCTCAGCGATGTTGCGCGTCCCGCAGAAGCCCATGGCGGCCCGCAAGCCGCCGACCAGCTGGCCCGCGACAGCGGCCAGCGGCCCACGGTAGGGCACCTGGCCCTCGACGCCCTGGGGAACCAGCTTGTCCTCGCGGAGCACGTCGTCCTGGAAATAGCGGTCCTTGGAGTAGGACCGGCCGCGCTCGGTGTTCCGCATGGCGGCCAGCGAGCCCATCCCCCGGTACAGCTTGTACTGCTTGCCGTGGATGAAGACCATTTCCCCTGGCCCCTCCTCGCACCCGGCGAGCAGGCTGCCCAGCATGACGGTGTCCGCGCCGGCGGCGATGGCCTTGGCGATGTCGCCGGAGTGCTGCAGGCCGCCGTCCCCGATGACCGGCACCCCCGCGGCCCGCGCGGCCTGCGCGGCCTCGTAGATCGCCGTTACCTGCGGGACCCCGACACCAGCCACCACCCGTGTGGTGCAGATCGAGCCTGGCCCGACGCCAACCTTGACGGCGTCGGCGCCCACGTCGATCAGCGCCTGCGCGCCAGCCCGGGTGGCAACGTTCCCGCCAATCACGTCCAGCTTGGTGTTCGCCTTCACCTGGGTCACCATGTCGAGGACCGCCTGGGCGTGGCCGTGCGCCGTATCCACCACGAGGAAGTCGGCCCCGGCCTCAGCGAGCGCCTGCGCCCGCCGCTTGGCGTCCTCACCCACGCCGACCGCCGCGCCCACCACGAGCCGTCCCTGGGCGTCCTTGGTGGCCTGCGGGTACTCATCGCTCTTGGTGAAGTCCTTCACGGTGATCAGGCCGCGCAGCCGCCCCGCGCCGTCCACCAACGGCAGCTTTTCCATCTTGTGCTGCCTCAGCAGGCTGAGAGCCTGGTCCCTGGCGACCCCGACTGGCGCGGTGATCAGCGGCATCGCTGTCATCACCGCGGTGACCCTGCGCCCGTGGTCTGTCTCGAAGCGGATGTCCCGGTTTGTCACGATGCCGAGCAGGACGCCGTCGGGTGTCGTCACCGGCACGCCGGAAATGCGGAACCGGGCGCACAGGTTCTCCACATCGGCGACGGTCGCATCCGGACCGCAGGTCACCGGGTTGGTGATCATGCCGGCCTCGGACCTTTTCACCATGTCGACCTGCTGCGCCTGGTCCTCGATGGACAGGTTGCGGTGCAGCACGCCCACGCCCCCCTGGCGGGCCATGGCCACCGCCATCCGCGCCTCGGTCACGGTGTCCATGGCCGACGAGACGAGCGGGACGTTCAGCGTGATCCGGCGGCTGAGCCGGGCGGTCGTGTCCGCGTCGCCCGGCATGATCGCCGAGTGCGCAGGCAGCAGCAGGACGTCGTCGAAGGTGAGGGCAGGCGGGGCGAACTTGACGGCGTCGGTCATGGCACCTTCCGCGGTGGTGGGCGACGACCCCAGTCTAGGGCGTGGGCCGCGGGTTGCTGGCCGAGTGCGCCACCCCGGGCTGGCCGCCGTGGTCAGCGGGTGCGCGCCGTCGTCAGCAGGTGCGCGCCGTCGTCAGCGGGTGCGCCGCAGGCGAACTGTGGCTCCCCATCCCCGTGCTGATCCCCTGGAGTCGCCGCCGGCCGGGCCCCGGGTCAGCCGCGCGAGCATTCCCGCCGCCACGAAGCTCATGGCGCCTGCTACCCCAGCGGCCACGGCCCCCACGGCAGCAACCCTGGCCCAGGCGCCGATCCTCACGGCTAGCGCCCGTACCGGCCGGCCGCCGGCGCTCCGGCGGCGGCCGGCTGGGCCGGGCCGGGTGCCGGCGAGCACGTCATGGCCGGCCTCCCGGGCATCGATGTCGGCCGCCAGCGCGCTCAGCAGCGTTACTGCTGGATCGCGCAGCATCCGCGCGGGCATCGCAGCGCGCTCCGCGAGCACGTCGATGATTTCTTCGGATCGCCGGATCTCACTGAGATCAACGGCCCCGTCACCCGGATTGCCTGCTGCCACCCGCCCCCGAGCGAACTCCACACCGGAGGTCACGCCGGGCGCCCCAGGTCCGCGCCCCGTGATCACGCAATCGACTCCTCGACCGCGATCGCCCGGAGCCGGGCCAGCGCCCGATGCTGAGCAACCCGAACCGCCCCTGCTGACATGCCGAGTACATTACCCGTCTCCTCGGCCGACAGTCCGCTGACTACACGGAGCACCAGCAGCTCACGAAGATGAACGGGGAGTCGGGCCAGCAGTTTCCTGGCCCGTTCCGCCTCGATGTGGGCGACGACCGTCTCTTCTGGCCCTGGGCGCTCGTCGGGGCCGTCGGGCAGGTCTTCAGTGGGGACGGCCAGCCGGGACGCGTTCCGTACGGCATCCGCCACCTTGTGCGAGGCGATGCCGAAGACGAAGGACGCGAAAGGCCGTCCCATGTCCCGGTAGCGCGGGAGCGCGGCCAGCACCGCGATGCAGACCTCCTGCGCGACATCGTCCGCCACGTGGTAGTGCCCGGTGATCCGGCCCAACCGGGCCCGGCAGTACCTGACAACCATCGGGCGGATGTGCTGGAGCAAGGACTCGATCGCCGCTGGGTGCCCGCGGACCGCCAGGCTGGTCAGCTCGCGCAGGCCGGCCCCCTCGGCCTGCCCCGCACCGCCGGCCAGCCCCGCCCCGTCAGCCGGATCAGCCGCGCCAGATGGCGATTCCCGCCACCTTTCGCCGCCCACAGCCTGGATGATGCATCCCTCCGTCACGAGTGAATGATGCCCACGAAAGCGAGGGGTGCTGCCATGGATGAGGGCAACGGAATGGTCACATTGATGTGTCGTCTAGACACGCTGCGCCATATAATTACAATACGTAATCAGCTGACTACTAATTGTAATTAAGGCTGCCTACGTTCTATCAGATACGCCTTAAGCCCATCCAACGATGGCTGAAGCCCATCCAATCGGACACCGGGCCGCGCCTGAGCAGGGCGCCCATGCGAACGGTGCCTGCCCGCGGGATCCGGAGATCCCGCGGGCAGGCACCGTCAGGCGTTCCCGTCAGTGCGCGCGGTCAGCCGCGCCCAGCGCCGGGAGCCGCCAACTCAATGAGCGTGGCCGTGCGAGTGGCCATGACCACCGGCGTCGGCTGGCTCCTCGGCCGGCCGGTCCGCAACGAGCACCTCGGTGGTCAGCAGCATGCCCGCGATGGACGCGGCATTGCGCACCGCGGAGCGCGTCACCTTGACCGGGTCGATCACACCCTGGGCGACCAGGTCGCCGTATTCGCGGGTGGCCGCGTTGTAGCCCTGGCCGAAAGGCATCTCGGCGATCTTCGCGACGACCACGGAGCCCTCGGCGCCCGCGTTCTCCGCAATCCAGCGAGCCGGAGCGAACAGGGCGCCACGCACAACTCCGACGCCGGTCGCCTCGTCCCCGGTCAGGCCCAGATCGCCCAGCTTGGCCGCAGTGTGCACGAGCGCGCTGCCGCCGCCGGGGATGATGCCTTCCTCGATGGCTGCCCTGGTCGCCGAGATGGCGTCCTCCAGCCGGTGCTTCTTCTCTTTCAGTTCCACCTCGGTCGCCGCACCCACCCGGAGCACGCAGACTCCTCCGGACAGCTTGGCCACACGCTCCTGCAGCTTCTCCCGGTCCCAGTCCGAGTCGGTGTCCTCGATCTCGGCCTTGAGCTGGCGAACCCGGTCCTCGATGACGGAGTGATCACCGGCGCCATCCACGATCGTGGTGGTGTCCTTGTTGACCACGATCCTGCGGGCCTGGCCCAGCGTTTCGAGACCGACCATCTCCAGCTTGAGGCCCAGTTCCTCACTGACCACCTCGCCGCCGGTGAGCACGGCTATGTCGCCGAGCATGGCCTTGCGGCGCTCGCCGAAGCCGGGTGCCTTCACCCCGGTAACCGAGAGCAACCCGCGGATCTTGTTCACGACCAGCGTGGACAGAGCCTCACCCTCGACGTCCTCGGCGATCACCAGGAACGGCTTCTTCGTCTGCGCGACCTTCTCGAGCAGCGGCAGGAAATCGGCCATCGAGGAGATCTTGCCCGCGTGCAGCAGGATGTAGGCATCTTCCAGGACCGATTCCATCCGCTCCTGGTCCGTGATGAAGTACGGAGAGATATAGCCCTTGTCGAACTGCATGCCCTCGGTGAACTCGAGTTCCAGCCCCATGGTCGGCGATTCCTCGACGGTGATGACCCCGTCCTTGCCGACCTTGGCGAACGCTTCGGCGATAAGCTCGCCGATCTTGCTGTCCTGCGCGGAGACGGTGGCGACGTGCGCGATCTCCGACTGCTCCTCGACCTCACGCGCCGACTCCATCAGCAGGTCGGACACCGCAGCGGCCGCGGCGTCGATCCCGCGCTTGAGCGCGATCGGGTTCGCGCCAGCTGTGACGGAACGCCGACCGTCGTGGACCATCGCCTGGGCCAGCACGGTCGCCGTGGTCGTGCCGTCGCCCGCTACATCGTTGGTCTTGGTGGCGACCTCCTTGGCCAGCTGAGCACCAAGGTTCTCGTAGGGGTCCTCCAGTTCCACCTCCCTGGCGACGGTCACGCCGTCGTTGGTGATGGTCGGAGCGCCCCACTTCTTGTCGATAACGACGTTGCGGCCCCGTGGGCCCAGCGTCACCTTCACGGCGTCCGCGAGGCGGTTGACGCCGCGCTCCAGTGCGCGCCGCGCTTCCTCGTCGAACTCCAGCATTTTTGCCATGAGCACCTCAACTTGCTTGATATGACTTTGCGGAGAGCATCTAGGCAGTTACCCGCGGTCAATGGCTTACGAGCCACCGCCCCGGACACCAGTCCGGCGTCCGGGGCGGTACGGCTCGACGCC
>OBLW0100001235.1_pt1 | contig 21851 bp, 18 predicted proteins | sample 1520161 | NCBI WGS metagenome assembly OBLW01 (sample SAMEA3539309, study PRJEB22396) | soil metagenome | biome: tundra; feature: field; material: soil | place: USA | collected 2010-05 | depth 0.15 m | reverse complement strand
GTCCCGCTGGTGGCGAGCACATTGACCGCGCGGTTCATGCTCATTGCGTCGGCGGCGGCACTTCAGATAGGCCTCGCGCGCCTGATCTATGGCACTCCCTTTCCGCAGCACCCCGCGCTTTTTGGTGCCGCCTACTGTTTTGCCGCATTCGCATTCCTTGGGCTGGGGCTACTTCTCGCGGCCCTCGCGAACGATGTTCCGGCTGTGCAGGCGCTGGGCCAGTGCGTGTTTCTTCCCTTGATCATGATCGGGGGCGTGGGGGTGCCCCTTGCGGTCCTGCCGGCCTGGGCCCAGAAGTTTGCCGGTTTTTTCCCGGGACGATATTCGGTCGATGCCCTGCGGGCCGGCTACAGCGGGGAGGGCGGAGGGCTTTCCCTCACCTACAATCTTGCGGCGCTCTTGGCCATCGGCGCCGCGGCGGGCCTCGCCGGCGCCATGCTTTTTCGATGGGATCCTGGTCACCGCACTTCACGGCGCTCCTGGATCTGGATTGTCGTCGCACTGCTGCCATGGATTGCGGTCGGCGCGGGCGCGCTGGGGAGCGGACGATGGAGGGCAGTGGCGGTGCCGACGGACCCCGCGATGGCCCTGACGGAGGCGCAGATTAACTCCATCGACTTCAGTGGCCTGCCTCCGGACGACAGCGTCGTGACGCCGCTGGCTCCGTCGATCGACCGCGTCGACCCGGAGCAAAGGGTGCGCCTGGATGACCTGGCTGCCAGGCTGAAGACCTGGGCTCCTGGGCGGGTCCCGGACTCCACGCAGGCCATTCGCAACCTGCTTTGCGTGGCCGCGTTCGCCGACCTGTACCAGGATCCGCTTGAGGGTTCTATCGCCCGCGTCGTGGTCGACCACCTTTTCGCGAATTTTCAGGAGCAGCAGCTCACCCGGGGCCTCGCGTGGATTGCGCTGCATCCCGACGAGGGCACCGTGCCCACGGACTTCTCCGAGTTGGGCTTCCCCGGCGGAATAGATGCCGGGATAGTCCGCGAGCGCTCGCTCCTCTACGCGAAAAAGGTTCTCGGGCGAATCCGAGGCCGGCTGACCAACTGAGCGGCGGCGTCAAAACCGCCCGTCCAGGACCTCATAATGGGTGGGCTTTCCCAGGAGCCTGCCGTCCGCCGCGAGGTACGCGGCCACGCCCTCGATCATCGTGTCGAGCGGCACTTCGGCGGGCCCAAAGAGACGCAGGGAAAGGCTCGAGTCGGAGTGCCACGCCAGGGGCTGGGGTTTACCCCTAAAGACCGGCTTGCGGCCAAAGGCGGCCCCGAACTTCTCCGCGACCAACCGCAGGTCAATCTTCCCGGCCCCGGTCACGTTGAGCCTCTTCGGCGGGGACTCGACGTGCAGCAGAGATTGCACCGCGCGGGCGCAGGCGTCCCTCTGCCAAATCATGTTGGCCACGGACACGTTCAAGTCGACCGGCTCCCCGTGCAGGACCCGGTGGGCTATGTCCGTCAGCACGCCATAGCGAAATTCCACGGAGTAATTCAGCCGGAAAAGCAGCATCTTCGTCCCGAACTTCCGCGAATAGTGGGTGAAGACCCGCTCTCGGCCGATGCAGGTGGTAGCATACTCGCCGAGAAACCCGAGAGGGCTGTCCTCATCGGCTCCGGTCCCTTCGGAGAGCGAAAGGGGATACACGCATCCGGTCGAGAAAACGACGATTCGCGAGTCGCGGAATCGGCGCGCGACGTGGGAGGGAACGACCGTGTTCTGGATCCAGGTGTCATCCGGGGCGCTGTCGGTCCCAAATTTCTGCCCGGAGAGGTACTGCACGTTTGCCGCAAACGGGAGCTTCATCACGGCGTCATAGTCGCCCAGGTCGCACGCAACCGTCTCGATCCCGAAGGCGTCCAGCGTGGCGCGCGAGCCGGTGTCACGAAAACGCGCCACACCGATCACGCGGGTCCCCTTCTTGCCGGCCGCGTCGAGGGACCGGCGGATCATTGCGGCCAGGGTCACGCCCATCTTTCCCGACGCGCCAAGGACGACATGGTCTCCGTCCAGCCGCCTGACCGCGTCGATTGCACCCGGGGTGGGCTCCGACAGGGCCTGCTCGATCTCGCGGTCGTTCCAAGGCCCATCTTCGCTCGTTCCGAAGTTTGCTTGGCGGGCGGTGCTGGGCATTAACTCAATAGTTACTTGAAGGGGCCAGTTCCATCAAGGTTTATCGCCTCGCGTCGAGCCCGAACTGGCGCCGAGGATGCCGCGGGACGAGCTTACGACGCCGGCCGATGTCAGGCAGGCGAGGCGCAGCGCCCTCGGAACCCCCCCGCCCCGCGCAAGCGACGCGAGGATTTCATTGGCGGTAGGGTCGAATGGGACTCATTTGGCGCGCTCGGCCCCCGGCGCTCCCGGCGGCGCGCCCCGGTCGGACGGTCCGTCCAGGACTGAGCGGATCTGTGCGATCAATTGCTGCACTTCAAAAGGCTTGTTGATGACGCATCGCACCCCAGATTCCCGGGCCTTCTGCTGCGCCTCCGTGTGCAGATATCCCGACGTGAGAATGATGGGGGTGTCCGGCCGTATGGCGAGAATGTGCCGGGCCAGTTCAAGACCGGTCATCTCCGGCATCGTGAGATCGCTGATCACCGCGGAGAAACTGGCCGGGGCCGCGCGGAACGCCTCCAGGGCCTCGGCCGGGAACGCGAAGGTGCTCGGCAAGAAGCCCAGCCGCTCCAGCAGTTCGACGCCGACAATGCGGACGGCGTCTTCGTCGTCGACCAGCATGATCCTTCGGCCGTTGCCGAAGGCGACGAGCTTCTCGGGACGCACGGGGTGCGCACTCGGCCGCAGATCCGCGACCGCGCCGCTTGCCGCCGGGAAATAGATGTCGAACCTGGTCCCGGAGGCCGGGGTGCTTTCGACGACGATGGACCCATTGTGGCTTTTTATGATGGCGTGCACCATGGCCAGGCCGAGACCCGTGCCGTGTCCCGACGTCTTCGTGGTGTAGAATGGCTCAAAGATGCGCCTCAGCACCGCCTCCTCCATTCCGCAGCCGTTGTCCTGCAAGGTGAGACACACCGACTGGCCGGGCATGACCTCGGGATGGCGCTCGCGCAGGGCGCTGCTGGGCGTGACCGGTCGCATTCTCACATCAAGAACGCCGCCGCGGTCGCGCATCGCGTGGGCGCTATTTGTTCCCAGATTCATTATGACCTGGTGAATCTGGCCGGGGTCAAATACAACGGGAGGACAATTGGGGTCGATGTCGGTGCGAACCTCGATCTCGCTCGGCAGGCCGACACGAAGCAACTGCGCGGCCTCGAGGACTACCGGACCGAGCAAGGCCGGCGCCCGGTTGTCATGCTCGAGCCTGCTGAAAGACAGGATACGCGCGACAAGGTCGCGGGCGCGCCAGCTTGCCCTGTCCGCGGCCTGAAGGGCAACAAAGGCCGGGTGGCCGGTGGGCACGTCCATCTCGGCGATCTGCAGGTTTCCCAGGATCCCGGTGAGGATGTTGTTGAAGTCGTGCGCGATGCCTCCCGCCAACGTGCCAAGGGCCTCCATTTTCTGCATTTGGCGCAGCTGCTCCTCCAGAATCTTCTGCTTCTGCTCCGCCTGGCGCCGGTCGGTGATGTCGCGAAGCGCCGTCATCCTCACCATTCGGCCGCCCATGCGCATCATTTTTGCCTGCGCCTCGGCGTGGAACTGGCTGCCATCCTTTCGCAGCAACTGGTGTTCGTAGACGATTTCGCGCTGGGTGCGGATGCTCTCGGCCACGATTGATCGCGATTCAGGGCTTACAAAGTCAATGGCCTGCATGCCGAGCATTTCGGCGCGCTCGTAGCCGAACATCTTCAGGCCCTGATCGTTGATGTCCATGATCCGTCCATCGACGGTGACGACGATTCCCTCGAAAGCCGCCGCGGTGAGGTTTCGGAAGCGTTCCTCACTCTCTCGCAATGCCTGTTCGGCCATCTTACGCTCGGAAATGTCCTCAATGATACCGTCGTAATATTGGACGCCGCCATCAGCCCCGCGCGTCACACTGGCGCTCTCACGCACAAAGATCGTTGTCCCATCCCGCCTCTTCCAGGCCGCCTCCCAGCCGCTCAAGTGGCCCGCGCGCTCGATCGCCTCCCTGAACTCCCGCCGGGAGTAACTCGGTTCGAAGCTATCCGTTTCGAGGTTGCGCGATGCTAGCTCTTGAAACGAATCATAGCCCATGATTCTCAGCAGCGCCGGATTTGCCATGACGATACGCCCCGCGGGTGTGGATCGGTATATCCCGACGCTGGCGTTTTCGACGAAGCTTCTGAAACGCTCTTCGTTTTCCTTGAGGACGGAGCCAGTCTTCTTGCGGGCGGTGATGTCCTGAACGATCGTCAGCACGCAGCGCAATCCGGCCAAATCGAAGCATTCGGCGCTGTAGGTAACATCGATGGTGCGCCCGTCGCGGTCCAAGATCTGGCGCTCGACCTGGCGGACGGACTCCTTCGAGCGCAATGGGGCCGCGAAGGTTTCGCGGTCCTGGACGCTCGTAAAGGTGCCGATCTCCACCGAGGTGCGCCCAATGACCTCTTCCCGCCTGAATCCCGTCAGGCGCTCGTGGCTGTCGTTGACCTCAATGAAGCGGCCCGATTCCAGTTCGGTTATGACCATCGCGTCAGGGCAGGTGCGAAACGCCTTTGAAAACTTCTCCTCAGCGACGTGATAACGAAAGAGGATGGCCCGCATTTCGCGGAGAATGTAGGCAACCGTCCCCGTGATCGCGCAGGCTGCCAGGATCTGTGCAAACATCGTGCGCATCCAGAGGTCATATTGCGTGGGAAGAAGCGGGCGGACAATGTGGCCAACTGGCAGAGCTCCGGTGGTCCATCCCCATGCGCCAAAAACGATAAGCAAGAAGCTCGCAATTCCGGCCGCGATTCCGCCCTTCCAATCGTAATAAACCGCGGCGACCAGGACAAAGAGACCCAACAGCACCGGTATTCCCGGGGATGTTCCATAGACTAGAATCGAATTTACCGAAGCGCCGAAGTAGCAGGTCTCGATTATCGTGAACCGCGTGCGATCGGGAAACGGACCGCTTGCGGCCGTCCAAACAGCTATCAGGAGCACGAGATCGGCGATCCCGAAAAAAGTTCGGATCAGGTCCGGTTTCGCCGTGAATACCGCCGCAAGCCAAACGGTTCCCACAACAGCCGACAGACGCAGAACAGCCAACAGCGAGGGCCGGCGCCACGCGTCCTCGTCTATCTGTCCGAGCACCAATTCGGAAGAAGGCCTGGTCACAACCCGCGATGTTGCTCCCGCGATTCTCGGTCTTCAACGCAAATGGGGGGCTCGCGGGGTAAGCTCTCTTCGGATTAGAAGTATTTGCAGCTGAGGCGGGTGCATCGACGCATGGGTTGGGGTGGAGTGCAGACCTCAGTGCAGCTGAGTCCGTGCGCGCTCGGCCGCGGGACCGTTCTTTCTGTCGTAGCGCCGAATAAGCCTCAAGCGTCATGAATGCCGCCCAGACAATGCCTCAAGAACGTTGGGTCCTTGTTGTCCCGGCGCCTTTTGCCCCGCCAGCGCCGGATTCTAGCGTGGCGGCGCGGCGCCCGTCTCCCTCAGATATAAGACCGCATCCAAGCCGAAGGGAAAGGGCGGGACGAACGTCACCGTTCCCCCGCCGTGCGAGGGCTCGCCAGGCGTCTTGACGCCTGTCTCCGGGTTCATCCATTCGACGGCGAACGGGGCGTTGATGCCGGACAGGTTCACGTCCAGCGCGCCGCCGGAGGGCGCATAGACAAGGAACTCCGCATCGCCTGGGCCCGTGTTGGCAAGGGCGTGGCCGGTCGAGGCGAGATTCCCCTGCGCAGCCATGGCGGCGAGGTTCATTCGGTCGGCATAGCCGCGTATGAAGCCCATGGTGTCGCGCACATTGGTCCAGCGCGCATCTGGCGTAGGGCTAATCCCGTTTATGGGCGACGGGCTTAGATTGCGATTCTGGCGCGGATAATAGATCACATATGGATCCATGAACAGCGTCTGATTTCCATTGGTAAAGTTGAACCAGAAGTAGTTTCGATTCGTCTGCGGCGGATCCTTCCACATCTCCCAGTAGCTATGGTCGGAATCGTTGATGTTGACCTTGCAGGCCGGATGGCCGCTGCCACAGCTGGTGGTTGGCGAAATTCTTGCGCTTGGCGCAATCCAATCGGCATCGCTGTTGAGAAGATTGGCGTCATTGAGGCTCATGGTCACAGCGTAGCCGATAGGGTGCTGGAGCGGCTTCGCGGCCTCATAGGAACGCGCGACGGCTATGACGTGGCTGTTCCACCAGGTTGAATTTGCCGGAGCCTCCTCCGAGACGATCCAGAGCACGTTTGGAAGGTCGTTAAGCGTGTCGATGACCTTCCTGACATAGGCATCCTGAATCGCCGTTACCGCGTTGGGCGCAGTCATGGTCACTGCCCCGGTTCCGCCGCCGTCGTCGACGCCGTTCACGTTGTTCGGCCCCGAAAGCGGATATCCGTCGCGGGAGAAGCGATAGACGTTGAGCCGTTCGCCGCTGAAAAAATAACACCCGGCATAGATTCCGGCCGCGCCCAGCTGCCGGACCCGATCGTGAAGGCGATCAAAGTATCCCCGATTGAATTTATTGAGGTCAAATTTCGGCTTCCCGTCCGATGCCTCTCCGGGGCCCGTCCGCTGCCACGGATGCGGCGCAACAGTAATGTCCGGCGGCGAACTGGCCGTGGTGCGAAAGCCATGGAACGTCGGCAGTTCGGTCGCCCACAACAGTGTGAAATTGTGATTGTGTGCGAGAAGCATGTTCACGAACGCAGTGAAATCGATGGGCTGGACCCTGTCATTCGTGCCCCAGTCCTGGAACGTGTTCCAGGTTTGGGAACCGGTGAGATAGACCGCCTTGCCGTTGCCGCTCGTGAAATAGCGGGGATTTGTTGAGAGAGCCCTGAGGGGAACGGTTATCGGCCCGGATGGGGAGGTGGCTGGCGGCGGCGCGCTCCGCACAAGGTGGGGCGCCGCAAGGGATAGGGACACGAAGGCAAATATGATCCTCATCTGTTGCTGGTCGGCCATGCGGCCAGGGGCGGATTCGTGGACTACTTCTATTGCGTCGAGGCGCCGCCGGTCTCCTTAAGATATAAGACCGCGTCCAAGCCGAAGGGGAAGGGCGGGAAGAGCGTCACGGTCCCTCCGCCGTGCACGGGCTCGCCAAGGGCCCTGACGCCGGTCTCCGGGTTCATCCATTCGACCGAGAACAAGGCGTTGATGCCGGACAGGTTCACGTCCAGCGCTCCGCCGGCGGGCGCATAGACAAGGATCTCGGCATTGCCCGGATTCGTGTTGGCGAGGGCATGGCCGGTGGAGGCGAGATCTCCCTGCGGGGTCATGGTGGCGAGATTCATTCGATCGGCATAGCCGCGTATGAAGCCCATGGTGTCGCGCACATTGGTCCAGCGCGCATCCGGCCTTGGGCTGATCCCGTTGGTCGGCGACGGGCTCAGGTTGCGATTCTGGCGCGGATAATAGACCACGTACGGGTCCATGAAGAGCGTCTGGTTTCCGTTGGTAAAGTTGATCCAGAAGTAGTTTCGATTCGTCTGCGGCGGATCATTCCACATCTCCCAGTAACTGTGGTCGGAATCGTTTATGTTGACCTTGCTCGCCGGACGGCCGCTGCCGGAACTGGTGGTCGGGGAGATTCTCGCGCATGGCGCGATCCAATCGGCATCGCTGTCGAGAAGATTGGCGTCTTTGAGGCCTATGGTCACTGCGTAGCCGATGGGATGCTGAAACGGTTTCCCGGCCTCATACGAGCGAGCGATGGCTATCAGGTGGCTGTTCCACCAGGTTGAGTTTGCCGGCGCCTCCTCGGAGACGGCCCAGAGGACGTTCGGCAGGTCGTTCAGGGTGTCGATGACCTTTTTTACATACGCGTCCTGAATCGACGTTACCGCATTGGGCGCGGTCATGGTGACCGCGCCGGTCCCGCCGCCATCGTCGACGCCGTTCACATTGTTTGACCCCGATAGCGGATATCCGTCGCCGGGGAAACGGAAGATGTTGAGCCATTCGCCGGTGAAGAAGTAGCACCCGGCATAGATTCCCGCCGCGCCCAGCTGCTGGACGCGGTCATGAAGGCGGTCAAAGTAACCCTGATTGAATTTTGTGAGATCAAATTTCAATTTTCCGTCTGACGCGTTGCCGGGTCCGGTCCGCTGCCATGGATGCGGCGTCACAACGAAATCCGGCGGTGAACTTGCCGTCGAGGGCAGGCCATGGAACGTCGGCAATTCCGTAGCCCATAGCAGCGTAAAATTGTGATTGTGAGAGACTAGCATGTTTACAAAGGCGGCGAAGTCGATGGGCTGGACTGAATCGTTCGTGCCCCAGTCCTGGAACGTGTTCCAGGTTTGGGAACCCGTGAGATAGACCGCCTTGCCGCTGCCATCGGTGAAGTAGTGGGGATTGCTTGAAATCGCCCTGAGCGGGGCGGTTATGGGCGCTGGTGCGGAGCCGACAGGCACAGGCGGGGCGCTGCGCACCTGGCCGGGCACCGAAAGGGTCAGGTACACGGTGGCTAAGAGAATCATCCTGGACGAAACCGTTGCCGCGGCCGTTCCCACTTTGATCGCAGAGCGGTCGGACGGAGCTGCTGTCGTCGGTGAGTCTTGTGTGGTCATTTTGGGTCGTTGATGGTGGATGCCCTCATCCCCTCGAAATGGGACGGAAGTCCGGTAGGTCTGCGTCTGAGCGAATTGATCCCGGTGGGAAGGCGAGCCAGGACGTGGACCCGTGTCAGTGCTTCCTCTGCAGGAGCAACGCCCAGTCCAGCCGGTCCGGCGTTTGCGGCGAAGTCCATTCCGGGCCGGTGACCGGCGGCAACGGGACGATCTCGCCTGTGGTCGCGCCGAACCAGTGCGCCACGTAGGTCCCGGGTTCAAGCTTGAGGGTCACTTTCCCTTCCTTGGGCAGGTAAACCGCATAGATCTCCCCGGGCTTTGCGAGGCAGTAGGCGCCGTTGTTGACCAGCTCATCGTGCGGGTCGGCCTTCCACCATTCAAAGCTGGCAAAAAAATCAACGATATGCCCGAAACCGAGAAACATGGTCATGGTGTCGTCACCTCGCCCGTTCCACCATCCGCCACCGGTGTCGGGCCAGACGTTCGTGCCCCGCTTGGCGCTTTCCCCCACGGTTTGATAGCAGCCGGCCATGTAGATGTCCCAGGCCGTTCGGCGAAGCACGTCGGCGGATTCCTGGGGTGGAGGAGGAGCCCACAAGGGGTAGTGGTCCTCGTAGCCGTACTCCTCGTTCGTCTGGGGTATGATCCGGCCGGTCTTCGCCTGTATCGCGCGAGAGTTGAGCATGTACGCGTGCTGGGTGCGGTTCCAGTCCTGGAGGGAAGTGAAGTCAAACCACTCCGAGGCCCTGTCCTGGTGGACGTCGCTGACCGGGTGGCTGGTGGCGAGGTGCTTGTACGGGTCCCATTTCTTTATCAACGTGCCTGTTTCGTGGGTCCACTCGTCCGTGCGCATGCGTTCCAGGTCATCACCCATGTCCCACGTGATGTTTGAGAAGGCCCCAAACCGCGAGATGGCATAGCGGATGAATCGCAGCTCGTCGTCGCTTCCCGCCTTGGGGTGAACCTTGTTGTCATTCATGTCCAGGACGAGCGACATCGTCATGTCACGGTCCCGGGCGAAGCGGATGGCGCGCTCAAACTTGCGCCAGTAATCCACGTCAAAGTGTGTGTAGTCGAAACCTGGATGATACATATCATCCCCGTGCTGGGCTGGCCAAGGGGTAGGGTAGGTGGTGAAGTTGTCGCTGTTGATCACGGGCTCACCCAGCATATCGTCCTCACGCCCTGCGATCGTCACGCGGAGCCTGTTCACCTTGAGGCGATGAAGCCGGTCGATGGAATACTGGATTATGCGCTCGTCCTTCCAACCGAGCAAAAAATAGGCGGTCGTCCCGCTGAAGAAATAATGCTCACCGGTTCCCTCCCAGATGAAATGCCATGGATACTTGGGGTCGATGCGGATGGGCCCGCGCCTGTGGCCGTCGAGAGCCCGGAACACTCCCGACTGGGTCGCCTCGTAGATGCCCTGGCGGTACGCCAGCTTGAAAGTGTACTCACCCGGCGACGAGGGCATGAATCGGATCCGGAAGACGCTTCCGTCGACCGAGTCGCAGAAGCCCTCGACCTCGCGGCGGTCGGTACCGTCGGCCTTCGTGAACGCCCCGCTTAGGGTGGCATCGGTGAAAGGGTTGGCCGCATCGGGGTGCACAACGTTGGCGACCACCTCGGCGAAATCGTAAACCTCAACTTCCTTGGGGGGCTGAGCAAAGTCGACCTTCTGGGGGCTTCCCCGCAACAAGGGCGCCGAATTTGCAACCAGCAGGCAGGCCGAACTCAGGATGAGGCACCATGGCGCGGGTCTCACGGGTGCTTGGGGGTTCTGCACACGAACAATGCTGAACTCGGTTGCTCAAAAAACAAGGTTCTATTCTCCGAACAGTTACGAGGCACATCCCGGGGGCCATGGGAGCTGTCACGGCGGCGGCTCCATGGTCGGCGTGTGCGCCGCCCAAGGGCCCAGGCCCCTCATTAGCCCGAGGCGTCGGCGGCGGAATCCTGCAGCAAGTTCGTCACCTCGCCATCGGTCACCTGGGTAAAGTCATTGTACCACTGGCCCACGCCTTGAAAATCCTCCGGCTGCAGGACGGCGACAAATTCGTCCGAGACATCGGCGAGCTCGCGCCGGGCCGCTGGCGCGGCCACCGGAACGGCCAGCACGATTCGGCCGGCATCCGCCTTTCGCAGGGCGAGGGCGGCGGCGCGCATGCTGGCGCCGGTCGCTATGCCGTCGTCCACCAGGATGACGGTCCGGCCCCTTACACTGAGTTCCCGCCTGCCGGGTCGGTATTGGTGTTCCCGTCGCTCCAGTTCGAGCTGCTCCTTTGCGCGGACCGCCGCGACTGCATTCTCGGGGATATGCAGCGACGCGATGAGCCGGTCATTCGTGAAGCACACCCCGCCGGAGGCGATGGCGCCCATCGCGAGCTCCTCATGGCCAGGAACCCCAAGCTTGCGCACGATGAAGACATCCAGCGGGAGGCCCAGCCGCTTGGCGACAGCGTGAGCCACGGGAACCCCGCCACGGGGGAGCGCTAGCACCAACCCACTTGGATTGCCGGCAAACTTGGCCAGCTTCCCGGCGAGGATTTCCCCGGCTCCGGCCCGATTGTTGAATTGGAGCGTCATGAACCCTATGTCCTAACGATAGGAGACCCCATCGGCCGGAATGCCAATTCTTACCTCATCGCGGCCCAACGCTTGCATCGGCGACATTGGCGAAGCCGCCTTATCACTTGCATTCGCGAGCACTTGGGGAACTTTGCCCACATGAAAATTGGCATCATCGGTTCTGGGGACGTGGCAAAGACACTGGGCAGCGGGTTCCTGAGGCACGGGCACGAGGTCACCATGGGCACTCGCGACCTTGCCAAGCTGGGGGAGTGGGCGAAGGCAAATCCCAATGGCAGGATCGGCAGCTTTGGCGATGCGGCGAAGTTTGGGGACGTTGCCGTGCTGGCGGTCAAGGGCAGCGCGGCCGCGAACGCATTGCGCGCAGCCGGAGCGGCTAACATCGCCGGGAAGCCAGTTATCGATGCCACGAATCCCATAGCCGACGCGCCGCCGGTGAATGGCCTTCTGAAGTTTTTCACAAATCTCGACGAATCTCTAATGGAACGATTGCAGCTCGAGTTCGGTGGAGCGCATTTCGTGAAGGCATTCAACTCGGTCGGGGCGCCGTGCATGGTGAATCCGCAGTTCAAGGGTGGGAAGCCGACCATGTTCATCGCCGGCAACGATGCCTCGGCAAAGAAGACGGTGACGGCGATCCTTACGGAGTTCGGCTGGGAGACGGAGGACATGGGTGGCGCTGAGGCGGCCCGGGCCATCGAGCCGCTTTGCATGCTTTGGTGCATCCCGGGATTCCGGCAGAATGATTGGGTTCATGCGTTCAAACTGCTGAGATGAGCATTCGGGCGCTGGTACCGGGCGGGATCGGTGCCGAAGGTTGCCGCGAACGGATGGGTTCGCTGAGATCCAACTGATTTGAAGGATCGAAGACCCAGCGAATGATACCTCTGTCCCTTAAGGTTCTCGGTAGCCTGTTTGGCCTGTCAGAGCTTCTCCTGGCATTGCTGAAGCGATCCAAGGCAGGCAGCGTCTCGAAGGATCGAGGCTCCCTCTGGCGTCTTTGGGCGGTGATACTTGCCAGCATCGGACTGGCGAACGGGTCGGCCCTCCTAGTTCCCGAGTTTTACAGTGCCTGGCTGCACACCATCCGTTTCGCCGGGGTCGCGCTAGTCGTCGCGGGCCTGTTGCTGCGGTGGTGCGCGATCATCCATTTGGGCCGATTCTTCACCGTCAACGTCTCAATCGCCGCCGACCAAAGGGTGGTCGATTCCGGACCCTACAGGCTCATTCGGCATCCCTCGTATGCCGGAGCGCTAGTTGCATTTCTTGGCCTGGGAATATGCTCGGAAAATTATGTGTCTCTGGTGGTGCTGGTATTGCCGGTCACTCTTGTATTCCTTCACCGCATTGAGGTTGAGGAGGCAGTTCTGAACGAGGCGCTGGGCGCGAATTACTCTGCATACGCCGGGCGGACCAAGCGCATGATCCCGTGGATCTATTAACCGTTTCCCACAGGTCCCTCAGAGTTTGAGCTCCGCGTGGATCGAAGTCTCTCCGGGGCGCTGTTGAAGGTGAAACCCCGCTCGCCGGAAGAGTTGCTTCATCGGCTGGTTGTCCGGCAGGATTTCGCCCGTTATGACTGCGAGGCCCTCATCGCGGCCGACCTGCACCAATAGGTTCAAGAGCAGGCTCCCGAGGCCGCGATTCTGCCACGGATCTCCGATCAGTACCGCGAATTCGGCGGAGTTCATGCCGGCCTGCTTGATGAGGCGGCCAACGCCGACAATCGCGCGTTCGTCCCCTTTGCGGTCCCGAAGCTCCGCGACCAGCGCCATCTGGCGATCATAGTCCACGAAGCAGAGCCGCGCCAATCGCTCGTGGGCAATGCGCTGCTCCAGTTTCAGGAACTCGAAATAGCGGCTGTAGACGCTGTCCGCCGAGAGGATCCGGTGAAACTTCACCATCAAGGGCTCATCTTCTGCGCGGATGGGGCGGATCGTGACGGGGGTTCCGTCCTTCAGCGCTGCGGGCACGACGTATTGAAAAGGGTAGGGGCGGATTGCCAGCCTGGGCAGTTGCGCGTCGGGGACGGTCGCGTCGTGCAGGATGACGCGGGCATCCAGCGCGATGACCCGTTTGTCCGAGGCCAGCAGCGGATTTATGTCGATCTCCTTGATGCGGGGCTGCTCGGCGACGAGCTGGCTGAACCGCACCAGGATCTGCTCGAGGGCCGGCAAGTCGACGGAGGCTCTGCCGCGGATGCCTTTGAGCGCGGCATGGATCTTGGTCTGCTCCATCACGAGCCGCGCCAGATTGGCGGTGAGCGGCGGCAGCGCGAGCGCTCGATCCTGCAGGACCTCAACAAGCTCGCCGCCGGCCCCGAAAAGCATCACGGGGCCAAACTGGGGATCGACGCTGCTGCCCAGAATGAGTTCATAGCCGGCGCGCGGCACCATCTGCTGCACCGTCACCCCCAGAAAGTGCTCCTTTCCCGCCTTTTCTTGCACCGACCTTTCAATCCCCCGCCAGGCCGCGCGCACGGCGTCGGCGTTGCGCACGTCAAGGACTACTCCGCCCACGTCGGTCTTGTGCGTGAGCGACTCGGAATGCAGCTTCACCGCGACCGGGAAGCCCACCTGTTCGGCCGCTGTTACAGCAGACGCCTCATTGAGGGCGACGCGCGTGTCGACAACCGGGATGCCATAGGCTGATATAAGCTGCTTGGCCTCAAACTCGGTCAAGAGCGTGCGGCCGGCGCTTCGAGCGGCGCCGATTATTCTTTCGACTCGCTCGCGTGCCGCGACTCCCTCGTCGGGTGCGGCAGACAGCGCCGGCGTCTCGTAAAGCGCCCGCAGGTTTGAGCTGCGGCGCCACATGTAGCTGAATGCCCGAGCAGCCGTGTCCGGGTAATTGAAGACGGGCAGCCCGCTTTCGGTAAGGACATGGCGGCCGGCGTCCACCTCGGCGCCCCCCATCCAACTTGCGAGCACGGGTTTGCCAGCTATTCTTGCGAACGGCCGTATTGAGTCTGCTGTTGCGAGGGCGTTTGTCATGGCTTGGGGGGTTAGAATCACAAGCACCCCGTCGCTATTCGGCGCTCTCACCGCCAATTCGACAGCTCCGGCGTAGCGCGAAGCGTCGGCGTCGCCCAAGATGTCGATCGGATTGCCATGGCTCCATGTCGCGGGGAGAAGCCGGTCCAGTGCCGCCCTGTCCTCGGGCGAAAGCGGGGAGAGTTGCCCGCCCGTGCGCACGAGCATGTCGGCGGCGAGGGCTCCGGGCCCGCCCGCGTTGGTGACGATGCACAGGCGCGGTCCCCGGGGTATTGGCTGCTTGGCGACGACGTCGGCCAGCTCGAACAGGTCCTCGATGGTCTCGACCCTGAGGACGCCCACGCGGCGAAATGCCGCGTCAAGCACCTCGTCGCTGCCGGTGAGCGCCCCCGTGTGCGAGGCGACTGCATTGGCGGCGGCCTCAGAGCGGCCCACCTTTATCACAATGATGGGCTTCGTGAAGGCGACCTCCCGCGCCGCCGAGAGGAACGAACGGGCGTCACCGATCGACTCCATGTAGATCACGATGCTGTGCGTGTTGGGATCGTCGCCAAGGTGGTAGATCAAGTCGCCCCAACCGACGTCCAGCATTGATCCCACTGAAACGAAGGCGCTGAAGCCCAGTTTCTTACGGAAGCTCCATCCCAAGATTGCCGTGCAGAGCGCGCCGCTCTGGCTGATGAACGCGATGTTGCCGCGTCGCGCCATCGACCCGGCGAAGGTTGCGTTCAGGCCATTGTGAGGGGCCATCACGCCGAGGCAGTTCGGGCCGACGATGCGCATGCCGCCACGGGCGGCCTCGCCGCGAATCTGCGCCTCGAGCTCGGCGCCGTCTGGACCGCATTCCCTGAAGCCGGCCGAGAGGATAACGGCGCCCCTTGTTCCTGCACTCGCGCATTCGCGGACAATACCGGGAACGGTGCGCGCGGGGGTGACGATGACCGCCAAGTCGACCTTTGCCGGGACGGCGGCAACGGAGGGAAACGCCTTAATCCCCAGCACGTTGTCGTGCCTAGGGTTAACGGGATAGACGGCCCCGCCGAACCCGCGCAGATTCTCGAGCACGGCCCGCCCGACGCTGGATGCGCGCTCCGTGGCGCCAATCACAGCCACGGTCTTTGGCGCGAAAAGGAAATCCAGCGAGCGGCTCATCGGCTATTCCAGGGAGGACAAGAAGGCATCATTGTGTTGGGCCCGGGCCGGCGGCGGGAGGAAGCACGAGGCGCACGCGCATCCGGGCAAGCCGACGAAGGTTCTGCCATTCCTCGCGCAACGGCCACCAGTCATAAAGGTAGATTTCAAGCGGCCGCCACATTGCCACCCATCCCACGATGCTCAGGCTCGTCCGCACCATGCCGGCGACCGGCTCGTATTTGAGCCTGACCGCGAGTCCGCTGAGCGTGAGGCACACCGCCAGGAACAATACCCCAACAATCAGGCTTCGTCGCCCTCGGCGCAGTAACAGCCGGAACTCGCACCGCTTCAGCTCCGCGCGACTGGCGAAGTAGTGCCGGACCGCGTCCTCCGTGTTCGCCGCGCGCTCGGGCTCGGCGGCATTTGCGAGGTGAACGACCAGCTCGAATTCGCCGCCTGAAGGCAACTCGCGAGAAGAGCTCACGATGAATTCCTCCGCATCACCGTCGAGATCCCTCTCGAGAAACGGTGACGGGTCCATTGAATTGAAAAGCTGCGCAAGATCGCGCAGCTTCAGGTTTATGCGTGTGGGCTGGCTGGCGATCATCTCACGATGCGGGTAGTGGCTGACGATTTTGGTTCATTCCAGTGTGTCCAATCGGGCCTAAGATACCTCCAATGCTCGCGAGCCGCTGCGCATAATTTGCCAAACTCGCGGCGAAATCCGCCGCATGACGTTGGCCGCCCTCTAAGCTCATGGAACGGCCTCAATCCGGAGGGTGATGATTTGTCCCGAGGATCACGCATTGTCCTGAGGTTCCACGGCCCCCACACGGGTGGCAACGGCGATTCTCAGGGCTGCGGATATCGACGGGCAATAAGTGCGCCTTGTCCGCCAAGAACTGCGGAGTGAACGGCCGCACGATCCCCTATTGTCTAAGGCAAAAAAAGGCTGCCATGAACACCATGACATTGATTACGGGAGGTTCGGCTTCGACTCCATCGAGCAGGAATTCGTCGTCCACAATGAAGGCCCTCGTTTTTCACGGGCCCAACCTCCGAGCGTGGGAGGAAAAACCGAGGCCGACGCTGCGGGACCAAACGGACGCAATCGTTAAGATTACCAAGACGACGATCTGCGGAACCGATCTCCATATCATGAAGGGCGACGTTCCGGAGGTCACGGATGGTCGCATTCTGGGGCATGAGGGGGTCGGCATTGTGATCTCGGTGGGGTCCGCGGTATCTTCCTTCAAGGCGGGGGACAGGGTGCTCATCTCCTGCATCACGTCATGCGGCAAGTGCGAGGCATGCCGCAGGGGAATGTACTCGCATTGCGTCGGCGGCGGCTGGGTCCTCGGCCATCTCATCGACGGAACGCAGGCGGAGTACGTGAGGATTCCCTATGCGGATTCGAGCCTTTATCACATCCCGGCGGGCATGGAGGACGTCGAGCCCCTCGTAATGCTGAGCGACGTCCTTCCGACGGGCTACGAGTGCGGCGTCCTTGACGGCCAGGTGAAACCCGGCGACACGGTGGCGATTGTCGGGGCGGGACCGGTGGGGCTTTCGGCGCTCCTTACCGCGCAGTTCTACTCGCCGACCGAAATCATCATGATCGATCCGGACGAGAACCGACTCGAGATTGCACGAACCTTTGGCGCAACGAAATGCATTAGGGAAAATCCAGTCGCCGAGGTCCTGCGGCTCACGGACGAAAAGGGCGTCGATGTCGCCATCGAGGCTGTGGGCGTACCCGCCACGTTTGACATCTGCCAGTCCATCGTCGCGGCCGGTGGGCGTATCGCCAATATCGGCGTTCATGGGAAAAGCGTCGAGCTCCACCTCGAGAAACTCTGGTCGCGCAACATCGCGATAACGACCCGGCTTGTGGACACGGTGACGACGCCCCTGCTGCTCAAGACGGTTGTTTCCGGCAGGCTGGCGCCCGGGCGGCTGATTACCCATCACTTTCCCCTGGATCAGATCATGAAGGCCTATGACACATTCGGCAATGCGGCGAAGGAGAAGGCCCTCAAGGTCATCCTGAGCAGCTCCTAAGGCCCGAAAGTTTGCCGCCATGGAGCTCATCGATGCCATCTACCATCGCCGCGCATGCCGGGATTACACGGCCCGCGCCGTGTCGCGTTCCGTTCTGATCGAGCTCCTGAAGGCGGCTGTCCAGGCCCCAACCGGGATGCACGCGGAGCCCTGGGCCTTCGGGGTGTTCCAGGGCAAGGCGCGGCTGCAGGACTACTCCGATCGTGCCAAGATGCACTATCTGCGGGTCTTCGATCCCGGGGGCGACCCCCATGCGATGCACCACGACATGTTGGGAGATCCCAAGTTCAACATCTTCTACAATGCGACGTCCCTCGTGGTCGTCTATGCGAAGCCGGCGGGGCAGTTCGCGTCCGTAGACTGCTGCCTTGCGGCTCAGAACCTTATGCTCGCGGCGCACGGCATGGGGCTCGGCACGTGCCCGATAGGCTTTGCCCAGCCCTGGCTTGACCTCTCCGAGGTCAAGGCGGAATTGGGAATCCCGGATGACTACACGGCAGTCCTACCGATAATCGTCGGCTATCCCGCGAAGGCGCCCGATGCGGTTGCCCGAAAAGAGCCCGATATCGCCATCTGGCGGTAGGGTGCGGCGCGCGGAGTCCCTGCAGGGCTAGCGGATGCCGCCGCCCAGCGCGACAAAGAGGGCGACAGTGTCCTGGTACCTCGTGGCGAGCGCCTCAATGTCGGCGATCCTGGCCTGGTGGTACTGGGCGTCGGCTAACAAGACGTCCGTATAGGATGCGAGGCCGGCCTTGTAGTTGGACTGCACCAGACGAAGCGCTTCCTGCGCCGAAGCGAAGGCCCGGTCCTGAGCCTGCAGGGCATTGGCGTCATTCTCCAGGCCCCGTAGCAGATCCGCCACTTGGGCAAAAGCGCCGAGAACCGTCTCGCGATAGCTCGCCAGCGTCTGAACCCAAATACGGCTTTTTCGTTAGATAGAGAAGCGATGGGATCGCTCCTATGGAACGAGTACCGCAGCGCCTTGCAGCTTCGAGCAAACGATCTCCCTATGAAGGTCGCTGATCGCCGCAAAATCTGAGAAGCCTTTGGCAAGTTATGCGTAGCCAGAAAATTTCCTCTGAGTAAACTTATCATCAAAGAAAGAGAGACCTTATGATAGCCGACCGAAGCTTTACTACCCAGCATCTGCCAGCTGTGTCGTTCCCTAAAACGGCCTCGTTTTTTGCCCGCCCGATAGAGGATCCGCCGGAGTCCCGTAACGTTCGCGGGCACACGATTCGGATCGCCAGCCGCTGGATGGATTTGTGGCAGTTGAATCCGGCATCTGCCAACAAAAAATTGAGGCTGGAACGTGAAATTGCACGGCGCAAAGCCAGCGAATTGGCCATTAGAAAAAGCGAAGAAAAATATCACAATCTCTTCTTGGAGTCACAGTTGATGAAGGACAAACTCCATCAGCTGATGCGTCAGATTATTTCGGCGCAGGAGGAGGAGCGAAAGGAGATCAGCCGCGAACTGCATGACAATATTGTGCAAGGGCTGGTCGCTATCAACATCGAGCTGTCGGCCTTGGGCAACGGAACCGCTGTCGGTAGGCACGCTTTAAAGGCGAAAGTGGCCCGCATCTCGCGGTTAGTGGAACATTCGGTGAAGGCGGTGCACCGATTCGCCCGCGAATTACGGCCGGCGGTGTTGGACGACCTCGGTCTGCTTCCGGCACTCAATGCGTATTGTAAAGGCGTGGCGGCGCGAAAGAAAATCAAAATCCGGATGACGGCTTTGGGCAGCGTCGAGGCGCTTGGGAGCGCCAAGCAAACAGCGCTGTTCCGTGTGGCGCAGGAAGCACTCACAAATGTCGCCCGCCATTCGGGCGCAACTAAGGTCAGCTTGAACATCAGTGAATTTCCAGACGCAATCCAGATGGAGATTTGGGACAACGGAAAATCGTTCAACGTCGAGAGCGTCGTGGCCGTGAAAAATCCCAAACGCCTGGGCCTGCTTGGAATGAGAGAACGAATCGAAATGGTCGGCGGAATTCTGAAGATCGAATCGGCCCCGGGCAAAGGCACGACTGTGCGCGCCAAAATTCCCTTAGAGCAGGAGAAGTCGACAAAATGAGCTCCTTCCAGCAAATCACTAGGCTGTGCGCTGAGTTTTGCTTCGGTGGTATGCTGAGTTTTGCTTCAGATAGTCCCACCCAATGACGGGCTGCTTAAAAGGCGCTTAATCGCACAATATACATTATGTTAAGTAGTAAAAAGGGCCGATTTTGCCCTCGCCTAGCTCCATGTCCCCTTAGCCCGGGTTTCTTTTAAATCGCCGAAGTCCGAGGGCTCGAACCCATCAGAGCGAGGCGGATGGTTTAGTTGCATCCGGTAGCACGATTCTCAACGTCGGATCGCCGGTGGCCTTCTTCCTTGCGAGCTCAATACCATCTCCTGGACGAATTCCGGCACAAGCCGGTGCGAGTTTGACCCGCTGTCGCCCAGCGGTTGGCTGCATCGCCTGGTTATACCTTTCAAACGTGAGCTCATTATGAAAGCAGCATCCACGCACCAATAGCTAACTTCAGCGCGCCATCGATAGTCCAAAATGTCAGATATGAGGTATTCGTTATGCGCAAACCAACAAGCGCGTTGGCGATGCTGAGTATCGCCAATAGAAACAGCGGAGGGCCTTGCGCGAAGGCCAGCACCACAAAATGTATTCCTACGACGAGCAGAATCCATAGCCAAAACTTACGAGAACCGCGATCGCGGATAAAAAAGACCACAAGGCCAATCAAAACCGCCTCGAACACGATTCCGAGATACAGGGCATAAAGCTGCGTTTGCGTCGGCGCTCCGCCGAAATCGGTAAGTCCCTTTACTTGGAGAATCTGCGAGAGAACGGCCAAGACGCCACCGACGATGAGTAGGCGCAGGACATATTTCTTTCCCAAGAGGCCGCCGATGGCAATGCCCAAGCCGACGAGCAGGATGAACAAGCCCGCCCCGCGCGTCATCGGATAAGGATATGTTTCGATGAGATGAGAAATGTTCATTTGTGGAGCTGAGTGTCTGGATACCTGCTCTGGGTCTAGCAACGTCCTGCTAATGATCCGCGTCCAGTCTCGGCCATGACTACTGCCCCGCAGGAGGCATGACTAGCGCAGGCGTCGGATCCGGTAGTTGTTGGTTAGACGTTCTTGAGGTCGGGAAGCCGCAAATGGGGCGCGAGCTATTGGTGGAGCACTGCAATCAACTCTTCTTCCATCGGGTGGTAAATATCCTCGATGAGAAGACACACAATCCCCTTCCCGACGATTGCCGAAGCAAAATCCTTCGCAATGCGGTTCTTGTGTTCCTTCTCCATAGCAAAAATAACGTCCGCCCAGGCGATATCAGACTCGGTGAGCTTGATACGGGCGTCCTTCCGGGGATTGGCCCTGTTGTCAATTAGCGAAAGTCCGCGGATTCGCATAAATGGTCCAACTGGAGTGGTCTCAATAATTTTGCGGGGTATGCGCTTGCCTCAAGTGTCGCCGACAATCCCTAAAATGGCCGTGTCAACGACCGACAGCCACAGGTTTCAGCCCTAGGACGCCCGCAGCTTCAGACTGACGGAAGTCATAGGTGTAGATGTCAGCAAAATTGTGGCGCAGCGCCGTCACGAAGTGCAGGCAGTCAGCGGAACGAAGGAACACAGAATCCGGCAGCGTCGTATAAACCTGTGCGGCGGCCCCTATCACGGCGCTGTCCAAAGGGAGCCACGTCCAAAATCCAGCGATGTCGTCGTGGGTGAATTGCCGGATCGCGGTCATGAACTTGTCCCGGTCCCAGGTCTTCTCACGCAACTGTCGATGGAAGACCCACATGAGTTCGGTGCGGACCAGTTCTGATACGAACACCTGATCTTCCCCCTCTAGGCGCGCCCGCATCGCGGGCGATTCCTTTTCAACGACGTAGAGCTTGGCGATCGCCGATGTGTCGCAAAAGATCATCGGTCAGCGATCCCCGCGGACTTCGTCCAGAGCGGCCTGTATGTTATTTCCCGCCGGGCCGGCCATCATCGCCTCATACTCCGGGAGGAGCGTGCGTTTCCGCTTGCGGGGTGTGAGAAGCGACGGATTGGCCAATACAGCTACGGGTTGGCCCCTGTCGGTGATTACGACTGGCGCCCTTGACGAGCCCGCGCGCCGGACATGATCGCCGGTCGTGGCGTGAAGTTCCTTGATGGTTATGCTTGAGGGCATGGTGTGACGGTGTCACTTGGGGTTGAAAACGTCAAGTGTAACAGTGTAACCAATCGGATGAACTTGAGATGAGTGCATACCCCTTATAATTATTATGCTAAGTACATTTGAATGCTGATGACCAGCACGTTATGGCACCCTTTCCGAGGTAGAAAAGATCGCTCCAATTTCAAAGCAAAGATCACTCCTACCCGAACGAATAATCAAAGGCTCACATAAATCCCCTCCTCC
>OBLW0100001232.1_pt1 | contig 21890 bp, 21 predicted proteins | sample 1520161 | NCBI WGS metagenome assembly OBLW01 (sample SAMEA3539309, study PRJEB22396) | soil metagenome | biome: tundra; feature: field; material: soil | place: USA | collected 2010-05 | depth 0.15 m | reverse complement strand
ACCTCAAACTAAACGGGGCTCGGTACTGCGCCGGACCCCGTGGTATCTAACTGCCCGTTTCTAACTGAATCTCCTTGGGCTGATCGATCACAACCTTGCCTCCGGATACCGCCACGTCCGGCGACCCGGCCGAAAAGGACTTCAAACGAAGCCCGTCCGTTAACGATAGATCGTCCACGTTAATCTGGATTGGCTATTCGCCTCCGGCGCGATTCAGAATCACCAATACATTCTCTTCCTGCGACCTTCGAAGGTATGCATACTGATCCTGGTTGACCAGTAATTCGATTAGGCCGCCGCCTCGCAAGGCCGGATGCTCCTGACGGAAGTGCAGAAGATTGCGCGTCCAGTTGAAAACCGTTTCGGCGTCGCTCGTGCGGCCCTCCGGCGCGAATGCGTTGACGGCGTCGCCGGGCCAACCGCCCGGGAAGTCTCGCCGGTTATCGGGGTCGCGGCCTCCCTGCATCGCAACCTCATCGCCATAGTATAAGTGCACGACCCTCCTCGTGGTCAACGCGAAGGTCTCGGCCATTAAGTACTTGGAGATGTCGCCGTTGGCGGCCGTGAGGAAGCGTGGCTGGTCGTGGTTCCCGGGAAAGACCACCAGCATCTCGGGGCGCCGGTAGAGAGAATCCTGCGCGAGCAGTTCGGTAAGTCTCGTCATGGGTTGGCCCTGAGCGAAGACGTCGCGCACGGCCGCCTCGGAGCGCACGGAGGAATGCCCCCACGTACTCCGGTGCATCGTCGGGGTGAACCAGCGGCTGCCACTGGCCTCCTTGCACTTGCTCGTACGTGACGCCGAAAAATGTGCGATATGAAGTGCCTTGCAGCCTCACCCAAGTTCGGTCGGGCAACACCCATCAGTTCACGATGAGCCCAGAGCCAAGCGTCCCGTTCAGCGCGGATAACGGAATTCATCAGAAAACACCAGGGTGCCTCCTCCTCAGCGCCCGCGTAGATGTAGCGCTCGCGCATCTCAACTGCATCCTGTTCAGTGACGGGCAGGACGCCAATGCTGCAGGCCCGAGACTGGATGGAGAGGGCCCGCCACGCCGGGTAACCGCCGGCTTGGACCCAGCCCTCTAACGCAGCGAACCCGGCGGCGGCCGAAGGGTCCGACGCGGTCGCCCGTCTCAGCAGACCGATCATGTTCGCGATGACACCTAGTCGTACCAACCACTTCCTGACGGCCGCGTCTCGGTGGGACCGAGCGCGGTCGTCTTCAGACAACCCCACTTGCCAGGAAGTTGCACTCCACTCTTCCGAGTCGTCTTGCTTCGTGTATATGGCAGATATATACTTGTGATGTGGCGGAACGCAAAGATCCACTCGCTGCCTGTTCCGGTTTTGAATGGGACGAAGCCAACGCGCACAAGAACTGGGAACGCCATCGAGTCAGCCCCGAGGAGTCTGAGGACGTGTTCTTCAACGAGCCTCTGGTCGTTCACGGCGATGTCCGCCACTCCCGACGGGAGAAAAGGTACTACGCCCTTGGGCAGACCGGCGGCGGGCGATGGCTATTCGTGGCGTTCACCATCCGCCGTTCGCTGGTACGCGTAATCTCCGTTCGGGGCATGAATCGACGAGAAAGGGATGCCTATGCCAAACACGAAAATGAAGCCGGCGCCTGAGTTTCAATCCGAAGATAAGGAACGCGAGTTCTGGGCAACCCACGATTCGACGGAGTTTATCGATTGGCGGTCGGCCGGGCGTCGTACATTTCCCAACTTGAAGCCCACGCTGCGGACCATTTCTCTGCGGCTGCCGGTCTACATGATCGAGGACCTCAAAGTCCTGGCGAACAAACGCGATGTACCTTATCAGTCTCTGCTGAAGGTGTTCCTTGCCGAGAGGCTGGAGAAGGAGCGTCGGCGGGCGTAGTTGGGCCAAGTAGCCGCTGGCTCGGGAAAGGTTTCCTTCGGCCGGCGCAGACCAGCGGCGGTACCATCGGTGTCATGCAGGGCATTATCGTTCAGGTCAGCACCTCATTGGGAGGCCTCCCGAAGCGGGCGATTGCGGGGGGACTTATCACTGCCATGGGCATCGAAGGCGATTTGCATGCCCATCCCGAGATCCATGGGGGGCCGCGCAAGGCTATTCTGCTGGCCTCGGCCGAAGTTATCGAAGACCTGACGGCCCGTGGGTATGCGCTTTTTTGTGGCGCGCTGGGGGAAAACCTCACCACGCGCGGCATCGACGTGCGCCAGATCCGCATCGGCGACCGGCTGCGCGCGGGCGGGGCGCTTCTTGAAATCACGCAGCCGCGCGGGCCATGCTCGGCGCTGGACGTGTACGGCGCGTCGCTCAAGACCGAAATCTACGACGCGGGCGTCAAGGCGCTCGACCCCGCCTCGCCGTTCTGGGGGATGAGCGGCTTGTACGCCGCCGTGATCGAGCCCGGCAAGGTGCGCGCGGAGGATATAATTGCAGTCGTGGCTTGACGCATGGACAGTTCGATCGCGCTGACGCGGCTGGAAGCCGCCATCCCGGAACGGGTCGCGGCACTCATTCAACTCTTGTTGGCCGGGGCGCCGGACGTCGACAGGGCGGTATTCTACCTGGATCGCCTGCGGGACGAATCGCCTTCGGCCTTCAGCCGCATCACCAGCTCGCCGGCGGCGCTGCGTTGCGCGGTAGGGCTTTTCTCGCATAGCAAGTTCCTTTCCGATGCCGTGATGCGTAATCCGGAGCGCATCCTGCAGGTCTCCAGCTCCGGCAGCTTCTACCGCGTGCTGACGGCGGAAGAGTACGCCGAGCGCCTGTTCGAGTTTCTGGGCCAGGATGCGCAGGGGGTCCCGCAGGCCGTGGATCTGGCGCGGTTCCGCCGCCGCCAGCTTCTGCGCATCGTGCTCCGCGATGCGCTGGGAGTGGCCACGCTTTCCGACGTCGCTACGGAACTCTCCAATCTGGCCGACGCGGTGCTCGACGTAGCCTACCGGCGCATTCGAGAGGAACTTGCGGCGCGGCACGGCGAACCGCGCCTGGCCGACGGCGGGCCGTGCGGCTTTTCCGTAATTTCGCTGGGCAAACTGGGCGGGCAGGAGTTGAACTACAGCTCCGATATCGACCTGATGTTCGTCTACGGCGGCAACGGCGAAACGGATGGCGCCGACCGGATCGGCAACAAGGAATTCTACAAGAAGGTGGCCAACCAGTACACGGCGCTGCTTTCCACCTACACCGCGGACGGCCAATGTTATCGCGTGGACCTGCGCCTGCGGCCGGACGGCAGCCTGGGGGAAATCTGCATTTCCGAGAAAGGCGCCGAGGCGTACTATGGGCAGCGGGCGCGCGATTGGGAGAAGCAGATGCTCATCAAGGCGCGGATTTCGGCGGGCGAGCCGGGGCCGGGCCAGGCGCTGCTGGATTTTGTCGAGCCGCTGATTTACCAAAGCTCGCTGGATTTTGGGGCGGTGGAGGCCGTATCGGAGGCGCGCCAGCGAATCCACGAGAGCGTACACGCACGGCGGGTTCGCCAGGGGGGTCCGGATATCAAGCTGACGCCCGGCGGCATTCGCGATATCGAGTTCCTGGTGCAGTGCCTGCAACGCCTGCACGGCGGCCGCGAACCATGGGTACGGCATGGCGGCACCATGCTGGCGCTCTTCCGGCTGCGCGACAAGGGCCTGCTCTCCGGCGTGGAATACGCACGCCTGGCCAGCGCCTACGAGTTTCTGCGACGCCTGGAGCACCGGCTGCAATTCGAAGAGGACCTACAGACCCATACGCTGCCCACGGACCTGGATGCGCTGGACTTGCTGGCCCGCAAGATGCTGCCCGCCGGAAGCGGCCAGACGGCCACCGCCGAGACGCTGCAACGGGAACTGGACGAACACCTGGCGGCCGTGCGGGAGATCTATGAGCGGGTGATCCACGCGCAGAGGCCCATGTACTACAGCACGCCCGTCGAGGCTTCTCCGCTGGAACAGGAAGTTGAGCTGCCCGCGCCACAGACCAGCCTGGCGCGTTTCCTGGACCAGCGGGCGCCGCGCTTGGCGGAAGCCGTGGCCGCCGCATCTCTTTACCGCGGCCGCGAGCGTTTCGAGCACTTCCTGGAAAGGGTCTTTGCCAGCCCGGACATGCTGGCGCGCTTGAACTCGGATGCTGCGCTGGCGGCGGGTACGCTCGATATCTTCGAGCACAGTCCCTATTTCGCGGACGACTTGTTGCGTTATCCGGAGCTGCTCGATGAAATCGGGCAAGGTATGCGTCTCGATGGCGAACCGCTAGCGGACGCTGCGTCGCTCCGGCGATTCTACCGGCGGCAGATGCTGCGCATCCAGTCGCGGAGCATGCTGGAAGGCGCGCCCATCTTCGACACGCTGAAAGAGACTTCGGCCCTGGCCGATTGCGTGATCGACGCGGCTTATCGCATCGCCATCGCGGAGGCGCCGCCGCCCGCCGGGGCCGGCTACCAGCCGCGCGACCAGATGATGACGATCGCGCTGGGCCGCCTGGGGATGCGTGAGTTCGACCTGGGTTCCGACGCCGACCTGGTTTTCACGATCCCCGACGCCGACGCCCCGGAGCACGTCTTCTGGACCGGGGTGGCCGAGCGCATGATCCATACACTAAGCGCCTACACCGGCGAAGGAGTGATGTTCACGGTGGACACGCGTTTGCGGCCCGACGGCCGCGAAGGCGATTTGGTGCAGCCCGAGGGCGCGTACAAGAGCTATTTCGCGAGCCATGCCGAAGCCTGGGAAGGCATCACCTACATGAAATCGCGCGCCGTGGCCGGCAACCTGGAGCGCGCCACGCAGTTCTTGAACGAGCTGCAAGTGGTAGACTGGCGCCGCTACGGACAGAGCATGCGCTCCCGCAAGGAGCTGGCCGAAATGCGTACGCGCCTGGAGCGCGAGCAAGGCCCGCGCAATCCGCTTAAGGCCGGCCCGGGCGGGTACTACGACATCGACTTCGCTCTGATGTACCTGCGGCTGAAAGGCGCGGGCATCTTTTACAAAGTGTTGAACACGCCCGAGCGCATCGACGTGATTGAGCAAATGGGCCACCTGGAGCGTGAGGACGCCGAGTTCCTGCGCAACGCCGCCACCTTCTACCGCGCACTGGACCACGGCCAGCGCGTTTCCACCGGCCACGCCGAAGGGGCTTTGCCCACCGCGCCGGGGCAATTTGAGATTTTGACCTCACTGGTGAAGCGCTGGACCCCCGAGCGCCTGCACCAGGAGCGGCTGGACGTGACCCTGCTGGAGATCCGCCGGAGGACGCGGGAATTTTTCAACAGGTTGTTTGGGAAGTAGGTATCATCCGCCGATGACGCCGTACTCTTGAACCGCCTTGACCATTGCCTCCAGGTTTTCAGGCGGAGTGTCACGGCCCAAGGCGCAGCCCGAGCTCAGGAACAACCTGCGTCCGCCGGTTTTCTCGATGACTTGCCGGACCGCGGCTGAAACACTCTCCGGGGAGCCCAAAACGAGCGGGTCGCTGGGGTTTATATTGCCCATTAAAACGGTGGTCCCGGGGACGGAGCGTTGCGCCAGCTCCATGTCGAGCTGCCAGTCCACTTCGAGTATGCGAGCTCCTGTTTTACCCATGTCCGAAACGATGGGCGTGGTGTTTCCGCAGATGTGAATGGAAAGAGGGATGCCGGAATCCTGCACGTCCTTCGTCAAGGCAATTTCAGGTTGTAGAGCGAACTTCCGATAGAGTGCGGGTGAGATCAGGTTGGGGCCGGCGAGCGCATCTCCGATGGATGTCGCGTGCGCGCCGGCTTCCTTCTGAGCTTTGGCGAAAGCCGCGCAAGCCTCGCGACAATAGGCAATCAACCTATGGATAGGAGTGGGGTCTTCCTCGGTGATCAAGTCCATCATGAACTGCTGGGGGCCGCGCAGCAGACAGGCTAATGTGAACGGTCCCTGGTCGGCGCGCCCCATGATGAAAGCACGGCCGCCGACCTTCTTCGCGAGTATTCGGGTGGTCTCGAGCCATATTGGCAGCCGGCCATGGCTCCAGGGGTCCGGCACTCGCAAAGAATCGAGCGCGCTCCAGTCTTTGACTACAAGATCGGATTCGTCGACGACAGCCGGATCGTTTTCACGGAAAATTACCTTTGCGCCACAAGCTTCGGCGAGCGTCGCATCGTCGAAGTCAACCACGCACCCGTCGTATCCAAACCGGTCCATGCCGTGGATCAATGCGTCGGCCATCCTGGCAGGGTTGCGAACAACCTCCGCCATCTTCATCCCTGCGTTTTCGATCGCAAACATGAACGTCTGCGGAATCACTGGCACACGGTCGGGAACTTCGCCATTCAGTACCGCCATGCACCTCTGGAGAGAATTCATTTTCCCCATCGAAGCGTCCTTTCGAGCAATCTAATTGTGTGTGGTTCCGTGGGGCAGGATGTCATCCTGCGCGGCGGTTGCCAACCGCCGCGCGCGCCGATTGGCAATCGGCGCGCAGCTTGGCAAGCTGCCCCACAAGGGAACATAATCATGCGGCCATGGTACTAGCCGGCGGGCTTGCGGCTTCGCTTCGAGAGGTGCGCGAGCATGCCCAGACATAGACTCCCGAGCGCCAGCAAAGCGCCGGATGGCGGCTCCGGCACGTCCGGTGGATCGCCGTCGCCCAGACTGTCCGCCAGCATAGGGATTGGCTTGCCTGAGACCAACGATGGGGCCTGCTGCAAGGTGACCGCGGCCACGGCGCCACCCACGCTGAATCCGCCGCCGGACAGGCTGAATTCGAGAGATTGCAATAGCGGGTATGGCGAGAGGCCGAGCGAAACGTCGCCACCCGTGTCCTCGACGACCAAGAGCACGGCCGGGCCGGCGAATATCTGGCTGGAAAGCGCGGGAGACATCGTCAGCGAGCCGGATTCCATGGAAACGGGCCCTTGATAAAGGGAGCCCTGGAAGTATCCAGACAAAAGGCTGGCGTCATCGATCACGGCTGAAGTTCCGCCATCGTTCGACTCCAGTGAAAAATCGAGGTCCAAGGCGCCAATGAGCGGATCCGTAAACAACGAGAAGCTCACGTACGATGGATCCGCCGGGGCGCCGAACTCAGGCGCGTGGACCTGATAGCTCCAGGCCGAGATCGCGAACGTAAGGGCGTCGCCATCGTGCAGCACCACCGACGACTGCGAGGAAACGTCAATCGTTCCCGCGTACAAAGGGGCCGCGACCAGACAGGCGTACCATCCGAAGCGCGAAAAGACCATCCACAGTTAGATTAGTCCATTGAAATCCGAAATAATAGGACCCGAAGGTACTGGTACGGTTGAGGTACTCACTCGACGTCGGAGGAGGGCTTAGCGATTCGGCGCCGGGCTGGCGGAAGGCTTTTTATCGGTCTTGGCGGCAGGTTTGCTATCGCCCTTATCGGCAGTTTTGCTATCGTTCCCCGATGCGGGCTTACTATCGCTTTTCGTTTCGGTCTTGGACGATTCTCCGTTGGACCGATCTTTCGCAGGCAAATGTCCGCCTTTGCCGTAGTCGTTCACGTACCAGCCGGATCCCTTGAATTTCACCGACGAAGCGGAAATGAGCTTTTCCAATTGGCCGCCGCACCCCTCATGAATGGCCAGGGGGGTGTCGGAGAACCTTTGCCTCACCTCTAGTGTCTTACCGCAAGAGTGACACCTGTACTCGTATAACGGCATTGATTTTATTGTAACAGACCCTTGGGAGGCGCTAACCTTGCGCCGGGATCGTTCGTCATAGGAATAGAGCGATCGGATGATACGAAGAGCTTACCTGGTTGGAATCGTGGCGCTGGGGCTGATGGCCGTAACGGTCCACTCCACACCGGCATACCGCCAACTGGTGTCGTCCGCCGCGAGTTTCGAGCGGTACGTGGACAGCCTGAGCAAGGCCGACAACTCGCTGAGCCCTATCGAGCGCTTCGTATTCAGCCTGGTCCTGTCGAATTCGAAGCCGGCCCACCCAGAAAGTCAAGGCGCCGCGCCGGTGCACGGCACCTGATTTCGGGGGCCTCGCTTACTGCGACTTCTTCTGGATCGGTTTCTTCGCAGCCGGTTTCTTAGCCGCGGGCGGAGTGCACGGGTCCGTAACAATGCCCTGAATGTCGGCCTGATCCACGCTCATGGTCAGCATGAAGGGGTCCTTCGTAAAGGCGGTCGGCTGGCCCTCCCACTTGATCTCCGTCCCGGCCGTTGGCTTTCCGGTCAGCGGTTTGTCGAGCTTCAGGGTGATTTCCGGCACGGGCGTGGCAGTCGAGTTCTCCGGGTCGGGAACGGCCACCTGGATCTCCTTGGAGCGGCATTCGGGATTGCCACTCATAATCTTGCCCTTCAGCCCTTTCACCAGGGTGTCTTTCATGGAGGCGAAGCCCGCATCGCTATCCTGCCCGGCCAGCATGCCCTTGATTCCCATCCAAAGGGCGAACTCGGGGTACTGATCCTGGAGCTTTTTCTGCTTCTCCATGGCGATTTCGGAGGCGGTCTTGATCTTGAAATCGGCCGGCGGGAAAGCGGCGGTCGACGCCAGTTTCTTGAGATCGTCCAAGCCGTCGTCGCCGCCATGGAAGGTCACATAAGCGTTCTTCAGGAAGGTATCGATCTTGGCGCGTTGCGCGGCGTCGGGAATACCGCCCTTGGCCGGGTCCATGGCCGCGGCCCGAGCGATAAAATAGAGGCCCTGCGGAAATGTGTCCGGGTTCTTTTGACGCAGGATCGCCGACCCGAGGCTGTAGGCCAGGTTCCAGCTATCCGGGTACGCCTTCAAGGCGATGCGGTAGGCCGCTTCGGCGCCAGCCCAGTCGCTCTTGGCCGCGGCTTGGTCGCCGGGATTGGTGGCAACCGTTAACTCCGCCGCGTTTCCAAGGCCCTCGAGTTGCTGGCGAGTGCTGGCCCAGTCCGCGTCCTTCACCGCTGCCGGTTTGTTCGCGGCCGTGAAGTACGTCGGAATAAACTCAAGCAGACCCTTGGCGCCCTTTTCACCGGTGGCCAGTTCCTGCGGGCTGGGGGTCGTAATCCTGGCGATGGTCAGCGCGGTGAGGTAATAGACCTGCAAAGCATCCGACTGGTCCGTTAAGGCGGTCTTCAGGTCCATGGCAAGCAGTTGCGCGGCGTAATCGAGCGCCTTGTCCAGGTTTTCCTTGGTCGGCGGGGTTATGTTGGCGTAAGCTTTCAAATAATAGACCAGCCTCTCGTTTTTCCAATCCGATTCCGGATACTTCTGGACCCAGGTGTTCAGATCCGTGATGGCCTTTGGCCAGTTGGGAGTGGCCGATAGGATGTTCGTGTATATCGCATTGGCGATATCTGCCTCCGTCTGGTCTTTGGGAGTCTTCTGCTTCGGCTGGGCAGCCGGTTGGCCAGGCTGAGCAGCCTGCTGGGCCGCCGGCGCCTGCGCGCTGGCAAGCCGTGTAGTCCCCGCCATGAGGACGGCGCCCAAAGCGGCCGCGGCCGCAATCCCGCTCAACGTCTTAATGAGACTGTACACATGCGCCTCCTGCCTGATACTCGTTACCTTACGCATTGCCGATCCGCTTTCTCGAAGCCGACGTTCTGCCCCAGCGCCACGCAACCGGTGGGCACTGAGCGGAGTATAGCCGAATGGATTTCATGGCGCAACTTGGCCGCCCAACCTATTCGACTCCGTTTCGAACCGCGTGGTTCCGAATCACAAATAATAACAGATCGGCGGTATGCTGGAAGACTCTTCCCGCATGCATACCCTCGATCTGGTGGTAATTCTGGCCTACCTGGTGGGCATCACCTGGTTCGGAGCGCAGTTTCGCCGCGGCCAGAAGAGCCTGCGCGACTACTTTCTGGGCGGAAGGAGCGCGCCCTGGTGGGCCATCAGCCTGTCGATCGTCTCGGCGGAAACCAGTACCCTGACCATCATCAGTACTCCGGCGCTGGCCTTCGCGGGCGACCTGGGGTTTCTGCAACTGGTTTTCGGCTACCTGCTGGCGCGCATCGTCATTTCGGTCGTTTTCCTGCCGCAGTATTTCCGGGGCGAGATGTTCACCGCCTACGAATTGATGCGCAGACGGTTCGGCGAGCGCATTTGCAAGCTGACCGCCTCCATCTTCCTGGTGACGCGAACCCTGGCCGAAGGCGTACGGGTGGCGGCCGTCGCCATCGTGATTTCGGTGGTGCTGGGGGTAGGTCAGACCACCGCGATCGTGCTGATTGTCGCCCTCACGCTTTTTTACACATTCGAGGGCGGAATGACGGCGGTAATCTGGACCGACGTCGTTCAGATGAACCTCTACGTTTTCGGGGCGGTACTCAGTTTTGCGATGATCCTGCGCCAGATACCGGGCGGCTGGGACCACGTCTCGGCGGTGGCGGGCGCGGCTCACAAGCTCACGGTATTCGACTTCCGCTTCTCCCCCACGCTCGAGTTTTTCGCGCGCAAATATACCTTTTGGGCGGGGCTGGCGGGCGGCTGTTTTCTGACCACCGCCAGCCATGGGACCGACCAGCTTATGGTCCAACGGCTGCTCGCCGCGCGCAACGAGCGCCAGAGCCGGGCGGCGCTGATGGCCAGTTGGCTTGTTATTTTCGTGCAATTCACCCTCTTTTTGCTGATCGGCGTGAGCCTTTATGTGCTTTATGCGGACCGGGGCCTCGCGCCGCCGGCTAAGCTGGATCGCCTGTATCCGCAGTTCCTCTGGAACAGCCTGCCCGGAGGCGCGGCGGGCCTGGCCGTCGCGGCGATTCTGGCGGCGGCCATGGCCAATCTCAGCGCCGCGTTGAATTCCCTGGCTTCCACCACGGTGGTCGATTTTTTTCGAGGACGTTCCATGGCTGGGACCCCGGCAGCCTCTTTAAGGATGGCGCGCCTGGCCACCGTCGGGTGGGCGGTTGTCATGCTGCCGATCGCCATTCAGGCCAGTCATTCGCAATCGGTGTTGGAGACGGGCCTGACCATCGCGGCCATCCCTTCGGGAATGCTCCTGGGAATCTTTTTGCTGGGCATTTTGACGAAAAAGCCGCGTGAGCGCGCGGCCATCGCCGGCGCCGCCGCCGGCCTATGCGCCATCCTCTTTGTGTGGCTCAAGACCCCCGTCGCGTTCACTTGGTACGTACCGATCGGGACGGTGGTCACTTTCTCGGCCGCGCTTCTGGCTTCGCATTTCGAGCGCCCGCTTCGGCCGGAGGAAGAAGCGCTGGTAAGGGAGCGGGCCGGCAGGCTGCCCTATCTGCCTTCGCGTCATGCCGTCCCGGAAGAATAACGGCCATATATGGAGAAGGCGCCGCGAACGGAGCTGAAGCGCGAACTGGGACCGTGGACCGCGGCCGCCATCGTGGTCGGCACGGTAATCGGCAGCGGCATCTTTCTGGTGCCGCGGACCATGGTCCAGTTCGTGGGGACGGCGCGGTTGGTGGCGGTGGTGTGGGTGGTGGGCGGGTTGCTTTCCATGGCCGGGGCGCTGAGCTACGCCGAATTGGCCGCGGCTATTCCGGAAGCGGGCGGCGAATATGCGTATCTCCGGGAAGCCTACGGCCCGCTGTGGGGCTTTTTGTATAGCTGGACGCAGTTGTGGGTGGCGAAAAGCGGCTCTATCGCTACATTGGCGACTGGGTTTTTCGTGTATTTGGCGAATTTCTTTCCGCCACTGGAGACGGTTTTTTATTCGCTCCCGCTCCCGCTTGGCCCCCACGGCGGGCCGCTCGAACTGCGCTACGGCCAAATTCTAGCGATCGCGTTGATCCTTTCACTGGGGTTGCTGAACTACTGCGGCGTAAAAGTGGGGGGTAATGTCCAGGTGGCGGTTACGGGGTTGAAACTTGCGCTCATAGGGTTTATCGTCATCGCGGGGCTCACCTACGGCCGGCCGCACGCCACCGCAACCGCTCTAGCTGCGCCTCCCGCCGCGACGCTGGCTTTTTCCGGGTTTGTGGCCGCGCTGGTGGCGGCGCTATGGGCATACGACGGTTGGAATAACGTCAGCATGGTGGCCTCCGAGATCCGTGACCCGCAGCGCAACCTGCCGCGCGCGCTGGTGTGGGGAACGGCCGCGGTAATTGGCGTTTATCTGCTCGCAAATGCCGCCTATTTTCACGTACTTTCAGCCGCCGAAGTGGGCAGCAGCCAGCGTGTCGCGGCGGAAATGATGCGGCGGGTTTTCGGCAGCCCCGGCGCGGCGGCGGTTTCCATCGCCGCTATGATCAGCATTTTTGCGGCCCTGAACGGCTCGATCCTGTCGGGCGCCCGGGTGCCCTATGCCGCCGCGCGAGGCGGCTACTTCTTCGCCGCCATCGGGCGTGTGCACCCGAGGTTCCGTACCCCCGGCGTGTCCATACTCACGTTGAGCGCATGGGGCGCGCTGCTGACGCTTTCGGGAAAATACGACGATCTTTTCAACATGGTGATCTTCGCGAATTGGATTCTTTACGGAATGACCGCCGCGGCGGTCCTGGTGCTTCGGAAAAGACGCCCGGATTTGCCGCGCCCGTATCGCACCGCTGGATATCCGGTGGTTCCGGCGCTTTTCGTTTTGGCGGCGATCATCCTGGTTCTCTCGACCGCGGTGCAGCGTCCACGCGAATCGGCTATGGGAATTGGCGTGATTGTAATGGGTCTGCCCTTCTATTATTATTGGAAAAAGCACCCGACCACGGGTGATTAGTTCTATCCGTACTAGCTGATATAGGCCTATTGGGAGGGGTTTAGCCATACAAATAATTAAAAATGAACCTTGTGATTATAGGATTTTGGGGTGAGAATTAAAAATAGAAAAGGCGTCGCGCAAATGGAATTGCCGTAGAATCCGCGCGGAATGGAGGCCTGAAGAAGTGGATGTCACCAAAATCCTGGCCGAACTGAAGGACGAAAGACAACAGATCGAAGAGGCGATTCTCAGCCTGGAACGGCTGGCGCGCGGGCGCGGCAAGCGGAGAGGCAGACCGCCCAACTGGCTGGCGGAGATTGGCCCCAAGCGCCGCGGACGTCCGCCCGGCAGCAAGAATAAGCCCGCGGCGTCGGGCGGATCCGTCCAGAATATAGCCGTAGCCTAGCCGGGCTTCTTCACGCCTGAGACTTTCCCGGTCACCTTCTTTTTGGCGCCAGGCGCGCCTTCGTCCAGCAGTTCGACAATTTTTGCGCGTATATTCTTCGCCATTTGGTCTTGCGCCAGGAAAGGCTCGTAGCCTTCGTACTGCGACCGCAATATCCCTTGCCTATCGATGAAAGCGATGAGCGGCATTCGGGGCCCGACCATGGGCGGATGCTGCATGAAATCGAGCACCGGCCTCAATTGGTTGTAGCCGACGGGAAACGCCGGGGTGAATTGACGGAGGAATCCCGGCAAATTGGTCCGCGCCGTCTCCTCAATCGCGGATCCGAGGGCCTGAAAGCCGCGCGGTCCGAATTCGTTCTGGTCCTCGCTCAGGCAACGAACGGCGCCCTGGCAATGCGGGCAGGTTGTCAGGATGAAGACCAGCGCCACTACCTTGCCCTGGTATTGGCTCAGGGACGTTTGCTTGCCGTCGCTCAAAGCGATCGCGAAATCGGGCGCCTTGCGCGGGATGTTCGCCGCCACGGCGGCGATTGTGAGAATCGGTAATAACTGCGCGACTCGACGACCGATCATTTCGTTCCCTCTACATCCGCCAGTCCTTCCACGCTGGTCACGGTGGCGCCGTCGCGGCGCAATTCGAAGCGGCCGTCGTCGCCGGTTCCGTCGGCCGAATCGGCGGTCTCGGCCCGCAGCGTGAATTCATTCCATTTCTTTCCCAGCGCCTGCTTGTAGAAGGCGAAGTAGCGGCGCGCGGTCTCCTCGCTATCCCACTCCACGGTGTAAAGCAGCACCGCCCGGCCGGCTTTCTTGTTTTCGCGCACTTCGAAAGTGGAGCCGCGCCAGTGCGGCGAGATTTGCGCGGCCTCCTCCGGGCTGCCGAACTGCTCGATCAAAATGGCATGATCGGCCTCGCCCATCGTGCCGCCCACCAGCGCCTTGTAGCCGCGGGGCAGGCGCACACGGGGCAACGCCGGCCGCGTGGGCTGGAGGGAAGAGAAGTAATCTTCGGGGTGGAGAATCTGATGCGTGGACACCGGCGCGCGGCGGAACGGTGCGGCGAAGCCCTCCTGCCCGTCGCGCTGAACCAAAGCGTTCTGGAACAGCATGCCTTTGGTATAGGGAAAAATCAGCGACATCCGCAGGTAGAGCGGGGCCTTGTCCAGGACCGGGTACTGCCCTTCCCCGCTCGCGCTCATGGTGCTCATCAGGGTGACGAGCTCCGGGGAATCCTTCAGCGAGCGGCCCATTTTCCGCGCCAGATATTCCGACATCATCCAGGTGGCCTGGCCTTCCATGACGGCCATGCGCGCGCTGGAGCCATCGTCGCTGTCCCGCCCCTTCCGGATGAATTTCGCGAGACGGAAATGCTGGTCGGCCAGCGCATGCGACAGTTCATGCGCCAGCACCGGCTCCTGGTTATCGGACGGCGTGGACTCGATAATGAACAGCTTCCTTTGATCGTAGTCGTAGTACGCCGCCGCCTGTTCGGTGAGCAGGTCCACCGTGGTCTTGGCGAGGTCGAAACCCTGAGGGACGAACCCGAACTTCCTCAAGACCAGTTCCTGGGCGCGAATATCCTCGGGGCTGGCGGAATCCTTCACGCGCTTCTTGAGAAACTGGTTCACCTTGTCCTTGGTGATGAAGTCGCACGGCACGGGGTGCAGCAGCTTCATACCGGAGATCTCGGTGAGTTCCCGCGCGATCGCCCCGGCCTGGCCGCAGACGGCCTTAGCCTCCGGGCTGCTCTGCGCCGGCGCCGGACCGGCGAAAAAGAGAATCTGGAGGATCGCCGCGGCCAGCGCAGTTTTACGCATCGTCCCTTTCAGCATAATGCGCGGTACAATAAAGTATCAATTCTATTCCTTCGCAGGAGATTTCCCTTGGCGGACGAAAAACTGTATAAGGCCGAGTATGTGGGAAGCGGCACTTTCATCATCAGCAAACCCAAGCGCAAGAAAGCAAAGGCGCGGCAATCGCAATTGAAGAACCCGCAGCGCGGCTCGCGCAAGTAGCCTCTTACCAGCCGGGGGACCAAATCCAGCCGCCCTCCGGGCGCGCGGCGACGCGGCCGACGCTGGGAAAAGGGAAGTGGAACGCCATCACGCGCATTTGCCCGGCCGCGGCGCGCTCCATCAGCTCCCGCCGCGTAGCCATTGCGCGGGGCGCCTCCAGGTCGAGTCCGTTCTCCCATTCCGGGTGTTCCAAGTGCAAGGGGTGTAGCGCGGCGTCGCCGATGTTCAGCAGCGTCTGGCCATCGGAGGAGATGAGAATAGCCAGATGCCCGGGCGTGTGTCCCGGGGCGGCAAGCGCGCGCACTCCCGGCGCAATTTCGACTTCCGGAGTTACGGGTTCCAGGTGGAACCGCAGCGCATCAAGGCAATGCCGCGCCGTTGCCGCCATGTGAGTTCGGACCTCCTCCGGCAAGCGAAGATTGCACAGGCCCGATTGGGCCCCGGTCCAAAACTCGCATTCCAGCTCCGAGAGAACATAGCGCGCATTCGGAAAAGCGGGGCGGCCGCGCGAATCCACCGCGCCGCCGATGTGGTCGGGGTGAGCGTGAGTGAGAATCACGGTGTCCACATCCTTGGGCCGGACGCCCTCCATTTCCAGGCGCGCCACGAGGGCTCCGGAAGTGACCGACGACTCACCCGCGCCGGTATCCACCAGAATCACGTGCCGGCCGGTCTGGATGAGCATGCAGGTGTAGGGGGTCAAGATTCGTTCGAGCGGCTGCCGGCGCTCCTCCAGGGCGCGTGCCAGCAGATCGGGATCGGCGTTGGGGAAAAACCACGGCGTGGGGTAGGAACAGTACCCGTCGGCGAGAACCGTGCAAGTGATGGAGCCGGCCTGAAACCTGTGCGAGCCCTCGGGCATGTTACTTCGCCGTCACTGTGATTTTGACGTTCTTAAACTCGCCGGTTTCGTCAAACGAGCCGATGCCCACTTTACCCGCTCCCAGGCTGACGTCCGTCGCTTGGAGGGCCGGTACAGCCTGGCCGTCCACCGTTACCTGGACGTTTCCCGTCTTGGCGTCGTGCGTCAGCTTCACGTGATACCAGCGCCCGGTGGCGGCGAACGCGGCCGGACCCCGCGGGTTGCTGATGCGCACGCGCTCGCCCTCATAGACGTGAAAAATGCCGTTGTGAACCGACTGCTTTTGGCCTGTATCGATAGAGAGGTGCGCGTAGTCGAAGTGCGCTGCATCGTGGTAGGCAAATACGATCATCACCGATCGGCCGAGCGGTCTCGCATCCGCCTCGACGGTCACGCTGGCGTAGTCCGGCACGTCCGCCAACGCGAATTGGAAGGGCCGGCGCGGCCCCGGCAACGGTTCCCGGGCTTTCGTCAGGCTCAACGTTTCCGTACCGTTCTCCGCGGTCACGTTCCAGTCCGCGCCGGTGGGAACGGTCCAATCGCGCCCGAAGACCTTCAGCGTATCGGCCGCGCTGAGGACGCCGGCAGCGATCATTAGGATGGCAATTAGCTTCATTCGGCCATCATAGCCCAATTGGCCTTGCTACGATGGAATTCCGTCCCCACTATGCCCGAAAAGCCCTACGACCATCGCCAGATCGAACTGAAGTGGCACGCGCGTTGGGAAAACGCCGACTTTTATAAAGCCGAGGAGGATTCCGACCGGCCCAAGTTCTACGTGCTCGAAATGCTGCCGTACCCCAGCGGGACGCTGCACATCGGCCACATCCGCAACTATTCGATCGGCGACGCACTGGCGCGCTACAAGTGGATGCGCGGCTACAACGTCCTGCATCCCATGGGCTGGGACGCGTTCGGCCTGCCCGCCGAGAACGCCGCCATCGCCAACCAGACGCCGCCGCGCGAGTGGACTCTGCAGAATATCGCGGCCATGAAGAAGACCCACCGCCGCTTCGCTTTCAGCTACGATTGGGACCGCGAAGTTTCCACATGCGAGCCGGAATACTACCGCTGGAACCAGTGGTTCTTCCTGAAAATGCTGGAGCGCGGCTTGGCCTACCGCAAAATGGCGCTGGTCAACTGGTGCCCCCGGTGCGCCACGGTGCTGGCTAACGAACAGGTGGTGGAGGGCTGCTGCTGGCGCCACGAAGACACGCCCGTCGAACAGCGCGCGCTGGCCCAATGGTTCCTCAAGATCACGGACTACGCCGACCGGCTGCTGGACGACATGGACAAGCTCGAAGGCGGCTGGCCGGAACGCGTGCTGACCATGCAGCGCAACTGGATCGGCCGCTCCGAAGGCGCCGAAATCGATTTTCACCTGGTGGACGACGCCCAGCCGATCCGGGTCTTCACGACGCGCGTCGATACCATCTACGGGGCCACCTGCGTGATCCTGGCGCCCGAGCATCCGCTCAACCAGATGCTGCTCGACGCGGAAGGCAAGGCCCGCGCCAAGGCCATGGTGGATGCGCGCGCAGGGCGCGACCCGGGCGACATCGAGAAGGAAGGCTTTTTCACCGGCCATTTCGCGGCGAACCCATATAGCGGGGAGCAGGTTCCTATCTGGGTCGCCAATTTCGTTTTGATGGGGTACGGCACAGGCGCCATTATGGCCGTGCCGGCGCACGACGAACGGGATTTCGAATTCTGCCGCAAGTACGGCATCGCCATCCGCCCGGTGATCCGTCCCGTGGATGGAGCGCTGGCTGTCGAGCCTGGAATGCGGGAGGCGTTCACCGAATACGGCATCGTCGAGGATTCCGGGCAGTGGTCGGGCCTGCCCAGCGACGAGGCGCGCCGCAAGATGGCCGATTACGCGCGGCAATTGGGCTTCGGCAAGGCCGCCATCACCTTCCGCATCAAGGACTGGGGCATTTCGCGCCAGCGCTATTGGGGCACGCCGATCCCCGTGGTCCACTGCCCCGCGTGCGGCATTGTGCCGGTTCCCGAGAACCAGCTTCCGGTGCTCCTGCCCGTCAAGATCGAGATCACCGGGGCGGGGCGGTCGCCGCTTGAAAACGTGCCTGAGTTCGTCAACGTGGCCTGCCCGCGGTGCGGCGGGGCGGCCCGGCGCGAAACCGATACCATGGACACCTTTATCGATTCGTCCTGGTATTTCTACCGCTATTGCGATCCGCACAATAGCGCCATGCCGTTCGACTCAACCAAGATCGCCTACTGGTTCGAGATCGACCAGTACATCGGCGGCGTGGAGCACGCGATTCTGCACCTGATTTACTCGCGTTTCTTCACCAAGATGATGCGCGATATCGGACTGATCCAAAACGACGAGCCGGCGCGCCGCCTCTTCACGCAGGGCATGGTGATTGCGGAGGGCGCGAAGATGTCGAAATCCAAGGGCAACGTGGTGGGCGCGGATATGCTGGCCGAGAAATTCGGCGCCGACACTGCCCGCATGTTCGTCCTGTTCGCCGGCCCGCCCGAGAAGGAAATCGATTGGCGTAACGAAAGCGCCGAAGGCATCTACCGTTTCCTGGGCCGCGTGTACCGCTTCGTCACCAGAACCGTGGACCGTGCATCGGACGCGCCAGGCGCCGCGGACAAGAAGGTCCTTCGCAAGCTGCACCAAACCGTCAAGAAGATCACGGAGGATTTCGAATCCCGCTGGCACTTCAACACCTGCATCGCTTCCATCATGGAGTTGGTAAACGTGCTTTACGCCGAGGAGGAGAACATCTCCGGCGCGGTCACGGCCGAGGCGGCGGAAAAGCTGGCGCTCATGCTTGCGCCCTTCGCTCCCTACGTCTCGCAGGAAATCTGGGAAGAGTTGGGCAAGCCGGGCCCGGTCTTCCGCCATGCGTGGCCGGCGTTCGATCCGGAGCTTGCCAAGGAAGAGGAAGCCGAGATCGTCGTGCAAGTGAACGGCAAACTGCGCGCCCGCGTGTACGCCCCGTTTGGGACCTCCAAGGAACGGCTGGAGTCGCTGGCGCTTGAAAAGGTGCAGTCATTGCTGGCCGGCAAGCAGGTGGTCAAGACGATCACCGTTCCCGATAAGCTGGTGAATGTCGTAGTGAAGTAGCGTGGCGCTTGCCAACTCGTCACGGTTCCTCGGTCAGTTCGAAACCATGGTCGGCGATGTCCGCGAACACGGTTTCCGATTCATGCCCGTGCAGGCTGAAAATCTGGCGTACCAGGTCGCACACCTCTTCGTAGCCGCGCTCGTAGAACACCAGGATAGAAGGCCCGGCGCCGCTCAAAGCGCATCCCAGAAGACCGGGGGCGCGCAGTTTCAAGATTTCGCCGAGGCCCGGAACCAGGGGGATGCGGTAGGGCTGGTGGAAGCGGTCTTCCAGCGCGGCGGGGAACGCCGTGCGGGCGCCGGCCGCCAGGGCGGCGATCAGCAGAGCGGCCCGCTGCACGTTGAATACGGCGTCGGCGCGGCTATAACTTTCCGGCAGAACCGCGCGCGCCGCCGAGGTCGGCAGGTCGAAATCCGGGATCACCACCGCCACACCAAATCGGTTAGGCAAATCGAGCCGCACCGCGCGGGTGACGCCTCCGGAATCGATCGCGGCCGCCACAATCGATCCCAAAGTGCAAGCGGCGACGTTATCCGGGTGGCCCTCCAGCCGCGCGGCTTCGTCCAGAATCCGGAGCGGCTTCCACCCGAGACCGAGTTCGTGGTCCGCGATCACCACCCCCGTGGTGAGCGCCGCCGCGCTGGAACCGAGCCCTTTGCCGATGGGAATATCGTTGGCGATCTGCAACTCGATGGGCGGCATGACGGCGCCGCGAGCTTCGGCGACAGCCACCGCCGTCCGCCAGATCATGTTCTCCGGCCCCAACGGAATGGATGCGGCGTCGCGTCCGGAAGCGCAGATCGACAGGCGTTCAGCCCGTCGAAAACGGCAGGTTAAGTAGATCCCGAGAGCGAGACCCAGGGCGTCGAACCCCGGCCCCAGATTCGCACTGGAGGCCGGCGTCCGGACCGTGAACCAAGACATTCCACAACTGTAACAGGCCTCGTGCCCGTTACCGCCATCTCGTGCTGTGAATCGACGTAGGTGACGGAACGAACCCAATCGACGGTGACGAGACGAAGCCAAACGGGGCTGACGAAACGAAGCCAAATCGGGCTGGAGGGACAGGCGCGGGAGGTGTCAGGACGCCCCCAGGAAACGCATGCGCCCACGGGGCCGTTCAGTGATCAGGGCCGCCGTCCTAGCTCGCCCGGCGCCTCTCCCGCTTCATCAGCGCCTCATGCAGCACGGATTTGATGTAGGTCTGGTACGGCAATCCCTTTTCTTCCGCCTGCTTGCGCGCAAGGTCGAGCTCCGACTCCGCCATTCGGATGGTGATGTTTCTCGAAGCGCGCGCCTGGCTCGTCAACCGCTGCGCGAAACGGCGCCGAATCGTCCCGTTGTCCATTGCCTTGATCAGGGAGTCCTCTACCTTGCGGCGGTTGTTGTACCACCACTGGGCCTCTTCCGCTTCCGTCTTGAACTTCGGCACTATCAGCCGTTCGTCCTTGCGCGCCATAATCAAAGTCCCCTTTCCGCCAGATACCGCTGCGCCAGCCGCTTACTCGCGTCAAACGCCGTAACCGGGCGGGTCGCTTCACCCCGTAACGTCCAGGCTAGAACCAGCACTCGAAGCCGATTGGTATGGCCCACTGATCCATCGGACCGTTGGCAAAGACCTGTTCGACCTCCTCCGGCGTCACGTTGTGGCGGGCGATGTGCGCCAGGTTCGCCTTATCCCAGTCGAAAACCAAGTCACCCGCCACTGAAACCAGTATACATACGCCGTATGTATCCACAAAGGGGGTTGGGCGGTTGGAGACCCCCCGGGCTGGGCGCCGCCACGCACGAACCCCAGTGCCAGCTGGGAGAGGTGTTGAGAGACGGGGGCGTACCGGGAGGCGATTAGACACACGTTGGCCGTATGGGTTGGCCGAGGCGCGGATTTTGCAGCGGCGACCGGGCTTCGAGGGACAGCGATCCTCCGCCAAAGGACGCTATCCGCCTGCGTGTCCGGCCGCCACTGGTTGTAATGCGTAAGACTCTTGCTACTTCCTGGGACTCTGGAAACCGCGGGAAGCGGGAGGTCCGCCCCCACGGCGTTTTGGAACCGATTCCAAGGTCTCCCTTCGACTTTGTTGGAGCTTCGGGGAGTCCGGTACCACCGTGAATGTGCTGCGCTTCGTGGCCACGAAGTGGAAAAGAAGGGACCGCGCTAGTTGGGCGCAACCCTCTACTCCGATTTCAGGTTAGCAGGGGAGGTGGCGGGAAGCCGGTGTACAAAGGGGCGCGGATCGGCCGGAAGCCGATGAAAACGCAGGTTTGAAATATTTTTAGGTTTTTGGTGACCGCCGAAGCAGAGGCGCTCCTTGGCTGCTTGAGATTCGACGCAATCCGTCTGATGCGTAACAGTGGCATGCGACTTGCTTTGATGAATTGCGAGGTGAAAGCAATGCGTGGATTTACATTTGTATTGTCAGTTGCCGTCTTGGCGGTCGGCTTCACGGCTACCGCCCCCAAAGCCGAGGCGCAGGTCGGCGTCGCAGTCGGCGTCGGAGTAGCTCCGGACTGTCCCTACGGTTATTACGACGTCGCCCCTTATGCATGTGCCCCCTACGGCTACTACGGTCCGGAATGGTTTACCGGGGGCGTCTTCATTGGCGCCGGCCCATGGTTTCATGGCGCCAATGAGTTCAACGGCCACGTAAATAACCGTTTCCATCCGGATCACGGCTATAAGGGTCCCATGCCAAAAGTTGGCGAGAAGCCGGAGCCTGCAAAGCGCGTCGAAAATATGAAGTTCAAAGGAAACGAAGTGCGCGATGGACGTGGCCACGTGGTGAAGGGAAAACGCTGAACTTTTTGCCGCAAATCGCAGGCGAAGACGGGCAGGCGAATCGCCTGCCCCACCAGCTAGCGGATCTCGAGGATCTCTTTTTCCTTCGTCTTGGCGGCCAGATCGATTTTCTGCATGTAGGCGTCGGTCAGTTTTTGGATGTCGTCGAGCGCCTT
>OBLW0100001231.1_pt1 | contig 21900 bp, 18 predicted proteins | sample 1520161 | NCBI WGS metagenome assembly OBLW01 (sample SAMEA3539309, study PRJEB22396) | soil metagenome | biome: tundra; feature: field; material: soil | place: USA | collected 2010-05 | depth 0.15 m | reverse complement strand
TGTGAGGTAGTTGAGAACCGCATAGTGGGAGGCTACGTCTGACTTGTTGTAGACCCCAAGGTTGGCGGCGTCCATGGACTGATGTTTTCCGCTCATTTTCGGATCAGCGGCCTCGCGGTTGCGGCTTCAACCTTTTGCGGAGAGCATCGTGGACTCCCGAAACATGAGCCTCGTATACCGACAGAGACATCTCGGCTGTCACGTGAATGCGCGGTAGCGCGAATCTGGCCGAGACTGGGTCCAAGACTCCTCCCATATTCACAAAGGCGCACTCATACCCTGCTTCCTCAGCCAGTCTATATTCACGGGCGCCAACTGAAGATGGATCGCCGAAAGGATATGCGATGGCCCACACTGGCCGCCCTAGACACTGCTCAAGAGATGTTCGGCAGTCGGCAATTTCGGAGCGAGCCAAATCTGCAGATTGCTCAACCAACGCCGGATGACTCATAGTGTGGGCACCTATGGTCATCCCTGCGTCCGCGAGTTGTTTCAACTCCGGCAGTCGAAGTAGCTGAAAACGATTCCGCAGCAACGGATCGTCCAGGTAACTCGCTTTCCATGTCGGCTGCAAACCAAGTTTCGTGGCCGCCTCATCCAAGAAACTGCGCCGTGCAACAGCATCGACACGGGAAAGGGTCTTTAGTAACTCCAGCCAAACCAAGCGGCCGTGCCTGGCATCAGCTGAGATCTCTCTAATGAGGATCCCTTGCGCCGAAAGTGGCTCGTCTTGCTTGCGTGCTTGCATGAGCAATAGGTAGAGTTCCACGTACCACAGCATTTGGGGAGTGTTTCCCACAGACAAGCCAGTCACAAAAAACAGACACTTCAATTTTTCTTCCTGCAGAATCGGGAGCATCGCGCTATGGTGATTGAGCAATCCATCATCGCAAGTCAGCAATATGGCCATCTCGGGCAAATCCCATTCCTGACGCAGCCAGCACAGAAACTCGTCCGGCGAGATGACGTTGTAATATTTTTTCAGCAACCGCAGTTGGGATCGGAACGATTCCGAAGCGACCAGCGTGTTGTCCAGGAATGCATCTCCGCTCTTATACCCGATCGGCAAAACCCCATGATAAGTCACTACATTAACGGCGGAGAGGCCGTGGGAATGGAAATATCCGACGGTCCCAAGCACCGGATAAACCATGCGATCTAGAATAGGGCTCAAGAGGCGCATTAGTTTGGAATAAGAACCGCAGCCGAGCCGAACATGATTTCATCAAGGCGCGTATCGTCCATCGGCTGCCAAAGTCGCTGAATCGTCGAACGATCCGGCTTGAATTCGCTGAGCCGCTGTGGAATGGAAAGGATTTCGTTAGGGGCTTTCAGCAGGGTTCCGGCTCCAAACCTGGCAAAGTGCTGCATGTAGCCGAATCCATTGAAGTCAAGCCAGCCGCACAGGAAGTATGGTATCGCTCGTTGCGCACATTCGACGGCGACGCTAGAATCCAATCCAATACCGCAAAACGTTCGCGGAAAGATCTCGGAGGCGGGTGCGTTGCTGATTTCCACCCGGGCATAGTGCTCGGCCGGCAATACCGATCTCAAGACCCGATCACGGACTCTGCGGCTCTCGAATGGGTGGAGCTTCACAACGATTTTGCGATTGAGTCGCTGGGCAACTGAGACTAAGGGGGGCAGAATTTCACGATAAATCTCTTCCGTGCGTCCGTCATAAACTTCATACGGCTGGGAGAACAGTACGATGTCACCGGCAGACGCATCGTTTGTACGACCATCGTCGTGGCTGGCTTCGGCCGGTGCGGCGATCTCAATTCGCTCCAACCCTTCGCTGCTCGCCTGAATCATGTAGGCCCGCTCCATTTCGCCCTTCACCAAGTGGAGACTCGCATACGCCTTCTTGAACAGCAGGCCGCCATCAAGAGCACCGTGATAGCAGTAAACGGCCTTGCGTCCCATGCGCTTCGCAAGGATGAGCGGAAGCCGTGTGTAGTAATTCAGATCATCACCGCAAAGAACGCCCCTCACCGGCTCCGTGGACATCAAGCGGTGCCAGGCGTCGCGAACCAGCAAACCGCTCGTCAGATGGCGGGGGAAGTATTCCCAGAGTTTCGCTTGAAACCCTAGGCGGAGTTCTTCCACTTTTGTCAGCTCCGCACTGAGCACGTTCCAGGCTTTGATCAGTTCTGCAGTTTCACGCTCGGTCTCGCCTGAATCTTTCGCATACGCAGCTAGGGAAACGGAGATCACGTTGGGGGGCAGATCTTTGGACTCTCCACTGCGCCGGGTTGTGGCCAGCAGAAATCGTCGATTTGGCAACTGTGCAGCATAGGCAAGTTGCGTTCGAGTAACGTTCGAATACGCCGACGGCAGCAAGAAAACCGGCTCTTCCGGTTGCGCTCGGCGATGTTTCGCTACTCTGCTCCTGAGCCTAAAGCTGGGATCCCACTTATCGAATGCGATCTCTACGATCTGTGCGGGTCGCAGGTTTCGAGCAGCGGCGAAAGTCCGCGAAACGAATCCTCGAGAGGACAACGGCTGGCTTCCAACGCACCGTACCGGCGAACCCACAATGGTGCTCAGCAACTGGACATGCGAGTGCGCACGGGTTGCTACAAGCTCGACCGGTCCGCACCTAAGTTCTTGCCACAACCGCTGCAGCAGGTACAGAGCCTGCAGCTCGTGATAGCTCCAGGAAGCGAGCATCTCCCACCAGTCCAGGCCAATGCGGTCCAGAAATTTTCCTCGGCCCGCCTCCAAGACTTGGTTCACCCACCGGTAGCTTTCTGTTTGTCCGGCGAATTGACGAAGACTGATGACTCTGGCCCCCGTTCGCTTGCCCCAATCCTGATAAACGCTAGCCCCGGCAAACCCCAGATCAACGATCAGATCCCAGTGCGCCGCAGCCCACTCGCCATGCCAGGGAACGTCTTCGGGATGCAACATCAGAACTCTCATCAAGGTGCCCCTGTCTCCAGAATGGTTGTCGTGCGCTCCTACCGGATTAGCCGTACTGCCTCAAAGGCTTCGGCAGCTTTGCGGCCAACCACGCTGCCCCATCGTTGGGCGATGGCCGTCAACGCCTCGGTGGACCGGGGATGGGGGAATTTCCGGACCTCGCTCTTGTACTGCCTCATGCCTTCCAGTTTCACGGGAAGCGTGTCTTCAATGTCGACAAAAACATTCGGCCTGAAGACCGGAGAAAGTTGTTGGAACGCCCATTCCGTGGAAGAAGCGATCTCGAACATATACAGCTCACGCACCGGATGGTTTTCCGTGGGGCGCGTCGCAGTCAGCACCGCGCGACTCACCACCTGGTGATCCACATTCAAATCGCCGCCGTGATGAGTATAGATTGCAGTGGGACGCCAGCGCTCAATCAGCCCTTCCACGATCTTGATCACGTCCAGTAAAGGGAACTTGTCGAACCGGTTGTCGGGCAAACCATGCAGGGAGAGCTCCTTCACTCCCAGCAGATCCGCAACGCGCTGGCTGCAGCTACTCAAGCTCTTCAAGTCCGACGGTGCAACGTCCGCCCGCTGCGCAGTACGCGAGGTCAGTCCCTCCCCCAATATTGCCATGTAGACCGAATGCCCCTCGCGCGCCAGCCGGGCCGAAGTTCCACCGCATCCGAGCAGCTCGTCGTCCGGGTGCGCAGCAACCACCAGAACATTCATAACCTGATTGGCTCCTGATTCTTTAAGATGATCTCCAGGCTCGCGGGACCGGCGTTGAACAAAAGATCCAGCGCCGCCATGTATGGCTCAAAGCCGGGATATACCTGCTGGTACTCCGGATGATGGTAGTCATCATACCGGACTGCAATTTTATGATCGTGGAACAGCCCTTCCCGAAGATAGTTCCTCCCCAGCGGACCAGAAAGATAGTCCGTCGCCCCCAGTTCGCGACACAAGTTCAAAACGAGTTCATCCTTCCTCCCGGAAACCTTCATCCGCGAGCTGAAATACAAATTCGTCCTAATCCCGAGGGCGTCCAGCAGGTACAGCGTAATCTCGCGGGTTAAGTCTGCCAGTTTTTCCCACGGGCGGGCGTAGATGCCCTCGAAGAACGCCGCATGCTGGCTGAAGAAAGGAGCCTTGGAATAATTGAGCCGCAGGGTCTGCCAGTGCTTGGCAGCCCATTGTCTTTCGTTGGCAATTTCTATTTCGTGTATGCAGAGGTTGCCAAATTTGCTCGCGGTCTTGACCGGAACGGTCAACCAGCACCATCCTTCCCGGGTGCGGACCTTGTTGCGATTGGTGAAGCTATTTTTTTCGAACTGCACCTGGTCCAGCACGATGTGCGCATCCGAAACCGCGACGCGATGGAAGTACCCCAGCCACGGCAAGTATGCAGGCTGATTGATGGAAACGATCATGTCTTGTCAGTTTTATACAGATAGACCGTAAAATCGCGCGGATGATAGTCGTGGCGCAGCACCACCCGGGGCGTAATCCGGCGGCAAAAGTCAACCACCCGCAGCGGATCTGCGTAAAACTCACCCGCCTCTTGGTCTGTTGCCCATGCACTTAACGAGTTGAATGCCACGGCCGTGGTTGCCAGAGCGTACATACGTTCAATCATCTGCTGCATCATCGGCCAGGCTTGCTCACCTAATAGGTAGAAAATTCCGTTCGCCGTCACCACATCAAATGTGTTTTCAAACGAGGCGTCGGAAATATTCGCGACCCGCAGATCGAGGTCGGGATGATTGCGCTGCGCCTCGTTTACCATGGCAGAACAGAGATCAATTCCGGAATACCGAAGTCCGGAAAAACGCTCGACCAGAAAAGTGGCGAAGTCCGCGAATCCACAGCCCACATCGAGCAGACCGGAGTTCGCCAGGGGCAGCACTTCGCTCAGGACCCGAAACTTGATGTTCTGAGATTCGACGCGGCCGTAATCACAAGCCCGCGGATTGTGTCCGTATTTTCGAACCAGGTCGTTGTAATAGTCGGCAATCCGCTCGAATGGATCTGTCATCTGCTCATGCACCGGAGTAATCCTCGCACAGCTTAGCAAATGCCTCCACCACAGCGTCCTGCTCATCCTCGGTGAGGGAAGGATAAAGGGGAAGCGAAACCAGCATCCGATACGCCCTGTCCGCGACTGCAGCATCAGGGCGGTCCACCGGACGCCAATCGGTCACCGGAGTCGCCGCATGAATGCCAAACCGTTTCAAACCGAGGACCACCGCCTCCGCCGAAGTTGTAAGCATCTCTACTGCAAAACGATACCAGACCCGCTCTTTGGTTCTTACAGGAAGCCGAAAGATACGGCAGAATCTCGGATCAGAGAGCTGTTCCAGATAGCGCTCCGCGGCCGCTTCCCTCGCTGTGATCATTTCCGGAAGCCTCTCCAACTGAGCAAGCACGAGCGCCGCTTCCAGGTCGTTCATCTTGTCATTCATGCGATGCCCATCGGCCGGCTGATCGGCGTAATCGCGCGCCGACCTGACAAAGTGCGCGATCTGGTCCGAATTCGTCAGTACCGCGCCGCCCTCTCCACCTCCGATCAGCTTGGTAGCATAAAACGAGAGAACGCCAGCCTGCGCACGCGACCCCAGCCACTGCACGCCGGTCTTCGATCCGAACCCGTGAGCGCAGTCCTCGATGACCGGCACTTCGCAGGAGACGATTTTCTCCACCGGGGCTGGCACACCAAAAGTATTGACTACGATCATGGCACGCGGCCGTGAGATCTCGATATGCGACCGGCATCGTCCCGATTCGATATTCCAGCAGGTAGGATCAACATCGACCGGCACGGGAGTTGCGCCCCAGGCCATAACGGAATTGGCCAGCGCCACGCAGGAATAGGCTGGCACCAGCACCGAGTCATTCGGCCGAACCCCCAGCCCACCAAGCGTCAGACGCAGCGCAGCCAATCCGGAGGCCACGCACACCGCGTGCCGCACTCCGCCCAACCGCGCCAGAGTCGTTTCCAGTTCCTGCACCCGCGGGCCCTGCGCCCAATACCCGCTGCGCACCGTCCGCAGAACGGCCTCGCATTCGGCATCTCCGAAAGTCAGGCGGTTGTGTGGAATTTCGGCCATCTCAAAACGCTCCTCACACGCGGGCGCTGTTACTGCGAACACGAACCCCGCGCCAAGGTCAGCGAATAATGTTCAGCCGGACACACACCGGACGCACCGCCCTCCCGGAATCCGGCTTTCAGGAACGCCGAGCGGCCGGCCGGGTTGTCCAGTCTCACGCAGGCGATCACTCTGTCCACGTCCCACGCCTCGAAGATTGCCGCACAGGCCATGTCGATTGCCTGCACTCCCCAACCTCGCCCCGTGGATGCCCGCAGCAAATATACCGAAACCACACAGTCGTGCTGGGTTTGACGATCAAAACGGACTTGGCCGATAGGATTGCCCACATCGAGGACAATAAACATTTGCCGGGCGCCGCTGGAAAGCGTTTCTTCAAACCACTTCTGATGCTCTTCCCACTCCACTTCGCGCTGGGATGATCCGTGAGCCAGAATAAACGGGTCATTATGCCAGTGAAAAACCATCTCCCCGTCGTCCGGGGTCGCCGGGCGCAGCGCGATCGTGCTCTCACCTGCGCTCAAGTAAAGTCCTCGGGCAAAAACACATGCCCCGGTGGAACGGTCCTCACCAGCTCGCGAGCGATCAAGGTATCGAGTTGCTTCGGAGGGAAACCGAACCCTGGCCGCCGAAACGCGATGTCAGAAGCAACCAAACAGCGTCCCGCTGGAAGCTCGCGTGCGGCCACGCACGAGAGCCGATAGTCGCTGCGTCCCAGTTGCTCGGACGCGGAGGGCTTCAATTCCGCACTCCCGAGGCTCTTTTCCATGCTGCGCACCGATTCAACCAGCGTGCGGAATTCCATGGGGTCGGCCGAGAACCGATGGTCCGGGCCGGGTAGATTTTTGTCGAGCGTGAAGTGTTTTTCAATCATGCACGCGCCCAATGCCACCGAACCAATTGCGGCCACATTGCCTTCGGTATGATCGCTCAATCCAACCGCGCAATCGAACGCGGCGCTAAAAGCGCCGATCTTGCGCAGGTGCACATCTTCGGGGGGCGTCGGATACGAAGACGTGCAGTGCAAAAGGATCAGGTCTTTCCCGCCTGCGCCACGAAATGCCTCTACGGCGTCCTTCACGTCGTCCAAGGTTGCCATTCCGGTGGAAATCACCGCCGGCAGCCCCGTACGCGCCATCGCGCGGATCAGCGGAAGATTGACGAGGTAATCTGATCCGTTCTTCAACAACGGCACCCCTATCTCGATCAGTTCCTGTATGCCCGTCTCAGAAGTCGGCGTGCTGAAGAAAATCACGCTCCGCTGGTTGCAATGTTCGTGCAGTTCGCGCAATTTCTCCGGCGCAAGTTCGCACCGCTTGAACATGTCGAATTGCGACTCGACGACGGTCTTCCCTTGCGACACATACTCATGCGTCAACGTGCGATCCGAAAGGAAATCCTCGGTGTGGTAGTTCTGAAACTTGACCGCATCGGCACCCGCTTCGACTGCCGCATCGATGGACCGGTGGGCCAGATCCATGTCTCCATTGTGATTGATGCCAACCTCCGCCGCAAGAAAACAGGGCTGAGCTTCGCCCACCAATCGTTTCCCGATTCGCAGGACTCTCATAGGCAGTTCTGCAGAAACTCTACCACGCGGGCGGAGCCCTTACCGTCAACCAACTTCTGCGCGCGTTCGCTCATCGCACGACGCCCATCCCTACTGTTTATCAAGCTCTTGACCGCATCGCTGATCTCGTGTTCGGAAAGGTTAGCATGCCATCCCAGGCTCAGCGCAGCGCCGCTCTTGGAGATGGCAGCCGCATTCCTCTCCTGATCCCGGGAGACCGTAATCAAAATCATCGGAACGCCGAGAAAGGCCAACTCCCAGCAAGTCCCGCCAGCCGCCGAGATCGCGACGTCTGCCCAACGCATGATCGGAGCCATGTTCGCCGGACTCCTCTCCAGGCGAACTTTGACGGGCAGTCTTTCCACCAGCGCTTGCAGCGACTCATAGTGAGGGCTCCCACCCCCCACAACGACCGTGGCCTCAAGATCATCTCCAAGCCGCGGAAGGGCACGCACCACCGTAGACGTTACATTCTTGGAGTCGCTTCCTCCCGTGGTCACAAGAACCTTGCGTGCTACTCCGGCGATCTCTTTCTGCGACCGCTCCACAAGGAATTCCGGGCGAAGAAGAACATATTTCGCTCCCAGCAGAAGATGCGTAGAAACTTCGCGTTTATAACTTTCAGCGATTGCATCCATGTTCTGATTCAGCACGACATCGGCTTCGTAGAAATCGAAGCGCGCGTCATCGTCCAAAGCCAACACGCGCACCCCAGATATCTTGAGCCTATGGATGTAATCCGGTCTGAACCGGTATCCGTCTACTACGACCCAGCTCGCGCCCACGCGGCGCGCCCACGCAACCGTCTGCTCGGCATCTGCCGGAGTTCCGGTTTCTAGGACCAACCGCTCGTGCTGGACATTCTCGTCCTGCAACCGCGCGTCAAGTGCGGCAATGGTTTCCGCCGTCAGATAGCAGACCCGGCCGCCTTCGCGCTGCCAGGCTTTGGCCAGCGCAAGGCAGCGCATCGCGTGTCCGCTGCCGATTGCACTGCTGGCATCGGCACGTACTAGCATCAAGAGTGAGCCCTTCGACGGCACGCGGCTCCGGCTTATCCCAGTGTCTTCCGGCGTATGCTCCGGTTAATCTCAATCCATTCCGGATGTTGCTTCATCGCTGGAACGACCTGCTCCCATGAGAAGCGGTCGTGACCGAAGTATTCGAATATCAGACGCACCAGCTGCAGATCCTCCTGGGTGTCGACCGTCCAGCGAAAATGCGAGAGATCGATCGTGTGCAAGATATGATCGATTTGAAACCACCCTGGCTCCACATAAGCGAGGGTGGTGACATGCTCTTTCAGCATGTCGGTCTGCGACATCCTCTTCATGCGTGCCAGCACATCGGCGGGCATCGCTTCCACTGCCAGCCCCAGCGGATACGTTTGCTTGACCATGTTGGTGACGAAGTCTACTTCCGCCCACCGGTTGAGAAGACGGTACACGTGTTCATCGATCAGATGCGGATCAATCAGGGGGCAGTCGGAAGTCACCCGCACAATCACGTCGGCTTTGAATTGGATGGCTGCGCGGTGATACCGATCCAGCACATCCGCTTCGCTGCCGCGAAAGCACGGCCAGCCTCGCCGGAAACAAAGCTCTTCGATTGCGTCGTCATCCGGGGCGTCAGCGATCGCCACCACCACTTCGGCCAGCGTCTGCGCGCGGCCAACTCGCTCGACCACACGGGCGAGCATGGGTTCTCCGGCCACATCCTTAAGAACCTTGCCCGGCAACCGCGTGCTACGCATGCGCGCTTGAATGATGGCGACTGCTCTCAATCGTTCGCTGTTCATTCGCGATGCAAGGCCTGAACCTTGCGACGAAGCAAGAACATAGTGTCGACATTTCCGGATTCGAGGTAAGGTATGCGCTCCTCCCGGGCCAATTCCAGATCGTCAAAGTTTTCCAGATAGAGGCGCGCGTAATCGCCTTTCCAGAGCAGATCCTGGTGCTCGCGATACACGATTTCGGTCATGTGCGGCGCGTAATATTCCATCCCCCACACCCATTGCCTGGAGCAGCGATGGACCTCAGCCAGTGCGGTGGGGAGATCGGCTGGTGCAATGTGGATCAAAACGCCAGAGGTGAACACCAGATCAAAATGCTGGTCCACAAATGGAAGAGATAACGCCGAAGCCTGTAGGAACTGCGCCCCACTCAGACGTTCCTTGGCCCGCTGTAGCGCATAGTTTTGAATCTCTATCCCCGAGAGGTCGGTAAAGCCCATCTCTTTCAGCAGCAGCAACTGGGTGCCCATGTTGCAGCCGACTTCGAGAATTCGCGCGCCCTTAGGAACTTCTTGGAGCAAACGCTGATTTAACTGCCCGCGTGTCACGCCGTAGGTCACGTGGTAGAACTCGTCGAGCTGCGCCGGCGTGTAATTGTTCCGATCCGTGTACTCGCGTCCAAAGTCGCCGCTCCATCTGCGAATCTGATCTGTCGTTTGGACAGTATTCATGCCCATGAGACCCCCGGGTTGAATGCAATCCTGAAGTGAGCAGCGACCTTGCTCACCGCGCGGATCACGTCTTCCACGTCTTGGTCCCTCATCCCATGAAACATCGGCAGGCTGATCAAACGATGGTAAGCACCTTCAGCGACCGGATACTCTCCGCCCTTGTATCCGAAACGATCCCGGTAATACGGGTGGAGATGCACCGGAATGTAGTGCACGTTCACGCCGATGTTCTCCGCACGAAGAGCGCGAAAGATTTCTCCGCGATCAGCCGTCAGCTTCTCCAGATCCAGGCGAATCGGATAAAGGTGCCACGCTGGATTCGCGTCCAGCCGCACGGACGGCAGAATCATAGCGGGAATTTCGCGGAAAGCCGCCGTATAGCGCGCAGCAATTTCCCGCCGCCGTGCAAGATTCGCATCCAGCTTCTTCAACTGCTGAATTCCCAGCGCACAAACAATATCAGGCAACCGGTAGTTGAATCCGAGCATGACCATCTCGTAGTGCCACTGACCCGCGCTCTGGCGCTGGCGTGCATCGCTTGAGATGCCGTGATTGCGGAAGCGCCGCAGAGTCTCGGCAAGCTGCGGATCATTTGTCGCAACCATTCCGCCTTCCCCGGTCGTGATGTGCTTCACCGGGTGGAAACTGAATACAGTCATGTCGGCCATGCTCCCGACGCGCCGCCCCCCGAACTCGGCGCCGAGCGCATGGCAGGCGTCTTCGATCACGATGAGTCCACGCCGCCTTGCGATCTCAAGGATCAACGTCAGATCCGCCGGATGCCCCGCATAGTCTACGGGAAGGACCACTCGCGTTTTCGGTGAGAGCTTCTTCTCGATTTGCTCAGGATCCAGATTGAGCGTATCTCCGCTGACATCCGCAAACACAGGAGTCCCGCCCTGATACAAAACGCAATTCGCCGTGGCGGCGAACGTCATTGGCGTGGTAATAGCCTCGTCACCGGACTTGAGCCCTGCCGCAAATGCAGCCCCATGCAAAGCTGCAGTGCCGGAATTGAAACTAACGGCATGCGCCGCACCCACGCGGGTCGCGAATGCCTCTTCAAACTCGGCAACCTTGGGTCCGGTCGTCAGCCAATCCGACCGCAGGACTTCGACTACAGCCTGAATATCCGCCTCGTCAACGGACTGTCGCCCGTAGGGAAGGAAACTCGCGCGCACCGGCGATCCCCCATTGATGGCAAGGGCCTGCGGGCTGACCGGCGACGTCGTAGTCATGATGGCGGTCCTAGGCTGGTACCCGCGCGGGGACTGGCTGTTCCTCAGGCGCGGTCGGAGAAATCAATTCCTGCAATTCGCGGTTCGTGAGCCAGCGTTCATTGGTGTCGCTGGCATAGCGGAATCCTTCCGGCAACGGCCGGCCCTGCACCCAGTTCTCGGGCCGCCACCACGGATGCAACGGTTGAATGATGTACCGGTCTTCCACCTCGAGCGTATTCCGTGCCTCATCTTCCGAGACCAGAACTTCGTGCACCTTCTCTCCGGGACGAATCCCGATCGTCTCAATCTCACACCCCGGAGCGATCGTTTCCGCCAGGTCCACGAGCCGCATGCTGGGAATCTTGGGGACGAAAATTTCTCCGCCGTGCATCTGCTCGATGCTGCTCACTACAAACCGCACTCCCTGCTCCAGCGTCAGCCAGAAGCGGGTCATCCGGGCATCGGTCAACGTAATGCGGCCGCGACGTTTCTGTTCCTGAAAAACGGGGATCACGCTTCCCCGGCTCCCCACCACATTTCCATAGCGCGCGCAACTGAACCTTGAGTCCTGCGCGCCCGAATAAGCGTTCGCCTGCACAAACATTTTCTCGGCGCAGAGCTTGGTCGCGCCATAGAGATTGATCGGGTTGACGGCTTTATCGGTACTCAGCGCCAGAACGCGCCGCACCCCCTGATTGATGGCGGCATCGATCACGTTGCGCCCACCCATGATGTTGGTCTGAATGGCCTCGAATGGGTTGTACTCGCAGGCCGGCACCTGCTTCAATGCCGCTGCGTGAACCACGATTGTGACCCCGGCAAAAGCCCGCTCCAGGCGCCCTGCATCCCGAACATCGCCGAGAAAATAACGCAGGCTGATGTGGTCCAGTCCCGCGGCGCGCATGTCATGCTGCTTCAGTTCGTCGCGGCTGAAGATCACCAGGCGCTTCGGCCGGTACTCCCTCAGCATAATTTCGACGAATTTCTTCCCGAATGACCCGGTCCCGCCCGTCACCAGAATTGCCTGTTCCGACCAATTCATCCCACCCGCCTCGTACCACTAAAAATCAAGAACATTGCGGCGAAACCGCTCCAACGCCTTTTCTCGTTTCCATGGGCAGAGCCATCCGCAACACTTCTGGACACGGAAGGCCAAGGGCTGGGTCTCACGTTGCCCGTTAGTATAGCGGACTTTCCCGCAAATCGGCGCGCCATCACGTCGCCGCCGGAATTGGCTCGCTGAAAATTGGCCGCGTGATTTTAGCTCATCCGGTGCTAAAATGTCAGACGAACTCTAGAGTTAGTCAGTGCGAAGCAATTCCCTGCGCGACGGACCAGCCTCTTCGACCCGGGATTCAGTCTCTAGTATGCAGCACAGCCCTGTTCGGGCTTTTAGAGCGATGATAGATTCGTTGAGGGAGCAGGCATGGATTTCGGACCCCCGGTACAGGCGAGTAGCCCCATCATGCGCGAATTACAGCCGACCCAAAGTTTGGACTTGGGACGGCCAGCAGGGCCGCGTCTTTATCCCGATCTCCCGTCGCAGGAATCCGCCATTGGCGAGTCTGTCCGGATTTTGCTCAAGCGCAAATGGATCGTCCTTGCGTGCCTGGTAACCATCTTTTCCGTCGTCGCCATTGCCAGCCTGAAGATGACGCCCGTCTATGAAGCCGGCGGGACGATTCAGATCAACAAGCCCGATGCCAGTCTGAACTTCCAGAACTCTACCTCGTTCAGTCTGGACTATTTCGACCCCACTGAGTTGGAGACCGACATCAAGATTCTGCAGAGCGATCTTCTGGCTCTCCAAGTGATCCAGGAACTGCACCTCGACCGGAACCAGGAGTTCTCCGGTCAAGCGCCGCCTCCGCCCTCGCTCGATCTCGCTCCCGACCCGCTGCAAAGCGACCCCTCCCGCGCCGCGGCCATGGTGAGCAGTTTCAAAGGAAGTCTGAGAGTTGCTCTCGTTCCGAATACCCGCATCATTGAGGTCCACTACCGCAGTCCTGATGCCCAGAAGGCCGCCACGGTCGTCAATACCCTGATGCAGACCTATGTCGAAAATAACTTCAAGGCCCGCTTCGACTCCACAATGCAGGCCTCGGACTGGCTGCAGAAACAACTCGTTGATCTGCAGATGAAAGTGGAAGCGTCCCAGGAAAAGCTTGTGCGCTATCAGAAAGAGCACGAAATCCTAGGAATCGACGAAAAGACGAACATCACGATGGCGAAGTTGGACGAACTCAACAAAGAGCTCACCTCTGCCGAAAGTGAGCGCATGGACAAGGAAGCCCTGTACCGCCTCGTGGAGTCCGGCGATCCGGACGCGGTTGCCGCCAGCGCAGGCGGCCTGGAAGATGCGGCTCCCAGTTCGCAATCTGCCTCGCAATTGCTCGAAACGCTGCGGGCCAAGCAGGCGGACCTCAAGATTCAGGCAGCGGATTTGAGCACCCAGTTCGGCCCGTCTTATCCCAAGCTCACTCAGTTGAACAATCAACTGAAGGAAATCGATTCGCAGATTCAGGGGGAGATGAAGAAGATCGCCAGCAAAGTTCGCGGCCAATACACCACGGCCCTGCAGCGCGAAAACATGCTACACGACGCACTCGAGAGACAAAAACAGGCAGCCAATAAATTGAACGAGAGCGCGATCGAGTACAACTTAATCAAGCGCGACTCGGAAACGTACCGCCAGTTGTACGAGGGGCTTCTTCAGAAACTGAAAGAAGCGGGCGTCTCGGCGGGATTAAAGTCTAACAATTTCCGCATCGTCGACAGAGCGGCCGCGCCGTCCAGCCCGATCGAGCCCAACATCCCGCGAAACTTAATGTTTGCTGTGGTACTCGGCCTGGCATCCGGCATTGGACTCGCTTTTCTGCTGGACAGCTTGGACCACACCGTGCGCACCACAGAACAGGCTCAGATGATTTCCGGCCTGGCCTCCCTCGGTATGATTCCTCTCGGTTCCAAGTCTGCCCGCGAAGGCCCCAATCCCAAGCGTCTGGTCATCGCAACCTCCAAGGAAGCGGTTGAGCTTGTGACGCAAGTGAGGCCACAGTCGCAAATGGCGGAATCGTACCGCGCCCTGCGCACGTCCCTGCTTCTGTCGAACCTAGGTGCGCCTCCCAAGGTCATTATGGTAACGAGCGCGCTGCCTCAGGAAGGCAAGACGACCACCAGCATCAATTGTGCGGTGGTGTTGGCTCAGAAAGGCGCGCGGGTCCTGCTGATTGACGCCGACTTACGCCGGCCCAGCATTCACAAGACGCTCGGCATGGCGCCGCACAGCGGATTGAGCAACGTATTGACCGGCAGCGCCACGCTCGAAAAGGCGATCACGCAAACGTCGATCCTTCCTGACTTGTATGTGCTCACTGCTGGAACACCTCCGCCAAACCCGGCCGAACTGTTGGCATCTTCCTACATGAGAGATGTGCTGGCCCAGTTGCGCGAGCAATATGACCACATCGTGATCGACACGCCTCCGTCGCTGTCCGTCACCGACGCGGTCGTACTTTCGCCGCGCGCCGATGCTGTGGTGCTCGTGATCCGTGCCGGCCAAACCACCAAACAGGCTCTGCGCCGCTCCCGCGACCTTCTCGCCCAGGTCAACGCCAAGGTCGTGGGCGTTCTGCTCAACGCGGTGGACTTAAGTTCTCCCGACTACTACTACTATTACGAATATAAGAGCAAATATGCCCGCTATTACCGCGACGGAGAATCGTCCGGGCACGACGAGGAAGGCGACGAGGTCGAAGAAGTTTCTCCGTCGTCCAACAGCGCGTAGTAAAAGATTTTCCAGCCATACACCATGAAGATTCCTTTCAACACTCCCGCTCGCAAGCGGTTGGTCGCGGCCATTGCACTCACACTGGCGGTCGGATACGTGGGCTTTGCCGCGACCCAGTTCGCAGCCTGGTGGTTGGGAAACCCAAGCCGTGTCGAGTTAACCAGCCTAGCCCGCCTTAAAAGGGCGGTATGGCTCGATCGGGGCAATGCAGATTATCGCAATCATTTGGGCCGATTCTACGATCTGGTTACTCGCGATCCAGCCTTGGCTGTCGAACACTACAAAGCAGCCGTACAACTCAATCCTCATTCTGCTGACTACTGGTTCGATCTGACCAGCGCCTATCAGATTCTGGGAGACACAGCAAATCAGACTGCAGCTCTGGAGCACGCCATCCGGGCCGAGCCTACGAAACCCGACGTGGCCTGGACCGCAGCTAACTTCTACCTAGTTCAGGGCGAAAATGAAAAGGCCCTCCAAGAGTTTCGAGTCGTGCTCGCAAATGATCCCACGCTCGCGGAATCGGCTATCAAGTCCTGCTGGCGCATCGAACCAGATGTGGACGCACTTCTGCGCGATGTCGTGCCTGCCCACAATGACGCTTACATAGCCTTCCTCACCCTGCTCCAGACAAAGCAGGAAACCGCCGGCACCGCGAAGGTCTGGAATGCATTGATGCAGACCCAGCAATCCTTTGAACGCCGCCTTGCGGACGAATACTTCCGCTATCTGATCCAGCACAAGGATGTCGACCAGGCGGTGCGCGTCTGGCAACAGACCACCGAGCGCTTCGGACTCTCTTCGTATTTGCCATCGCCCGGCAATCTGATTGTGAATGGCAACTTCAGTCTTAAAGTGTTAAATGCGGGTTTTGACTGGCAACATCAGAAGCAGTCTGGCGTCAAACTGGAACTCGACCCTAGCGACTCTCATGCTGGCCGGCAGTCTCTGACAATTGCTTTTGACGGGGCCGGCATTGTCGACGCAGGAATCTATCAACTCGTCGCCGTGCAACCCAATACCGCCTACCACTTCGCGGCTTATTACAAAAACGAAGAAATGGAGGGCGCCGGAGGACCGCATCTTACGATTCAGGACATGTACAGCCAGACAGTTTATTACGAGAGCGATGAATTAAAAGACTCGGGATTCTGGAAATCGGCGGACGGCGACTTCACCACCAGCTCCGATTGCAAACTCGTCGTACTGCACGTCCGGCGGCTTCCAGAGGGCAGTCCGATCCGTGGTAAGCTCTGGATCGACGACTTTCACCTCACCAGAAAACCTTCGTAGGCGACGGACTGCCGAAGAAAAACACGGCGACTTCATGATTGTTTACAAAAGAAACCCCACGGATTTGAACCGCCAATGGCTGCTGGCGCAAATTGACGCAATCCTGCTCTACGGCACGTTCGGATTGCTGATGTTCGGCCCGGTCGCCTTCGGCGCAGTCGAACCATGGTCGACTTTCATCCTCGAGGCCGGTTCCGCTCTCCTCATACTTCTCTGGCTATACAAGCAATCGCTCGATGGCGAATTGACCATCGAGTGGAATCCCCTGTTCCTTCCCATGGCAGGATTCGGCGTTCTCATCCTTCTTCAGGTTGTTCTCGGCGCCAGCGCCTACCGGCACGACACCATCTCAGGGGCAATGCTTTATTGCGCTTATGCCATGCTCTGTTTTCTGTTTGGGCAAACCTTGTTGCGCAGCTCCCAGGCCCGCAAGATTGCCGTGATCCTCGCACTCTACGGTCTCGCGCATGCCGCATTCGCCGTGCTGTATAGTTACACTTCCAATGGCAAACTGTACTGGTTCTACCCGTTGAGCCATGGCGGAGCGATTTACGGCTCATACGTGAACCACAACCATTACGCGGGGCTGATGGAACTGCTCGTGCCCATTCCCTTGGTTCTGTCCCTTGCCCGCCTGGTGGGCGAAAAGGAACGCATCGCCGCCGGCATCGCCGCGGCCATCATGGTGGGGACGATTTTTCTCTCGGGCTCGCGCGGCGGCATGATCGCCATTTTCGTCGAACTGATCGTTTTCGCCGTGGTTCTGTTTCGCCAAAGAGTGGCGCTCCTTCGCCAGAAAAAAGGGAAGCGGATTGCCCTTAGCATGGCAGCGTTTGCGATCGTGCTGGTCAGCTTGCTGGCTTGGCTGGGCGGCAAGGAGTTGACGTCTCGGGTTTCCAGCATTTCCACCGAGACCCACACCGAACTCTCCGGCGGGATGCGCCTCTCCATCGACCGCGATGCATTTCTGATGTTCCGGAACAAACCGTTGCTTGGCTGGGGCTTGGGAACGTTTCCTACCGTTTACCCCCAGTTCCGCAGCTTCTATACCAACTTCTTCGTCAATGAAGCTCACAACGACTATCTGCAGTTGCTGTGCGAGATGGGCTTGCTCGGTTTCGGGACGATGGTGTGGTTCTTGATCGTTCTCTATCACAGAGCCTTCCGCAAGATTGGGGACTGGACGTCCGACGTCAGCAGCGCAGTGACGCTGGCTTGCATCTTGGGCGTCACAGGTATCCTGGTCCACAGCCTGCTCGACTTCAACCTGCAGATTCCCGCTAATGCCGCACTCTTCTACGTGCTCTGCACCACGGCAGCGGCCCCACCGCTACTGCAGCGCTCCCGAAAACGCAGACCCGTATCCACCGAAGAAGAAGAGTTGCTGCCCGCTTCCGAAGTAGTCTAGCCGTTCGAAAACCCTGCTGCGAACTCGCCTCCCACCGCCGCGAGAGTTTGCCAAGTGGGACCTAGAAGGCAACGTGCTTTTCTCGTGTCCCACTGTGTCCGACTGAGTTTTGCAGAAAATCTGAGCGTCGGTGAAGTGTCGACCCAATCCGCCGATCTGTCGGCACACCTGCCGAAGTGTCGGCGCGGCTTGTTCCGATGTCGTACGCACGATTCACAAACCTCGTCTTCCCAATAGACTGGAGCATGGGGGGTGTGGAATCCCGCGTGCGACAGTCCTTGGCAGTATGAATGAGACCCAATGTCGGTTCTGACCGATACAACCCTTAATCATTCGCCGCCCGTATTGCATGATGGGAGTCGAGTTCCGGACAATGATCGCTCATAAGGATGGGCGGTTCGTCTGCCGCGACTGCGCCCATCCGGGTGCGCCCGGAGGTTCCTGAGTACAGATGCGCCTGCCGCCCCTGCTTGAGGATGGCGCGGGTAGAAAACACTGAGGAGTGAAACGGCCTTTGGGAACTGTCTCCCTTGGAGTCTCGTTTTTCTCCAAAATTCTCCTAAAGGTTTTTCTCGATCCGGTCGATGTCCCTCTCTAGGAGGGCACCATGACCAGTGCCGATTTGCTCGTCCCTGCTGCTCAATACCTTCGCATGTCAACTGAACATCAGCAGTATTCCTTCGAAAATCACTCCACCGCGATACAGAAGTACGCTGGCGCCACATTGAATTCCGTCCACGCATTCGACACAGGCGCAACTTTCACATCTCCGGCGGTGGCACAATTCCCTTCGAAGTCGATACCGCTAAGCCACCGTGTTGAAAGTCCACCGACGGTCCCTGAAACTGCACCCGCGAGTCGGACAGAATCGTGATACTGCTGCAAACGCGTTCTCATTCCTTTGCGAATATCAATGAGCCCGGTACCTTACCCATTCCCACATTCCGTTAATAACTATTCTGATCACCTATCTCCGATTTGGTTATGCTCCTCGAAGGCGTTTGCGTAAACTGAGGATCGGCGAACCAAATTGAAGATGTAACTGCTGATCGGTGTGGCGTTGGGGCGGGAGGAATAGTCTCGAACGGCCGTTGCCGGGATGGAGCCCCGGCGCCCATGCCGTAGTTCTCTCGAAGGCGACCACGCAACAGGGGGATTGGGCGATTCAGGTTGAACAAGAGCAATTTTTCATAGCAACAGTTTTGGGGCGGGAGGAACGGTCTCGAACCGTCATTTCCGGGATGGAGCCCCGGCGCATTGCCGTATTTATGCTACCCCCGCTCATAGAACACCGCTGACGCACTTGCCTCTTACGGCTTGGTCGGGCTGGCTGGGTTGTCGTTCTTGACGAGCACCCAGGTCGTAACGCCCACAACAGCCGCTGCTCCGATTCCTATCGCGTAGGGAGAATTCATAATCCCGCCCCCTGCTCCCGGTGCCGCTCCCCGCTGCTGCTTCTTATTCTTCTTTTTCTTGCTGTCTTTGGAATTGGGATTAGCTTCATCCACGCTCTGGTCTGGCTGACCCTGCGCCAGAGTCAGCACTTTGCTGCCGTCGTCGATGACGAGGTCACCCTTTTCCGCATGGATCCTCACGGTTCCATCCGTGTCGATCACCCTGAACTCCGTCCAGACGTTCGATTTCGGAGTCACTTTCACATCCCCCGCCGTGGCCGCCGTCCCTTTCGAGGTCGATACGGTTACGCCACCGTGTTGAATGTCAACCGACGCACCCTGAAACTGCACCAGCGAGTCGGACAAGATCGTGATGCTGGCGCCCGGTTCATTGATATTGGCAACGGAGTCAGAACGGGTTTGCAGAAGATCACCGGAGAAAATGGCAGAAGAAGACCGAGGAACGTGCGCGCCATTCACCCAGGCGGCTCCGTTGGTGTTGATATGAAGCATGGCGGCATCCGAGTCGGCCGCAAACAACGAACCGGGGAATAGAAACATCAGCACGCAACTAACCATACCGCGAAACGCGGACTTGTCCATCCCACACTCCGTTATTAACTGTTTTGGTGACCTTGTTCCGAATCGTACCCTCCTCGTTGTTGTCAGTCAATGCCTTTTGTGCTAAAGAAGCCGTTTTCCGGTGGAAAACGTATCTGGCACAGCATCGTACTCTCCGCTCTGCGCAAGCGATTCTGCTCAATGCCACCGCTCGACCGCAGTCCACCAGATCAGCCGCAGCCACTCATCCACACAGGTCTTCGCCCCTTGCCGGTGAGTCCACCAACGCGTTCCGAACTGCGAATCGTCGCGAGCTGCCGCCACCGAGAAAGACTTCCCACGAATCTCGCGGTCGAAGATGCTCAATGATCGGCGGGTGTGGAATTCCGATGTGACAATCAGGATCCGGCCGCCGGCTTCGCCCGCCAGGCATTTTTCCACGTCGTGCGATTCCTCCCGAGTCGAAAGCCCCTCGATCGGACAGATGCCGACCGACGCCGCCTGCGGAAGTCCTCGAATGTATTTCTCGGCCAACTGGAGCTGCGTCGACTCGTAGACCTTAGCCGCTGCGGGAACGTCGATCAGCACCCGCCGGCCATAGCCCTGATCCAGCAACTGCAGTGCGCGAGCGGGCCGACGATCCGTCTCACCCGCCAGAACCAGAATCACGTCGGCTGGCTGCGGCGCGTCTATTACCAGCATCCGGCCTGCATTTGCCGCAAAGGTCATCAAGATCGCGGCCAGCCAGACTGCGGACAGCCAGACTCGTCTTCCTCTTTTCGTCAACAGACTCAGTCCCCTGAAATTTCCGAATCGGCTTTTCCGGCTTCACTGCTGGCACTTACCCGCGAAACGCCATGGCCGTGCGTGCTAAAATTGAGAGTTTTCATGCTGCTCATCTAATCATTCGTCGCGGAACACTTCATGACACCTTACTCTGCCGCAGATACGCCAGTTGATCAACTCAAGAACAAAATCAAACAGCACCAAGCCCGCGTGGGCATTATTGGACTGGGATACGTCGGTCTTCCGCTGGCTTTGTTGTACTGCGAACAGAAGTTCCCGGTAACCGGCTTTGACATCGACCCGCGCAAGATCGACACCCTTGCCAAGGGCGGATCCTACATCTACCGCATCAAGCCCGAGGAGATTCAGTCTGCCAAGGCGCAGGGCTTTTCCGCCACCGCCGACTATTCTCAGCTCACCGCGATGGATGCCATTATCATCTGCGTCCCCACTCCGCTGAATGAATACCACGAACCCGACCTCAGCTACATCACCGACACCACCCACTCCATCGCTCCTCATCTGCGCGCGGGACAGTTGGTGGTGCTTGAGAGTACGACATATCCGGGCACCACCGAAGAAGTGATGATTCCCATCCTGGAAAAGGAAAATCGCGTCGGCCTCAAAGCCGCTCGCGGCGAGGCTCTCACGGGGAAAGAATTCTTTGTGGCGTTTTCGCCCGAACGGGAGGATCCCGGCAACACCACGGTTGCCCGTTGCGATATTCCGAAAGTCGTCGGTGGACTCAACCCGCAAGCCTCAGAACTTGCCGGCGCCCTGTACGGTTCCATTTTTAATCGAACCGTTCCCGTCTCGTCCCCCGCCGCCGCGGAAATGACCAAATTGCTGGAGAACATTTACCGCTGCGTCAACATCGCGCTAGTCAATGAACTCAAGCTGCTGTGCCTGCGCATGGGCATCGATATCTGGGAGGTCATCGCGGCCGCGTCCACCAAGCCTTTCGGGTTCCACCCCTTCTATCCAGGTCCCGGACTGGGCGGTCATTGCATTCCCATTGATCCCTTCTATCTCTCCTGGAAAGCCAAGGAGTTTGATTTCCAAACCCGCTTCATCGAACTCGCCGGGGAGATCAACAACCACATGCCCTACCACGTTCTCTCGTCGGTATCCGGTGCGCTGAATGGGCACAGGAAATCGGTGAACGGCTCGCGCGTGCTTGTCCTGGGCGTGGCCTACAAGAGAGACATTGACGACCTACGCGAGTCGCCTGCGCTCACCATCATCGAACTCTTGCAAAAAGATGGCGCCCAGGTCAGCTATCACGATCCCTACTTCCCCTTCATTGGCAAAGGACGGAAGTACGATCTCCAAATGAAATGCGCCGAGTTAAAAGATCTGGGGCAATACGACTGCGTCGTCATTGTGACCGACCACT
>OBLW0100001228.1_pt1 | contig 21911 bp, 21 predicted proteins | sample 1520161 | NCBI WGS metagenome assembly OBLW01 (sample SAMEA3539309, study PRJEB22396) | soil metagenome | biome: tundra; feature: field; material: soil | place: USA | collected 2010-05 | depth 0.15 m | reverse complement strand
CGATGCCGCGCGTGGACATGGACCTCCTCGACGCGGCGCTGAAGACGGGAGCGTAGACCGCGACCGTCGGGCGGCCTTCACCAGGGCGGGCCGCACCGGCCCGGACGCGCTATCCTCTTCCTTTCGGAGGAGACGCGGTGGGGCTTTTCGGCGGGAAGAGCGGCGCGAGCGGCGGGATGAAACCCGGCTTCAGGGACTTGAAGTGGGGCGACGGGCCGGGGCCGCAGATGGAGGTCCTCGACGAGCACGCCGAGGCGAAGTTCTGCTGGATCGCGAACGACGATCTCACGTGGGGCGGCGCGTCCGTCGACAAGATCGTCTACGAGTTCTGGGAAAACCGCTTCGCGGAGGTTTTAATCGAGATGCCTTCCTCGTCGGCCGACCGGGTCCTGAAGGATCTCCACGCCGGATGGGGCAAACCCGAGCAGCCGAACAAGTTCATCGAGGATTTCGTCTGGCAGAACAAGGCTGCGGGCCCGGAGGCCACGACCGCCATCTTCAGCCGCAACCCGAATACGCGGGCCGCGACGCTGCGCATCCTCAGCGGCTACATCCAGACGAAGAAGCTGCTCGCCAAGGGCCGTCCGCCCGCGCGCTGAACCTTACTTCGGGCAGGCAGACGCGTCCACGACCTTCGCCTCGCTGCCGCCGAGGAGCTTCCAGTCGCCCGCCATCGTCGTGCTTCCATCCGTGACATCCCGGCGGTCGGGGTCCACGCGCGCGCCCCGAACGCCCGGCGGAGCCTGGACGCTCGCATGGAAGCTCGACGTCTCTCTCGCCGGCAGGATGTTCACGTCCGGCGCGGTCTGGGCGGACGCGAGGTAGTTGCCTTTGCTGTCGAGAATCCTCAAGAGAATCACAACGCCGCACACCGTCTGGTCTCCCCCGTTGCGGACCGTACCCGAAACGCGCACGAGGCCGGCGGGATCGACGACCCCGTCGTTCGAGACGTCCACGACGCGCAGTTCCGAGGCGATCGGCGCATCGCTGGCCGGCGCGTCCCCGCTCGCCGCGGGCGACGCGGAGGGCGTGGAAACGGGCGTGGAGGCTGGCGTCGCGCCGGGAGCGGGGCCGAGCGTGATCGTCGCGCCCGTGCCTTTCGCGTCCGGACCGGTCTTCAGGCGCCGCTCGCGCGCGACGTCCTGCAGCGTGCGGGGCTGGACGAGGCCGCGCAGCGTCGGCGTGGGCGTCGGCGTCGGCGTCGCGTCCGGTACGGCCGCAGCGGCCTGAAGAAGCACGAGCGCGAGGGCGGCGAGGCTCACGAGCACTCCTCGCTCACGCCCGTGATCTCGGCCTCGACGCGGCCCACGCGCTGCCAGTTCGTCGAGGCCGTGCCGTCGACGAGCGGGTCCGGTTTCCGCTCGCGCGAGCCGCGCACGCCCGCAGGCGCCTTGACGATTCCCCCGAATGCGACGGCCTCCCCTGGTTCCACGATCTTGAGGTCGGTCGTCGTCTCCCCCGTCGAGAGCAGGACTCCATGATCGTCGTACAGCCTCAGGAAGATCGTCACCCGGCACGCCGCCATGCGGCCGGTATTGCGGACCGTACCGTAGACCGAGACGAAGCCGTCCGTCACGGCGCCGTTTTCCTGAACGTCCTCCACCCGCACCGGCCCCAGGCGGCGCGCCGGGGGTGATCCGGACTGGACCGGCTCGGGCTCGGGCGTCGTGACGACGACCGCACCGGAACTCGAGAGGCGGCCGAGTCGGCGCTCGCGCGCGATTTCCGCCAGCGACCGCGGGTGATAGGGATCCGCGGCCGCCACGGGTGTTGGCGTGGGGAAGGGAGTCGGCGTCGCGGGCGTCGCGGTGGGCGTGGCGGTAGGCGTGGCCGAAGCTGCCTGCGCGGCGAGAAATACGATCAAGGCGAGGATCACCCCGCGATTATCCGACAACGGCGCGTGCGACGAGGTCCACGCCGAAAGTCCTCTCGAAAAGGCGGCCTTTCTTCCTCAGCGCCCACAGCTCGAGGTCCAGCGGCTGGCGCGCGGACAGGGCCATGTGAGCGCGCTTGCCGCGGAACGTCACGCGGATCCGCTTGACGAGCCCGCGGTGCGTGCGGTCGAGCGCGTCGGCGACCCTCAGGAGCGCCGCGAGCTTCTCGACGACGGGCTTCTTCCAGGGGTCGAGCGCCCGAAAGGGCTCGTGCGTGTCGAGAGGAGGCGCCTTGCGGTGGTACCGGGCCACGAGGGCGATCAGCTCCACCTCGGCCTGCGTGAAGCCCTTCAGGTCGCCGTGCAGGATCAGGTAGTGAGAGTGGTGGTGGTGGCGCGCGTAGGCGACCGACAGGCCGATGTCGTGCAGCACGGCGGCGTGCTCGAGCCACTCGCGCTCGAGCGCGGTGAGCTGATGAAGGCTGTGGGTCTGGTCGAAGAGCGCGAGCGCGAGGTCCCGAACGCGGCCGGCGTGGACTCGCGACAGGCCCGAGCGCTTGCCGAGGCGCGCAACGGATTCGCGGCGGATGTTCCACTCCGCGTTCCGCCGTCGCCCCGCCGCCGCGGGCGCCTCGAGGACGAGCGCGTCGCGGAGCGAGCGGTCCGACACGAGGAGGGCTTCCACTTCGAACACGCGCAGCAGCTCCTCGAGGAGAATCGCTCCCGCGGTCACGATGTCCCTCCGGTCGGCCTCGAGCCCGGGGATGTGAAGCTTCTGCCTCGCGGTCGTCTTTCCGAGCAGGCTCGCGATCCGCGTCACGTCCTTGCGGTCGAGCGCCCGGTGGCCCGCTCCGGCCGGCGATCGCCCGCGGAGCTCTGCGGCGATCGCGGCGACCGCGAGGATCGTGCCCGACGTTCCGACCGCGGTCTTGACCTTCGCACGGCGCACCGGCTTGCGGAGGCGCTCGAGGCGGCTCCTCACCGCGCGTCGCAGGCGCCGCTCGTCCTTCGCCGAGAGGGGGTCGGACGAGACGAAGAGATCCGTCAGACGCACGGCTCCGAGATCGAGGCTCTCGGCCAGGAGAATCCGGTCGCCTTTCGCCACGACGACTTCGGTAGACCCGCCGCCGATGTCGAGGACCAGGAGCGGGTCGCACGAAGGCGGCAGCTCCGAGCGCACGGCACGCGTGATGAGCCGTGCCTCCTCCTCGCCGGAGATCACCACGAGGCGAAGCCCGGTTTCCTTGCGCACGCGCTTGACGAATTCGTCCCCATTCGCGGCCTCACGCACCGCGCACGTCGCGACCGCCGTGATCGCGCCGGCCCCCGCGGCGCGCGCGAGCGCCGCATAGCGCACGAGGCAGTCGATCCCGTCGGCCATGGCCTCTTCCGAGAGCGATCCCGACGCGAGCGTCTCCTGCCCGAGCCGCACCATCTCCTTCTCGCGCAGGATCTCGGACCAGTGGCCGCCGTCCGAAGGATCGCGTCGCGCGACGAGGAGCTTGATCGAGTTCGAACCCACGTCGATCGCCGCGATGTTCTTCGCCGCCATTCTTGATCGTCTCGACCGTATCGTAGCCCTGTTATCTTGACGTGAAGTGAGCGCCTTCCCGTTCCCTGATCGCCCGCGGCTCTTCGGAGTCGCCGTGTCCCACTACCAGGTCGAGGGCGGCGATCCGTGCGACTGGACGGACTGGGAAGCCGCCGGCCGCACGAAAGGCGGCACGTGTGGCCGCGCGGCGGACTCGTGGCGCCGATACGAGGAGGACGCCGCGCTCGCGGCCAACCTCGGCGCGAACGCCTTCCGGTTCTCCGTGTCGTGGAGCCGCGTCGAGCCGCGCCGGGGCGTCTTCGACGAAGCCGCCCTCGCGCGCTACCGGCGCTTCGTCGAGCGCCTCGTCTCGCTCGGCCTCGAGCCGGTCGTGACGCTCCACCACTACACCCACCCCCGATGGTTCCACGAGAAGACACCCTGGACTTCGCCTGCCTCGGTCGACGCCTTCGCGCGCTTCGCCCGGGAGACGGCGCGCGCCCTCTCTCCTCACGTCCGGCTTTTCCTCCCGTTCAACGAGCCGCTCGTCCTGCTCCTCGGAGGCTTTCTCGACGGTCAGATCCCGCCAGGCCTCGCCGACTCGCGCGCTGCGGGGCGCGCTCTCGACCACATCCTCGCGGCGCACGCGGAGGCCGCGGGCGTTTTGCGCCAGGAAGCGCCCGGCGCCGCGATCGGGGTCGCGCACAACATGATGGATTTTGTCGCGGATCGCCCGGGGAATCCGCTCGACGCGCTTCTCGCCCGGCACGCGCGCCGGCTCTACAACACGGCGTTCCTCGAGGCGTTCGCGACGGGGCGGTGGAATCTCTGGATCCCGCCGTTCACGCGCTTCAAAGGGCGCCGCGACGCGCTCCCAGGTTCCCTCGACCTCGTGGGCGTCAACTACTACTCGCGCCTTCACGTGCGCTTCCCGGCGGCGACGCGCGTCCTCACCGGCTTCGCGTATCGCGATCGGCAGGGGCGGGGCCTCACCGACAACGGATGGGAGATCGCTCCCGCGTCCCTCCCGGCCCTTCTCGGCGACGCGGGCCGGCTCGGCCTTCCGGTCCTCGTCACGGAGAACGGCCTCGCCGACGGCGCCGATGCGCTTCGCCCCGCGTTCCTCGAGTCCCACTTCGCGGCCCTCGCCGAGGCCGAAGCCGCGGGCGTTCCAGTCGCGGGCTACCTTCACTGGTCGCTCCTCGACAACTTCGAGTGGCTGGACGGCTACGGCCCGAAGTTCGGTCTCTTCGCCGTCGATCGCGAGACCTTCGAGCGCCGCCCGCGGCCTTCGACGGGGGTCTTCCGCGAAATCGGGAAGTCGTTCCTTTCGCTTCCGTTGCGGGGAACTCGTGCACAGAAATCTGTGCACATTTAACCTTGCCTGAACAGCCGGTTCATCCCCTCCGCACTCCCGGGGCCCATCTTTCGCGGGGAGGAGGCGACCCATGCTGCTGGCCGATTTCCACGTGCATTCGACCTGGTCGGATGGACGCCTGTCGATCCCCGAGATCGTGGACCTCTTCGGGCGCTCCGGCCACGACGCGATCGCCATCACCGACCACGTCGTCGACACAGACTCGCTCCTCGGGAAAATCGCGCACGGCTGCCGGCTCTCGATCACGCGGGACAACTTCCAAGCCTACCGCGCCGAGATCGAGAGCGAGGCGCGGCGCGCCTGGGACGCGTACCGCATGGTCGTCCTCGCCGGCTGCGAGCTCACGCGTAACGCGCTCACGGGAAAGCGCTCGGCCCACGCCCTCGCGCTCGGCCTCGACAGCTTCGTCCCGGCGGACGGTCCGGTCGAGGAGATGCTCACGCGCGCCCGCGAAGCCGGCGCGGTGACGGTGGCGTGCCATCCGAACGAGCAGTCGGACTGGTTCGCGAACACGTTCTACCTCTGGAACAGGCGCCGCGAAATCTCGTCGCTCATCGACCTCTGGGAGCTCGCGTGCCGCTGGGACCTCTTCCCGCAGGTCTCTCGTGCGCGCCTCCCGTACGTCGGCAACAGCGACTTCCACGACCGCCCGCACCTCTACGCGTGGAAGACGCTCATGAGCTGCGACAAGCGCCCGGACGCGATTCTCGCGTCTCTCCGCGCCGGGGTGGGCCTTGGCGTCACGCGCCTCCCCGACCCGTTCCCCGCAGCGGCACGCATCCCCGACGAAACCGAGCCGCTTCGCCCGTGCACCGTCATCCCCGGCTTCATCGAGCCGGCGACCGCGTGACCGCCATGACTCTCACGACCGCACTTCTCGCCGTGGCCGCAATCGGAGCCTTCCTGACGACCGTCCAGACGGGCCTCGTCGTCCGGCTTCTCCGGAAAAGAAATCGGAAGATACGCCCTTTCGCCGGAGGCCGGCGCGAGCCGGCCGCGAACGATTCCCGGCCGGCCGCTTTCACCGCGACCCCATCCCGCGTCTCGATCCTCAAGCCGCTGTCCGGGCTTGACGACGGCCTCGAGGAGAACCTCGCGTCGTTCGCGCGCCTGACGGGCGTCGGGTACGAGGTCGTCCTCTCGGCCGCATGCGAGGACGATCCCGCAGTCGCCGCCGCCCGCCGCGCGATGGCCCGCTTTCCCGAAGCGCCGTTCCGCCTCGTCGTGGGCGGAGGAACCGGCATCGCGCTTTCGAACCCGAAAGTCGAACGGCTCGTCGCGGCGGCGCGCGCCGCCCGAGGCGACATCTTTTTCGTTTCCGACTCGAATGTGCGCGTCGAGCCCGGCGACGTCGCCTCGACCGTGGCCGCCTTCGACGACCCCGCGGTCGGCTGCGTGTCGAACGCCTTCACGGGCGCCGGCGCGCGCTCGTTCGGCGCCGTGATCGAGAGCCTTCACCTCCTCACGTTCGTCCTGCCCGGCACGATTCTGGCCGCGGCCGGCGGCGTGGCGTGCGTCGTGGGCAAGTCCATGGCGCTGACGCGGGCCGCTCACGACGCGATCGGAGGCTTCGCCGCGTTCACGCACGTCCTCGCGGAGGACCAGGCCATCGGCTGTGCGGTGAAGGCGGCGGGCTTTCGAATCGCGCTGTCGACCGTGGTCGTCCGCAACGTGACGGTGACTCGTTCCCTCGGACGGGCTCTGGACCGCCAGGCGCGCTGGGGAAAGATCCGGTTTTCCTTTTCGAAGCTGACGTACACGGGTGAGCTCCTCCTCAATCCGCTTCCGTTTTCCCTCCTCGCCTGCGGCGGCGCGGCGCTCGGGCCATCAGGCCTCCCGCCTCTGCCGCTCGCCGCCGCGGGCGCCATCCTCCTTCTTCGGCTCTCGCAGGGCTTCGTCCTCGCGCGGGCGACCCGGGCAGACCTCACGGCGGCGCAGCTCCTTCTCCTCCCCGCCAAGGACCTCTTCCAGTTTGCGACACAGGTCGTGCCCTACGTCTCGCGCGAGGTCGACTGGCAGGGTCATCGCGCCCGCCTCGGCCCGGGCACGCACCTCATGCCGTCGCGGCACGTGCTCCCTGCTGCGGCCTGAGCTGCATCCCCGCCCCAGCGCAAACATTACGAACGCATCACTCCGCCTTTAGACGCGCTACGCACCGTCGTCATGAGCGCGCTACATGTTCCACTCCGGAATCGGCCGCACGAAAACAGCAGTCCACCACAACTTTGAAGCCTCAAGGAGATGAGATATGGGAGCATCCCGCGCGCCCGCCTGTGTGACACCATTCGCTCTTCCGCTCCTGCTGGTCCTCGCTGCGCCTTGGGCACTCGCTCAGCCCGCGAGCGATCGTCCCGACCCCCGTCCCATGGTGACGGCGCAGCCGCCGACCGTTCAGCCGCTCCCGGAGCACGTCCCCGCCGTCGTCCCCGAGCCCCAGCTCTCCACCGACCAGATGACGGCGCTCCTTCGGGCGCAGGTCAAGTACGTCTTCGTGATCTTCAATGAGAATCACTCCTTCGACAACGAGTACGGCACCTTCCCGGGCGTGAACGGGCTCTATTCCGACGGCGTGTCGCTCCGGTCCGCCGCCAATACTCCGGGCTTCACGCAGACCTACACCGACGTCAACGGCGCGACCGTCACCGTGAAGCCGTTTCTGATCGGGCCGACGCAGAACTCCAGCGTCGTGGACAGCGTGGACCACTCGCACACGGGCCTCGCGACGAAGATCCACGTCGTGAACAACGTGCCACAGATGGACCAGTTCGCGTTCGACGAGTACACCCGGTTCGCCTCCAAGGGCGGCGCGGCAAACATCGCCGAGGGAACTCAGTTCGCCCGCCTCGTCATGTCACACATCGACTGCGACACGATTCCGTTCTTCTGGAACTGGGCGAGCAACTTCACGATGTTCGACAACATCTTCGCGACCGAGGACACGCCCTCGACGCCGAACGCCATCGCGATGATCGCCGGGCAGGCCGGCGAGACGCAGTGGGTCAAGCACGGCCCGGCCGGGCAAACCTACACGGCGATCGACGGCACGCAGGGCACGACCCAGGGCCCGCCGCTCGTGAACGACCCGCAGCCGCTTTACGGCTCGCAATTCGACAGGTCGAAGGTGTCGAACATGCCCGCCGGCCCCAAGGAGTCCTACGCGAACACGAACATCGCCTCGAACATGACCTTCGCGACCGTGCCGCTCCTGTGCCTCGGCAGCAACGTCACGAGCATCATGAGACAGAACCTCAACCCGGGCTTCGACACACCCGACATCCAGCAGGACATTCCGTACCTCCAGAGCCTCAACATCGCGCCGGTCGGCTGGCGGTGGTACCAGGAGGGCTTCGACCTCGAGTCGACCGACACGAACGGCGTCGCTTCGCACGTTTCGTACGTGAGCCACCACCAGGGTCCGCAGTACTTCGGGTACCTCGCGCACACGCCGTCCCTCCTCCAGAACTTCCGCGGCATGACCGACTTCTTTACGGACATGGCTGCGAACAACCTCCCGAACGGCGGCGTCTTCTACATTCGCGGCGGGTACACGAACCAGATGGGTCTCCTGCCCCCGATCACGAACCCCCTCACGCCTGCGGCCGAGATCGCCGCGATCAACGCCGCGAAGTCGGGCGACGACGACCACCCCAGCTATACCGACCGGCAGCTCAGCGAGGCGATGGCGGCCCGCGTCATCAACGCGGTCGCGGCGAACCCGCAGATCTGGGCCCAGAGCGCCATCATCCTGACGTACGACGAGTCGGACGGCTTCTACGACCATGTCCCGCCCCGGATCCTCTCTTACGGACCCGACGGGCTGCCGCTTTCCCGCGGAGTGAGGGTCCCGCTGATCCTGATCTCGCCGTTCGCGCGGTCCCACGCGGTCTCGCACGCCGAGGGGGACCACAACGCCGTCATCCAGACGATCGAAGCGATCTTCGGCCTGCCCGCCCTCGCAAGCCTGCCCGACGAGGCGCAGGCGCTCGCGGCCGGCAATTCTCCCGCGTTCAACCAGTTCGGACCTCCGGGATTCCAGCAACAGTACCTGGGCCCGCGCGACCTCAACTCGCCGATCACCGACAGCCTGCTCTCGGGCTTCGACCCGGCGAAGCTGCTCGGCCTGACGACTCCGCTGCCGTCCTCGATGGCGACGATTCCCGCCGACGTGGTGACGACGCTGCCGCACTACGGCGGTCACGGCTGCGAGGCGATCGGCATCGTGCCGGAGGACATCCGGCAGAGGATCTTCCCCGCGATCCCCACGAACTTCAACCCGCTGCCGAGTACCTACCCCTCGATCAACTAGGAATCCTGGCACAGGGGCGGGACGCGAACCATCGCGTCCCGCCCCGCTCGGGAGATCTCGATGCGCTTACGGACATCGCTGGCCACGGTTCTTCTGCTGTTCGGGCCGACCGCGTCAGCCCAGCCGGCCTCTGTCGCCGAGCGCGTGAGGGCCCGCGGAGCGGTCCGGTGCGGGAGCGTCGAGCGCCCCGGCCTCGCACAGCAGGACGGGAACGGGCGCTGGCGCGGCCTCGAGGTCGACGTCTGCCGCGCCGTCGCCGCCGCCGTGCTCGGCTCGCCGGACAAATTCACGTATCGCACGTACGAGACGCCGAAGGAGTTCGACGCGGTCCGCGAGCTGCAGGACGACGTCTTCTTCCTGAGTGGCCTGGAAATCCACGAAAAGAAGCTCGCGGGCATCCTCTTGCCCGGCCCGACCGTCTACATCGAGTCGCACGGCGTCATGGTGCCGGCCTCCTCGCGGGTCCGCCACGTCGCCGACCTCCCCGGGGAGGGCGTCTGCTTCGTCATCGCGACCTCCTCCGAGCGGAGCCTTTCCGCCTATCTCGAAAAGGCTCCGAAGCCCTGGCTGCGCCGCCCGTTCTCGGAGGAGGGCGAGATGGTCGACGCGTACAACGCCCGGAACTGCCACGCCGTCGCCGGCGAGTTCACGACGCTCGCGTCGTACCGGCTCAATCCCGGTGTGAACCGTCTCGAGAGCCGGGTCCTGCCGGAATCGACGACCTCTTTCCCGCTGATTGCTGCGACCGGCACGAACGACGGGAAGTGGGCTCTCGTCGTCGCATGGACGATCGGGACGCTGATCAGCGGCGAGAGGCCGGAAACGAACTGGTACGCGGGCGGCGCGGGCGCGATGCCGATCGCCGCTCCCGAGGCGGGTCTCGACAAGCAGTGGCAGCGCCGGGTCCTCGCGGCCGTGGGCCATTACGGCGACATCTTCGAGCGCAATCTCGGCAAAGGCTCTGCTTTCCAGCTCGAGCGCGGTCTCAACGCGAATCAAGTGGACGGAGGACTGATCCTGAGCCCATTCCTCGACTGAGCGAACTACCGGCAAAAAAAATGTGACCATTCCCAATCATTCGATTTTCACTTTTCGCTCGACGTGCGCCGAGTAGTCCTTGACGATCGGCGAGTACGGCTGCGAGAGGAGCGGAGAAGAGATGATGAAATCCGCAGTCGAACGGTTGCAGGCGATCGGTATGTTGTAGACGACCGCGATCCGGAGAAGGGCCTTGACGTCGACGTCGTGCGGGTGAGGCTCCATCGGATCCCAGAAGAAGATCATGACGTCGATCCGGCCCTCGGCGATCATCGCGCCGAGCTGCTGATCGCCCCCGAGCGGCCCGGACTTGAGCCGCGTGATCTCGGGAACCGGAGTTAGATCCTGCGTGCGCGCGAGACGGGCCTTGAGGCCCTCCTCGACGAGCCTCCCCGTCGTACCCGTGCAGACGAGCCGGTGCTGGAGCAAGATCGGGGAGTTCCAGTCGACCCACTCGATGAGGTCGCGCTTGCGGTTGTCGTGGGCGACGAGGCCAATCGTCTTTTTCGATTCCTTGTTCATGAACGCGATTAGACCGCAGGTGCCATGTAGTTTGCGTGAGGCGACGAACAGGCGATTTGCGCAGGCTTCGTGCCGCACACCCCTTGAGAACCGGCATCGCATTCCTGGCCCTGATCTTGCTCAGCGCCGAGACTTCACGTGAACCTGCATGCCCGTGTGATAGAGGCCTGCGCGGAGGTCGAAAACCAATGCTTCAGCTTTGGAACTGCGAGGCATGCGGAGTTTCCAACCAGATCGTCGTGAGCCTCCTGAACCCGCCTCCCGACACGGTCGTGCGCATCTGCACGACCTGCAAGCACAGACAGGAAATCCGGATCCCCGAGCGGGACCCCGAGCTTCCGGCGCGCCAGAGAAAGCGGCGGATCGAGAGCTTCCGCAGGACGAATTTCCTGACGACCTAGATTTGCGCGTCCATCCGACGGAGGCGGTCGGCCATGATTCGCAGCGCGACGTAATTCAAACGGTGTGAAGATCGGCGCCTCCACCGGCATCGCGAGAGATTCCGCTATCGAGCTGATCACTTCTGAAAAAAAGAGCCCCCGGGTCGCTGGCGGCTGTGGAGGAGGCGGCGCGCGGTGCACAGCCGCGTTCGATTGGACGGGCGGCGTGCGGCGAGAACCCTTCATCAAACGTTCACCTCGTTCTCCCGGTACCTTGATCTCATTCCGCGAGAGTCTGCGACGCAAAAAGGAGGAAATTCCTATGCAGAAGCAGACGACCCTCGTCCGACGCTCGAGCCTCGCGGTCGCGATCTGTGCCGTCGGACTCGCGCTCTCGCCCGCCGCTCTGGCCCAGGTCACATCGGCCGAGGGCTACGTGCCACCCGACGACACGCCCGCGATCAAGGTCGGATTCACGCTCTTCGCGGACTACACGTACACGGACTCGCCGACGGCGAAGAACACCGACGGGAGCGACTACAACCCGAACGCGTTCAACGTCTCGCGCGCGTACATTAACATCACCGGCCAGCTTCACCACCTGCTCTCGTTCCGAATCACGCCGGACATCACGCGCGAGACCGGCACCGGCAGCTCGTTGAACGGGAGCTACACGTTCCGCCTCAAGTACGGTTTCGGCCAGTTCAACATGGACGACTGGCTCCCGAAGGGCTCCTGGGCTCGCCTCGGCCTCCAGCAGACCCCTTACATCGACTCCGCCGAGGGCATCTACCGCTACCGATTCCAGAGCGCGATCATGGTCGACCGCGACGGCTTTCTGACGTCTTCCGACCTCGGGCTCTCAAGCCACGTCAACTTCCCGGACAACTACGGCGACGTCCACGTCGGCATTTACAACGGCGAGGGGTACAGCAAGGCCGAGGCGAACGACCAGAAGGGCTTCCAGGTCCGCGCCTCTCTGCGTCCGCTCGCGAGCGTTGCGATCGCGAAGGGCTGGCGAATCACGGGCTTCTGGAACTCGGACAACGTCGCGAAGGAACAAAAGAGAGACCGCTGGCTCGTCGACACGACATTTGAGCACCCCTACGTGAATCTCGGCTTCACCTACGTCGAGGCGACGAACCAGGCCTCGCCCGGCGCATCGGAGGTAAAGCCGCGGGACTTCTCGATCTGGGTCACTCCCCGCACGCCGTTCGGTCTCGAGGCCCTGATCCGCTACGACGAGCTCAAGCCCAACAAGGACCTCGACCAGAAGCAGAAGCGCACGATCGTGGGCATCGCCTATTGGTTCAACTTCGGCCACGGCATCGTCTCGGCGCTCATGGCGGACTACACCCAGGAGAAGTTCGACAACTTCACGCCGGCCAAAGCCGACAACAAGTTCTACGCGCTTCACACGCTTTTTAACTTCTGAAACCACAACGACTTGGGCAGATCGCTTCACACGACCTTAACTTGAGTCACACATCGTGTGCGCGGTGCACTTCAACGCGAGACAAAGGAGATCACATGAACTTGAATATCCGCCTCAAGGCCGCCCTCCTCGGGCTCTCGGCCGGACTCCTCCTCGGGGCGCCGGCCCAGGCCCAAACGGTCCAGATCAACGGCGCGGGAGCTACGTTTCCCTTCCCCATCTACTCGAAATGGTTCGACGAGTACCACAAGCAGCATCCGAACATTGAGATCAACTATGCGTCGATCGGCTCGGGCGGGGGTATCCGGCAGCTCACGAACGAGACCGTCTTCTTCGGCGCCTCCGACGGGCCGATGACGAACGAGCAGCTCGCGTCGGCTCCGGGCGCCGTGCTCCACTTCCCGACTGTCCTCGGCGGCGTCGTCCCCTCCTACAACATTCCGGGCGTCACGGCGAACCTGAAGTTCACGGGTGCCGTTCTCGCCGAGATCTACCTCGGGAAGATCACGAAGTGGAACGACCCGGGAATCGCGAAGCTGAACCCAGGGGTGAAGCTTCCCGCCACGGACATCGCCGTCGTGCACCGCTCGGACGGCTCGGGAACGACGTACATCTGGGTGGACTACCTCTCGAAGATCTATCCCGAATTCAAGCAGAAGGTCGGCGTCGCGACGTCCGTGAACTGGCCCGCGGGCGTCGGCGGGAAGGGAAACGAAGGCGTCGCCGGCCTCGTGAAACAGACCCCGGGCGCCATCGGCTACGTCGAGCTCATCTACGCGATCCAGAACGACATCAGCTTCGGAGACGTCCAGAACCACGACGGCAAGTTCGTCCGCGCCTCCCTCGAGTCCGTCACGGAAGCCGCCGCCGGCGCCACGACGGCGATGCCGCCCGACTTCCGCGTCTCGATCACGAATGCGCCGGGCGCGAACGCCTACCCGATCTCGTCCTTCACGTGGATGCTCTTCTTCCAGAACCCGCAGGACAAGGCACGCGCGAAGATCATGGCCGACTTCTTCAAGTGGGCTCTCAGAGACGGCCAGAAGTACTGCTCCGAGCTCGGGTACGCCCCGCTTCCGAAGGAGGTCGTCGCCCTCGAGCTGAAGGCCCTCGAGAAGATCAAGCTGTAGGCCCGGGACCCGGAGAGCACACGATGCCGAAGAGCCCGGCCCTGCGACGGAAAGGCGAGGATCTCGGTTTCCGTACGGGGACGGGCTTCTTCGCGGCGCTCGTCGTCCTCCTCGTCGCCGGGATCGCCTTCGTCCTCTGGCGGGAGTCGCGCCTCTCGATCGCGAAGTCCGGTTTCAATTTCTGGCGGACGAAGACCTGGGACCCCGTCTCCGGCGAGTTCGGTGCCCTCCCTTTCATCTGGGGCACGCTCTATTCCTCGTTCCTCGCCCTTCTGATCTCGACGCCCGTCGCGCTCGGGATCGCGATCTTCCTCTCGGAGCTCTCGCCGCGATTCCTGAGGACGCCTCTCGCCTTCCTGACCGAGCTCCTCGCCGCCATCCCCTCCATCGTCTACGGTCTCTGGGGCGTCTTCGTCCTCGTCCCGCTCGTCCGGAAGCTCGAAGTGCTCACCCCCGCCTGGGCGCGGAGCCTTCCGTTCTTCTCCGGGCCGCCGCTGGGCGTCGGGATGCTTTCCGCCGCCCTGATCCTCGCGGTCATGATCATTCCGTTCACGTCCTCGGTCGCGCGCGAAGTGCTCAAGGCCGTGCCCGCGACGCAGCGTGAGGCCGCGTACGCGCTCGGGGCGACGCGCTGGGAGGCGATCCAGGTCGCGTTGCGATACGGGCGAACCGGCGTCATCGGAGCCGTCATCCTCGGCCTCGGCCGCGCGATCGGAGAGACGATGGCCGTTACGATGGTGATCGGCAACAGCCCGCAGGTCGTCTGGTCCCTTTTCGCGCCGCAGTACACCATGGCCGCGGTCGTCGCAAACGAGTTCACGGAAGCCGCGGACGACCTCTATCTGTCCGCCCTCATCGAGATCGGGCTCGTCCTGTTCGTCATCACCCTCTTCATCAACGCGCTCTCGCGCTTCCTGATCTGGAGCGTCAACCGAGAGGTCAAGGCCCAGGCCCCGAAGGCTGCCGCCGTTCCGGCGCCCGCACCTGAGGTCGCATGAGCCGTAGTTTCCGGCGCAAGTTCGTCTCCAACGCCGTCGTCGCGCTCTGCGGTGCGTCTGTCGCGCTCGCGCTCGTCCCGCTCTTCTTCGTCTTCTTCTATGTCGTGAAGCAGGGCCTCTCCTCCTTGAGCTGGGACTTTTTCACGAAGATGCCGAAGCCCGTCGGTGAGGCGGGCGGCGGCATGGCAAACGCGATCGTCGGCACGCTGATCCTCATCGGGCTCGCGTCGCTCGTCGCGATCCCCGTCGGGCTCATTTCGGGCATCTACCTGTCGGAGTACCGGAAGTCCCGGCTTGCGACGGCGGTTCGGTTCACGGCGGACGTCCTGAACGGGATTCCCTCCATCGTGATCGGGATCTTCGCGTATGCGCTCGTCGTCCTCCCCGTCAAGCACTTCAGCGCTCTCGCGGGCGGCGTCGCCCTCGGGTTCATGATGATTCCGATCATCACGCGGACGACCGAGGAGCTCCTCAACCTCGTCCCCCCGACTCTCCGCGAAGGCGCCCTCGCCCTCGGCGCGACCCGCTCGCGCGCCGCCTTCACGGTCATGCTCCCGGCCGCGCTGCCAGGCATCATGACCGGGATCCTCGTCTCACTCGCGCGCATCTCGGGCGAGACGGCGCCCCTTCTCTTCACGTCCTTTTCGAACCGCTTCTGGTCGACGACGCTCTCGCAGCCGATCGCGTCCCTGACCGTACAGATCTACACGTACGCGATCTCTCCCTACGAAGACTGGCACCGGCAGGCGTGGGCCGGCGCGCTCGTTCTCGTCTCGGTCGTCTTCCTTTTCTCCGTCCTCGCCCGCGTCGTCACGAAGCGCCTCGAGAGGATGCACCGCACATGATGGAGACCACCGTGAACGAAAGAGCCGCCGAAACCCTCGCGAATAAGTCCGCGGCCACCACCGACCCGGCGATGGGCGCGGCCTTTCTCCCCGTCCGGATGGAGGCGCGGCACCTGAACTTCTTCTACGGGGCGAGCCAGGCGCTGCACGACATCTCGATCCTGATCCGCGAGAAGTCCGTGACGGCGTTCATCGGGCCCTCTGGCTGCGGCAAGTCGACGTTTCTGAGGTGCCTGAACCGGATGAACGACATCATCCCGGACACGCGGGTCGACGGGGACGTCCTCCTCGACGGGCGCGACATCTACGTGTCCGACGTCGACATCGTCGACCTGAGACGGCGCGTCGGAATGGTCTTCCAGAAGTCGAATCCCTTCCCCAAGTCGATCTACGACAACGTGGCCTATGGACTGAAGATCAACAGCGCCCTCAGCGGCTCGGAGCTCACCGAGCGCGTCGAGTCGGCGCTCGTGCGCGCCGCCCTCTGGGACGAGGTCAAGGATCGCCTCAAGACGTCGGCCCTGGGCCTCTCGGGCGGTCAGCAGCAGCGCCTCTGCATCGCGCGTGCGCTCGCGGTCGAACCGGAGATCCTCCTGATGGACGAGCCCTGCTCGGCCCTCGACCCGATCGCGACGAGCAAGGTCGAGGAGCTCATCTTCGAGCTCAAGGAACGCTATACGATCGTCGTCGTGACGCACAACATGCAGCAGGCCGCCCGCGTGTCGAACGAGACGGGTTTCTTCATGCTCGGCAAGCTCATCGAGTTCGACAAGACCGAGGTCATCTTCACGAAACCCCGGCAGAAAACGACGGAAGATTACATAACGGGGAGGTTTGGATGAGGGGCGAGGCGACGTCTGCGGGCGCCCCTCTCTCCGCGCGACTGCGGATCGCCGTCGTCGAGGACGACGAGGATCTCGCGTTCACGCTCGTGTACAACCTGAAGAAGGACGGGCGCTACGAGATCGAGCGCTTCGCCGGCGGTCTCGTGGCTCTCGACGAGCTCCTCGTGCGCCCTCCGGACTTGATCGTCCTCGACCTGAACCTGCCTGACGTGGACGGACTCACGATATGCCGCGAGCTGAAAAAACACGAGGAGACGCGCCGAGTCCCGATCATCATGCTCACGGCCCGAGTGGAGGAGCGCGACAAGCTGCTCGGCTTCGAGCTCGGCGCGGACGACTACGTCACGAAGCCTTTCTCGATGAAGGAGCTTCTCGCCCGCATCACCGCCCAGGTCCGCCGCACCGCGCTGCCGCAGTCGCCGGACGACGTCTACGACGACGGCCACCTGCGCATCGACCGCGCGCGCCACACCGTGGAGCGCGAAGGGAGCGCTGTGCACCTCACGAAGAAGGAGTTCGACCTTCTCTGGCTCCTCATCCGAAGCGGAGGGCGCGTCGTGTCGCGCGAGACCATCCTGTCCCGCCTCTGGGACTACGCGGCCGACATCGAGACGCGCACGGTGGACGTCCACATCCGCTCGCTGCGCAAGAAGGTCGGCGAGGACGTGATCGAGACCGTCGTCGGCGTGGGTTACAAGTTCGCCCGATGAGTCGAATCCTGCGCCGCTCGCTCGTGCCGGTCCTCCTCGGGGTCGTCCTCGGAGGCGTCTTCGCGTTCGCCCTCTCACGCGTGCTGGACTCCGCGGAGAAAGGGCGCAGCCGCCGCGAGCTCGTTGAAAAGCTCGAGCGCCTTTCTCCCGAGTTCGAGGAAGACTTGAGGACGCTGGCTCATCCCGTCGAGCGCATCCGACAGGCGGCTCGGCAGGCCGGCGCGCGCGTGACGCTCATCGCCGCCGACGGTACCGTTCTCGGAGACAGTCAGGTCGCGCCCGAGCGCCTCGAGCAAGTCGAGAATCACGCGTCGCGCCCGGAGGTCCTCGCGGCGCGGCGCGACCTGGTGGGCTTCGGCGCGCGCACGTCTACCACGGTCCTCGAGCCCTTCGTCTACGTCGCACGCCGTGTCGGACCGGAGACGGCCCCATACGGCTATCTCCGCCTCGCGATCAGCCAGAACGAGCTCGACCTCCTCGAGGCTCCGTTCCGCGACACGCTGTATCAGGTGTCACTCGCCGCCGGCCTCCTGGTCGGGCTGCTCGTCATCGTCATCCGTCAGCGTCACGCGAACGACCTCGAGCGCGTGCGCGCGGGCGTGGCCGAAGCCGCGGCTGGCCGCCATCCCGCGCCGCCCGCGGGCGATTCCGAGGAGACGCAGGAGGTCTTCCTCGCGCTCGCACGCTTCGCGCGCCTCGTCGCGGCGGAGCGCGAGGGCAGCGAGAAGGCGCGCCTCCTCGCGCGCACCGTCTTCGAGCAGGTCCCTGTCGGCCTCCTCGTCGTGGACCGGACTCTCGCGCTCCTCGACGCGAACCCGGCGGCGCTCGCTCTTCTTCACGCGCCCGCGGGCGCGCCGCGGCACGCCCTCGTGGATCTCGTGCGCGACCCGGAGACGCTCCGGCTCTTTACGGCCGGCATCCGGGGCGAGAGCTCGTCTGACGAGACGGTCGTCCTGCGCCTCGGCGGGGAGATCTCGCCCGAGCAGGTGCTCGAGGTCAACGTCCGTGCCGTTCCGCACGGCGCGGCGGCAGGCGAGCCCGCCGCCGTGGGAGTCGTGAGGGACGTGACCGAACGCGAGCGCACCGAGACGATGCGGCGGCGCTTCGTTTCGGACGTGTCCCACGAGCTCAGGACCCCGATCGCGGCGATCCGGGCCGCCGTCGAGACGCTCGCCGGCGAAAGCGACCTGCCACCGGACCTCGCGCGGCTCATGAGCATTCTCGAGCGGCAGTCGTCGGAGATGGAAGCGCTCGTGTCGGATCTCACCGACCTCTCCCAGATCGAGTCCGGAGCCGTGAAGCTTGCGATCGAGCGCATTCCGCTGCTGCCGCTCCTGCTTTCCGTCGTGCGTGACCTCGCGCCGGCTTCCGAGGCGCGGGGCGTGACGGTCACCGTCGAGGCGGGCGAGAATCTCGAGATCGTCGGGGACGGCCGCCGCCTCTCGCAGGTCTTCCGCAACCTCGTGGACAACGCCGTCAAATTCTCCCCGGCTGGCCAGCGGGTGGACGTCCTCGCCGAGGGGGGAATGCCGATCGGCCCGGATGGCGCGTCCCCCGTGGTCGTCCACGTCGTGGATCGCGGCATCGGCATCCCGCGCTCGGAGCAAGGCCGCATCTTCCAGCGCTTCTACCGCGTCGACCCGTCGCGCGCGAAGTCGGTCCCGGGCACGGGCCTCGGGCTCGCCATCGTCAAGCACCTCCTCATCCTTCACGGAGGCACGATCCGCGTGAACTCCGAATCCGGCAAGGGCAGCCGCTTCACCGTCACGCTGCCGGCGGCGGTGCCGCGCGACGTCGCCCTGGAACGCACCAAGGAGACCTCATGAAAGAACATTTTTCCGAGAAGCTCGAAAGCCTGCGCCGGCAGCTCATCGGCATGGGCGCGGAGGTCGAGAACCAGATCCGCCTCGCCGTCGAGGCGCTCGTCGAGGCCGACGCCACGAAGGCGAGGAAGGTCATCGAACACGACAAGGTGATCGACCAGATGGAGATCAGGAACGACGAGGACGCGATCGACCTCCTCGCCACGCAACAGCCCGTCGCGAGCGACCTGCGCCTGCTCGTGTCGTCGCTCAAGATCAACGCCGACCTCGAACGGATCGGCGACCACGCCGTGAACATCGCCGAAGGCGCCGAGCGGCTGTCGCGCTTCCGCCCGTTCAAGCCGTGGATCGACATCCCCCACATGGCCGAGATCGCGCGGGGCATGCTGAAGGAGTCGCTGGACGCCTTCATCCGAAAAGACAGCGCGCTTGCCCTCGACGTCTGCAAGCGCGACGACCTCCTCGACGAGAAGAACAAGTCCATCATCCGCGAGCTCCTGACCTACATGGCCGAGAATCCGGCGCTCATCAGCGCGAGTATCGAGATCATGAGCGTCTCGAAGAACCTCGAGCGCGTCGGCGACCTCGCCACGAACATCGGCGAGGAGGCGATCTACATCGCCGAAGGCGAGATGATCAAGCACCACATGGGCCAGGTGCAGGGAGAGCAGGGGCCGAAGGGCTGAAGCGACGGCCGTGCCCGCGTATGATGCGGGGATGGCCGAGTCCCGGGTTCGCATGGCACGCGTTCTGCGTAACGGCGCACAAGACGACCGGTCTTTCGACATCGAGTTCTGGCGGCGGGTGGGCGCGGACGGGCGCTTCGCCGCGGCCTGGGAGATGGTTTGCCAGGCGGACGCGATCCGGGGGGTGCAGAGTGCCCGTGAACCCCGACTTCAGAGATCTGTTCTCCGAATTGAACGCCGCTGAAGCGCGATTCCTCATCGTCGGCGCTCACGCCGTCACGTTTCATTCCGTTCCCCGCAGGAAGGCCGCCGGCCGTCCCCAGGACCTGCTCGACATCGACTGGCTGGAGAAATCTCGAGAGAAGTAACTCCCGCGCTCCTCCGCAGGGCCCTAAGATCTCCCCGCGGTGCAGACGGGACAGCGCTTCTCCGTGATCCCCGGCGCGTATGCGGTCTGCCGCCTGCCGGCGAGCGCTCCGTTTCCGGACTGGGCCCACAAGGGCCTCACGTCGGTCACCCGAACCGACGACGAGCTGTCGATCGTGTGCGAGGAGAGTAGCCTCCCGCCGGACCTCGACGGCGTCGGCCTCCAGATCGCGCGCGGCTGGGCTCTCCTGAAGCTCCACGGCCCGTTCCCGCTCGATTCGATCGGCGTCCTCGCGTCCGTCGCGAAGCCGCTCGCGGAGGCGGCCGTCAGCCTGTTCGCGATCTCGACGTTCGACACGGACTACATCCTCGTCAAGAGGATCCACGTGAAGCAGGCGGTCGCGGCGCTCACGCTCGCGGGGCACAAGCTGGTCCCAGGCGGATACAGCGACCTCGGGGCCGTGTGAACGGTCGAATTGGATGGTCAGAGGTTGATTTCCTGAATGCGCGGCCAGGAATCGTCGAGGGGGTTCGCCTAACGGTGGGCTATTACTACAGACAGGCGGGCCCGCGCCTTTGACCCCCCTCACCAAAGATTTTTTGTGAGGACCCAATTCATAGGCAAATGGCACCCAAGAAACACCAAAACGCGCGTTGTCACGCGCGAATACACCTCGCACAGGGCTGGCCAAACCTAGCCTCTTGGTTAGTTATTGGGAATTAGTTGTCAGCCCGCGATAGGTCCGTAGTTGACGTTGTCCCCACCCCTAAAGACAAGCCAGTCAATGAGATACGAGAAAAAGCCAAAAGCAACTTCCACGTGATGCATACGTCCTCCTAGGCAAGCTCAAGTGAGCAAATGGCGAATTGGTCACCGCTGAATTCTTTCAGAGGTGGGCTATAAACACGGACAGACGGGGGCACACCTTTGACCCCCTTCAGTGAAGAAAATTTGTGAGGTACCCGGTTCATGGCACCTCTGCCCCCTGTCTATGAACGATGTTTAGAGAACGATCAACTTCCGTTCGCCACCAGTCGGAACGGCCTGTACTCGGAGCGAACGCCCCGGTTCCTGCCGTCGAAGTAGTCCGCGATGTGCGCGATCAGATGCGTGTCAGCGGCTTGATTACCGAAGCTTTCGCACAGCTCCCGGTAGGCGGGGTCGGACAAAATCGCCTCGGAGAAAACGGAGCTCCGAATGGCAGACACTCGTTTCGCAACCTCTTCCGGGAGTCCAAGCCGGGACAAACACTCCGCGATTCGGAGCTGAGCGCAGAGCACGAATTGCTCGAGTCCCTGTTCTGTCGCGTCCGCCGAGACTCGCTCGAAGGACCGCAGGGCCCGAGTCGTGTTCCCCTTGATGAGTTCTATCGTCGCCAGTCCGTTTCTGATCATTAGCAGGTGAGCGGACATTCCGAGACGGCGTGCGTAGCTGATGCAGCGCGCATATGCGGCCTTAGCCGCCTCGAGGCGGCCCAACCTTACGAGGCAGAAGCCGCGACCAACCAGGGTTGTGGTGTACGCAGCTCCATCAAGCTCGGGATGGAGGAGCCTCACCGCACCGTCATAGAAATGCAGCGCAGATTGATACCTGTCCTTGCCGACCAGGAGAACACCCATGGCTGCTTCGGCTCTTCCCTGCCAGTTTTCCTGCTCGTATAACTGGAACTCGGAGCGTGCACTTTTCAAGAACTTCCATGCGACAGCAAATTGGCCCGCAAAGGTCGCCGCCGATCCTTCGAAGAAGTCGACAAGTGCAAGGGCAAAGCTGTCCTCGCCGGCGGCTAGGAAGTGGCTCCTGGCGGCTGATGCGGATGCCTGGGCCTCCTCGGCTCGTCCGAGGAAGTTCAAGGCGCTCGACTCGACGAGCGCGGCCTCGCCGAGGACCTGCTCGCGGCACACAGGCTGAGCAGGGCCCTTGTCACTGAGGAACGGAAGGCATTTCGTCATTTCCGCGACAGTCTTCGCGAATCCAAGGAACTTCGCGGGATCCGTCGGCACCTTCGGCATCGCGAGCTGGCACGCGTACAGGTACGCGTAGCCGC
>OBLW0100001227.1_pt1 | contig 21914 bp, 14 predicted proteins | sample 1520161 | NCBI WGS metagenome assembly OBLW01 (sample SAMEA3539309, study PRJEB22396) | soil metagenome | biome: tundra; feature: field; material: soil | place: USA | collected 2010-05 | depth 0.15 m | reverse complement strand
AGTTCTTTCAGGACTGGCGTTTTCTCTTCGTCGGCCTCCGCTGGTGGTTTGCCAAGATGGCTGGCAAGGCGTAACGGCGCGCGCGTGTCGCAATACAGCTTTGTAATTGCCGGCTATGTTCTGATGCCGCAGCATGTGCATCTTCTAGCAACGGAAAGCGGTGAATGAGCAGTTATGTATGGCAGACCTCGGCGTTGTGGATCACGCGGTCAAGAATCTCGGTACTTGTCAGCCACAATTTGAGGTTAGAGCGTACAACTTCGGGGAGCCGGCTCAGCATGCCGTCAATATCCCCGGAGCTAATTATGTCGGTGTCCTGCAGAATAAACGGGTGAATCGCCTTCGTTATCGCGGTCTTATTGGGCGGAGAAAGCGCAACGGACGTCAACACGACGTAGCACCCGGGATTTAAGAGCTCGATTTTCGGCCGGGTGCCCCATCCTTCGCGCACTTTGCGAAGGGTGGGATTCACTGGGGCCCCCTTACCAAAACCCTGTTCTCTTCCCGTCGCCGGGCGGTCCACTGCGACTCGATCTCCACCGTGCCCACCTTCCCTGTTCCGTAGTGCAGAAAGCTGGACCACGGCCAGTCTTCCGGCCTCGCCACAAGACCGCGCTTGACTGGATTGCGGTGCATGTATCGCAGCTTTTCCACGCGCTTCAACTCGTTATGCACGTTGAAGTCGTAGTATCGCCGCTGCCAGAACTGAATCTCCCCGCCCCTCTTCAGTTTCCTTGAAGTTTGCTGTTTCAGGACTTGCAGCGCGGTTGCCAGGGACGACACCGCGGGCTCTCCCGCGAGCAAATGAACATGCTCGGGCATCAGAACATAGCCTGCAACGATAAATCCGTACCGCAGGCGCACGCTTTCAAGCGCGCGCTCGAAGATCGTGTAAGCTCCGGCCTCGGCCAGCAGCGGCTGCCTTCGATAACAACTGAAGGTGAGAAAGTGAAAGACGCCGCACTTCTGGTATCGAACAAGACCCTTTGGCATTGCAGAAGAGGTTTATATCGAGTGGCTCGCACATCGGTTCAGGTTTGTGCAGAAGCAGGAAGGGTGAGCGGAGGTTCGTGGTATCCCACCCTTGAATCAGAAAGCGATTCAAGGATGGGGCACCCGGCGAAAGGGCGCACCATAGCGCATGAATCTGCACGACCGCAGCGACAGACAGCGGAATCAAGCGAGGTTTGTGAACATTCCTTTGGCAAAAGGCCTCGCAGCAGTGCGCAGATCGCATTCCGGTGAGATGTGATCGACATCACTGATCGGCAGCCATCGCTGAACCGATACTTCGACATCTACTCAGGAGATCTGCCCGTGAATAGTTTCTGTGCGCGCATGTTCGGTCTCACCCTGTTCGTTTTTCTCGTTTTGGCTATTGCCGTCCAACCTGCCATTGCTCAGCAGGATCAAGCCAAGCATATTTACCATCGGCTGATTCCAGCCGGGGATACCTGTGCCAGCTGCCACAAGGTGATCTATGACCAATGGAAAGCCAGTCCGCATGCCGCCAACGGTGTCGAATGCACCGTGTGCCATGGCGAGACAACAGCACCGGACTTCGCGGGCACGCCGGCGTTAAGCACATGCGACACCTGTCACACCGATCAGGTGGCACAACTGAAGTCTGATCCATTCATGAAAGGCAAGACGTGTGTGAGCTGTCATCAAGCACACACCTTCGTGGAGCACAAGAAGGCGGCCCCGGCAGGCAAGTGATAACAATTTCCAGGCGTGGCATTCTCGAACTGCTGGCCGGTGCATCCGCGCTCACCGCCCTGGAAACGTGTCATCGCATGCCAAGGGAATGTACGACCGGTTGCCCTGAAAACTAGCGATCATGCGCCCGAAGATTCCGCCAAGCACGCGGATGCGCCGCAAGCGCGTTTGCCGCGACTGCGAATCGGAATCTTCCGAGGCTCCTCTTCAATTTGTCTGTTCTGTTTGGGCAAACGCGGAACCATGCAGTCGCGCAGTTCACTCATTGGTGTGAATGTCACCAGTAATCCTGATTTGCGCGATAGCTGCTGGACGTCGACCATCGGGAACTACCGCCGAATCCACGCTGCTCCTCGGATAGGTCCCATGAAGTCGGCTTCTGGGGTGTTTTTCGCTTCTTGGAATTGGTTCCGAGCCAGTCACCGGCAATCCGGACAGAATGCCATGGTAAGTTTGCGCGCTCACCGAAAAGCAACCGCAGATCTTTCGACTCCGCTGCGCTCCGCTCAAGATGACAACCGCTTTGTGGTTGTGTCTAAATCACCGTCAACGCGTCTCCAACGCGTTTTCAGGGTTGGGGACGGGCGGCGACAGTCCGGCCGGAACCCGCAATTCTGGCGCAGCAGGCTTGGATGAGTGCCTCGGGCTGAATGTGCCGAGGCAGGTCTCCTGATGGTATAGAGGCAGAAACATCCCCCTGCGGAAAAAGGGCTGATTCTGGTTGGAAATCGAGGAAAGCATCCCTCAGGGGCTAAAGCCCTCGTTCATTATTTGGCAGTTACGGCACGACTGAAGTCGTGCCCTTTCAAAACAGCGACTGAACTAGAGTTTTTCCGCAGCCTGTAAAGCCCGACTAAAACTTTGGCATTTTCGGCACGGCGACCCAGAGGGTACCCCGGCCGTGGCCTTTCAAAGCCCTCTACACCAATTGGAAAACTGCCCTAATTGAGAGCCGATTGAATGATTGTTGAGACGCGCGCGATCTTTGGTCTTACAATCGTGGTCTGTTGCACCCTCAGACAGTAGTGTGAGAGCTTCTGCTAATGAGGGCACCTTCCAGGGTCAGCATCGCCGGGCCAGAAAACCGGGGCGCGCATCCAGTGTTCATGCGCCGCGGCGAGTGAATTGTCTTGCCAATCCAGCAATCGAGACAGGCAGAAGACGGCTGCAGTCAAGCCTTCCCCAATTTTGTTTTAGAGCGAACAAGAAGGAGGTCAGCAATGACACAAAGGACTCAGAGACACACGATTTGGGCGGCGGGCGCATTGCTGCTGGCAGCGCTCTCAAGCGGAATGATCGCAGCGCAAGCACCAGCGCAAAACAACGGCGGAGCGCAAGCCGGGATCAAGACCATTGCCGTTGCCAGCGGCGGCACCATCTATCTGGGTGCGCTGGCCGGACAACCCACGCCGGAGGATGCGATGGGAAAGGTGATGACGAAGGTGACTGCCTTGTGCGGAGACCGCCCGCAGCTTGGCAAACTGGATAAGAATGCGACCGGCGAGATTCTGGCCGGCTTTTTTACCGTGACGGGCAAGAACCTGGGCGGCAAGCCGATGGAAGGTCTGGCGATTGTTTATGCGCCGAAGACCGGAAATGCAGGCGGCGCGGTGCTGCTGGATGACGCCGACCGGTTTTCGACGACGGTGAACGGGATGTTTACGCGCCTGAAGCAGCAGCTGGGAGCTCCGCCGAGTTCATCGGGGACGCAGGGATCGGCCGGCGGGTCAGGAGCTTCTGCCAATGCGGGGAGTTCCGCTGCGGCGGCCGCACCCGTAAAGATGGGGCCGGCGCAGCCGTTACAGCGCGCGGTCTTTCCGGATGGAACCGGGTCGATTGGGCTGCCTGCGGGATGGAAGATGCAGAATGCGGCGAAGGGCGATGTGACCGCCGCGGGGCCGAACGGCGAAAAGCTGCGCTTCGGCTGGACCATTGCAGTGATCGATCCCACGAATCCGGGGTCGCGGGCGTTGATGGGAAACGGCCGCAGTGCGCCATCAAATTTCGTGGCGATCCCCCATAGCGCCGACCCAGCCACGGCTTTCAAGGCTGCCTTTACGCAGTTGGCGCAGAAGGCGAAAAAGCAGCCTCCGGTAATCGACATTGCAAAAGTGCAAGACATACCGTTGCAGGGTGGCGCGAACGAGTTCATGTTTGGCGATATTGATTTCAACGACGGCCAGGGCAAGCAGTATCTTGTGGCGCAGATGATCAACACGCAGGTGATGGCGATGGGCAGTTGGCAGATGACTTTGTATGTGATGTACGGACCCCAGCAGGTGATGGGTCAGGAGGCAAGCACCATTGCGGCGATTTTCCCCAATTACAGTCGCAATGCGCAGATGGTGAACGCAATCGTGAATCAGCAGATTCAACAGAGCATCGCGGTGACGAATCAGGCTTTGAATACGATAGCGCAATACAACGACAGTTCGGACCGCATGACCGCGGGCATGTCGAACATGCTGCGCGATCAGTCAGTCGTAGTGGACACGCGAACGGGAGGCCACGCAACGACTTCAGACGACCTGGCGGGAGCGCTGATCAATGCCAATCCCGGCCGCTTTCAGACGGTTTCGCCGAGCGGTTATATCTCCGGGATCGACTATTGATTTGAATGGGAAGGGGAGCGGCATCCGCAATGATGGTGCGAACCAGACTCTACTAACTCAAAGGCACAGCGGAAACGAAATGGGCGGCTGATCTCGATTTCGAGACTGGCCGCCCATTTTGCTTTTATGAGGGTCGCGCTATTTCGGGAGCTGCGTAACATCCCAGCCGCCGCCGAGGGAGCGAATGAGGCCAACGCTGGAGACAAACTGCCTGGTCTGGAGGTCGATGGCGGTGCGCTGATTATCGATGAGCGTGGTCTCGGCCGTAAGCACCTCAAGATAGCTGGTGACACCGCCCTTGTAGCGCTGATTGGAGAGGTCGAAGGAGTTTTGCGCGGATGCGACGGCGCGTTTTTCGACGACCGACTCCTGTTCCAGAATTCTGAGGCCTGAGAGCTGATCTTCGACGTCGTTGAAGGCCTGAAAGACGGTGTTGCGATAACCGGCAGCCTGGGCCTCGTAGCTGTGGCGGGCCTCGCTGGTGAGAGCGCGGCGCTGGCCGGCGTCGAAGAGCAGTTGTGCGGCCTGCGCGCCGAGCGACCAGAGCGCACTCGGTCCCTGAATCCAGGTTCCGGGGCTTGCACTCTCAAAGCCGCCGGCTCCGCCCAGACTGATGGTGGGATAGAAGGCGCTGACAGCGATTCCGATTTGCTCGTTGGCGGCTGCGGCTTGACGTTCGGCAGCGGCGATGTCGGGTCGGCGCTGGAGAAGTTGCGAGGGCACGCCGACGGGCACCTTGGGCAGGGGCAGATCGAGCGGCGATTGCGCAATGGTGAAGTCGGAGAGGTTGTAGTTGGCGATGGTGCCGATGGCGTGCTCGAATTGAGCGCGAGCCACGCCGATGTCTGCCAGTTGAGCGCGGACCGTTTCAAGTTGGGTGAGGGACTGGGCCACGTCTGCGCCGGTGGCCACTCCACCGGCCATGCGCCGCTGGGTCAGGTCGAGCTGGTTTTCAAGATCGCTGACGGTGGCGGTGAGCAGCTTTGTCTGGGCATCGAGTCCGCGCAACTGAAAGTAGTCGGCAGCCATCTCGGCGTGCAGGCTGAGGTCGATGTTGGCCATGTCTGCCGCGCTGGCCTGCGAGCTTTCGCGGGCGGCTTCGACGGTGCGGCGGATGCGGCCCCAGAAATCGGGCTCCCAGCTTGCCTGCCCGCCAATTGCGAGATCGCCGTAATTGGTGACTCCGCCTTTTGAGGCAGTGGGCCGATTGGCGGAGACTTGGTTGCGGCTGGCGGAGAGGTTGCCGGAGAGCGTTGGAAAGAGGTTGGCGCGCGCCGCGGTTACCTGGTCGCGTGCGGCCAGATACGTTTCCAGCGCCTGGCGCAGGCTCTGATTGTTGTCGGCGATGCGGTCTTCGAGGCTGTTGAGTTGCGGGTCCTGGTAGATCTCCCACCACTTGCCGCGCAGCATGCCGTCAGAGGGCGTGGCGGGCTGCCAGCCGCCTCCCGTGGGATTGGGCGGCGGAGTGACGACCGTGGAGGCGCCGGCTTCCTTATAGACGGCGGGGGCCTGATAGGTGGGGCGGCTGTAGTTGGGGCCTACGGGCTTGCAGCCGGCAAGGCAGATTAGCAGTGCCGCGAGAGCTCCCGCTTTTGCTGTGAGGTTTCCCACCCTTGCGACAGGAAGAAGTCGCAAGGATGGGGCACGGGAATGTTTTTGCTGATGCGCGGGCATTGCTAGTTGCCTCCCGCGTTGGCGGATTTGCCGGGGTTGACGACAGTGACTTTTTCGCCGTCGATGAGGGAGTCGGGCGGGTCCTGGATGACCTGGTCGCCGGCGTTGAGGCCGGTGACGATCTGTGCAGTAGCACCGTCGTCCTCGCCCATAACCACGTCTACAAGGTGGGCCGTGTTGCCGTTCACTACGGTAGCCAACTGCAACCCGTTCTTGCGGAAGATAAGCGCTGCCGCGGGCACGATGAAGACCTGGCCAGCAGCCGGCGTTTTGAAGTGGACCTGGGCCAGCGAACCGGGCAGGAGCTGGCCGTCTTTGTTGTCCACATCAATCTCGACCAGCAGGGTGCGGCTTGACGGATCGATGGCGTCGGCGGTGCGCACCAGCGTTCCCTGATAGGTCTTGCCGGCGTGCTCAGGAAAATCGAGGTTGAGCTTCATTCCGCGCTTCACGGACTGCGAATAAATCTGGGGCAGGTTGGTGTAGACGCGCAGGGTATTGATGGCCTGCAAGTGGAACAATTCCTTTGCCGCGCCCTGGTCAATCAACTGCCCGATGTCGACGGTGCGCGCGGTGATGACGCCGTCGAATGGCGCGTAGACCTTTTCGAAGGACTGTATTTCAGTGAGGCGTTGCACATTGGCCTGGGCGGAGTGGACGGCGGACTCGGTGGCCGCGGCCTGATTCACAAACGTGTCGGTATCCTGGCGGGAGACGGCGTTGGACTTGACGAGGCCGCTGTAGCGCTCGGCCTGAATGCGGGCGTTATTGGCATTTGCCTGTGCGGTAGCTAAATCGGCCTTGGCCTGAGAGAGTTGCTGATCGAGTTCAGGGGTGGAGATTTCAGCAAGCAGCGCGCCCTTCTTCACTTTTGCGCCGATGTCGTAGTACCAGCGGGTGAGGTAGCCGTTGGTGCGGGCGTAGATGGGCGAATCCGTGAAGGCGGTTACGTTGCCGGGCAGTACGAAGGTGTCAACGGGCGCGCCCGCTTTGGGAACCGCGATGGTGACGGTGGGCGGGGCCAGTTCCGTAGTGCGATCGGCGAGCACATTGTCAGCATGGGTGCGGCGCAACACGCCTATGCCTGCAAACACGAGGGCCACAATGAGCAGCAAAATTACGACGACAAGAGCCAGGCGCGGCGAAATCGGCGTCTGCGGTGGCGCGGTCTCGTGGCCGTGTGCCGGTTGCTGGTTCGGATTGGATGTATTGGTCATGAGGGATTACTCCGATATCTCGTCGAACTCATCGAAAGCTGCAGCGCGCGCGGCGCCATGAGCCAGTTTGCGGCGGCTCTCGATGCGGCCATGAATGAGAGAGAAGAACGCTGGGACAAAGAGGAGCGTGGCCACGGTGGCCACTAGCAGCCCGCCAATAACGGCGCGGCCCAGCGGGGCGTTCTGTTCGCCGCCGTCGCCCAGGCCAAGAGCCATGGGTACCATGCCAATGATCATTGCGAGCGCGGTCATGAGCACCGGGCGCAGGCGCACAAAGCCGGCATTCAAGGCTGCACGGCGCGCGTCGCCTACAAGGATTTCAAGTTGCTCGCGGGCAAAGCTCACCACCAGGATGGAGTTGGCCGTGGCCACGCCCATGCACATGATGGCGCCGGTAAGGGCTGGAACGCTGAGCCGCGTATGGGTGAGGAACAGGAACCACACGATGCCGGCCAAGGCCGCTGGCAGCGCCGAAATAATGAGAAACGGATCGAGCCACGACTGGAAGTTGACGACGATAAGCAGGTAGACCAGCAGGATGGAGAAGGCCAGCCCGATCAGCAACCCAAAATAAGACTTCTTCATGGTGTCGCTCTGGCCACGCAGAACGAATTCCGAGCCACGAGGCAGTTCGCTCTTGTGGCGGGCAACGATCTTCTCCATCTCACGGGTGACTGTGCCCAAATCGGTCCCTTCAACGTCGGTGAAGATATCGATTACCGGCATTGCATCGTAATGGGTCACGGTGCCCTGTTCGGCGCCGGGCACGATACTGGCGAGATTGCCCAGAATCTGCTGGGGACGCAGAGGGGCGCCGGGAGCTCCCGTGGCCGCCGCTCCGCCGGCAGACGGCAGAATGGCAGGCCCCGTAATGGGCAGACTCTGCAAGTCCGCAAGTGAGTCCAGTCCATACTGTGGAGCTTCAGTGGTGACGTTGTAGGTGACGCCGTTTCTCGGGTCAAGGAAGAAAGTGGGCGTGGTTTGGAAGCTGCCGCTGAGGGCAACCAGCAAGCCTGTGGCCACGTCTTTTTGCGTGAGCCCGACGGCCTGGGCACGCGTGCGGTCCACATTCACGGTCATTTTGGGCAGGTTGAAGGGCTGGTGGATATGAGCATCGGTAGCGCCGGGAACATACCTGATCTCATTGAGCATGCGTTCGGCAAGAGCGCGATTGCCTCCCTGGTCGGGGCCGATCAACTGGATATCGATGGGAGAGGAGAGGCCAAAGTTCAGGATCTGGGTGACGATATCGACCGGCGGCAGGTAAAACGTGACGCCGGGGTATTCGCGCACCAGCGCGGTGCGCAACTCTTGAACGTACGCCTCAGTGGGATGGTGATTCAGGGTTAGCTGCACCTGAATGTCGGCGTCAGCCGGGCCGATGGGCGCGGAGGTGGAGTAGGCGAGATTGAGGCCCGAGTAGGGCAGGCCGATGTTATCGACGATGGAGACCACTTCGTTGGCCGGAACATGCTGGCGAATGGTGGCATCCACGTGGTCGCAAAGAGCGGCCGTCTCCTCAATGCGTGTGCCGGTGTGCGCGCGCAAGTGGATTTTGAACTGGCCGGAATCCACCGCGGGAAAAAAGTCCTCGCCGAGCCAGGGTGTCATGAATCCCAGCGAGGCAAGCGAAAACACCAGGAAGATGACGAGGAAGACAGCGGCGTGGTCGACGCACAGGGTAAGTATGCGCAGGTAGGACTGTCGAAACCGCTCAAAGCCGGACTCGAAGGCAATTTGAAACATTGTGAAGGGATTGCGGCTGGCATGCTTGCGGGCGGTCTGCGCGTCGTCGTGCTCGTGGAGCAGGTACTTGGCCATGGTGGGCACAAGGGTGCGCGAAAGCAGGTAGCTGGCCAGCATGGCAAAGACCACTGCTTCGGCTAACGGCACAAACAGATAGCGCGCCACGCCACTGAGGAGGAACATGGGGACGAAGACGATGCATATGGACAGGGTGGAGACAAATGCGGGAATTGCAATCTGCGCCGATCCATCGAGGATCGATTGCTCGAGTTCCTTGCCCGTCTCCAGATTGCGATTGATGTTCTCGATGGCGACGGTGGCATCGTCCACCAGGATGCCGACCGCCAACGCCATGCCGCCGAGGGTCATGATGTTGATGGTCTCGTGCAGCCAATGGAGCATGATCAGCGAGCAGAGGATGGAGAGCGGGATGGAGACCGCGATGATGATGGTGGAGCGCCAACTGCCGAGGAAAACAAGAATCATGATCGCGGTAAGGCAGGCGGCTATGATGGCCTCACGCACCACGCCGTTGATGGCCCCACGCACAAAGATGGATTGGTCGGTCAGCGCCACCATCTTAAGTTCGGGCGGTAACCTGTCCTTGACACCCTCCAACTTCTCGCGAACACCCTTGATGATGTCCAGGGTGGATGTCGAGCCGGTCTTCATGATGCTCATCAGCACTGCGCGGCGGCCGTCCACGCGGACGACGTTGGTTTGGGGCGGACTGCCGTCCCGCACATGGGCCACGTCGCGAACGTAGACCATGGCTCCGTTCACTGACTTGATGGGCATGTTGTTCAGGTCGTTCACGATCTGAGGTTGGGAATTGGTCTCTACCGCGTACTCGAAGCGGTCAATCTTCACGGTGCCCGCGGGCGCAATCAGATTTTGCGCGGAGACTGCGTTGACGACATCGATGGGCGAGAGGCCTTTGGCCTGCAACGCTGGCAAATTCAGATCGACCATGACCGAGCGCTGCCTTCCCCCGTAAGGCAGCGGCATTTGTGCGCCCTCGATTGTGGCGAGCTGGACGCGGATGGTGTTGCTGGCCATGTCAAACAACTGCTGCTCGTTCAGGCCAGGTCCAGAAAGACCAATTTGCAGGACTGGCACGCTCGAGGCGTTGTACTGATTAATGAAGGGAGGCACGGCGCCTTGCGGCAGAGTGCGCAGCATGGTTTGCATGGACGCGGTGGCCTGGGCCGTGGCGACGCCAATGTTCACATGGGGCTGAAAGAAAAGCTTGATGACGCCGATGCCGTTTAGCGACTGCGACTCGATGTGCTCGATGTCGCTGACCGAGGTGGTCATCATGCGCTCGGCAGGCGATACGATACGGTTGGCCATCTCTTCCGACGACAGGCCGCCGTACTGCCACACCACCGTCACCACGGGAATATCGATATTGGGAAAAATATCCGTGGGCATCTGGAGGATGCTGAAGACGCCAAGGATAAGAATCAAAAGCGCAAAGACGACGAAAGTATAAGGCCGCCGTAGCGCAAGCCGGACAATCCACATAGGGTTGTTACTCGCTCCCGAGCCGGGTTTGTGATGATGGACTGGCCATGACAGGTTAGCAGCCAGCCAAGGCGATGGAAGAGCTGGCTGGCAACGCTCCCCGTCCGGTCCGAACCGGCTCACAGGATTTCCGGACCGGTCGGCACTGCCGCCTAAGCCCGATCCAACTAACAGTTGAAACTACTATCGTAGTCGAAGATGGGTACCAACCGCGCAGGTTAGATAAAAAGGCCGAGACCCGTAGTACTATGGACGCCCCTCCACGCTGGAAAGATGCACCTTCGGGGGACCTTGCGTCCCATTCCCTGCGCTGCCTGAAGGGACTCATAACCGCCTTGCGGAGCAATTGGTTGCGGAGAACCGTGATAATTGCACGGCGCCCGGATGAAGATTTGTGGTGTCCCACCCTTGCGACAGGAAAAAGTCGCAAGGATAGGGCACGGAGCTTTGTGGGGTCGGCCACCGGACTAAACGCAGGTCACTAGATCAGTTTCCTGCCCAACGGCGGCGATCAATATTTATCGATCGCCGAGCAAGCGCTCGATGGCTGGGGCCAGGGACCCGGGTTCTTTCGCGGGGCCGTAGCGGGCTATGACTTTGCCCTCCCGGTCGACCAGGAATTTGGTGAAGTTCCAGCGGATGGCTCCAGAGCCAATGAATGCGAAGATTCCAGGCTTTTCCCTTTTCAAAAACCGATATAGAGGATGAGCGTGGGGGCCGTTTACGTCGATCTTGGCGAAGATGGGGAAAGTGACGCCATAGTTCTTTTCGCAGAAGGCCGCAATTTCGGTCTCGGAGCCCGGTTCCTGGGCGCCAAACTGGTTCGAGGGAAAGCCCAGAACTTCAAAGCCGCGGTCCCGATAGGCGCGATAGAGTGCTTCAAGGCCCTCGTATTGGGGCGTAAAACCGCACTTGCTGGCCGTATTGACGATCAGCAGCACGCAACCTTGAAACGCGGCCAGACTTAGCGGTTGCCCATCAGGAGGCCGGGTGAGAAGCGGGGCTGAGAATCCATAAACGGTCTGCATAGCTCGATCCATGTGAGGAAAAACCTCGAAGCGGCGCGATGTCCTGTCGAAGTTGTCCGCGTCTAAGAAGGATGCTGCCAGGCGAAGAGCGAATGCAAGAGGGCGCCGACCCACTTCGTTCCGGTAGACTGTGTGATGGGTAGCAGCTTATCAAGGTCCCCGTCGACAGGTCATCGTCGCGGGGGTGATAGCAAGGCCCGGCCCCAGTCCGCGAGGGCCTAACGCGGCGGGGAAATTCCGGGGAAGACACGATTTCCGAGCCACCAGTAGCCCGGCAGTTTGGGCAAGGCCACTGTGGTCAAATATAATCATTCTTTCCTTGAGGCAGGACCAGATTTTTTCAGCAATGAGGGTGTGCATATTCTTCCCGTGAAGCCGATACATGGACCGCACCAGCACTTGTGCTCGCCGCAGGGCCCCAGCCCGGTGAAGATCAAGCACACTTCCATCTCCCGCACCACGCGGACTCCGAGCCTCGTCCCGTGGATTACCTCGCGCGTTGGGCGCTTCCTGCTTGTGCTGGCACTGGCCGTCTGTGCCGGTACCGCGCTGGCCCAGGGGCCTCCGCAGACGATCCAGCAGATTCGAGTCATTGGTAACCGGCGCATACCCAAGGAGACCGTCCTGGCGCGCCTGTTTACCCATACCGGCGACACCTACGATCCAATTTCGATTGAGCGGGACTTCAACTCACTTTGGAACACCGGCTACTTTGACGATCTGCGCATCGAGCGCGAGGACGCGGAGAATGGCGTCATCCTGAACATTTTTGTTCGTGAGAAGCCGAATATACGCGAGATCAACTACAAGGGATTGAGCACGGTCTCAGTCTCCGACGTGCTGGACCGCTTCAAGAAGGAGAAGGTCGGCCTGACGGTGGAGAGCCAGTACGACCCGGCGAAGATCAAGCGGGCCGAAACGGTGATCAAGTCACTGCTGGCCGAACACGGTCATCAGTTCGCCACCATCAAGACCGAGGTCAAGACGATTCCGCCGGCGTCGGTGCAGGTGAACTTCAACATCAAGGAAGGCCCGGTAGTTAAGGTGGGCCAGATCAAGTTCGCCGGCAACCAGCACGTCAACGCTCTGTTGCTGCGCCGCTCGATGAAGAACCTGAAGCCGATCGGCATTCCGTATTCGATCGTCCTCGAGGATATATTTCCCCAGACCTTCGACGCATCGAAGCTCGAGGAAGACACCGAGCGGGTTCGCCAGGCCTATCGCGACAAGGGTTACGCCAACGCCGCGGTGGAACAGCCCCAGACGCAGATCCGCGACCAGGGCGGGTTGAACTGGTTCACCTTCCGCCCCAACAAGGGCAAGCGCATCGACATTCTGATGACCATTGAGGAGAGCGGGCGCTACCGGCTGGGCAGCATCACCTTCTCTGGAAACAAGGCCGTATCCAACGAGAAAGCGCTCCGCGGCACGTTCGCCGTCAAGGACGGTGACTGGTTCAACGCCACAGCGGTTGGCAAGGGTCTGGAGAACCTGAAGAAGGCCTATGGGACACTCGGCTATATCAACTTCGGGGCCATCCCCAAGCTGACATACGACGACCAGAAGAAGACCGTGTCGATGGAGATTGATATCGACGAAGGCAAGCCCTTCTACGTATCGCGCATCGAGTTCCAGGGCAACACCATTACGCGCGACCGCGTTATTCGCCGCGAATTGATGCTCGACGAGGGTTCGGTTTACAACTCCCAATTGTGGGAGTACAGCTTGCTGCGCCTGAACCAGTTGGAGTATTTCGATCCGCTCAAGGTGGATCAGGATTCAGAAGCGCACCAGGACCCGGACAACGGAACCGTCGAACTGCTGCTGAAGGTGAAGGAAAAGGGCAAGAATTCGATCGGCATGAATGGCGGCCTGAGCGGCATGTCGGGCGCATTCATTGGCGTCAACTACCAGACCAACAACTTCCTGGGCCTGGGCGAGACGCTCAGCCTGCAGGGGAACCTGGGCAACGTCAGCCGGACGTTCACGTTTGGCTTTACGCAGCCTTACATCAAGAACCGCCCGATTCAGCTCGGCTTCCAGATTTACAACAACAAGCAGGACTTCAACGCCGCTAAAAACTACCAGGCTACGAGCGGCGCCTCGGCCAACCTGACCTCGGCTGAACAGTCGCTGACGCAGAATTACAACCAGGCGGCGACCGGGCTCAACTTCTCGGTCAGCTATCCGTTGAAGCGGCACGCCTTCCAGCGCGTCGGCGCAACGTATTCGTTGAGCAGGTCGACGATTACGGCATTCAGCACTGCCTCGCAGACCTTCTTCCAGACAATCAGCTTCCGATCGGGAATTCAGGGTTCGAATGCACTGGCCGGCATTGTCAACAGCCAGATATCGCTCACCTATTCCTACGACACCATCAACAACCCGGTGCGCCCGCGAACCGGCAAGGAATACACGGCGGCCTTCCAGGCGGCAGGCATCTGGGGCAATGTGCGCTACATCTCTCCTCTGGTGGCCTACAAGCGCTTCATTCCGATGCACTACCTGTTGCCGTCGGAGAACGGACACAACGTGCTGGGCATGCGCGCGCAGCTTGGCTACGTGCAGGGCTTCGGTGGCGATGTGGCTCCGCCTAACAACCGTTTCTACGCCGGTGGCGAGAACGAGTTGAGAGGCTTCGACGTTCGCGGAGCAACGCCGTATGGATATGTGCCGAGCCGGGTCGAGTTCCAACTGACCAACCCGGACGGCAGTTGCGTTCCTCGCGATCCCACGAACCCGCAGGACAACCAGTGCATCCAGGTTCCGCTGCCTGTTTACGGCGTGGCCTCCATCGGTGGCGATACCAACCTGAACACCAATCTCGAGTACCGCATCCCAATCGTCGGCACTCTGATGTTCTCGATCTTCGACGACTTTGGCATCGATGTGGCGACCAACCACGGGCAGTTAAAGCAGAGCCCCGAGGGCTTCGCATCGCTGACCGCGCCGCTCTACGGCTGCCCAGTCTACAACAACGGCTCCTGCCAGGGGGGCATTCCGGGCTCGAAGGTTGGATTCCAGCAGAACATCCGGCCGATCTCGGGTACAAACTTCGTGCCGCGTATGTCTCTCGGCGGCGAGTTGTCGGTCATCATGCCGATCGTCAATGCGCCGTTCCGCATTTACTACGCGTACAACCCGCTTCGCCTGTACGAAACGCCCTACTGCAACAACGTTATCAGTGGGGGCAAGCAGGGTAGCTGCTCGGCGGAGTTGATTACGCGCGCCATGTTCCCGCCGGGCGGCGCGGGCGACTACACCTACAACGAAGCGATCCAGGCCTATGGCGCACGCTACATGTTCCGGGAGCCGCGCAAGACCTTCCGCCTGACCGTCTCGACAACCTTCTAACCACTGGCATCAAGATCTAAAAGCCGAGGGCCGCTCCCAGTGAGCGGCCCTCGGCTTTTTGGGGGCTGGGCTTTGCGATCATGCAGCATTTCGGTATCATCCACCACGCGGCGACCGTGCAGCCTTAATGCGTAGCGTTGGGGGCTGAATAGGCCAAAAGACGGCGGAATTCACGGCTTCGCCGTTTGACGCTCCCACCCCAGCCTCCTATAATCCATCTAGTTCCTGCTGACGTCTCTAGTCGTGTCTTTTCCTGTCTCTGCCGCCAACCGGCGCGGAGTTTCCGCAAAAAAGACCGTGAGGTAGCTCAGGAGGTACAGGCTCGCTTTCGCGCGTCCGCGCGGACGGCCACACAGGAATTCCGAAGGAGCTTTTGAATCACATGAAGCGTTCGCTTGCACTCATTGTCACGCTGGCCTCAGGCTTTGTCCTGAACGCCGCAGCCCAAACTCCGGCCGCCACAGCAGCTGCGCCTGGACCCGCCAAGATCGCCGTGATTGCATTTCAGGTGGCCGTGGCCCAAACCAACGAAGGCCAGCGCAACTTTGCCGACCTGCAGAAGAAGTTCGATCCCCGGCGCCAGCAGCTCAAGGTGCTGAGCGACGAGGTCGATAGCCTGACCAAGCAGTTGCAGGCCGGGGCCGACAAGATGCCCCCCGCCGAGCAGCAGAGCAAGGCCACCGCTATCGACACCAAGAAGAAGCAGCTGGACCGCGACGGCCAGGACGCCACGAACGACTTCCAGCAGGAGATGCAGGACGTCTATAATGCGCTGGCCTCAAAGGTCTATGACGTAATGCAGTCTTATGCGGAGCTGAAGGGCTACACGCTGGTGCTGGATGTTTCGCAACAGCAGTCTCCGGTGCTGTACGCTTCGACGTCGACCAACATCACCAAGGACATCATCGACGCCTACAACGTAAAGTCAGGCATTCCTGCGCCGCCTGCGCAGCCCGCCTCCGGCGTTGAGGCGCCGAGGCCGACTCCGCGGACTGCTCCAAGGGCTCCTGCGGCCCCTGCGACCCACTAGAAACGGGCTGCAACAGGCTGACTGCAAGGTCAACACAAAAGCCCCGCCAAGCGGGGCTTTTGTGTTGCCATGAAAGCGGCTTTTTACGTACGAAAAATGGCCGGTGGCCCAGGCAAAAAAATATTTCCCGTTCGACCTCTGTTTTTTGTGGAAAAAATTGTGGATTACTTTCGGAAAGTGGGCGTCAAAACTCCATTTTCTCCTCTTGCCAACCCCACTCGACTTCTGTTAGATAGGGCAAATCCTTATTTATCAGATAGAAGCCTCCAGAGCTGAAGCCCCGGAGGCTGTCACCTCGGTTTCCGGTTGCGGGTCTTTGGATTTCCCGGCTTTCCACAATTGCAGATGAATAGGACGTGACTGAAGTATCTATCTAGTCAACGATTAGCGCCTATTTCTGCTGATCTTCGCCAACGCGAAGGACGGCGAGGAAGGCCTCCTGGGGGATGTCGACTTTGCCGATGCGCTTCATGCGCTTTTTGCCTTCCTTCTGTTTTTCCAACAGCTTACGCTTGCGGCTGATGTCGCCGCCGTAGCACTTGGCCAGCACGTTCTTGCGCAGCGGGCTCACCGTTTCACGGGAGATGATCTTGGCGCCGATGGCGGCCTGGATGGCCACCTCGAACTGCTGGCGCGGGATGAGCTCGCGCATCTTCGACACCAAAGCCCGGCCGCGCTCGTAGGCGAAGTCGCGATGCACAATGATGGACAGCGCATCCACCGGCTCGCCGGAAACCAGGATGTCGAGCTTGACCATCGGCGACTCCCATTCGCCGGCGAGTTGATAGTCCAGCGACGCATAGCCGCGCGAGATGGATTTGAGGCGATCGTAGAAGTCGAGCACGATTTCGTTCAGCGGCAACTCGTAGGTGAGCATTACGCGCGTCGGCGTCACATACTCGAAGTTGATCTGCCTGCCGCGCTTCTCTTCAACGAGCTTGAAGATGCCGCCCACATACTCTTCGTTGGTGAGGATCTTTGCGGTGATCACCGGCTCGCGGATGGAGTCGATGTTGGTGGGATCTGGCCAGCGCGAGGGATTATCCACTTCGATCACGCTGCCGCCAGTGAGCGTGATGTGGTAGCGGACGCCGGGAGCGGTGGTGATGAGGTCAAGCTCGTACTCGCGCTCCAGCCGCTCCTGAATGATCTCCATGTGGAGCAGGCCGAGAAAGCCGCAGCGGAAACCGAAACCCAGAGCGACTGAACTCTCCGGCTCGAAGAAAAACGAAGAGTCGTTGAGGCGGAGTTTTTCAAGGGCGTCGCGCAGGAGCGTGTGCTCGTGCGAGTCCACGGTGTAAAGCCCTGAAAAAACCATCGGCTTGATGTCTTCAAAGCCGGGCAACTGGGTGGCGGCGGGGCGAGTGTCGTCGGTGACGGTGTCGCCGATCTTGGTATCGCCCACGTTCTTGATGGTGGCGGCAAAGAAGCCTACTTCGCCGGCAAGGAGTTGGCCGATCTCGACGGGCTTGGGCATGAGCACGCCCATCGACTCGACCTCAAAGGCTTTGGAGTTCGACATGAAGCGAATGCGCTGGCCCTTGCGCATGGTTCCCTGCATGACGCGCACCAGCACGATGACACCGCGATAGGCATCGAACCAGGAGTCGAAGACCAGGGCCTGCAGCGGTGCGTCCGGGTCGCCGGTGGGCGGCGGCAGGCGATGCACAATTGCCTCCAGCACGGCGTCCACGCCCTGGCCGGTCTTGGCGCTGACGGGGATGGCGTCGGTGGCGTCGAGTCCGACGGCTTTTTCGATGGCTTCCTGGGTGCGCAGGATGTCGGCCGAAGGCAGATCGATCTTGTTGATGACGGGAATAATCTCGAGTCCGTGGTTGATAGCCAGATAGGCATTGGCCAAGGTCTGCGCCTCGACGCCCTGGCTGGCGTCCACCACCAGCAGCGCGCCCTCGCAGGAGGCCAGCGAACGCGAAACCTCGTAGCTGAAGTCCACGTGGCCGGGGGTATCGATCAGGTTCAGTTGGTAGGTGTTGCCGTCGTGGGCTTTGTACATCATGCGCACGGCGTGGGCTTTGATGGTGATACCGCGCTCGCGCTCGAGATCCATGTCGTCAAGGATCTGCGCCTGCATCTCGCGGCCGGTCACCGAGCCGGTGAATTCCAGCAGACGGTCGCTTAGCGTCGACTTTCCATGGTCGATGTGGGCGATGATAGCGAAGTTACGAAGGAAGCGTGCGTCCATGCGGGGCCTTGCGAAAGGAGGCAAATACGCCGATCCTGCGCGTCCGCCGCGGCGGACCTCCATGGCATAGCTTATCATCGGCATAGTGTCTTTCGTTGGCTTACATTCGCCGGGGTGGCTGCGCTGTTTCATGCGCATGAAGCTGAATCGTCTTTTGCTGCCGGGTTGCCTGGTGGTAACGCTCTCGCTTTCGGGTTGCGACCCATCGAAACAAAAAGGCGCACCCCAGCAGCAGGCCATGGCGCCTGCCCTGCCCACCCCCGCGCCACAGGCACCTGCTAACCCCGCGCCCCCTCCGCCTACCGTGGAGCAGCAGCGCGTTCGCGTGTTGATTGAGCAGGTGGAAGCAGCATATGCCCGCGGCGACGCGGACTATCGCAAGGGGATGCTGCCGGAAGCCAAGGCAGAGTTCGATCGCGCCGTTGACCTGATGCTGTCAAGCGGCATCGACATCAGGAACAACGCGCAACTGCAGGAAGAGTTCGACCGCATTGTGGACCAGGTGAACGGGCTGGAGATGGAAGTGCTGAAGCAGGGTAACGGTTTTGTGCCCAAGGTAGAGCCCACCCCCGCCGAAGTGGCCAGCGACGTAACCTTTGCAGTGGATCCCAATATCGTGGCCAAGGCCAGGGCCGACCTGGCTACCACCAAGTCCGATTTGCCGCTGGTGGTGAACGACTACGTGGCCAGCTTCATCAGCTTCTTTGCCAACTCGCAGCGCGGCCACAACACGCTGTTGCATTCATTTGAGCGTTCCGGCCACTACCGGACAATGATTCAGCGCGTGATGGCCGAAGAGGGCGTGCCCCAGGACTTGATCTACCTCGCGGTCGCCGAGTCGGGCTTCCAGCCACGGGCAATGAATGGCAAGTCCAGAGCGGGCGGAATGTGGCAGTTTATGCCAACTGGCAGCTACGGCCTTGCCCGTACCGCCTATGTGGACGAGCGCTTCGATCCTGAGAAGTCCACCCGCGCCTACGCACGCTACATGAAATTTCTCTACGACCAGTTGGGCGACTGGTACCTGGCCATGGCTGCCTACGACTGGGGCGCAGGGAATGTGCAGCGTGCCGTGCAAAAGACGGGCTACGCGGATTTCTGGGAACTGTACAAGCGCAATAATCTGCCCGGAGAGACCAAGAATTACGTACCGGAAATTCTGGCGGCGATCATCATCGCCAACAATCCCAAGCAGTATGGGTTTGAGGATGTCACACTCGATCCTCCGATACTGACCGACACCATTACGGTGAACTATTCCGTGGATCTGCGCCTGGTGTCGGACCTGGTGGGCGCGCCGGTGGATGAGTTGATGGCGCTGAATCCCAGTTTATTGCGACTGATCACGCCGCCTGATACATCGTTCGATCTGCATTTGCCGGCGGGCACGGCCACGCTTTTCAATGAGCGCGTCGCCATGGTTCCTGAAGCCAACCGCATTTCATGGCGTTACCACGCGGTGGCGGCGGGCGACACGCTGGCGTCAGTGGCGCGCGAATTTCGCGTCGAGCCCGCGGAGCTGGCAACCGCAAATCAACTGCACGCGAGCGACAGCTTGGACAGCGTGGCGGCGCTGGTGGTTCCGGTGCCGCCAGCGGCAGCACCCTCAGCGCAAACGCGACTCTACACCGTGCGCAAGGGCGATACGCTGGTGACCATCGCCGATCGATTCGGCGTTTCTCTCAACCAGTTGCGGCGCTGGAATAAGGTCACCGGCATCAAGGTTGAACCGGGCCGGCGCCTGCGCGTGGCGGAGCCCGTAGTATTGCGGACCGCATCGAGCGGGCATCGGCGTAAGACCTCGGCTGCATCCTCTACCACCGCCAAGACAAATTCATCCACTGCGGCAAAGGCCCCGAGCACGAGGACGAGCAGCGCACACAAGTCCGCTTCGAAGCCGGCGGCGAAATCAGCAACGACGTCGACAACGACGTCGAGGGCCAAGCGGAAGTCTTCCGCGAAGAAGTAAAAAAGACCTCAGGACCACATTACACACTTGTGTTCTGCTGGTGTTTACGTGCAAGCTAGAACTAGAATGTTTTCGCACGAGCAAAAAACAATTTCTGCTTGTACGAAGAGACAAACAAACTGAGGGCAGCGGCGAGCCGCTGGAGGCACTGGGATGGAAGATGTAGTCAGGATGTATGCAATGAGCGACGGCAATCCGACTGGAGAGCCGATAGAGCTGGACCCCGATCGGGTCGAAGACTTTGCAGACGAAGACGAAGAAGAAGTCGAGACTTCCAGCATACTTACCTCCTCGGATGACGATGAGTTATCCGGCGAAGAGACCTTGATCGTGGTTGTGGCAGCTGAAGCAAAGCCGGCGGTGAAGAAGGCCGCGAAGAAGAAAGCTCCAGCGAAGAAGGCTCCGGCGAAGAAGGCTCCGGCAAAGAAGGTCGCGGCCAAGAAGGCTGCTAAAAAGGTTTCTGTAAAGAAGGCTGCCAAGAAGGCTCCCGCAAAGAAAGCAGCCAAGAAAAAAGTTGTGGCCAAGAAGGCCCCAAAGAAGTCCGCCGCAAAGAAGAGCAACGCTGGCGCCAAGGGCGGAAAGGCCAAGGCCAAGAAGGCAGTGGTCAAAAAGCGCGTCGGCAAAACCACTAAACGAGGTATCAAGTTGGCAGTTAAGAAAGCAGCAAAGAAAGCCCCCGCCAAGAAGGCAGTTGCCAAGAAGGCAGTTGCAAAGAAGGCAGTTGCCAAGAAGGCACCTGCGAAGAAAGCAGCCAAGAAAGCTCCTGCAAAGAAGGCAGCCAAGAAGGCCGCAAAGAAGTAGTACTGGCAACAGGCAATTCAAGGCAAGCAAAAGAGCCCGGCTCATGGCCGGGCTTTTCTGCGTCTGGATTCGGCGGATGGAGGCTGCGGGGGTTCTTATTGCGCGGACTTAAGTGAGGTCCCTTTGTCAGGAAGCACGGTGAGTACTTCTGACGCGCTCTCCGGCGGGTTCACCTTGACCCACACCTTCGCGATCTTGCCCTTGGGGTTAATGAGGAAGGTATTGCGGTTGGCCATGAATGTGCCGTTATGGTCGGCCAGCGAGCCGTATGCGCTGACCACCTTGTGATCCGTATCGGACAACAGGCGGAAGGTGAGGCTGTCTTTGGCGCAGAACTGCTGATGCATTTCCTTGGAGTCCACGCTGACACCGAGGATGACGGCATGCTTGGCCTCGAACTGCGGCAGGCTGTCTTGAAATTTGTGGGCCTCGATGGTGCAGCCGGTGGTCATGTCGCGGGGATAGAAATAGAGGACGACCCACTTGCCTTTGAAACTCTTCAGCGAAATCTGGGTGCCGTCTTGCGATGGAAGCGTGAAGGTGGGCGCGGGTTGGCCCTCGGCGGGCATGGCGGGGGCAGTTTCATCGGCTGCATTGACCGGGACTGTGGCAACCGCTGCGAAAAGCGCCGCGGCGAGGACAAATAGAATTGGCTTTCTCACGAAAAACCTCCTAGGGATAGGGTTCAGAGATCAGGGGTCAGGGGCTAGGAAACGACCGCCCGGCCATGAGCGAAGGGAAGCTTGCCCGCACCTAGTATCAGCGCGGAGCCGCCACTATGGCAATGCCCGCCTGACTGGCGCGCTCGAGCAGGGAGTCGCGATCGAATAAAAGGGTGCGCCCGGCCTCAATGGATAAGCAACTGGCGCCGGCGCGGATCATGGTCTCGACGGTCGGGACGCCGATGACCGGTACATCGAAGCGCATGTCCTGGTTGGGCTTCGCGACTTTGACCACTGTGAGGCGGCGGGCGAGAGTCGAGGCGTCCCCGCCCAGCGACTCCATGAGGCGGCCGGCGCGCTCGATGGTCGCGT
>OBLW0100001226.1_pt1 | contig 21915 bp, 15 predicted proteins | sample 1520161 | NCBI WGS metagenome assembly OBLW01 (sample SAMEA3539309, study PRJEB22396) | soil metagenome | biome: tundra; feature: field; material: soil | place: USA | collected 2010-05 | depth 0.15 m | reverse complement strand
GCCAACGCGCTAGACACATTGATGAATACAGACACGCAGGGCAGCGACTTTATTGCCGAGCGCTGGTGGGATTACCATGTTTCGCCATCGGAAAAGATTCCGGTACGCGCGGCGTTTACTAGACCGGCGCAGGGAACGCGTGGAAAATTATGGGAGGCAAGATTTCTGATCTTTTGGCCTGATGGAAACATCATTGAACGTACGGCGTTTGGGCCCGATTCGGCAGATGCCTAAATCTTGCTAGTCGAGCTTTTTCGAATCGAGTGCGAGAAGCTCAAAGCAAAGATGGGGGAGAAAATCACTTTGGATTCTGGCGGCTCGCTCTTTGGCTACGATTTCTCGGCGAAGTGAAATTCGTGCTCGCGAAAGGGCCTCGGTCACGGAGAATTCGAAGTGGATGGGCTGGTCGATGAGGCTGGGACAGCTAACGTTTGTGCCGGTGCCTATGAGCATCAGTCTCGTAGGAGTAACGAGAATCAATTCAGGCGCGACCGCCATCCCAGGCTCGTCGAGGAATGCACCCGAGCAAGTTTCACGGCGCAGCGGCCATTGTCATTACTCGTGCCGTGCCATCTGAAACGTGGCGAGAAGAGCTCCTGATCCTCTTGTCCCAAGGCACCCGAGATTTCTCCACACGGATTCAAGGAGGCAGGGGGCTCGTCTTAAGGCGGGCCAGACACGCATCTCTCTCGGGCCTACGTCGGGATTGATGGGAAAATGCTGTCCCGGGACGATCGTGGGCTTTTTGCGTGGCATTAATGCTGCGCCTTGGAGGCAGGGAGCGGTGAAAGTTACACACAGAGTTACACAGTGTGTGATCGTTCTCGGGTGTTTGCCGTTGTATCTCCTGAATGGGGAGCGCCTTCCCCAAGCATCAGAACGCAGATGGGGGTTCGAGTCCCCCTTGGACACCCTTTTAGAGCCGGATGATTTGATTCAGATCGATGGAATTAGCGAGGACCACACGAGACCACGGGATTCCACGTGGCGACGAAGTCGCGGAAGGGAGCGAGACCGGCCGTATTAACATCAACCATCCAGCCCGACCATGAGGGTGGTCCGAAACGGGATATCCGCTCAGTCAGGTCAAATCCTTATGCCTTTTCGCATGATTCTCTAATTAGGGTTGGCCATGTAGGAAGGCGAGTCCTTCAGGGCTAGGTTTTGGGGTGAGAGGCTCAACGCCACAGTGGCCGCGCATAGCGGGGCCGGCGGCAATCGCGATCACACCCTCTCAGCGTCGCTACTATCCGGGCATAGGGCATTTTGCGGGTTTATCTTCTCTCGTTAGTCATAGTCAGAATGCTGTGGGTTACACCCCATATCTCCCGCGCGGTTCAGCGCGCAAACTCGGTCAACCGAAATAAAATCGGACGAAGCTGGCGGGATACCCGCCCTGTCTTCGTTTCAACCGTTAGTCCAATAACCCATGAATGCTTCCAAAGACGAATTCGACAAGAACGCCAAATCACGCAATCCCGATCCCGCTATCAAAGTCAAAAGTTCACATCTCGTAGGAACTGGAATAGGCGCGGTCGCCGGTGGCGCTGTGGCCGGCGCCGCGGTAGGAACTGTCGCTGGACCCGTTGGCACTGTCGCAGGCGCAGCCGTCGGAGCCGTCGTCGGCGGCATTGCCGGCAAGAGTGTAGCGAAGGCTGTGAACCCCAGCGTTGAAGATGCCTACTGGCGTGAGAACCATCGCCGTCAATCTTTCGCTAAGGGCCGGTCATACGATGACTATGGCCCAGCCTACAGGATCGGGTACGAGGGTTACGCTCTATATGGCGCCCAGGGCAGCACATTCGATGAGCGCGAAGCGGACCTGCGAAAAAGCTATGAAGCGACGCACCCGAAAATAGCTTGGAACGAGGCTCGCCCCGCTTCATATGCCGCGTGGCGACGGTTCCAGGAGCAGCCCTCAAAGGGGCCCACGGTCGCCTAGGGCTCTGGACAACGATTCAATGCAAGGCCGCGCCCATCCTTGTGGCGCGGCCTTTTTGTTCCGGACGACAACCAGGACAATGCCAAGACCCGCCTGGCCGATCTGCCTCACGGCGAAGACGGCTGGCTAATTTACGAATATGATTTTGGCGACGGATGGGAACACGAGCTGCGGGTGGGAAAACTATTGCCTGTTGGAGGGTCGGCGAACCGCAAGGTCTCCTGCACCGATGGCGGCCGAGCCTGCCCTCCCGAAGACTGCGGCGGACCGCCCGGCCACGAGCGCCTGCTCACAGTCATCGCCAGTCCCAAGCATCCGGAACACGGCCGGACCCTCGAATGGTCGGGTGACCGCTTCGATCCAGAGGCCTTCGATGCCAAACGCGTCGATACTGCTCTCCTCAAATTGAAGACCCGAGCCCACTATACACATCCGCTGTTGGACGTCTGAGTCTTTGGACTGTTTATTTCTGCAATGAAGGAGCATCAACACATATATCGGCTCCTCAGCCGGTTCTTTGGTTTCCTGCTCGGAGTATTGCGTGATTTCAGACGCAATCAGGGCTTCTTGCTGGCCGGCGCGATCGCCTATTACACACTGCTATCAATTGTGCCCCTGTCGATTCTCGGCTTCATTGTACTGTCACATTATATCGATAAGGGCGTATTATTCCAGACCTTGTCGACCTATATAGAAATGATAATTCCGGGCTATGCCACGACATTGACTAAACAGGCGGGGATATTCATTGAGCACGACAAGTCGGTCGGGAGTTTGGTATTTCTGGCGATGCTCTTCTTCAGTTCCATCGCCTTCAGCGTGCTCGAAAGCGCCATGTCAGTGATTTTTTCTCATCGTTTCATAAGTCCACGTCGTCACTTTCTGCTGTCCGCCATTATTCCTTACGTGTATATCTTTTTGATCGGCTTGGGCGTTCTGCTGGTGTCGTTCATTGCAGGGGCCATCGAGACCCATAGCGGGCGGCAGTTAGTAATCTTTGGACGGGGCCTCAGCCTGGAGGGCCCTTCCGTCTTTGCTCTGTATCTAATCGGGATATTCGGCGAGGTGTTATTGTTGACTTCTTTTTATCTTGTCATGCCCTTGGTACGGATCACGTTCCGGCACGCTTTGATGGGCGGAATGATTGCGACGGTCTTATGGGAGATCACCCGGCGGGTGTTAGTCTGGTATTACTCGGTCGTATCTTCGGTGGATTTGATCTACGGTTCTCTTGCCACAACAGTGGTGGCCCTGATCAGCATGGAGGCGATCGCCGTGATCATTTTACTGGGTGCCCAGGTCATTGCGAAACTTGAGCGCAGAAACTCTTTTGTTCACGATTCAACCGGTCGCTGAAAAAGGCCTGTTTTCGTCCGCCGTATCCATGACTTCGTAAAATGAAGCCCCCTTGAGCACCTAGACTAAAGGCACAGCGTGTGTTTAACGAGTATCGGACACCGCTTCCAGGACCACGACGGATTGGTTGCCCACGCCGTAGGTCCCGCTAATCGTTGCGCCGCTAGAGGTGCCCCAGCAGTTGCTGGAGGCTTCCGCCCAGTTGTTCGTGTCGATGATTCGGACCCAATGGGTACCCGCGGGACCGGCGGGCACCTTGTAGGTGACGCTAGACCCGGAAAAATTGTTCATGACCACAAAATCTTGGTCTCCCACCGCGCTTCCGGAGATGTAGATTGTGGCGGACGGATTGCTCCATTCATTGAAGCCGCTTGATCCGTCCGCATTGGTGAAGGTCACCGGTTCGATGTAATCCTGCTGCCGGAAGGCGCCATGGGCCGACCGGAGGTGAAGCAGATACTGGAGGAATGCGAAATTCCCGTTGGTGGCGCCGGCAAAGGTCCCCAGGTTGTTGGCGTAGGCCATCGTTCCGCCCGTGGCGTCCCCGGTCGCCACCGTGTCGGGGCTGTTGGTGTCGATCATGGTGTAGTTGTTCCAGGTGGCTACCGAGTCGACGTCATAGGCATTGTTGTTGCCGTTCACGGTCCGCCCGAATTCGTCGCCCCAGACCAACATCGGCAGGCCCCGGCTCAGGACCTGGAAGGTCCAGAGGGACCGTATCACCTGGCGCCGAACCGCCTGGTTGCCGCCCCAGGTGGAACTCTCGTTGTTGCTGCTGCCCCCGTCGCTCGGGCCGAAGGGCCACGCGATGCTGGCGTTGTCCTGGGAGGCATAGCTCACCAGGTCCGCCATGTTGAATCCATCGTGGCACACCAGCATATTCACGGATTTGTGGGGGCCGCCGGCTGCGTTGAACTGGTTGTAGTCCCCATAGAAGGCGTCGGCGTAGCCCACGCCGTGCATCCCGGAGAGGTTTCCGGTCATGGCGAGCCGGACCGCATCCCGGTAGTTGCCGTTCCATTCGGCCCAACCCGCGGGGAAGTTTCCGATTTCGTTTCCGTCGTTCGTGTCCCATGGCTCGGCGATGATCTTGACACCATTGGCGCCGGCCCAGGTGGCGATATTCGCCAGGAGGGGCGAGGAACTCGCTCCGTTCGTCGTGAAGCCGGAGGACCCGTTGCGCCCGAGCTCCACCGCCAGGTCGAACCGGAAACCGTCCACACCCATCGTGCCCGACCAATAGGCCAACGAATCCATCACCAGGTTCTGCACGGCTGGGGAGCCGCAATTGAAGTTCTCTCCGACGCCGGTCGAAACCCAGTAGTAGCTGGGGGCACTGGGGGAGAGCGTGTAGTAGGAACTGTTGTCCAGACCCCGGAACCCGTCGATCTCCGCCACTTCGGGATTGCCATTGTCCTGGAGCCCTCCTTCGCCCGTGTGGTTGTAGACAACGTCCAGGTACACCTCGATCCCGGCCCTGTGGAATGCGGCCACCATCTTCTTGAACTCGGCCGTGGGGCCGCCCGGCAAAGGATTGCTAGCGTAGCGCCTATCCGGGGCAAAGAACCCGTATGTCCAATAGCACCAGTATCCGGCCCCTGCAGGGGAGGGCGCGCTCGCGGAATTCATTGCATTGTTAGTCTCCTGAACCGGGAGGAACTCCACGGTGTTGAAGCCAAGGTCCTTGAGATAGCCAGCCATGTAGGCGGCCCCGGCATAAGTGCCGCGCAGGCTGTCGGGGACGTTTGCCGCGTCCTGGAAGCCCGAATAGCGGCTCAGCAACGTGGTCAGTTTCACGCTGGAGGGGTGCGCCGTGAGACCCTTGAGGTGGCTTTCGTAGATGATCGCGTCCTTTTGATTCAGGTTCGGCCTGGGCCCGGTGTCCGTGCTGTCCATGAATGCCACGGCCTTGGGAGCCCAGCGCCCGGTATCCACCTGCCGCTGGTCGACGGCAACTCCACCGGTGAGGGGACCGGCATAGGTCAGGCCCGTGCCACCGCCGGATAAATATATTCCGTATCCCTCCCCGGCCGCCAGCAGGGCCGGAGTGACCACGCTGTGGGACAGCTCCCTTGCATAGGGGTCATAGAGAACCTTGTTCGGATTAAAGCGGTTCCCAAGGGAATCGCAGTCGCTGAGGAAGCCGGCGACGCAGTTGCCGCGCGTCCATGCACTGCTGAAGGGCCAGTTGGGGCCCCAGGCGCGGACGGCGTACAGGGCCGGTCCAGGCACATTGGCCACGGCGGCCCGCCAGATGTTGTCGGTTCCCTTTGTCATCGTGTAGTCGAAGGCGGCGTCGGCCCCGGTGTCGGAGAGATAGATCTCCAGGACCACGTTCGTGGCGTTTCCGGAATACACGCCCACGTCGAGGGTGCTGCCGTAGGCCGCCGTGTACGACGAGCCCAGGGGCCAGCTGGCAATGCCCCAGCTTGAGGGACTCACTGGGGAATAAGCGCCCGAGGCGGGGTGGTTGCCGCCGACCGTCGCGGCGCGAAGCCGGACGGAAGCCGGACCGACCAGCGCCAGGGCCCCTATGGACAGGGGAAGGATCCTTTGGAGGAGGTGCATTCTGGGATGGATTTTGTCTTGCTGCGGCGAGGATGCGACTGGTTCAGGGGCGTCCCGGCGCTCAGACCGTTGCCTTCGCAATGATGTCCAGGCCCTCGGCCAGCGCGTGCAGGCCATGGCTCACCTGGTCAATGCGCACGTCACACCGGCTGGATGTTGTCCGCACGCCGCCCAAGGAGGCCTCGGGACGGGGCATGCAGAACGTGTCCCCGGGCTTGATCACGAGCGTGTCAACGAACGCGCAGGCCGCGCGCCACGATGCCTCGTATCTGCGGGCGCGCCCGCGCTCGCCGGAACGCAGCGCGGTCCGCCATGCGGCCGCCACGCCTTCGGCGATGAATCCGGTGTTGAAGCTCGGCTCCTCGGGGCTCAATTCCTCGAGGAATGCCCCATTCTTTGCGAGTTGCCGGTCGAGCGCCCAGTCCGCCACCTCAAATGCGAGTCCGGCCTGCGACGCGTCGCGCGTGAGCCCATGCATTTCGCCCCAGCCTTGCGGCAGCCATCCGGCCATCCCCCACGTCGGACGGCGCAGGAAACGGGCGCGGCACCATGCGAGATGCCGCCTCCATTCCCGCGGCGGAGCCAATTTCCGGGCCGCGCAGAAGCGTCCGATCGCCAGGAGCGCGGCTCCGGGAAGATAATCGTGCAGCTGCCCCGTCACGGTCTCGGGCTGTTCCGAGATCGCGCCGGAAGGGCGGAAGAAACCGCCCACCCTTTCCGCAAGGGCCCGTGTCCGGGGATCCCCGACCATGGCGGAATCGCCGTGTGCGAGAGCCGCCAGCAGGACGCACTCGGCCAGGCCGCCGCCCGCGGCGTCCGCCATGCGAAGACGGGCGTGGCGCCGAGGATCGACGCACTCCAGGAACGGGCGCAACCCGGCGCGCGACGCGCGCAGCCACGCCGGCCGGCGCAGGACAACGCCGATCGACCCCAGCGCGTCCAGCGCATGGATGGCGCGCGCCGCCGTGCCTCGCGCCTCGCGCTCATCCGACAACGGCCAATAACGATAGGCGGGGATGTGGCTCCGATCCTGATGATAGAAAATGTATCCGCCCATTTGCCGCGCCAGGCGCCGCGCCGCCGGATTGGGGAATCCCTTTCCCGGTCGCATGCTTCGCGCCGCGAAGCCCTGGTGCAGGCGCACGGCCGATCCATTCGTCCGCACCCAGCCCGTGGTCCTGAATCCCGTCCACTGGACCGGCGACGCGCACGAACGGAGCTTCTGCGCGAGTGCGGCGACGAATTGCTCCTTGGACCAGTTGTTGTACACCAGCGCGGTCGGCAGGAGCACCTCCCGTTCTTCACCGCACCCGCCGACCAGCGCGTCCAGGCCCGCCCGCAGCTTTTGCGCGACATACGCGAGCGACGCTCTGCCGTAGGCTTCGGGATCGTGCAGCACCGTGACGAGCACAGCCGGCTCGAGACGGCGCCCTGCGTCCCCGGTGCGGCGCCGCAGCCGGGCGGCCGCATCCGTCGCGGCCGCCTGCAGGTCCTCCGCCAGCGAATGGCCGCAGCCGACGCCGCGCTCCAGAAACCCGTTCTGGTACAGGGACACGGTGACAAACTGCCGCCCTGAAACGGGCAGGGGCGGCGCGGCGCGGCCCGCAGAGGGATGGCGCCCGCGGAGAACGGCGCGGACGATCTCTGCCGCGCGCCGGGTCAGCCAGGCCCCGCATGCCTGCGTCGCCCGCCGGTCTTCCGGCGGCGCCTCCGTTCCGAAGGCCAGCCAATCCGCACCCGGCTCGATGTATTTCTCGACGGTGTGCCGGAAGAGATCGTGGGCCTCGCCGGGGGCAAGCCTCGCATTGCGGTCGCGGGCGTGGAGGTATTGCGCGATTTCCGAGGTGAAGACCTGGGTATTCGGCAACGCGCCGCCCATGCGTTTCGGATCCACGCGGCTGCGGACCACGATGCCGTAACGGTCAAAATCCAAGTCCCGGGGCAGGATGAGCTCGAGTGGCCCGAAAAAAGTCACTGCGATCTTGAACAAATGGAGGTTGGCGAGCGTGATCCGCCCTCCGGCTTCGCGCAGGGTGATGAGGGTCGCCTGGACGAGATCGCTCTGCGCATCCGCTTGGAGGGGGTCAAAATGCCAGAAGCCGGAGCGCGCCACGCGATGGTCGTCCTTCCTGCGACGGAAGCTCACGAAGACGCCGCCCTTGCCTCCGCAGGGCTGCTGGAAGGCGGCGGCCGCCTCCGGGGCGCGGCCGCGCTCAAGGAAATATTCGGCCACCCGCCGCGCGGCCACCGCCGGATTCAATCCGTCCGCAATGCGCGCGGACGCGGGCGCCGCCACATTCCGCGGGCGCCTCCCGGCCTCGGGCGGAAAGCCCAGATCCCGCCAGATGTCGAACAGGCATTCCACATGATAGCCGGCCGACCTGGCCCATTCCAATCCGCCGCGGCCGGGAAAGTGCACCAGCACAACGGCGCCCTCGACCTGAAACCCGTTTTTCTCTAGCGCCTCGATGCCGCGGGAGAGCGAGGTGCCCGAGCTTAGCGAGTCGTCAATCAGCACCACCGGGCGCGACCGGTCCAGCGGTCCGTCCACCTGGCGGCAGGCGACGGCCTCCTTGGGCCGTTCGCGCACGGCGAGCCCGGTGTATCGGCCATTGCCCAAGAGCACGCACGCGCTCAGCAGGGGCTGGCCCGTGTAGCCATAGGATGCCAGCTGGCTTGACTTGAACCTGCGCAGGCGGCGCAGGATATTCAGGCCCGCGAGGCGCAGTCCGCGCTCCTTCAGCGTGACGTGCCAGCTGTAAAAGGCCCAGGGAGCGGGCGCGCCGTCGCGATGGCGGATGGGCTGCTCCGGCGTGGCGTAAAGGATGCCCTCGGCGCGGAGCAGCCTTCGAAGTTCCTCGCGCATATCCATGAAAAAGGAGGCGTCCGGCCGCCGTAGGCGACCGGTCACGGGGTGGTCAAGCGAACTGGGGCCTGTTGCCGGCCGGAGCAAGGCCAACCATGAAGCCTCGCCGCAAATGACGCCCGGACAGCCAGCGCTCCGCCGCCGGGCGCCGTTAAACTCCTTCCAACTCGGCGGGCAACTCGTTCGGCTTCGGCAACCCGACGGGTAATCTGCCCAATTTCAGGTCCAGAATCTCGTTTTCGATGTTGTACAATCGTGCGCGCATGGCGTCCATCTCGCCCACGAGCACGGCGACGATTGTCGACTCAACCGGGAGCTCATTTACACCTGGACGATGCCCGGGCAGGCGCAATGTCCTTGGAAGCTCATGAACAGTTGGATGGAATCCCTTGATGGTGACTGCTTTCTTTGCCATGATAATATCCTTTCGCGACTGAGGTTGATAACGTGAAACCACAAGGAATTTTCATTTCCTTTTTTTAGGCGACGTGAGTCGCATAAACGGCTGCGAGGTTGCTCGCTTGCCCGGGACGCTGCCCGTCGGGATGGGGAAAGTGCAACCTCAAGAATACATAATTTTACGTAGGCTTTCCATTCTGGTCAGACGCTTTCGCAATGCGGCGACTTGTGGCGGCGACTGCGCGTTGCACGCGCCACAGAAATGAACGGCGCCGGGGTGGTGCGCGACGCCCATCGGGTTCATGGGTTGAAGGGCAGTTGGATGAGGGCGCAGTATTTTCGCCAAGATGTTGTCATACGGCAACAACTGTTGCTTCGGAACGTCCTTTGGCACGCACCCTGCTTTCTCCAATATTCCGTCCGCTTTCATGAGCTGGAACTTCTGCTACGAGACCTTCACTGCGTCTAAAGGTGAACGGCGCGGCCCAAGCCGTTGTAGAATCGATTTATATCAGTCAGCCCTGAGAACGGATCTGGCGTGGAAGCGCCGAGCCGAGGATGAATGGGCTTCGGTTGCAAAGTTCGCCGGGATTCACGGATCTCGGACTGTTCGAATCTCCCGCACTATCGGCGCGCGCCGGTTGTGTAGTGGCGTTTGTGCAATAAGGTGTAAAATATGAACTCAACTTCTTCCGCCACCCACGAAAACATCTCCGAGCGGGCTTATCAGATCTGGGAAGAAACCGGTAAACGGGACGGCAATGACACGGCGAATTGGCTGCAGGCCGAAAGAGAACTGCACGCGCAGCACGTGAAGACTGGCGAGGTGGATGGCGCCCGGGGGAAGTCGGTGGAGCCACCCGTGGCCGGAAAACACGCTCCTGAAAAGGCTCGGCACAGCACCGATTACGTTCATCCCGGCGTTACGACCGATTCATTGCATCACGTCCGCAATCGGTAGAATGTCGGAAAGTGTTGAATAAATCTGGCGCACCTCCTTCGCCACGGGAGATTTTGCCTTAAGGGCCTGGGGGGTTCGAGTCCCGTTGGCCGCCCCATTCTTGATCCAGTTTGATAGGGTCTACTCCGACATGGGCAGTGTAAGTCTAGATGTGCTTATTTTGCCTCGGATGGACCCCGCCAGCTCAAAGCTCAAGTTCCCGATCCTTTGCCTTTTCCCCTTTATCTGGCAGGAAATCGTCAAGCGACCATTCTGAGTGCGACTTGAGCTCCTTGCCTATAGAGTCGGATCGCCTCTCGCCAGGAAGCCGTCTCACCTCAACCGGCGGATTTTGACGCGCCTCCAGATCCGATGGAGGAGCAATGCCTGGTAGTCGAAATTGAACAAATCGAGCGACTTTCTGCAATTTCGACTGGGTCAGCTCTGGTGGAAACAGATTTGTGAGATCAAACCCGTGTTTTTTTGCGAGCACGAGGTTTTGAGGATCGACCGATAGGTCCCGGGCATTTTCAAGAATGTCTACGAGTGCGCGTTCGGTAATCTCTCCCGACAGGGTCCTACTATGTGCTTCGCGAAGATACTCCCGAACACATGGGACCAACATTTTGACGTGGCGTACGTCTTGCCGTCGCGCCTGGTCAATTTGTGCCACATTCGCGAGCTTCGCCTTCAGCAGCATTACAGGCGATAGGACCCTGTAGAATTGACCAGGGCGAAGCTCCAATAGATCGGGATCGGAAAGATCCCTTGGCCTAAGACCGTTCACACTATTGATGACTTCGACAAGCAGCGGCGGCTTATTTGAAAGCTCCTTGGTGAGCATTGCTATGGCGATCGTCCTTGGTTCGTTATAGCATGTGAGCTTCCAGTTTGTAGCTGCGGCAATTCGCTCAGCCATCGCCCGGTCGCCAAATATGTCTGCATCTTTGCTCATGAACGGGCGCAATGGATCCAACTCGGGGACCGCAGATGCATAATGCTCTGCCCAAAGATTTACGGCCTGCCCACCTACGAGTATTGGCTTCTCAGAAGAATTTAATACTTCGGCGAAAGCCGAAAGCTCATGCTGATCGGGCATGTTGGCCAAAGTGCACTATTCGAGATCTTACGGCAGTCCCTATTGCGGAATTCTCTTGTTGAATCTGCTCGGCGGTCGCGATTCGAAACTTGATTCTAGCAGCATCCCACTCGCGGCAGAGTGCCTTGTACTCTGCGATGCTCTCGGCGGTTACAACCGTCGGGAACACCGGCGCAGGCGGCAATATGTCGGGCGTGTTCATTGGGATTTCGTCGATGCCTTTCCCTTCAAACATCAGCAATAGGCTCCATGGTGTCAATTCGAGGGATGTTCGATCCGGTGTGCCGCAGCACAGGCGTCTCCGTCTGTCACGCCTCCTGCGGTGCAGAAACGGCATGGGTGTCGGAGAATCGCGCATCGACCGTTGTTCTTGATCTTTTACCGGGTCGACGAAGCTCGTCGCCTCGTAGAAATCGCGGGTAGTGGGTCAGTTTGTGCGCAAGATGCTCGTGTGACACCCGCGATGGAAGCGGGTCTCATATCATGTCTGGACTATTGAAGACCTTTTGGGGCAGTATGCCTGCGGAGAACGTTTATGTATGCGGCACTTGTCTATCTGACAATTGATCCTAAACAGGCTCCGGCTGCGGCGGCAGCATTCACAAGCAACATCCTTCCGAAAGTTAAATCTGCATTGGGGTTTGTCGCCGGGCACTGGGTCGATCCAGTTGATCGTCAAGGTTTCGGATTCCTTCTCTTTGAGACGGAGAAGCAAGCTTTAGCGGCTACGCCGCCGAAGGCGAATTGGTCCGCGCCAGGGATTACAATCCTGCGTACCGAAGTGCGTCGCGTGGCAGTCTCACTACCGTAGCCCAACTTGAAACTGACCCGCTACCAAATCGCGAGGATCTGGGACGCGCGCCAGGACCCGGACTCATTCAAGCTCTAGGTTGCCCAAAAGTTGCCCGAATGCGGTTTTTGCCTTCCACTCGTTGCGTCTGCCTGCGTTTTGTCTCCGTTCTCAAGAAACTGACCCTCAATCAAGTCCGTGTTTTCTAGCGACTTGGCTTCGAGGCGACGGGAAGGTTCGAGTCCCGTTGGCACCGTGCCAATCCGGCGTGATAGCGTTGTCCTCCCAGACCGGAGGCCGTTTCCCTGGGCTCGGAAAACGCAGACGGGAGTTCCATATCCTGAATCGTTCAGCGTCATGGCATGTGGTTGATCGTGTGTTTCTCGTTTCAACTATGTGGACGATCGGATACAGGAAGTTGAAACTGCGGGCCATCTGGGTCCCCTACGCTCCAGATGGTACGGCAATTATTCATTGGCAGGATGATGACCCCCACCATTTCCAGGGTTTTTGCGGGTGCGCTCGTGCTGATCACGCCCATTGCGGCTGCCGCGACGGGCGCGGAGTCGCGAGCCGCTGACCCGCCGGTCATCCATACCCGCTTTGCAGCCATCGGGTTTCCTGCGGGTTCACCGGTGCTCTGGGTTTACTCGGTCGAGGGGATTGACCGGCGGCACGACATTGCCGCGCCGACTGTCAACCTGGATGGACGCGATGTGACGTTGAGCGTCGGGGCCGTGAAACCGCTTGGGGCGCCGAGGGAATTGCCGAACGGCTGCCGGGAATATGCCTTCATCGGCGACGTCGTTGGCGAAGCGGGTTTGCAGCTGAAGGTGGTTTTCAGGGTCGCCGAGGATGATCCCGTGGTTCGTTTTCACTACGAGATCCTGAGCGACCGGCTGCGCCACCTCACCAAGCCTGCCGGGACGGATCGGATCAGCTACCTGGGCTTGTCTCTTGCCGGCCTTCCGATCGCATCCGAGCTTCGCCTCTCGGAATTCAACGAGGAATTTCACAGCTACATGCCGGTCGAGCGAACGCTCGCCCGGCGGTTCTTCGCCGATCGCGGGGAAGCCATGGGGCCCGTCCTCCTGGCCGGCGACGCCACGGAACAGCTCCTGGTGGCGTATGAACATGGCTCCACGGCGCCCGATGAGTTCCTGCACTACAGGCTGTCGCCGGATCGCACGGTCACGCTGGAGGCGGTGAAGGGCAATTATTGGTCGGGCGAGGAGATCGGTCCGGACAAGCCGTTTTCGACAGTCTGGTTTGAGCTGGAGGCTATTCGGGGCGACCGCCTGGCGCTGCAAAAGGCCTACCGGAACTTCGTCCTGAGGCATCTTGCCTTGAGCCCGGCGTCGAGGGAGCCCCGGATATTCTACAACACGTGGAACTACCAGGAGCGCCTAAAGAACTTGGAGGGCAAGCCCTACCTGAGTGAGATGACCGAGGCGCGGATGCTCCAGGAGATCGACGTCGCCCACCGCATGGGCATCGAGGTGTTCGTCATCGACGCCGGCTGGTTCGAGAAGCCGGGGGACTGGCATCCGAGCCCGTTGCGGTTTCCCGGTGGATTGAAGCAGGTGAGGGCCACGCTTGACAGCTACGGAATGAAGCTGGGGCTCTGGTTTGCCCCAAGGATGGCGGCGCTCACCTCGCAGATGCTAAAGACGCACGAGGACTGCATCAAGACCCTCGATGGGAAACGGCCCAACCCGTGGGTGGTCTGGGAGACTGAGGCGTCCCTGGGGTGCTGCATCGTCAGCCGCTTCGGCCAGGACTTCGCCGGGGAGCTGATCCGGCTCAACCGGGAACTCGGCGTGACCTACTTCAAGTTTGATGCCGTTGAGCAATATGGCTGCAACGATCCCAATCACGGGCACGGGACCGCCGCGGACTCGGCGGGCGAGCGGGGCGATTGCTACGCCTTTCAGGTGCCGCTGGCCATGGCGCATATAGCCGAGCTGGTGAGCGATTCGGTCCCGGGCGCGATCTGCGACTTCGACATGACCGAATCCGGGCGCTGCTTCGGCCTGGCATACCTGAGCGCGGGCAAATACTTCCTCATCAACAACGGCCCCTACAACCAGAACTACGACCGCCCGCTGGCGGCTGACGGCAACTGGAACCTGTTCTTCTACCCGGGCCCGGCGCGCGACTGGATCTGCCGCAGCCCGCTCGTTTTCGACCAGTGGATTCCCTCGACACTGTTCCTGACGCACTACCTGCCGGACGACCCCGAGAACAACCAGATGTTAAGCTTGGCCTCCCTGGTGCTGGGCCAGGACGGTATCTGGGGCGACCTGCCGGCGATCTCCGAAAAGGGAGTCGCCCTGTTTGGAAGCATGCTCGGGAAATACAGGAAGGTCCGCGACGACATCACGGAAGCCTTCCCGGTCGACAGCGGGCCCGTGGGAGGCACCCCGGAGGTGCATGAGAAGATAGCCCCGAACGGCCGGGGCGCCGTGGTGCTGTTCGCGAGCAAAGGCACATATCAATATATCACGCTCAACCGCGCCGATCGCCGCATCTGGCACGACGAGGGCGTCGCGGTCACCTTTGATGACGCCGGCCGGGCGATCATCACGGCGGACTTTGTAACTCAGCCGGGCCCGTTCCCGAAGGCGGGCGCGCACATTGTGTTCTTTGGCGTCGACTGACACGCTGACGGCCCGTGAAAGCCGGGTTGCTGGGCTACGTCACCCGCTGCGCGGCGGCCTGCGCCCGGAGGCAAAGCTCCGCGGCCTTGAAGGCATGGGCCTGGGTCATGGCCTTCTCCGTCCGGTTGAGGCAGTCCAGTATGAATTCGCCGAAGAACCTGAACCCGACCTGTCCGGCCACGCTCAGGTGCTGCTCCCCCTTCCCGTCGACAATGTACAGGTGGTCGCCCGCGAGGTCCCGGGCGACGTCGATGTACTTGCGCAGCTCGATCGTGCCCTTGGTGCCGAGGATGAACGTGCGGCCGTCGCCCCAGGCGCGCTGCCCGTCCGGCGTGAACCAGTCGACGCGCACATAGTTGAGCGTGCCGGTGTTGCCGACGAGGCAGGCCTCCCCGAAATCCTCGAGCTCCGGATGGTCGGGGTTCGCAAAGTTTCCGACCGCGGCGTGCGTGACGGTGGCGTCGCTCGACCCGCTGTACGCCAGGAACTGCTCAAACTGGTGGCTGCCGATGTCGCAGAGTATGCCGCCGTACTTCTCCCGCTGGAAGAACCAGTCCGGGCGGGAGGCCTTGTTCAGACGGTGGGGCGCGATGTTGATCACCTGGATGATCCGGCCGATCGCGCCCTCCAGCACGAGGTCGGTCGCAAACATGGCCGACTCATTGTGCAGCCGCTCGCTGTAATAGACCATGTACTTGCGGCCGGTCCGGGCGACGACGGCCTTGGCCTGGTCGAGCTGCGCCAGCGTCGTGAACGGGGCCTTGTCGCTGAAGAAGTCCTTGCCCGCCTCCATGACGTGGCAGCCGAGCGGGCCCCGTTCCGATGTCACGGCCGCACAGGCTACAAGCCGGACCTCGGCATCCGAAAGGATCTCGTCCATGGAGCGCGCCACCTTCGCTTGGGGGAACTTGGCCTGGAAAGCCTCGATCTTCTTGGGATCCGGATCATAGACCCATTTGAGCGTCGCACCCGCCTCCAGGAGGCCGGTGCACATGCCGTAGATGTGACCGTGGTCGAGGCGTGCGGCGGCGAGGACAAACTCGCCCGGCTTGACGACGGGGTTGGGCTTGCCAAGCGGGGTGTAGGTCATGCCGTCCGACTTCTGGGGTGCGCCGGCGGAAAACGCCTGGGGGATCAAGGTGCCGGCAGCCATGGTTGCGACGGTGGAGGAGAGGAATTCGCGGCGGTTCATTGGATTGGCGTGAGGGGTTTGTGTCGATCCAAGGTTCTATCGGGGCGGCGCCGCGAGGTATAGAAATAAACGACGGCGAGAATTGGGACCCACATCCGAAGTCTCCCGGCCGGGGCCCGGGACTGGGCGAGACTTGCGTGCGGGTTTTCGGTTAGCCATACCCACGGAATGATCGGCGATGAACGGGCCCCTGAGCCCGACAACCGTCCGTTTTTCCAGGTGGCCCTGAATCTGTCGCACGCGGGGCGGATTGCGCGGCGCATCATGCTGCTCTTGCCGGCCCGGGGAGCGCCGGGTGGCGCCGATGCGGCGGCGGCCCGCCAGACGGCGGCCGAGCTCCTGGAGCTGCTCGACCCGTGCCTGGATCTCGACGACAACCCGCCCGGGGACCTGGGAACCCAGCTAAGAGATCTGGCGGCATTGCTCGGGCGAAGGCTCGTTGACCAGATCGAGGGCGGCGGGCTCGGCCACGACCGTCTCGGCCAATGCGTGCGCAACCTTTTCGAGTGCCTGGAACTGGGCCGCGAGGGCGCCGACATCTCGCTTCGTGCCGGAGAAAATCCCCGCTCGCTCCAGCGCCCGGTGTGACGTCGGCACGGGCTGCGGACGGCGTGTCCGGGAACATTCGCCCGGCAGGCAAAGATCATTGTTCTTTCACGGAAAGTCGCTGGATTTTGCAGTGCCTTTTTGGGTCAAAGGAATATGCACGATCCCATGAAAATCCCCAATCGGACGTCGGTCCTGGTCGCCGCTGCAGCCGCACTCGTCTTGGTCTCGGGAATGTGCACCAACGCAGCAGGCCAGGGCGCGCAGGCGGGGACGCTCCCGGTGTATGAAGTCACCCAGGCTGGGGCAAGCGGATCGCAGGTGAAGGCGCTCTGCGAAAGCCTCGGGCTTCCCGGCGGGAAGGTCTCCTCTGTGGGCGGAGTGGTGTCCTACATGGATTCCGCCGGGAATCTCGCTATCCCAACCCGCGCGGTGACCGATTCCGCGCAATTGGAGAAACTCAAGGCGGCGTCGCGGGACGAGATGGCGGATCCCTCGGTCCGCTTTGACGCGCTCGACTTCGATGGGGTCAGGAAGCTCAGGGTCCTGGACAGCGCGTCCGCGCTCAAGGCGGCATCGGCCGCATTCGCGGCCGCCGGGCTTCCCCTCGGGTCCGCGACGCCGGTCGCGGGCAACACGGTGCTCTCGGCCTCGTACACCGACGACTCCGGCGCCACGGTTTCCGTGGAGCAGAAAATAGACACGAGGGTGGGTTACACGTTCTCGGGCAGGAACGGCATTCCGTTCACCGGCCCGGGAGCCCGGCTCCAGGTGACCTACGACGCGAAGGGCAGGGTCACGCAGCTCTATTACGCCTGGCGGGAGGTAAAGGAGGGGCGCGAGGTGGCGATAATCCCGGAGGCCGATGCACGATACAGGATCTCCAAGCTTTTGCCGCCGGGGGCGAGGATCGAGATGAGGCTCGTCTACTGGTGCCCGCCCTTCGTCAACGTGGGGCGCAACGGGGAGGCGCTAAGCCCCGCGACCATCATCCCCTGGTACTCGTACACCGGCACCACCGAGACAAAGGATCCCTCCACGGGCGGCGTGACCAAGAGGACAACGAAGGAGCGGCTGATCCCGGCGACGGATGACCTCAGGTATGTCCCGATGATAAACCGGCTCGACGTATCGGGCTCCGGGAGCACCCAGGTCTCGGGGAGCATAGGCATCAACGGCGGACGCCCCGCCTACACCGTCGTGTGGACCGGATCGAATCCCGAGGTGTTCGGGAACAGGAGCCGGGAATACGGCTACGTGCCGTTGGCGCGCGCCGTGCCCCCCGAGGGCGGGGCGTTCGCGCCGGACGAGACGGTGCCCTCGAACGAGACCGTGTCTGTCACCGCGATCGATGCGAACGGCGTTGCGACGCTGGCCAGCCTGACCGTACCGGTCCTGGCGCGCCCGATCGTCCATGAGAAGCACGGCGAGTCGCACGGGGAACCCACCTATGGCTGCGAGAGCCCCGGCGAGCCGGAGGAATGGACGCAGGAGCGCGTGGGATGGCAGCTGGGCATGTCGAACCCGGGCGCCGGATCGCAGAAGTTCTGCTGGCTGGGCGATTCCTCCTGGCCAGGGGACTACATCAAGCCCCCGAACCCGGGATCGCTGCCGGCGAAGCCCTGGATATACGGCGACATCGATTATTCCGACTGGGGGGTCAACACCGCCAACATCGTCCTCGTCAACGGCGACGGCTGGCCGGACGGATTCACCGCCATGTACCCGGGGGCCCCCCAGTCCGACTACAACGTCAACGTGAACCTGTTGAGGCCCGGCAACCCGGGCGGGACCGTGCAGATGCCCTCGAGCTTCTACAGCGTCAATTACAACGGCTCCTGGGGGACGCAGGGCCCCAACGACCGCCTGTACTGGCTCGCGGGCCTGCTTTGCGAGTGCCTCGACGACAAGGACGGCGGCGGGCTGAACCCCCGTGACAGGTGGGGGGCCGCCTTCGGCGGCCTCCATATCTTCACGGGCTTTGCGTCCAACGCCGCGTACAGCGCGGGGGCGTTCCCGAAGGCGTTTGCCGAGAATTTCCTCGGCGTGTCGGGCCCGCCGCAGAAGATCAAGAACGCGTGGTTCAACGCCTCCACCTCGACGGGCGAGGGCACCGCCGCGGCCATGGGCCCCATAACAACGGGCGCGGTGTCCGACCTCGACGACTACTATGTCGGCCAGGGGACCAGGGGCCCGTCGATAGCGCCCTCGAAGATCACGGGCTGGTGGTACCTGCACCAGTGAACGGCCCGCGCGACTCGCGGCGCGCACAGTTTCAAGACTGGGGGAGAGAGGGGGATTCGAATGCTGCCACGTGCATTCCTCCGGGGCTAGACTCGCCGAAAATCGATGTTTTTGCTAGGGGCTAGCACGAGGAGAAAAGCCAGAATTTTCCGCTCACCTTCTTGGAATCGTCACTTTTCAGTGATTTATGCCTGATCAGCGTGCATATTCCCGCTTGACGTTATGAACGCTCCCCGTGCATAGTGTTGCCATTAACTCATGATTCAATCGTTCGCCGACAAGCCTACCGAAGCTATCTGGCTTGGTCGTCGTCCACCCGAACTGCCGCCCTCAATCCATAAAGTAGCTCAAAGGAAACTGACCCAACTTGAAGCTGTATCTAGCCTCGACGAACTCCGAATTCCTCCTGGCAACCGCCTTGAAGCTTTGAAGCGCCAGCGCGCAGGCCAACACAGCATCCGAGTAAACGATCAATACCGTGTCTGCTTCCGTTGGGACGGGTACAACGCGCATGACGTAGAAATCACCGATTACCACTAGTCCGATGAAAAACCATATCAATGTGCATCCCGGCGAACTCCTCCGTGAGGAATTTCTAGTTCCCATGGGCATTACGGCCTACCGGCTAGCCAAGGACGCGAAGCTTCCGCACCAACGCGTGGGCGAGATCCTCAACGAGCGCCGGGGAGTAACTGCGGAGACCGATCTCCACCTTTGTGCCTATTTTGGCCTAACCCCGGGCTATTGGTTGCGGGTGCAGCTCGCCTACGACCTTCGCGAAGCCATCAACACGGTCGGCAGCAAAATCAAAGCGGCTGTCCATCCTCTCAAGGCAGCTTGAAAATGGCGGAGAGAGGGGGATTCGAATGCCCCCACATGGTTTCTGCCCGGGCCAGAGGAATATTTTTTGGTGTTTCTGCTATGGGCTAGCACGAGGGAGGGGCGAAAATTTTGTCGCAAGACGATTTCAGGGGTGGAACGGGCGCAAACCGTAACACTCCTGTTACCGAAATTGGAACTGCGGCTCGAAACCCTGACCTCAGTCGCGGGTCAAGAATCGCAATGGTGCGGCTTCGCCCAGCGAAGCCGCACAAGAACACTACGGTAACATTGAAAATCATGACCATGAAAACCCAAAGCAAGTGGCTGGATGCACAGACAAACCCGAAGTCCTCTCGCCCGCGCTTCAGGGCCATGTTCGCCGCAAGCCTGAGTCTATCGGTGGCGCTGGGGTCCGTGGCCAGCGCGCGCGCCGCCTTTGTCCCCCAGCTCGTCAACTCCACCACGATTCCGGAAAATGGCGACGTGAACCCATACGGCGTGGCCTTCGTGCCATCCGGATTTCCAAAGGGCGGCGCAATTGCCGCCGGTGACGTCCTGGTCAGCAATTTCAACAACAGCGCCAACATCCAGGGCCTGGGTACAACGATCGTGAAGCTGACACCGACAGGCCCGGTCGCGTTGCCAGGCGCGGCCGTCACATTTTTTACGAGCTCCTTGCCGGGCCTCAGCACCGCGCTCGGCGCCCTGAGGGGCGGCTTTGTCCTTGTCGGCAACGTTCCGACCACGGACGGCACCATCGGTACCATTGGCCAGGGCGCGATTCAGGTCCTCGATCGAAACGGAAGCGTCGTTCAGACATGGACCGATCCGGCTATTCTCGACGGCCCTTGGGACTTGGCCCTCGATGATCAAGGCTCAACGGCACACGTCTTCGTCTCGAACGTGCTGAACGGCACGGTGGCACGCCTCGACATCTCGGTGGAGTCGAGCGGCGTGAAGCTGCTCAGCAAGACCATCATCGCCACCGGGTATGCGCATATTCCAAATGCGGCGGCCCTCATTCTCGGTCCAACCGGCCTCGCCTTCGACGAGAAAACGGATACTCTTTACGTCGCTTCCACCGCCGACAACATGATCTATTCGATCTCGGATGCAGCCAAGAGGGGAAGCGCCCTCGACCGGGGCGTCGTCATATTTGCGGGAACGCAGCTGCGCGGACCACTCGCGCTGCGATTCGCGCCGACCGGGAATTTGCTGGCCGCAAACGGCGATGCGGTGAATGCCGACGTGCTCCACCCAAGCGAGATCGTTGAATTCACGAAGCGGGGGCAATTCGTCCAGGAGTACAACGTCGATTCAACTCAGGGCGGCGCATTCGGACTCGACACCGTGATCAACATATCCGCCAGATTCGACTTTCCCGCCTTCAATGCCGATGCATTCGACTATGCCGCGATTGATGACGTTACGAACAATCTCTCCGTATATCGGCTGTCAACAGCACCCCAAACGTCGGAGTAAACTACCCGCAACCCAACCGGCGGATTCCGGTTGAAGGATCGCGGGGTCCGGCCATGCTCGCCCCCAACAAAGGAGAATAACCATGGCGCAGGCAATCCACGTGACGATCAAGGCGGTAACCCAGGGGACACTAAAGGGTCAGGGCTCAAAACGGGACGACGGCAAGATCCCCGTCCTGTCCTTTAGGTACGGGGTCACGAATTCATTCGATGCCGGCTCCGGGGACCCCACCGGCAGGCGCCAGCACCAGCCTGTTGTCTTCACAAAGAATGTGGATGAGGCATCACCCCAGCTCTTCCAGGCCGCCGTCAAGTATGAATTGCTCAAGTCCGTCGTCTTCGAATTCATGAGGACCTCCCCGGGTGGAAAGGAAGTGGTCGACCACTCCGTGACCCTGACCAACGCCCTGATTGTCTCGATTCAGGATTCGGTGCAGATCGGCCAGGTGGGCGGGCCTGTGGTCGATACGCGGGAGTTGGAGGAGATTTCGCTGACGTTCCAGAAAATCGAGATTGTCAACGTCCCCGGCGGCACGTCGGCATCCGATGCCTGGCTCGCCGAGGCGTAGAGGTTGACCGGGCCCAGCGCGCATCCCCGTCCGGTACCCGCGGCCAGGGCCCGGGGCGGCGGCAGCTTGTCGGGCGTCATGCCAGTTCGGACGGCGACCAGCGCGCAGACCTTTGGGACGTACATGCGTGTCTGCGCCGGAAGGGCCGATGCGATGCCGGCAAAATCGCTCGCGCCCCGCGAGGCGAGCGCGCGGCTCACCCGGCCCTCGCCGGCGTTGTACGCGGCGAGGGCGAGCGGCCAGCTGCCGAACCTGGTGTAGAGCGTCCGCAGGTAGCGCGCGGCGGCGCGTGCGGACTTCTCCGGGTCGTTGCGCTCGTCGGGTAGGAACGTGCCGAGGCCGAGCGCGTGCGCCGTGTCGGGCATGAGCTGGAAGAGCCCGCCGGCCCCGGCCGGGCTTCGCGCGGCGGGGTTCAGGGACGATTCCGCCTCGGCGAGCCAC
>OBLW0100001225.1_pt1 | contig 21940 bp, 17 predicted proteins | sample 1520161 | NCBI WGS metagenome assembly OBLW01 (sample SAMEA3539309, study PRJEB22396) | soil metagenome | biome: tundra; feature: field; material: soil | place: USA | collected 2010-05 | depth 0.15 m | reverse complement strand
CTGAACTAATGGACAACGTGGCCAAGGAATAAGGACAGTATCATTTTAATTAACACCGAGTTCTTCCGCGAAAGGCATGCGACTCAGGCGACCAATATCATGACCGGTAACGACATATTTGATGAGCTTTTTGTGCTCGAGTTAGCCAACAATCACCTGGGCGACCTTCAGCGAGGGTTGAAGATCATCAGTAATTACGCCCAGGTCGTGCGCTTCAATAATGTCCGCGCCGCGATCAAACTGCAGTTTCGCGATGTGGACTCGTTCATTCACAAGGATTTTCGCCATCGCGAAGACATCCGCTACATCAAGAAAACTCTCGATACACGGCTTCAGGCTGAGGACTTCGCGACGATGGTACAAGCCATTCGCGACTCGGGCTGCATTCCACTGGCAACTCCGTTCGACGAAAGCTCGGTCGATTTCTGCTGCAAGCTTGGCATTCCCATTCTCAAGATTGCCAGCTCCGACTGCAACGACTGGGTGCTGATCGAGACCATAGCGAAGACCAAGAAGCCGGTGATTGTGTCGACCGGAGGCTCTTCCCTCAAGGATATCGATGACTTAGTCACGTTCTTTGACAACCGCCATATCCCGCTGGCCATCAATCATTGCGTCTCGCTGTATCCGTCGGAAGACTGTGACATCGAACTCAACCAGATTGATTTTCTTCGCAATCGTTACCCTGCGCACACGATCGGCTTCTCAACGCACGAGTATCGGGACTGGAACTCATCCATGCTCATGGCGTATGCCAAGGGCGCGCGGACGTTTGAGCGTCATGTCGACATTCAGACCGAAGGGATGACGGTCTCGCCGTATTGTTCGGTTCCTGAGCAGATTGACACCTGGTTCAAGGCATTTCACCGGGCCAAGCGTATGTGTGGAGCGCCGGGCACACAGAAGCGCCTACCTCCGCAGAAGGAGATCTCCTATCTCGACTCGCTGGTCCGCGGCGTCTATGCGCGGCGTGATCTGCCGGTCGGCCACGTTCTCCAGGACGCGGATGTTTATCTCGCCATTCCCCTCCAGCAGGGGCAGATTTCCTGCCGAGAGCTTATGCGTGGCGAGGTGATCAGGAAAACAGTTCCGGCGGATCAGGCCATCATGATCGACACCATCGACAGCCCCTACGCCAATATTCCGTCACTCACGGAACTTATTTACCACCGCGGGCTGCCGCCTCAGCCCGCAGTTCTTTCGGCGAAAGCCGGTAGTGGCAAGTGAAAGGCCTTCAAGAAGTGAAAACCATTAGCGTAGTCACGCCATGCTTTAACGAAGAAGGCAACGTGCGCGAAGTCTATGAACGAGTGCGCGCCTTGCTGCTGAAACTAGGACGGTATCGGTACGAACACATCTTCATCGATAACGCGTCGCGCGACTCCACCTTTGCGGTTCTGAGTGAAATTGCCGCCGCCGATCCGAACGTTAAGGTGATCCGCAACGCGCGTAACTTCGGACACATCCGCTCTCCTATGCACGCCATGTTTCAAACACGCGGAGACGCCGTTATCGTTCTTATGTCCGACCTGCAGGACCCCCCGGAGGTCCTCGCCCAGCTGCTCGAACAATGGGAAAGCGGGTTTCCGATCGTGATTGCTGCCAAGCACACGAGCCGCGAGGCAGCGCCCATGTTCCTGCTGCGCAAACTGTTCTATCGCCTGGTGAACCGTCTGGCCGATGATATCGAGACCTACGAAAACTTCACCGGTTTTGGACTCTATGATCGCAAGGTCATCGACCTTGTCCGCCAGTTTGGCGATCCGTATCCTTATTTTCGCGGCATGATCGCCGAGATCGGTCTTCCCCACGCTGAAGTCACCTACGAGCAGCAACGCCGCAAGAGTGGCAAATCCAAGAACAACTTTTACACGCTCTATGATCTCGCCATGCTTGGCATCACCAAGCTCTCGAAAGTCCCGCTGCGGGTGGTCACCTTTGCCGGCTTTGCGGGGTCGCTGTTTTCGCTGCTGGGTGGAACAGTCTACTTCGGATACAAGCTTCTTTTCTGGCGGCAGTTCACGGTTGGCATTGCGCCTATCGCCATCGGAATGTTCTTTCTTGGGTCGCTGCAACTTCTTTTTATGGGCATCCTCGGCGAATACATCGGCAACATTCACACACAGGTGCACAACCGTCCGCTCGTCGTTGAACGCGAGAGGCGGAATTTCGAGCACGACTTGGGCCTGCCGCAGCGCGGCAGCCTCTCTTCAGGTGCAGGTGCTGGCCAGTAGTGCTGTAATTGCCGCCGTTTGGCACACATCGCCGCGGCGATCGCGGTCGGTACGCACAGCCAAGGAAACTTGGAATTCCTCGCTTCCGCCCGAGCGGAAACGAGTTCTATTTCTTGATAAAAACCGCAGGTCCGTTCAAGTTATATAGGAAGTTCAAGTCGTCGCGAACCCGCCACTCGTTCACGAATCGCTGCACTCCTTCGGTTCCCCGCATCCCATAGTCATCAAATACCACCAACCCGCCTGCAACAAGTCTCGGCCACAGCCACTCACAGATGTCCTTGGACGATTCGTACACATCAACGTCGATATGACAGAACCGGAAGCGCCGGTTCTTAATTCGCTCTGCCGTCTGCTCGGGGAAAATGCCCGGCAGTACATCGACATTGTTGAGTCCGAGTTGGCTCAACAAGCGCATAACAATTTCGATGGAAGTGTCGGCGTGCATTCCATCTTTGTAAATGGTGTCTTTTGCTCCCGTTTTGACCACGCCAGTAAATGTGTCGCACAGAAACACCTTTGCGGACGAACTGCGTTGTGCGCTCTGCGCCGCGATCAGCGCACCAGTGCCGCCGCGCCAGACTCCCACCTCCAATAAGTCTCCGTGCTCGAGTTTGGCTGCCTCCGCGACTAGAGACCAGATTTCGTAGCAGCGGTAGATATCAACCAGCGTATGGGTGCGGCACTGATTGTAGATTTGGCCAAACGCGGTATCGAGATTCCACGGAGCATAGGATGCTAATGGAACAATCGTCTGATGTTCGTCTCTGGTCGCCGCGGGCGCCTTGAAGATCTCGTATCCGAAGCTGTGAAACAGGCCTAGAATCCAACGTTTGAGCATAGCGGGGATTTCCTTGTACACCGAATCACTACTTCCAGAACACTTGAAAGATTCCTGCCTGCGCGTGATCCGGAAATTGGCGCTGCACTTCGGCCCTGACTTGTGGACTCATGCGGCCAGTCGGGAAGAAGGGGGCTTCGTTGATGACTACCACCTTCACTTCGTTTGACTGCAGAGCTCGCAACACTTCCGCGGGCGGAGCGCCTCCATCGTCGCGCGTCACATTCCTCAGCCCGGAGAGAAAATAGAGCTCAGGGCAATTATTCCCTGCGTACATCAATCCGTTCGGCGAATGAGCCTGCAAGAAATGAGTCAAATCCTCCAACACACGCTCGTTTTCGATCCGCACGCCGCCCCGCGGCAATTGCAGTTTGTCCATGCGGCCGACCTCGTGCGTCAATTCAGCGACCTGCATGGGAATCAGTGTCACCACTCCAAACGCGATGTAAAGACCCGCTACCGAAGCCAGCACATATGTCCCGGGCTGCCGCTTGCCCGTAGCCACAAGCGCCGCCAGGGCAAGCAGCGTCAGCGGCAACGTATAGCATAAGTAAATCGGGGCTGCGAACGGATACTGCACCAGGCTGCACGTCGCCGCCAGCGACGTCAGCAACATGACCTGTTGTCGTTGGAGTTTCGTGCGTTCGCTGCAGTTTCTGGCCGCGAGCACGATCGATGCCGCGCCCAGCACTACTACTACCGGGGTCAGCATTACGGCCGAGAACCAGACTGCGGAAAGAACGCTCATGGAGTGCGTCGCTCGCACGGCGATCACGATCGCTCCCAATCCTACGGAAGCACCGACCACTCTTCCTTGAAACTTGTCCCAGTACATCGCCGCCGCCAGCATTCCCACGAGCGGCAGCACATAAACAACATACTGGGCAGGCGCCGGGCGTATCACAGCCAAGTCCACTACATGGCCAACGATGCTCGACTTCATTCCGGAAATGAAGCTGCCGAGCGCCCCCGAGATTGCATATGGCACCAGGAAAATGGCGAGTGGGCTCAATACCCCGCAGACAAACGGAGTCACTAGCCGTGCGAGCGCACCGAAGCGGTCCGCAGTCGCCGCCGACACTCCCTTTTCGCCCAGTAAGACCACGGCCACGACCGCTGCTGAAGGCAACACGAAGTGATAGAACTCCGACAAAGTGAGCCGTGCGTGCAGCACATAAATTAGCGTGCTCAGGAACACGAGCAGTGCGCTCACGCTGAATACGCGATATACCCAACCATTTTTCCCTGGACTGTTCTCAGCCTTTTCGCTCTGCTCGAGAAAAGCGAGAAACAACAGCACGCCGGCGATAAAATAGGCCCCGATTATTTTGATCGCGATCGAAACTCCGCCACAAACTCCCGCCACGAACAACCAGCGTCGTGTTTTTACCTCCAGGTAGCGCAGGAGCGCCGCTGCGCCAAAGGTGGCGAAAAACAGGTTGTACCAGGACGGCATCGCCGCGGGATAGTTCGGGAAACTCCAGGACACCGCAAGAAGCGTGATCAGACCCGCTCCGAGGGCGGACGTGAAGCGAAGCGCAATATAGTAGACGGCCGGAATCCAGGCCAGAAAAAACAGGAACACGCAGATTCGCAGAGACATCAGATTCACGCCGAATGCACGAAAGGCGAGCGCGTGAATCATGCTCAGGCCCCCGGTGTAGATCTCGGCAAAATCGCGGTGCGGAAGTTGTCCCTGTGACACACGCAGGGCGCTCTGCGCCAGAGTACCGTCATCGGCTGGAACCCAACCGCTGCCGATATGGAGACCAACGTAGACTCCCGCGATTAATAGGACCGCGCCCAGCACTATCCAGCGAAGCAGGCGTTCCTGACCGGCAGCGAAGAGTATCCCTTCCTTCTCAGTGGCGGCCGCTGCGTCTTGCCCCAACTCCCGGACTCTTACCTCAACGCTTAGAGTTTCGCCGTCCGAAACCAGACCCGTTTCCACGTCCACTTTCGCGGAAGTCTTCTCGAAGTCAGGACTCACTTTGCCTCCAGCGCGGTCAGCCGGATCTTTGCTTCCGTACTGTCCTGGTTCAGCTGCAAGGCTTGCTGATACTCCGCCCGAGCCGCGGCCATATTTCCACTTCTTTCGAGCGACTGGCCCAGCCAATAGTGGTAGTCCCAAACCTTCGGATCGATTGCCACCGCTTGCTGCAGATATGGTTGGGCTTCCTGATTCCGGCCTTCTTCGAGAAGAGCGCGTCCGAGAAAATGTTTCGGCCCGGCCTCTTCCGGAGCTAGCGCTACCGCCCGGGAAAGCAATCGTTCCGCCTCCACGTACTGACCATCCATCAAGTGAATGTTTCCGCAGTTGTACAGTGCCGAATAGAGATTCGGTTCTTTCTCCAGAATCTCCGAGCAGAATGCGAACGCCTTGTCAAAGTCTCCCATCCGCCCATACAACCCGGCAACTGACGCCATCCCCATCTCCGACTTCACGTAGTCCGGACTCACCCTTTGCAGCCAAAAGCGGCCCTCGTCGAACCTTCCCGCTCGAATATAGTTTTCCGCCAGTGCCAGGGGAGCATAAGTCAGATTCGGATGCTGCTTTGCTGCCGACTCCGCGAGCTCAATCGCCCGATCATTCGCGCCCCGCTTGCTGTACTCTGCCGCGAGACCGACCGCGGCATAGGGATTCTCAGGATAAAGCGCATAGCCGCGCGTCCAGAGCAGCAGATCGCTCGCCCAGTACACCTGCTGCGCCAGTGAAGCGCCCACATAGGCAACGCACAGCAGAAGCACTGCCCCCACTCGCACCGTCTGGGCACTCCATTGTTTGATGGACGGCAAGCGTTGGCACCCCATCGCCAGCAAAATCGCAAAACCGACCGACGGCAAGTAAATGTAACGATCTCTTACGAAATCACCATCTCCAAAATTGCGCAGATATAGTGCCGGCGCCAGCGCAACCAGCAGCCAAAGCCCAGCGAAAGCGACCGTCGACTTCCCTTCCCGCCGGTTCCAATACCACAATCCCACCAGCACTCCACCGAGCGCCAATATCGGCGCCACTACTTGACTGAGGATCGCGCTCGTGACATAGGGTGTGTAGTAGAGGCCGGTAAGTCCCACCGGAACCAGCAGCTTCCACAGATAGAAACTCAATACCAGCGGCAACGTTCGAACTACATCGACCATTCCATGGCCTGGGTCAAACTGTCCAGTCGCGTCCGGCAGCGCATCCTTCCGTAACAGGACGTAAGCGACCGTCACCAGGACATACGGCATCGCCTCTATCACCGCCCCGAGAACTCTTTGCGCCGGCGACGTCCTTCCTTGCGCCGGATGCAGCCACGCGTAGATTCCCACCAGCGCCGCGAATGTCACTGCCATTTCCTTAGTGAGAAGCGCGCACGCCAGCAAGACGAACGATGCAGCCCACCAAGCAAATCTCTTCGTTCGCGTGGGGTCCCGGCCATTCAGGAAGGCAACAAACGCCAGCGCCACGAACATCGTGACCATGGAGTCGGAAGCCGAGGAAATCCAAGCTACCGCCTCAATGTGAATGGGATGCAGCGCAAAAATCAGCGCTGCCAGCGCGGCTGTCCAATACTCCAATCCAAGTTTTCGCGCCAGCCAGAAGACGGATGCCACTGCGGCGACATGGGCCAGCAGGGCGCCCAGGTGCCAGCCCCACGGCCTCAAACCGAAAAGCGCATAATTCAGCATTGACCATGCGACAAACAATGGCCGGTAATACACCTGATGCCGTGCCATGTGGTACCACAGGTCGCTTCCGAACGCGCGCGGCAGGTTGCTCCAACTTCGGACGATTGGACTATTCACGATCTGTGGCCAGTCATCCCAGACAAAATCAAAAAACAACGAACCGCTATACACCACCAACGTGGTCAGGGCCAAAAGTGGTAGCAACAAACCGGGCCGCCGCAGATACTTGCCCAGCACTTCCGCCGCACTGAATTCTGGATTTCCCTGTGTTTCGTCCATCTCTCCCACCAACAACGGACAGCCCTTCGTAAACCTTGCCCAGAGCGGATTTACTCTCTCCAGACTGGCTCATACTAACGTTCCTCCGCGCTCCGCGCATGTTACCCAGGTTACCTAGGTGTCCCACTTATTCCCCTCTTTCGTCCTGCCATTTGCGACGATTATTCCATGGGGTCGGTCGCCGGAACCCAAGCCGCTGCGGAAGCATCGCCGGTATTGTGCGTCGATCTCGACGGCACTCTGATCCGGGGAAACCTGCTGTGGGAGTGCGTCGTCGTCCTCCTCAAGACCCACCCCACCACACTGCTTCTGCTGCCGTTTTGGCTCTTTCGGGGACGTGCTTTTCTTAAAAGCCAGCTTGCTGGCCGCGTTCACCTTGATCCCGCTCATCTCCCTTACCGGCAGCAAGTTCTTGATCTTCTCCGGCAGGAGAAACTCGCTGGCCGCCGGATCGCGCTTGTGACGGCAGCCGATCGTACGCTTGCCGAGTCGATCTCCAGTTACCTTGGGCTTTTCGACGAAGTCCATGCCAGCAACGGCCAACGAAATCTCAAAGGAGCCAGCAAAGCCGCATTGCTGGTCGAGCATTTCGCACTTTCTGGCTTCGACTATGTAGGCGACTCCGCCGCCGACCTGGACGTGTGGCGGCACGCTCGCGCAGCCTATGTAGTCGGAACCACTACGCGCGCCCAGCAGGCAGCTGCCATGACCACGCTCAAAGCCACCATCACTGAGCCACGCGCGTCGTTCCGTACCTGGATCAATGCTCTTCGCGGACACCACTGGGCGAAGAACCTATTACTCTTTCTGCCGCTCGGGCTCTCGCACAACCTGGCGATCGATCCCATCGTCCGTACTCTGGCGGGCTTTGTACTCTATGGCCTTTGCGCTTCGGGCCTGTACATTCTCAACGACCTTCTCGACCTGCATTCCGATCGTGAGCATCCATGGAAAAGAGAGCGCCCATTTGCCGCCGGGAACATTTCCATCCCCGAAGGCCTATTCGCGTCTCTCAGTCTTCTATGCTCGGCGATCGGCCTGGGGTTCCTGCTCGACCTGCAATTTGGTTTGGTTCTGCTCGGATACGCAGCGCTCACGATGTGGTATTCGCTGCATCTCAAGAAAATTGCTCTCCTCGACGTCTTCGTTCTGTCGAGTTTTTACAGTTTCCGCATCCTTGCTGGGGCGATGATTTCCGCGACGCCGCTTTCCCAGTGGTTTTTGGCATTTTCCATGTTCTTCTTTCTTAGCCTGGCAATGGCAAAGCGCTATTCCGAGTTAGTCCATGCCGATAACTTGGTAACATCCGGAAACTCGGGACGTGGTTATCGTGTCGCTGACCGCGAGCTTCTGCTCGCTCTTGGAGTCGGCAGCAGTTTTTCCGCCGTCGTCATTCTCAGCCTCTACGTGCACAGCCAGGACGTACGCGTGCTTTACTTGTCGCCCGAATGTCTATTCCTACTTTGCCCGATCGTTCTCTATTGGCTCAGCCGAACGTGGCTCCAGGCGCACCGTGGCGAATTGAAAGAGGATCCGGTCACTCTTGCCATCCGCGACCGGGTCAGTTACGCGGTGGCGCTGGCCTCGGCAGTCGTCATTGCCGCCAGCATGATAAGCATGACTTTTTGATATGTCTGTTCAATCGGCAGCGTCGCTGAAAAGAAAACCCGAGGGCGCTCGCCGCACTCAGGAGTATTTCTCCTGGGGAAGATACCCCAAGACCACACATCACCACGTCTACAAGCCGGCTTGGGACGACCAGGTGCCAGGCATCCTTAAAGCTGCCTCCGCAGGTTCGCTTCTGCCCTATGGGCTGGGGCGTAGTTACGGCGACTCGTGTCTCAACGCCGAGCGCGCACTGGTGGACTGCCGTCGCCTTAACCGCATTCTCGGCTTTGACGAGTCAACCGGCGTGCTGCGCTGCGAAAGCGGAGTCACCTTCGCCGAGATCATCGACGTTTTTCTTCCCAAAGGCTGGTTCCTGCCGGTGACGCCCGGCACGCAATTCGTGACCGTGGGCGGAGCCATTGCCAATGATGTCCACGGCAAGAATCATCACTGCGCGGGAACGTTTGGCGGTCATGTGCGCCAACTCGGCCTGCACCGCTCGAACGACGGAGCGGTCTTCTGCAGTCCTGATGAGAATCCCGAGATGTTCCGCGCCACCATCGGAGGGCTCGGCCTGACTGGTGTCATTGCCTGGGCCGATATTCAACTTCGACCTGTAGTTGGACCCTGGATCGACGCCGAAGTTGTCCCATTTGAATCTCTCTCGACCTTTCTTGATCTTAGCCGCGAGAGTGACGGGCGTTTCGAGTACACCGTAGCCTGGCTTGATTGCTTTGCGGGGAAGAATCCGCGCGGCATCTTTTTTCGCGGAAACCATTCCGCCGAGACCGGCAAAAACTTTCGTCCCAAGCACGGCCCGAAACTTCCCTTCGCCTTGCCCGCATGGTTGCTCAACCGCTACACGGTGAAAGCGTTCAACACGGCTTACTATCAGGCTCACGCAGCAAGAAAAGGTTCATCGCTGGTGGGCTATGATTCGTTCTTCTATCCACTCGATTCCATTCGCCAATGGAATCTCCTCTACGGCAAACAGGGGTTTCTGCAATATCAGTGCGTGATCCCGGAGACAAACGTCGGGGCGCTCGAGGAGTTGCTCGATCGCATCGCTCGCTCGGGCATGGGTTCTTTCCTCGGTGTTCTCAAACAATTTGGCTGCGCGCCCGCCGCCGGAATGCTGTCGTTTCCTCGTCAGGGGCTGACTCTGGCTCTGGACTTCGCCATGCGCGGCGAGCGCACGCTACGGCTGATGCGCTCCCTCGACGAGGTCGTCCACCAAAGCGGCGGCGCTCTCTACCCCGCCAAGGACGCCCGTATGAGCCCCGCTCTGTTCGAGGCCTCGTTCCCGCGCTGGCGGAGCTTCGTCCCCTACATCGACCCGAAAATGTCGTCATCGTTCTGGCGGCGTGTTACCGAGGTGGAATGACAATGCCTATACGCTTCTCGACTCCACGCGTAACGTCCATGCAGAAAATCGTGGTCCTGGGAGCTACCTCTGGCATCGCGCTCGAAGTGCAGCGCCAACTTGCGCGACGAGGATGTAAATTGCTGTTGGTCGCGCGATCTCCCGAGCGCCTGGCGGCGCTGCAATACGACCTCATCGCGCGCGGCGCAAGAGAAGTTCTGGTTTGCGCCGCCGACCTGGCCTCCATCCCACAGCACGCCGGAATCTTCGATTTTGTCCAACGCTCATTTCCCGGGTTCGATACTGTTCTGCTCGCGTACGGCTCCATGCACGACCAGAAAGATTCCGAAGCTTCGATCGACATTCTGCTCGAGGAACTCAATGTCAACTTCGTGAGCGCCTCCGCAATCCTCACGCTCTTCGCCGCCGACCTCGAGCAGCGCCGCACTGGCTGCATCGCCGCCATCACCTCCGTTGCTGGAGATCGCGGGCGCCGCTCCAACTACGTCTACGGTTCCGCCAAAGGTGCGCTCTCACTTTTTCTGCAAGGCCTGCGCAGCCGGCTCCATCCTGCGGGAGTCAAAGTGATCACCATCAAGCCGGGTCCGGTGCGGACTCCGATGACCGACCATCTTGCGGGCGCCAGTCGCTTCGCCGAACCCGAACTCGTCGCCCGAGATATCATCCGCGCGCTCGAGCGCCGCTCGCCCGACGTTCTCTACTCCCCGAAAATCTGGCGGTACATCATGGCCGCGGTTGAGCATATTCCCGAAATGATTTTCAAACGCCTATCGTTCCGAGAATCCGGCGCAAGGTAGACCGAACAAATGAAAAGGGCCGCATCGCTGCGGCCCACGCTTGCTCGCACTTGGTTCATGGGTGTCTCGAGACGGGGCAAGCCCCGTCTCTACACGACATTCTTAGCGTCTTCCGCGTCCACCACCACCGCCGCTGCTGTGACCGCCATGGCCTCCACGATCGCCTCCGCCGCCTGGGCCACGACCGCGCCCACGCCGACGACGATTGCGATCGCGATCGCCTCCGGTGCCACCGCGCGTATCACGCGCACCATCCGGGCGTGCGACGACTGGTTCGGCGGAACCGGCCAAAGCATCCACACGGTTAAAGTTCGGCTCATCAGCGGCGTCAAAATCGGCGCCACCTTCGATCACGGCCGTCGGCGTGCCTTGCGGTGCGCCGTGCGGTGCGTCTTGCGCAGTTATCGGCGCGGACGGCACCGGCCCTGCTCCCTCGTCCACTTCTGGCGGCGGAGCTCCTCCGCCCATTTTTGCGCGCTGCTCTTTCAGAATCGCCTTGCGCGAGAGCTTGATCCGGTTGCCTTCAACGCCCAGGACTTTTACCAGGACCTGGTCGCCTTCTTTTAATTCGTCGCGGACATCTTTGATTCTGTGTTCCGCAACTTCGCTGATGTGGAGCAGCCCGTCGAGGCCCGGCAGAATTTCAACGAATGCGCCGAAATCCGCCAGCCGACTCACCTTGCCGAGATAGGTTTTCCCAACCTCAGCCGATGCCGTCAGATCGCGGATAATCTGCAGCGCCTTGTTTGCCGACACTTCATCGTTCGAGGCGACGTTTACCTTGCCGGAATCCTCGACGTCAATCTTCACGCCGGTCTGTTCGATGATGCTGCGAATCATCTTGCCACCGGGCCCAATCACGTCGCGAATCTTGTCCACCGGAATCTGCAGCGTGTAGATGCGCGGCGCGTAGGCAGAAACCTTCACGCGCGCCTCATTGAGCACCTCGTCCATTTTTTCCAGGATGAACAACCTGCCGCGCTGCGCCTGCGCCAGTGCCTCGCGCATGATCTGCGCCGTAATCCCGCCGACCTTGATGTCCATCTGGAGGGCGGTGATTCCGTCTTTGGTTCCCGCGACTTTGAAATCCATGTCGCCGTAGTGATCTTCCGCGCCCGCAATGTCGGTCAGGATGGCATACTGTTCGCCTTCCTTCACCAGCCCCATCGCCACTCCGGCTACCGGCGCCTTCAAGGGCACGCCCGCGTCCATCAGCGAAAGTGATGCGCCGCAAATTGTCGCCATCGACGAGGAGCCGTTCGACTCCAGAATGTCGGAGACGACGCGCATCGCGTAGGGCCAATTGTCTTCCGTTGGAAGCACAGCCGAAACCGCGCGTTCGGCAAGCGCGCCATGGCCAATCTCGCGGCGTCCAGCGCCACGCAGGAACGCGACCTCTCCCACTGAGAAGGGCGGGAAATTGTAGTGCAGCATGAAGCGCTTCTTGGCTTCGCCTTCGAAGCCTTCCAGACGCTGCATGTCGTCGCTGGTGCCCAGCGTTGTCGTGACTAGCGCCTGGGTCTCGCCACGCGTGAAGATTGCGCTGCCGTGGGCCCTGGGGAGAACTCCGGCTTCGATCCAGATCTCTCGAATCTGATCGAACGCACGGCCGTCGGGACGATGCTTCTTATTGATGACCTGATCGCGGAAGATGCGCTCGCGCATGGTTTCGTAATATTCTTTGAGCTTCGCCTTGCCGGCAACATCGTCCTCGGGAAGCGCGCCCAGCAGCTCCTTTTCGAGCGTCCGCACCATCTCATAGCTTTCCGACTTCGGATGTTTCGCGGTGTCGAGGCTGTCGGCCAGACGAGCGCCGATTTTGGATTCCAAGCCTTTGTAGTATGCCTTGTCGAACTCGGGCGGAGTTACTTTGCGCTTGGGCTTGCCGACCTTGCCGCGCAGTTCTTCTATGGCGGCGCAAATTTTCTTGATTTCGGTGTGCGCGAATTCGATTGCGTCGACCACCGTTTCTTCTTTTACTTCTTTCGCGCCCGACTCAATCATCAGGATCGCTTCGGCTGTGCCGACGACCATAATATTCAGCAGGCCTTCGCGCATTTCCGTGTAGGTGGGATTGGCGATGAAGCGCCCATCGACCAGGCCGACGCGCACCGCGCCGATCGGACCCAGGAAAGGAATGTCGGAAACGGTTAATGCGGCCGAGGCGGCATTAATGCCGACCACATCGGGATCGTTTTCGGTATCGGCCGACAGAACGAAGGCGATCACTTGGGTCTCGCATTTGAAACCTTCGGCGAACATCGGACGGATCGGCCGGTCAATCTGGCGGCTGGTGAGCACTTCGCGCTCGCTCATGCGGCCTTCGCGCTTGATGAAGCCGCCGGGAATGCGTCCACCGGCATAGGTGTATTCGCGGTAGTCGACGGTGAGGGGAAAAAAGTCGATGCCCGTGCGGGGTTCGGGATTGGCGACGGCGGTGGCGAGCACGGTGTTCTCACCCAGGCGCACCACGCACGAGCCGTGGGCCTGCTTCGCGAGCTTTCCGGTTTCGAAGGAAATGGTTTTGCCGCCGACGATTTCGACGGAAACTACGGTAGGTTCAGGCTTCATAATCATCCTTTTTCTAGGCAGGAGCGGGGGCGCGCCAATACGGAGTTCGCGCGGATAGGCGGATGCCAGTGCCGCTCGCGGCTGGGAAAACGCACGTTGTTAAGGCTCTCGGAGTTGAAATCCGGCCCCCACTGGGCCGGTCACGTTTACTTGCGGATACCGAGCTTGGTAATAACGGTCTTGTACCGTTCCGAGTCGTATTTCTTCAGGTAGTCGAGCAGGCGGCGACGCCGACTCACCATCATGAGAAGTCCGCGGCGCGAGCCGTGATCTTTCAGGTGCGTTTTGAAATGGTCCGTCAACTGACCGATGCGCTCGCTCAATAGCGCGATTTGAACTTCCGGACTTCCGGTATCGGTAGGGTGCGTGCGATACGTGTCAACGACGGATTGCTTTTGCTGTCTGGCTAGCACTAACCTATTGCACTCCTGTCTCTTCTCATTTTCGTAACGTGTTTGAGAATAACACACCCAGGTCGAAACTCGCTACTCCGCATCGCTGTGTGGAAGCTGAGGCCAACTTATCAACATTCACGGTTGGGAGTGTCGCGCGTTTCAGGGTTATACTAAATGTGCAATCCATCGTTAAGGAAGCGGCCACCCCTCGGTTGACTCCGTCCGGAAAGATCTGGACCAACCCGGTAAATTTTGTGCGTCCGGCCACTCAACGAATCAACGCATTAAATATTTGGGAGACTGTGCATGCCTCGAGGACGATCGACTTTTGGAAAGCGTCAAAAGGAACAAGCCCGCCAGCAGAAACAGCGCGACAAGAACGAACGCAAGACTCAGCGCAAACAGGAAAGACCGGAAGGAACCACCAGCGAGATGGATGAAGAACGCGAAATGCGTGAACTTGCAGAGGCCCAGGCTGCTTTATTCCGCATCGACGCCGAAGATGAACCGGATTCGCCCGAACTCACTCCTCACAGCAAGTAAGTCAATTCGCAAACCGGGATTCGCCGGGGCCGACGGCACCGGCGAATCCGATCTTCACTACGCGGATAATTCACCGGACTACACGAATATTTCACCGGGCAAAGCCGTCAATGTCCGCGATGCGAGCGTATTCTGAACGATCCGCCTCGGCTTGTCCTCGCCCGATCCATCCACCTGCTTCCGTTCGATGCGCAGTTTCAACGTGCGTTCAATATTGCGCAGGTCGAGAACCTCCACGCCCGTAACCAGCGTCGAAGCCCTTCCCTGTAAGCCGGCTCGTCCAGTCCGCCCGACGCGGTGAATGAAGTCCTCCGCCATCTTGGGAAGGTCGTAGTTGATCACGTGGGCTACATCGTCAACGTGCAGTCCCCGGGAAGCGACATCGGTTGCCACCAGTATCTGGTAGCGGCCCTCCTGAAATCCGCTGAGAGCAGCGTTACGCTGCGATTGCGTGCGATCGCCGTGAATCATGGCCGCCGAGAAGCCGTCCCGCTCCAGTTCACGGGCCAGTCTCTGTGTGCCGCGCTTGGTACGCGCGAAGATCAGCGTCTGTCCCTTCTCTTCGTAGAGCAATTGGCGCAGCACGTCCATCTTTTCGGTCGGACGCACCTCATAAGCCTCGAGCTGTACGCTTTCCGCCGGCTTCAGGATCGAGCCCAGAGCAACCCGCACCGGATCGCGCATGTAGTCGTTCACGAGCGCGGCCACGGACTGCTCCAGCGTTGCGGAGAAACACAGCGTTTGCCGCTGCTCTGGCACAACCTGCAAAATGCGCCGGATCGAAGGCAGAAAGCCCATGTCCAGCATGCGATCTGCCTCGTCGAGCACGAGTATTTTCACGTGCCGAAGATTGGCGAACTTGCGGGTAATAAAGTCCTGCAATCGTCCTGGCGTTGCGATTACAAATTGCGAGCCAGCACGCAGACTCTCAATCTGTGCCTTCTCGGATACTCCGCCGATCACCAGAGCCGCCTTCGGCATGTTCTTTCCGCACAGTTGCTCGTACTGCTCATGAACCTGCATGGCAAGTTCCCGCGTGGGCAACAGCACCAGCGCGCTGATGTGCGCAGACGGCTCACGCCGCAGCATCTCGATAATCGGAATCAGAAACGCCAGCGTCTTGCCGGTTCCCGTCTGGGCTGTACCCAGTACGTCTTTGCCGGCCAGGGCGGGAGGAATTGCCAGCGCCTGGACGGGGGTTGGAATCGTGAATTCTGCTGCCGCCAGCTTCTGCTGCAAGGCAGCAGACAGGGGCAGTTCTGTAAATGTCTTCATTCGTTGTTTTTCTTTCTGGAGGGGCTCAAGTCAGAGTCTCAGACACACATGTCGAGAGTTCGCAATGCCGCTCGCATTCAAATTGGCGCTGGAACCAGGCGGGCAGGAAATGCGGAGGTGGTGCGGATCCAACAGGATCCCCGCTTAACGAGCAAACCGTAGCAAAAGCGTTAACAGCAGTATAGCAGACGAAGGCACAGCGTGCGGTTACGTCGGTCACTTAGGCCATTAAGTAGAAGGGCAGGCCGGATTTCTCCAGCCTGCCCTGTGAATGTTCCCGTCAATTACCCCAGCTATGGCGCACAGTTACGGGACGATCGACCCAACAAAGGAGCCCCAGTTGAACAAGACTTCCCGGCACGGAGGAGCATTGGCGGAGCAGGCAGTCGGAATATACTCGCTTGCAAACCACATCCTCTCGCCATCCCACGCGGCCGCCGAATAATCGCCCCATCTGGCTACGTTGCCACCAGTGTACTGCGGATATCCGGTGAATCCATCATCGGGATCTTGCCCAGCTCCCGCAATGTGCACGAGATTGGAGACGGTAAGGTCGCTGATCGGCGAATACGCAACACTGGGGAAATAATCCGGACCCACCAGCGTAAACACAACGGCACCGTCGCCATCCTTGTCAACGCCGACTGAAGGAAAGATCACATTCTCTCCCTTAACGGCGATATAACCTTGTCCGACGACGGTCCCCTCAAGCGCCGGTCCCTTGAAGCTTGGTTGGACCGCAAACCACGCGCCGCCGGTCTGACTTGCACCTCCCACTTTCAGTTTGGAATTAACCTCGCCATACAAGATGCCCTGGGAATAAATCACCTGATTCATCCGGTCATCATTCGTGGCAATTAGTTCCAGCGAATCACCAAGCGAAGTCCCCAAAGGTATTTCGCCTGCCTTTTGCTCTGCGGGGTCCGGTTGTCCGTAGGTTTCCGAATGGATCACTTGGAAGAGCAGGTTTAGGGATGGGGCACTTGTATTCAGCGACTTGGTGTTCGTGACTGCCCACACTGCAATCCGGTTGTCATATACCTCATAACCGGGGTTGCCGAACTGTAGGGCGCTCAGGAAATACTCCACTCCGGTCGGAACACTAGCGTCATCTTTCGGGTATGGTGAGGTCGCCGGCTGGATCGAATAGGAAAGGCCGCCAAACGGCACCAGCGCTTGCGACGCGTCAATATGCACAAGCGGCGGCGAGATTGGCCCCGAGGAAGTCGCAGCGGCCACTAGACCGGCCTTCGACATCGCGTAGATTTGCGATCCATTGAAAGTTGCTCCAAACTCATTCGTCGACTGATAGAAGCCGTACCGATCGGCCCCGATCAAAGGTTGATCGCCGAAACATGGGCAACCGGCGTGAGCCGGAGTTCCGTTCATCCCATCGTCAGTTACGTCGTATTGAAAAACAGTGAATGTACCGGTTGGGTCGTCACTCTGGCTTACGGCGATAAGGTTGTAATTTCGACCCGTCGCACCCACGTTATTCCCGCTGTCTTCTTCCAATTCGCTGACAAACCATCTCCTAGTCTGACCGTCATAGTAGCACCGTGGATCGGAGAGGAATGGTCCAATGATGTTGGGGTTTCCGCGGATGATTGCCGGAGCCAATCCGAAGAAACTATTCATGTCTTCCGCCCCAGTGCGAGGGTTGCCGGTGCGGTCAAATACTCGTATGACGTCATTAACCGTCTCAACTACGAACCCGTTTCCGGCGCACAGTCCTTGATCGGGAGGTTCAAGACTGTATTGATTGCCATTATTGGCTGTTCTCTGATCGATGTTACTCAATCCATTGAAGCCGACAAAACCGGTGTCCTGATAGCTAACCACTGTGCTTGAGTGGACAACGGGCTCTGGCAGAGGAAGATGAACATCGGGACGATTCTGCGAAGATGCGGAAGATAGCCCCAAACGTGCCGCTTCCTTGCTTGGAATAGGAAGGTTGGAGCGACGTTGCAACATCGAGGTCGCCCCATCTCCCCCGAGGCCGATGCCGACCTGCTCCGGGGTTTCAGGAAGCCAGAATGCCCCACTACCAATTGGGCCGGCTTTAATCGTGGTCGTTCCCAACTTGCTTAGGTGTTCCACTACCTGCGATGACGCCGGACTCTTTACCGAAGTGCCGGCATTCGTTTTGGCCGACACTGCAGTAATTGAGAGTACAAACAGCGCGCCTACGACAGCCACTCCGATGAGCGGCGAAGTGCGATTTCTACCTACAGTCCTTGCTACCATGTAAGGCCTCCTGAGAAGTTGAGAGAACAACCAATTTAACGCCGGTGAGGGCAGTCGTATCGAACGGGACCCTTTGAGACGTTGAATGAGACGCTGGAGCGTTCTTGGTGCTCTGTTGATATTGCATCCAGATTCAGCGCTGGGAGCGGGAAGTCGCACCGCATGCAGCGGACGTCATAACAAAAGAACACCACCAGCACAGAGTGCAACATAACTACGCCGTTGAGTGCCGCATGTCAACTGGTGTTTCTGCTGATGCAAAGACTTTCACTAAAAGTTGCAAAATAGTGACGTTGCAAGCCGCAGCCCAACGCTCAAAATTGGGAGCTTCGTGGTTTGCTCAACGAAGGCCGCCCCAGCTATCATCGCCGCAACATGAAAATGTCCAAGCTTCTCGTCCTCGCTCTTCTTGCCACTTCCGCATTCGCGCAAACTGCTCAGCACTCCAAAGAACTGGATGCTGCTTACCCCGCCGCCCATGAGCTCTATCTCGATCTGCACCAGAATCCCGAACTTTCCTCTCACGAAACGCAAACCGCGGCCAAGCTCGCTGAGCGATTGCGGAGCCTCGGCTACGAAGTAACGGAGCACGTCGGCGGCACCGGAATTGTGGCGATCCTGAAGAACGGAAACGGCCCGACGGTGATGCTGCGCACCGAACTTGATGCGCTCCCCGTAGAAGAAAAAACCGGCCTTCCCTATGCGAGCAAAGTACACACCAAAGATGACGCCGGCCGCGACGTACCCGCCATGCACGCCTGTGGACACGACCTCCACATGTCAGCCTTGGTCGCCACCGCCACGATCATGGCGCACAGCAAGGAGACGTGGCATGGCACGCTGATGCTGATCGGCCAACCCGCCGAAGAGACAATCTCCGGGGCCAAGGCCATGATCGCCGACGGCTTTCTGACGCGCTTTCCCAAGCCCGATGTCGGAGTCGCGCTGCACGTTGGCAATGAGCTTCCCGCCGGGACCGTCGGCATTACGCCGGGGATCTACAACACGAACGCCGACTCGCTGCGTGTCACGATCTACGGCAAAGGCGGGCACGGGGCCGCGCCGAACACTACGATCGATCCAATCGTGATTGCCGCCAAAACTATCGTGGCCTTGCAGACGATTGACTCTCGTGAAGTGAAGCCAGGTGAGCTGGCTGTGATCACCGTGGGGTATATCCGCGCGGGCACGAAAAACAACATTATTCCCGACCAAGCCGAGATGGGATTGACCGTTCGCACCTTTAAAGCGGATGTGCGCAAGCAGGTTCTGGCCGCCATCGACCGCGTCGTTAAGGGAGAGGCCATGGCGGGCGGCGCCACGCGCGAACCTTTGATTGAGCATTACGAATGGACTGATGCCGTATTCAACGACCCGGCGCTGGCCAACCGCTTGCGGGCACCGCTGGAGACGGCGTTGGGCAAACAAAACGTGATCACCGAGGAACCGATCACGCCATCAGAGGACTACTCCTACTTCGTTGAGCAGGGGATTCCGTCACTCTACTTCAGCCTGGGAGGCGCCGACCCTGGCAAACTCGCTGAGGCCCATAAGTCAGGGACTTCGCTGCCATCGAATCACTCTCCCTACTTCGCGCCCGACGTGGAACCGGCGCTGCGAACCGGCATCACGGCCGAGGTAGCAGTGTTGCGCTACCTGCTGCCCGCGAAGTGATACCGCAGGATCGCGCGAGAGATGGCTTAGAAGCCTTGCCGGACCAGTTCTTCCACCGTCAGCGAAGACTGGGCCGGCTCGCCTTTCATCATCTTCTCCACGTATTTCGCAATCAGGTCGGCTTCCAGGTTTACGGGATCGCCGGGCTTGAGTGAGCCGAGGTTTGTCATCTCCACCGTGTGCGGAATAATCGCGATCGTACAGCGATTCCCTTCGAGCTTGGCGACCGTAAGGCTGATGCCTTCAATCGAGATCGATCCCTTGAACACGGTGTATTTCTCTATGTCGGATGGAATCTCCACGTGCAGCCACCAGTTCTCGGAATCCCTGCCTTCTGAGTCTAAGATGCGCTCAAGCTCGATCAGCTTGCCGACACCGTCTACGTGGCCTTGGACGATGTGACCTCCAAAGCGCCCGTCGGCCTTCATCGGCAGTTCAAGGTTGACGAGCGCGCCCTCATGAATGCGCGAGAACGATGTCCGCGCCCACGTTTCGGGCGCGAGGTCGGCACAAAACGAAGTCGGTTGAATGTCGAGCGCGGTCAGGCAAACGCCGCTGACTGCGACACTGTGGCCGCTCCCCAACTCCTTGGGAGTATTCTGAGCTGCGACCGTGATGCGCCGATTTTCGCCGCGCTGCGCGATTTTAGTTATCTTGCCAACTTCTTCAACGATTCCCGTAAACATGAAACCTCCAACAAATAATGGATCGTGGACTATGGTAAGCGCTAAATGGAAGGATGCCGGCGCTACAACTGCATTATTCCTGATAAGGATCGCGCAAATATCCTTCGACTGCAAAATCATCGCCAAATTGGTGCAGTAGAAGATGACGTGCGGTCAGCGCGACGTGACTATGTCCTGCTCCGACGCTCGCCACGAATGGCACCGATCCTTCGCCCAGTATCTTTGGCCCATAGAACAGAAACAGCTTATCCACGACTCCCGACGATAGAGCAGTCCAATTCACAGTGGCCCCGCCTTCAATCAGCACACTTGTGACGTCATAATTCGCGAGATGGCGCATCACCTCGTGGAGATCCGGTCGTCCATCGGGATTTGCGGGAGTAACCTTTTCGACTCGCAGGCCAAGCCGCTCAAGTTCCTGCTTCCGCTTCTCATCGGCCTGCGAATAGAGCACGAGCACGTCGCCCCCGGCTGATTTCACCAGCCGCGAGGCCTCGGGCAGCCGCAACCAGGAATCGAGAATCACGCGCAGCAACGGCCTGCGTCGCGCGCGTCCGCTGCGATCCGTCAGCAGAGGATCATCCGCAATCACGGTGCCTACGCCGGCCAGGATCGCGTCATGTTCGTGCCTCAGGACATGAACGTGCCGGCGCGCGACTTCACCGGTGATCCAGCCGCCGGTCGAGCCCCCAGCCGCGACCTCGGCCGGAACGCGCGGGCTGGCCGATTGGGAAAAAGACGGTGGCGGAGCAATTTTTCCATCGAGCGTCATTGCTGCTTTCAGCGTGACGAGGGGAACGCGATGCCGGATGTATTTCGCGAAGCCTTCATTCAGCTTTCTCGCTTCCGCCTCGAACATACCGACTTCCACGCGGATTCCGGCCTGCCGCAATTTGGCGAACCCGCTTCCCGCGACCTGGGGATTCGGGTCTTGCATGGAGCAAACGATGCGCTGAATTCCCGCTGCAATCACCGCATCCGCGCAAGGGCCAGTGCGTCCCTGATGCGAACAAGGTTCCAGATTCAGATAAAGAGTTCCACCGCGCGCGCGCAGGCTGGCTTGCTCCAGAGCAAGTACCTCCGCGTGCTTGACGCCATCGTAAGTGTGCGTCCCGGCCCCGGCTTCAGTTCCCGCCGCGTCCACCACCACCGCGCCCACGGCCGGGTTCGGCGAAACCAGACCGATACCCGCACGTGCCAACTCCAGCGCGCGCTGCATGAATTGTTCGTCGGTTGTCATGAAACTCTAAAGACTAACTCACCGCGAAGAGTCGAATCCACCACGAAGGCGCAGAGAAACGAAAATCGTTCATCCCACGCGTGGAGGGAACGAACGATCCTCATCGTCCTCGCTCTCGCTCAGTTCCACTACGGCAGCTCCGCTTCGGCCGTGCGGCGGACGGCGCAATGGTGCCGTGCGATAGGCGTAAGGATCGTCAGGTTCGGCTTCGGGCTCGGGCTTCCGCCGCAATAATCGTGCGATGCGGTCCAGGAGCCTTCTCATGATGGATGGTTTCTCTTTCATGCCTCATCCTCCGCACTTCGGCGAACAGCCAACAGCGCCTTACGTGAAAAGGGAATCCACAAAGTCCTTCGCATCAAACGGCAGCAAATCTCCCGCCTTCTCGCCCACGCCAACAAAGCGCACCGGCAAGCCCAGTTCGCGCGAGATTGCAACCACCACGCCGCCCTTCGCGGTGCCGTCGAGTTTGGTCAGCACAATGCCAGTCA
>OBLW0100001224.1_pt1 | contig 21943 bp, 19 predicted proteins | sample 1520161 | NCBI WGS metagenome assembly OBLW01 (sample SAMEA3539309, study PRJEB22396) | soil metagenome | biome: tundra; feature: field; material: soil | place: USA | collected 2010-05 | depth 0.15 m | reverse complement strand
CGAAGTCGCGGTTGATGATGCCCGGGATGGTGATGATGTCGGAGATGCCCTGCACCCCTTGCCGAAGAATATCGTCGGCGACCCGGAACGATTCGAAGAAGCCGGCATTCTCCGCGACCGCGAGCAATTTCTCGTTCGGAATCACGATAGTCGTGTCGACCGACTCCATGAGCTCGGCGATCCCGCGCTCTGCCTGTTGCATGCGGCGCTTGCCTTCAAAGGCAAAAGGCTTGGTCACGACGGCCACAGTCAGCGCGCCCATCTCGCTCGCCAGCGAGGCAATAATCGGAGCCGCGCCGGTCCCGGTTCCGCCGCCGAGTCCGGCGGTAACGAAAATCATGTCCGCGCCTTCGAGCACTTCGATGATCTTGTCGGAATCCTCCAGCGCGGCTTTGCGGCCGATCTCAGGATTCGCGCCCGCACCCAGCCCATTCGTCAGCTTCACTCCGAGCTGAATCTTGATCGCCGCGCGCGACATGCGCAACGCCTGCAGGTCGGTATTGGCAACGATGAACTCGATGTGTTCCATGCCCGAGTCAATCATGCGATTGACCGCGTTGTTGCCACCGCCGCCTACGCCAATTACCTTGATGCGCGCGTCATTGCGAGCTTCTTCGTTAAAGCAAATGCGGAGTCCGTTGTCTTCGTCCATAAATCACCTCGTAAGTCAGTTCTCAGTTCCCGGTTCTCAGTTCCCGGTAAAACCAGACCCTCACAAACAATTGTCATCCTGAGCGAAGCGAAGGACCTGCTTTTTGCCGCGAACGGCAATTCCCTCTTTCCTCCCTCACGCACCCTTCCCCGCAAACAAAGCTTTCATCCTCGAACCAAAAGTAGGCTCCTGCCATCCGCGGGCAAGCCGTGCGCGGTGCCCGTAATAAGCCATCCCCAAAACCGTCGCAAACTCCGGCTCGGCCAAGAATGAAGGCATCTTGGCCATCGCCGTCGGCCAAGCCAGGCGCGCGGCCTTGCGCAGTACTGATTCCGCTACATCGAGAATTCCCGGCAGACGCGACGCCCCGCCGCTCAAAACGAACCCGGCGATGCAGTGCTCCAGAACCCCCGCGTGGCGCAGGTTCTCGCGCAGCATCTCGAAAAGCTCGCGCGCCCGCGGCTCCAGAATTTCCCCGGCCATGCGCTGCGGCATCATGCGCGAGGGCCGGTCTCCCACCGACGGCACCTCCACTTCATTGCCCTCCGGAATCAAAGTCGGCACCGCGTTGCCAAAATTTTTCTTGAGCGTCTCCGCGTCCGCGAATCCGGTGCACATCCCAACCGACAGATCGCTCGTAAAGTGGTCGCCGCCAATCGGAATCACCGCCGTATGCGCCACTGCCCCCTGCTGAAAGACGATCAAATCGCACGACCCCGCTCCGAGATCGACGAGGCAGACGCCCAGTTCGCGCTCATCCGACCGCAACACAGAATCCGCGCAAGCCAGCGGCTCGAAGATCGTGTCATCCACGTGCACGCCAGCCTTGTTCACCGCAGTCACCAGATTTTGCGTGGCGCTCGAAGACGCTGTAACAATATGCACGCGAACCTCAAGGCGCGTCGCCATCATGCCCGTGGGATCCTGCACGCCGGGCTGGTCGTCCAAGATAAATTCCTGGGGAAGCAAATGAAGAATTTCGCGATCCCCCGGCAACGGCACGGTGCGAGCTTTGTCCACCGCCTGGCGAATTTCGTCGCGCCCGATCTCCCGCGAACGCGTGCCAAACGTGATGCCGCCATGGCTGTTCATTCCGCGAATGTGCGCGCCCGCAATTCCCACCAGCGCGTGCTCAATCGGAATGCCGGCTACGTCTTCCGCATGCTCGACCGCTTTTTGAATGCACCCAACGGCCTTGTCCAGTTCGCTGATCACTCCCTTGCGCAGGCCTCGCGATTCGCTGATGCCATGACCGCGATAGCGCAATCCGTTTTCACTCAGTTCGGCCACCAGCACGGAAATCTTGGCGCTTCCGACATCGATGGCGGTAATAAAGTTTGGCTGTGGGTTCGGCATAATAATTCAATCTATGAATAAATAATGACTGCTAATTTTGCGGCGTCTCCTTGCGAATGGCGGCGCTGGGTTTCTTCTGGCCCGTAGTCACTACCGGTGTCGGCGCAACCGGGTGCTGGACTGTCGTCTTCGCTGCGGTCATTGCTGGCGCATTCGCCTTTGGCTTCGCCGCCACTTGACTTGCTGGAGCAAGTTTCGCATCCGGCAGCTTCGCGTTATTTTGCTTGCCCTGCGCGGACGATAAATGCGCGGCGTGTCCTCGTTCGGCCTGCTTTGACCCGGCTTTTCCCTTTGACTTGGCTTCCTTCTTTGCCGGAACTGCCGCCACGGGATGCGTCACATATTTCTCGTAATTGACGATCGCCGCGGTCTTCACTCCCGCTGCCACGGCCGCCTTTGCCGCCGCGGGCGTTAATGCCGGCTGCCGAGCCATGCCCTCCAGGTCGGGGTTCACAATGATCTGGCCGTCGTAGCGCAAGTCCACCGATTCCAGTTTCTCAAACTGCTGCCGCCACTGCTGCACATGCGTAATGTAGGTCTTATAGCGCTGCAGATAATTGCCCGAACCGAGATGCACCAGTACTTCGCCGTTCGCATCGGCGGCCAGCACTTTGACATCCTCCGGATCGCTTAAATCGACTTCGCTGAGTTCCTGCGCATAACGCGCCCCGCTCGAATCCAGTTCACGAACCAGTTGGTTGTAGTTCTTCATGCGCGCGGCGCGGGTCGAAAGCGGCTCGCCCGCATTCATGCCCGCAATCACCGCGAATGAATATTTATGCTTTCCGCCCGGAGCCAACTCCATCAGCGTGCCGCCCGCGTCGATCAGCAAAATATGCGAGCCGATCCGGGCGAAGGCCACCGGCGTTCGCTCATGAATCTCGATGCGCAGCCGGTTCGGAACAAAACGCATCACGCTCGCCGATTCCACCCACGGAATCTGCTCCAGTTGCTGTTTGCGCTGCGCCAGCGGCACAAAGAAAATGTTGCGGCCGATGTCTCCGCCCATCACTTCCATGATCTGCGCGTGGGGGACGTGCTCGGCTCCGGCCACTTCAATCTGATCGCTGGAATCGATGCGAAAACGCCAGGAGTGCTTGCCGTAACGGTAGAGACTTAAACCGAAGACCCCAAGAATCGCCAGCGCCACCAGCGCCGCAGCCAACCACAGCAACCGGTTCGCAGTCTTTTTGGGAAGCGAGCCGCGCCGGACGGAAACCCGCTTTTGTCCACGCAGAAATGGAGATTCTTGTTCTTCTTCCAGGTCGACAAGGCGTGACTCGTCGAAGGGCTCACGCTCGGGAGCCGGGTGCTCAGAAACCTCGCGCGGAAGCGGATACAATTCTTCCTGCAGGGCGGTGGAACTGGATTTCCGCGCCACTCTTCGAGTCAGTTGTCGACAGAAAACCGCTGAGCAAAATTACTATAACCGCTTTTCGCGAATTGAGACAGTGCGAATTTGGTTCGCACGAGATTAGTTTGGTATGGAAATAGGCTCAGTGAGAACGGGCTAGTGTGCCCCAGGTTCGCGCCCGTTCTTTGGGCGCTACCTGGGCGCCGCTGCAACCGCCGAAATGCCCGTTGCAGGGATCCAAACTCGTCAGCGCTCAGAAATTCTCGCTAATGTCGACATCCGTAGACACGTCCCTCAAATCGAGTCCGCTATTAACGACAATCCGCGTCCCAAGTTTTGGACAAATAACCTTCACGCTCCCCGGCCCTGAAGCTACCCGGATGCGGGACAGGGAGCGCATCTGTTCGATGGCCGCGCGCCTCATTTCTGCCCGCGCCCGGATCATCTCGGTCTGAGCCCGAACCTGCTCGCGCACGAAGTCCGCTTCGTCCTGAGCGCGTTCGCGCAGAATCTCGCTACGGTCACGCAGAAATGTGCTTGCATCGGCGGACGCCAACAAATTGGCGGCTGCTGACTGGTCCCAGCTCACTCGCCCGGTCGCCACCGCCAGTGTTTCTTCTACACGCGCCGTGATTCGGAAAGCGACCGATCCAGACTGGTCTACCACTTTATGCAACGTCACAAACTTTCCATGCCGGTATTCGCTGTTTAGCCCCAGCGCCAGCACTCCGAGTGCAATCCAATAACCTGCTTTATTCGTATCCATCGATAGCTCCCACCGTATGAACTTTGGACGAATGGCGACCGAAAACGTCACCGCACAAAACATTCGCCGTAAAATGTTGTTTTTCCTTGACCATGACGTAACGTCAGACCCGAGGATGGTTTCGGAAGGGGAATACGGTGACGAAGGAAGACCGGGCGTATCGCATCAAGGAGTTCGCGGAACTGGCAGGCATTACCGTTCGCGCGCTCCATCACTACGACCGGCTTGGGCTGTTGAAACCGCGACGGACGCGGGCGGGCTATCGCATGTACAGCGTGCCTGATCTGGAGCGGTTGGAGCAGATCGTGGCCCTGAAGTTTCTGGGTATCCCTTTGAAGCAGATCAAGGTCTTGCTTGGCCGAGACGCCCTCGAACTGCGCGATGCTCTGCGCGTGCAGCGGCGGGCACTCGAGGAAAAGCGGCGTCTGCTGGAAGACGCGATCTGCGCGATCCAGGAAGCCGAAACCTCCATTAAACCCGGCCAGCAGCCCGACACTGCGCTACTTAAAAAAATCATCGAGGTGATCGAAATGCAGAACAACTCAGACTGGGCAAAGAAGTACTACAGCGAAGACGCTCTCGAAACCATTGAACAGGGCAGGCAAAAGTGGTCTCCCGAACTGCAGGAGCGCGTGACAAAAGAATGGACGGATCTCTTCCGCGATGTCGAAGCTGCCATTGCGCGTGAAGAAAATCCCGCCAGCGAAGCGGCCAAAGCTCTCGGCGTCCGCTGGAAGAAGCTGGTGGAAGGCTTCACGGGCGGCAATCCTGAAGTCAGCTCTGGCCTCAACAAACTCTACGCCGATCAGGCTAACTGGCCAGAGTCGGCGCGCCAGCAAATGGCTCCCTTCAGCAACCCGAAGGTCTGGGAGTTCATCCACAAAGTCACGCAGCGCAAGTCGTGAACGAGCCTGCGTGGCAAGGGTTCGTGTGGCGACGGGGCGCTGCCCCGTCCCTCCGAGCCGAGCTTAGGCCGGAGGCGGGCCATCATGGTAACTTCGCAGCCTCTGCACACTCGAGCTTCTCCAGAATCATCGGCCCTAACTGCGAAACGCTGCCTGCTCCCAGAGTCAGCACCATGTCTCCCGGCTCGAACTGCGCAGCAACGCAGTCCACAGCATCGGAAAAACACGGGGCGTATGTAACGCTTCCACTTCCCTTAATCCGCCCGGCCAGCGCCTTCGCCGTCACCCCTTCGATCGGCTTCTCGCTCGCAGCATAAATATCGAGCAGGCAAACCGTGTCTGCATCGCCAAAAGCTCCGGCGAAGTCATCCATCAAATCCCGCGTACGCGTGAAGCGATGCGGCTGGAAGATCACATGCACCCGCCGGAATCCGCATTGCCGGGCCGCCGCAAGCGTAGCCCGTATTTCTGTCGGATGGTGTCCGTAATCGTCAATCACGGTTACATCTCCGACCTTTCCCTTGAACTGAAAGCGACGGTCCACGCCGCGAAAGCCCTCCAGCGCGGACCGGATTTGCTCTACTGGAATGTCGAGCGCGGTCCCGACCGCAATCGCCGCCGTCGCATTCAGCACGTTGTGCGTGCCCGGAACGTGCAGCGTGAACTCGCCCAGATTCTTCTCTCGATAAGTCACCTGAAACCGGATCATCGGGCCGCGCTCTCCCATTGCCGACGGCTCACCCATGCGAATCAGAAAGTCCGATCCTGGAGTCGTTCCATAGGTCGTGACTCGCCGATGAACGCGTGGCAATAGCCGCCGCAACACTGCGTCGTCGTTACATCCAACCACGATGCCATAGAACGGCACGCGCTCCATAAACTCGAGAAATGTCCGGCGCACGTCGCGCATGTCCCGATAGCAGTCCATGTGCTCGCGATCGATGTTCGTGACCACCGAGAGGATCGGCGATAGTTTCAAGAACGACCGGTCGCTTTCGTCGGCCTCGGCAACCAGATATTGCGACTTGCCGAGGCGCGCGTTCGAACCCAGCGCATCCACGCGGCCTCCGACAACCACTGTGGGATCGAGCCCGCCCGCAGCCAGCACCGCCGCGACCATCGAAGTCGTCGTCGTTTTGCCATGCATGCCGGCAATCGCGATGCCGTATTTCAGCCGCATCAGTTCGGCCAGCATCTCGGCGCGCTGAATCACTGGAATATGCAAGCGCCGAGATTCGGAGACTTCTGGGTTATCGACCGAGATTGCGGAACTGGTGACGACTACGTCCGCGCCTGCAACGTTGGCGGCAGTGTGTCCTTCAAAAGTCGTGGCGCCGAGCGCGGCCAAGCGCTGCGTCACTGGCGAAATTTTCAAGTCGGAGCCGGAAATGCGATAGCCGAGATTCAGTAGCACCTCGGCAATGCCGCTCATGCCGATGCCGCCGATGCCCACGAAATGAATGCGCTGAATCTTGGCGAACATGAAAGTTGATATCGATGATAGAACATTGAACCGCAGAGATCGCGGAGAGCGCAGAGCCCAAATTCATATTGTCATCCTGAGCGAAGCGAAGGACCTGCTTTCTTACGCGCCGAAAAAAAAGCAGATCCTTCGCTTCGCTCAGGATGACAATCTCAAATTACGGTTCAGCCCTCCACGCGGGCCAATTTTGCGACCATTTCCGCAATATCTTCGACTGCTTGCGGGTGCGCTAGAGATTTCGCCGCCGCCGACATAGTTCGAAGCTGTCTCGAATCCCCGATCAGAGCCACAATCGTCTCGACCAGATACGCGGCTTCCAGATTGCTCTCCTCGACCACAATCGCCGCGCCCGCGCGTTCGAGCGCTCGAGCATTTACATTCTGATGGTCATCGGCGGCGGCTGGAAACGGCACAAAAATCGCCGGCTTGCCTGCTGCTGTGATCTCGCCCACCGTGCTTGCGCCGGAGCGGCAAACGAGCAAATCGGCGCGCCCAAATGTCGCAGGCATGTCGTCGATGAACTTATGCACTTCACCGGAAATTCCCGACTGCTGATACGCCGCGAGAACGCGATCGTAGTCGCGCTGGCCGGTCTGGTGAATGATGTGGATGCCGGGAATCTTCGCGCGCAATCCCGGTAGCGATTCGATCATCGCCTGATTGATGGCGCGCGCGCCCTGACTGCCGCCGAAAACCAGCAACGTAGGCGCGCCTGCGGATTTTGCAGGGATGGAAAAGAACGCCGCGCGCACCGGCACACCGGTGACTTTGCAGTGGGGGAAATATTCGCAGGTCTCTTCGAAGTGCACGGCCGCCGCCGAAACCCAGCGAGCGATCATTCGATTGGCAAATCCGGGCACTACGTTCGGCTCAAAGGCAAGCGTCGGAAGGCGGCGGCGAATCGCGGCCACCATCGCCGGTCCAGAAGCGTAGCCTCCGACTCCGATTACTACTTCAGGATCAAATTCCGTGAGCAACCGCGATGAAGCCGCGATCGCTAGCGGCAGAGCCAATAGCGTCTTGAGCCGCGTCATCAGGCTCACTTTGTTCAACGCTCCAACCTTGATCAACTCCAGCGGAAAGCCCGCTTGTGGAACGAGGCGCGTTTCGATGCCGCGCGCGGTTCCGATAAAAAGAACTTCGGCGTCGAACTGCTTCTTCAGCTGTTGAGCTATGGCGAGAGCCGGAATTACGTGTCCGCCGGTGCCCCCGCCCGCGATGATGATGCGCATGAAGTTCTTTTGCGTCGCAGTCCTATACAAAGCAGTATAGCTGCTGACAAATCGCCGTCGCACCAACTACGGCCCACCCGGGTCAGCCCTACGCCTGGCAACATTCTCATCTCGTGCAATGCGCGGTTCTCGACACTACCGCCTCAAAATAGGAAAATGTAGGATATTCGTGGCAAAAGGGGAGAAACGTAATGCCCTCTCGACTGGTCGCCACTCTATTATTCCTCGCTTGCATTTCAATGCTCCCCCTGAGCTATGGTCAGCAAAGCAGCAGCGAGGCTGCGAGTAAAGCGACGCCGCTGTGCGTTTCGGCGGCGGTCGATGCGACCTTTGCTTTCCATGATCAACCTGCTGGAGAGCAGACTGTCTCTTTGTATTTCGTAAATAACGGCGATATTGCGTGCCGATTGAAGGATCCGCCCAACCCATCATTCGCGGTGGACGGACATTCGATGAACGTCCCCTTCTGCCCCTTCTGCGGCCCCGACGGCAAGTCGGTGCCGATGTGGAACCGGCGACCGGAAAACGAGGTCGTGCTCGCACCGGGCGCATCGGCCGCAATCGATATCAATTGGGCTGTCACTGGAGACTCTTGCCAGTGGGCGGATTGGGCCAGTATCTTCTTCAATTGGAGCGACGGATCGGCCCCCCGTAAGTTCACCAACTTTCTATTCATTCCGTCCGACTGGCCTCTGCACATCTGTTCTCCAGTGAGAAGCTTCGGTTATCGGAGCGCGGTGAATTCTCCGTCCAACGGAGGGAGGAAGGATCCTGCGCTCCGAATATCCTTGCTACAAAAGACCGTTTATAGCGATGAACGCGCGACCTTACATGTGGAATTGGCTGGGTCCGCGCAATCCAGGGAGAAAGGCAAACCTTCGGGCGTACCGTTGAGAACTACTTGTGCAAGCCTATATACAGTCCGCCAAACGCGATTCGAACCGCTGCATACACTAGATAGTTTTCAAGGGGAATCCTACACGCCGGAACAAATCAGGGAGGATAAAGAGCGAGCTTGGCCGCAATGGAAAAGGGGTGGCCGGCGAGGGTGCGATGTCTTGGCTGGAACGCTAAGTGCCGACGCGGAGATAGCAGCGCGCGATCTGGCGACGGTGACGCACATTGAATGGCGGACGGCTCCCCTGGGAAACGATCCTATCTTCTTCACTGCGGCGACCCACTTTACTGTACTCGACGTGGACACGTTAGCGCCGAATTGGGGAGAGACTGCACAAGGAATTCGGGCAGGCTTGTCCGTTGACCGCGTGAAATTCGCTGTCGGCGAGCGCGTGCCTTTACATATCAGGTGGGAAGACTCAAATGCAACGGTATCACTCGGCCAGGGAGAGTGTCGTGAGCCGTTGCCCGATGTGGAGATACAGAACTCTGAGCACCAAGTCCTAAAGACGCTTCCTACTTATCAGGGCTGCAGTGGGCATGGATGGGGACCCTTTTCGATCGGCAAAGGCACAGCGCAACACGAGTTCAGGGAGTTCACAACCAAATCTCCTGCGTCTCCTCCTTTCGTGACTCCGACTCCCCCGGACTTGCCTGGACCCGGAGTCTACTATCTCGTGAGCGTCTGGTCACCGCGCGTGCTCGACACGTCTGAAACCGAAAGCGACGGTATCCGCATCGGTGCCGGTAGACTCGGTGAGGTCTATGCTACTGCACGGTCGTTGCCGATACGCGTTGAGATTGTGCCGAGCACCAATCCACGGAATCACGTTCGTTAGGCCAGTGGTGTTTCGCAATCTCTGCTAGCCAAATCGCGAAGGGAGTTCTCGTACGGGGCCCGCGCAATGCCGCGCTCGGTAATGATGGCCGCCACATACCTAGCCGGAGTCACATCAAACGCTGGATTCTCGATCTCAACTCCATCCGGCGTCATCTGCCTTCCGCCGATGTGTGTTACTTCTCTTGCGTTGCGCTGCTCGATTGGAATCTTGCTGCCGTCGGGCGTGGCTAGATCGACGGTCGAGAGCGGCGCGGCTACATAAAAAGGAATGCCGTGCTCTTTCGCTAAAATCGCAACCGTGTAAGTGCCGACTTTGTTGGCTACGTCTCCGTTGGCGGCGATGCGGTCGGCGCCTACTACGATGGCTCCGATTTTGCCTTGCTGCATCATGACTCCGGCCATGTTGTCGGAGATGACCGTGGTGGGAATGCCGTCTTTCATCAGCTCCCAGGCGGTGAGGCGCGAGCCTTGCAGGAAGGGACGCGTCTCGTCGGCGTAGACGTGAATCTTTTTGCCTGCTTCTATGGCGGCTCGGATTACTCCTAGCGCAGTGCCGTAACCAGCGGTGGCTAGGGCTCCGGCGTTGCAGTGGGTTAGGACGCCTCCGCTGGAGGGCATGAGCGTGGCTCCGTGGCGGCCCATGGCCTGGTTGGCGGCTATGTCTTCGGCGTGCATGCGCTGCGACTCTTCGATCAACGCTTGTTGAATCTCGGCTATCGGGCGCGCTTGCAGGGTTTCAAATTTCTCGGCCATGCGGCGGATCGCCCAGAATAAATTTACCGCCGTCGGACGCGTCTGGCCGATCAATTCACTGATCTGGCCGAGTTCTTTTTTTAGGTCGGCGGCATTGTTGGCCTTCGAATTTTTCACTCCCAGCGCTATGCCCATGGCGGCGGCTACGCCGATGGCGGGGGCTCCTCGGACTACCATGTTGCGGATTACGTCGGCGACCTGCTGGTGTGTGGTGCAGGTTACGTAGACTTCTTCGGTCGGCAGCTTGGTCTGATCGATGAAGACTACGCCACGCGGGGTCCATTCGAGAGTTTGAATCATAGGTTCGTCGTTGGTCGATGGTCGTTAGTCGTTGGTCGTTCTTGGCTATTAGTATGTCAGTCTTTGTCGCTGTCTTGTCTTTAGATTATCGGATCAAGGCTAACGGATAATCGGAACCTGCGGCGCGGCGTCCTCGGGCAGAATGCCGCGAAGACGCGGATCGTCCGCCACTTCGATCGCGCGCTTGTAGGGTCGGAAGCCGCATTTTATGTAGAAACCTAGCGCCAGCGGACTGTCCAACGTGCAGGTATGCAACCAGACTCTGGTCGTTGATTCGTCCCATGCTTGGCGACGCAGACTGGTCATGAAGGCTCGTCCGAAGCCTTTGCCGATGGCCTCGGCAAAGAGCGCGAAGCTGGCGATTTCTACGTTTGGGCTCGCGGAGCGGTCGAGTTCCGCCATTCCGATCTCCCTTCCTTCGACTTCGGCTACAGATACTTCGGTCGTCGAAGAATGCAAAACTGCAGCGAGCTGATCGTCGTTCATTGCGAGACGGCTGAACCACATCCATTGAGCGCCTGCTCGGCGCATGAGATCGCGATACCAGCCGAGTTCAGGATTGGGCTCCCGCCGCAAGCACACTCGCGTTTGCCCTTCGGGCGCGGGGGCGTCTGGTAATCGAGGCCGTTCGAGCATCTCGAGGTAGGTCACGACCGACGCTATTTTTCCCGGCGCAAGATCGGTATAGCCATCGGAAATTGCGTTCGCCGTCATTGGGTTCAAAATCATGGAGCGGACCCAGGCAAGGAATGGGCTTGCTGCGCCAGGTGCTCGCGGCGTACATCGCTGGCGGTGAACACGGAGATGAAGGGCGCGGGAGCGGCGACTCTTTCCACGTTGGGACGCCCGTGCGCTTCCTCACGCTCCACCAGGCACATCGCGCCGACTACTTTGAAGCCGTATTCGCGCGCCGCTTCGATAGCCTGTACCGTCGAAGATCCGGTGGTGCATACGTCGTCCACTACTACTACGCGCGCGCCTTTTTCGCGGAAGCCTTCGATGCGCTGGCCAGTGCCGTGCTGCTTCTCCGCTTTGCGGACGAGGAATCCGTGCAGCGTTCCGCTGGTCACCGCGACGGCGACAACGATGGGATCGGCGCCCATGGTGAGTCCACCGATGGCGTCGGCATGCCAACCCTGGGCGCGCATTTCCTCGAGAAAAACCTGGCCGACGAGTTGCGCTCCGCGCGCGTCGAGCGTGGTGGTGCGGCAATCGATGTAGTAGTCGCTGGTGCCGCCGGAGGAAAGTTTAAATTCGCCTAGACGGAAGGATTTTTGTGCGAGCAGTTGCAGGAGTTCTTGGCGTGCGCTGGACATGAATTTCTAATTTAGCAGCAGTTGCCAGTTGCCGGTAGCCAGTTGCCAGTCAAACCCTGCCGGCGAACGGATACGCTACTGGCTACTGAGTTTCTCCAGGTGCCGGAAGCCATCCGTCGCGGCAAACATTGCCGCCGTGATGGTTCCGTTGTAGGCCATATGAATGATGACGCCCGCGGCTACGGAATTTGTTTTCGCGCGCACCATGGTCAAAACCGTGCCTACCAGAAAAATGACCAGAACCGGCCCCCAGGCGAATGCTAGCTGCGCGCCATGGAGCAGCGCGAAGGGGAGCGCGGTCAGGAACACGGCGATGGGAAGGCCCAGCCCGCGCGCGAGGACCGGGTAAAGAAAGCCGCGAAAGAAAAGTTCTTCCATCAGAGGAGCGAGCGTGATGCTGAGAACGCCGAGCGCCCAGGCTTCGGCGGGGGTGCGGAAAAAGCTGTCAATCGGCAGCTCTTTCGGAATCGGCAAAAGATGCGCCAGGAGTTGCAGCGCCACGGCCAGCACGAAGCCCGCCAGCACGTAGGTCGCGATTTGCGCAGGCCAGTTCCAGTGTATGGCCGTAAGAAAATCCCGACGCCCGCGCTCGCGCGTCACCAGCACATACATGTAGCCAAGAATGAGCAGGTAGGCGAGGCATTGTCCGGCGACCATGACCAGCGGAACGCGGGCAATCTGGCCTAACCCCTGGTGCGGATATATCGCGGCTCGCGCGATCAGCAATGCCGCAAACACTCCCACGATCAGCGACACCAGGGTGAGAACCGTCAGGCGTAGCATGTCCCAGCCATCCCACACGGGATCGGCGGGCGCAGTGATTGCGGATGCCGGGAAATTTGCATTCGAAGAAAGACCCACGACGACGGCGAGGTCACACTCTTTCTGGGCTCCGACCGCTCCCGGGCTTTGCTCGCCTTGGACGGGCGGGGTCGCCCGTCCCCACACTTGCACCGCCGACTCGGGGCGGGACGCCGGGTTCTCCGGGATGTCTTCGGGAAGACTCATAAGCGCTCTCCCGTGCCGGTGGGCGCCAAGACACCGTTCGCGGAGGCGTTCTTTGCCAACGCTTCTGTGCCATTGATGACCGCCCCATTTGGCGGTAGCGCATTCTTCAGGAGGCCATTTTTTACCGATCCGTTTTTCGTCGAGCCGTTGAAATACGTGCTCAGCGCCTGACCTGTATAAGATTTTTTCACCCGCGCCACCTGCTCGGGAGTGCCCTGGGCGACGATGCGCCCGCCTTCTTCTCCGCCTTCGGGGCCGAGATCGAGAATCCAGTCCGCATTTCGGATTACGTCCAGATTGTGTTCGATGATGATGACTGTGTTGCCTAGATCGGTGAGACGGTGCAACACGTCGAGCAACTTGCGTACGTCGTCGAAGTGCAATCCGGTCGTCGGCTCATCGAGCAGATAAAGAGTTTTTCCAGTCTGGCGCTTGCTCAATTCGCGGGCGAGCTTGATGCGCTGGGCTTCGCCTCCGGAGAGAGTTACGGCAGATTGGCCGAGATGAATGTATCCGAGGCCTACGTCGACCAGCGTTTGCAGCTTCTGTTTTACCTGCGGAATATTTTCGAGAACTTGCAGCGCATCCGAGACCGGCATCTCCAGCAGGTCGGCGATGGAGTAGCCGTTGTAGCAAACCGCCAGCGTTTCGCGATTGTAACGGCGGCCACCGCAGATATCGCACTGCACGTAGACGTCGGGCAGAAAATTCATTTCGATGCGGCGCTGGCCCTCGCCCTGGCAGGCTTCGCAGCGTCCGCCGGAGACGTTGAACGAGAAGCGTCCGGGCTTGTAGCCGCGTTCGCGCGACTCGGGCAGCATGGCGTAGAGATCGCGAATTGCCGAAAAAATTCCGGTATAGGTCGCGGGATTCGAGCGCGGGGTGCGCCCGATGGGAGACTGATCGATACGAATGACCTTGTCGATCAGCTCCGCTCCGGTGATGGATTTGTGCGCGCCGGGTTCTTCGCGCGAACGATACAGCTGGCGCGCCAACGCGCGATAGAGGATGTCATTTACCAAAGTCGATTTGCCCGAGCCGGAAACTCCCGTCACCACCGTCATCACTCCAAGCGGAAATATGACGTCGAGATTTTTGAGATTATTTTCGCGCGCTCCTAAGATGGTCACCGCTTTGCCATTGGGACTGCGGCGCTCGCTGAGCATCGCGATGTGCTGGCGTCCGGAGATGTATGCGCCGGTCAGAGACGCGGGCGAGTCCATGATTTCCGCGGGCGTTCCACTGGCCACGAGCTCGCCGCCATGGCGGCCTGCGCCGGGGCCGAGATCGATGACATAGTCGGCGCGGCGAATCGTTTCTTCATCGTGCTCGACGACGAGCACGGTATTGCCGAGGTCGCGCAAATTTTCCAGCGCGGCCAGAAGACGGCCGTTGTCGCGATGATGCAGTCCGATCGAGGGCTCGTCGAGCACATACAACACGCCGCGCAATTTCGATCCAATTTGAGTCGCGAGGCGAATGCGCTGGCCTTCTCCTCCGGAAAGAGTCGCGGCGGAGCGGCCGAGTTGCAGGTAGCCTAGCCCGACATCGTGCAGAAATTCTAGACGCTGCGTGATCTCGTGCGCGATTCGTCCCGCAATCGTCAGTTCCCTGCCCGTGAGTTTGATCTTGCGCGCGGCGTCGAGCGCGCGCGCAATCGGAAGGCCGGTGAAATCGGCGATAGACATGCCATTGACCTTCACCGCCAGGCTTTCGGGACGCAGGCGTTTTCCATGACATACCGAACATTCGCTCGCCGACATGAAATCGAGCAGATAATCGCGATAACTGTCGGATGTCGAAGACTCGAGATTCTGCTTGAGGTATCCGAGAATCCCCAGGAATCCGGTTTTGCCGCCGCGCTGGGGCTCGCCATAGAGCAAGAGGTTTTGAATCTTGTCGGGAAATTTCTCGAACGGCGTCGACAACTCGAAGCCATAAGCCTGCACCAGCAACTGAATGCTGCGGACAAGATTTTGCGATGACGACCCGGGCCCTAGTCCGCCATCGAGAATGGGCTTCGACCAATCGACAATCACCTTGGCCGGATCTAAATCGTAGCGGCTGCCCAGGCCGTGACACTCCGGACAGGCCCCAAAAGTGCTGTTAAACGAGAATGAACGGGGCTCCAGTTGCGGAACGCTGACCCCGCAGTCGGGGCAGGCCAGGCTCGCGGAATAGAGCGTTTCGTCGCCATTGACCACCGCGACCAGAACCAAGCCGCCGCCCAATTTCATGGCCAGCCCGACCGACTGTTCGAGGCGATGTTCGATCCCGGGCTTGACCAGCAGACGATCCACGACGACTTCGATGGTGTGATTCTTGCGCTTGTCGAGCGCGAGGTCGTCTTCGAGGCTCACTAATTCTCCATCGACGCGAGCGCGGGAGAAGCCGTGCTGGACCAGCTTCTCCATCTCTTTTTTGAACTCGCCTTTGCGCCCGCGGACGATGGGCGCCATGATCATCACCCGATCGTCGGGCGTTAGCGCCATCACTCGTTGAACGATCTGCTCGGCCGACTGGCGCGTGATCGGCTTGCCGCACTGCGGGCAATGCGGCACTCCGATCGAAGAGTAGAGCAGGCGCAAATAATCGTAGATTTCGGTAATGGTGCCGACCGTCGATCGCGGACTGCGGCTCGTGGTTTTTTGTTCGATCGAAATGGAGGGGCTCAGACCGTCGATTGAATCGACGTCGGGCCTTTCCATCTGGTCAAGAAACTGGCGGGCATAGGCGGACAGCGTTTCGACATAACGCCGCTGGCCCTCCGCGTAGATCGTGTCGAAGGCGAGCGAGGATTTGCCCGATCCGCTCAGACCGGTAATGACCGTCAAAGTATTACGAGGAATTTCGACGTCAATATTCTTCAGGTTATGCTGGCGCGCGCCGCGCACCGAAATTTTGGTGATGGCCATTTAGCCCAATACTTCGTGGACTTCCGTAACGTGGACGGGTCCCAGGAATTGTTGGAGAGTGGAGATACGCAGTCCGATTCCCGTATCTTAGTTGTTAACAACGGCGGGGGTCAAATGCGGATAGAGTGAAACATTCGCAGCCGCTCCCTGCACGCAGTGGCTGCCAGCAAAGGGCCGTTATCGTGAATGGATTATTTGTAGCATTTCTGGTCAGCAGCACCGCAATTTTAACCGTAGCATTGGGAGTATTTGGCGCTTACGCCAGCGTTTGCGCGATTCTAACCGCGGTAAATCCCTCTCGGCCGTCGAAGGCCCTTTCCGCGTTGGTGCCCCATCAGAGCCAAGCCAGCGGCGACTAGTGCCTCCCTCAGGGTTCTGTAAGCAGAGCCCCTCGGGCGCTAAAGCGCGGCACCACCCAAAAGCAGGAAGAAAGTCGAGTTTTTCCGCAGCCTCTGGAACTCGTGCCCTTCCCGGAGTAGTTTCAAACGCGGTATTTCAGTCGGAATTTTTCACTACCCAGGCTAATTCTGCTGCTGCCCCGGAGGTTGCTGTCCGGGAGGGGGGAAGGCGCCGGGCGGTTGGTTCTGCTGCTGTTGTTGCCGGCGTAGCATCTCCAGGATTTGCTCCGGAGTCTTGGGCCCCGCGTTGGGCTGCTGATTGGGATCCTGCGGCTGCGCCTGACCCGTCGCATCGGGCTGGGCAGGCTGGGCCTGATCGTCGGCGTCGTCCGCCGCATCCTGATCGTCATCTTTTGCATCATCGGCCTCGGCCTCTGGCGGCGCATTCACGCCGGGCTGAACCGGTTGCGCCTGAAAAAGGCCGTTGGGCATCCGCACCGGTGGGGTTGGGCCCGGGTGCGGCATCTGATTGGTCTCATAGTTCGCCGCCACTGTCGGCGCGGGTTGCATCTCTCCCGCCATCGCCGGCTTTGGCATGAGAACGACGCTGGCTACCGCCTTGGGATCTGTGTTCGAACCGACCATCACATAATTAAACGAAGACCCATTCAGCAGGATGGCCAAAACATCGCGCGGAGCTCCCGGTCCAAGCGAGGTGACCACACGCTCATTCGCCCCCTGGCCTGCAGGAATTTCAATGGTAGCCCCGGTCAGGCTCCGCACTTCTCGCAGAATGTCTCCCAAAGTCGCATTCTGCGCTGAAATCGCCAACAATCCGCCCTGGTAGCTAATTTTGGCCGGGATCGCCGGAATCTGATCCATGGGCAACTGGCTGAGCGGCCCGCTCGGCATCGGCGGAAGGATCACTGGCTTCTGGATCCGATGGTTCTGTGGCGAAGCCGTGGGCGGGTCACCGGCTTCGACGCTTTGCGCGCCCAGCCCGGTCACGATAACGATAGGAGCCACTAGCGTCAGCCCCAAAGCCCAACCTTTGCCGCTACCCCACATTGGAATACCCCATTTCAGCGTGCTCGCGAGCGCTCTGACGGACGAGCGCACTAAGACCACTATCCTACCCGATTTTACCATTGACAGATAGAACGCAAAAGGTCGTAAATCTTGCGTTCGATTACCGACGGCCACTGCAAACCTGGCCCCAAGAAGGATTTCTGCCATTTTACACCCTTGAGAGCGCGTAAAATGCGAGGGGAGGATCTCCGCTTGAGCGCCATTTTTCGACCTCGCCGCCACCGTTCCCGCCGCTTGCATGGCCTGCTCCTGCTGGCGGCGGCGCTCTGGGCGGGATTGTCCTACGGGCAGGTTTGCCAGACTGGGGCGGACATGACTGCGGCCACGCGAAGCGCCCTCGAATCTGCCGCGAAACGGTATTTCGATCTCTCCGCCCGCGGCGATGTGGCTGCCTTGAAGCAAACCTCCATTGCCAGCGTAGCCGCCAACTTTGCCGGGATCGAAGCCTCGGTGAAAGACAATCAAACTGCCTTTACGGGCGCGCAGGCGGCAGTTCGGCCTCCTTTTCTTCTCGCCGCCGATGGCGCCCAACCCCTGGAACGCGCCGAATTTCTCTGCGGAGTCTTCGGCAAATCGGGCCAGACCAAAGACAGCGCCGTGTTTGTCCTGAATAACCTGCCCCCCGGCAAATACGCTCTTACCATTCTCGACGTTACGGGCGGCAAAACGGCCATGACCCTCACCTTGGTGCTGGAGCAAGAAGGCAACGACTGGAAGCTGGCCGGTTTTTTCCCCAGACCCTCGCAAACCGCCGGACACGACGCCGAATGGTTCCTGCAGCGCGCCCGCGACTTCAAAGCCAAATCCCAGACTCACAACGCCTGGCTCTATTACCGCGAGGCGATCGCCTTGTCCTCTCCGGTCGATTTCATGAGTACCCAGGCGACCGACAAACTCTACGACGAAACCCAGGCCGCCCAACCCGCCGACCTTCCCGCGAGCGGAGGCACCATCGACTTATCTGCCGGAGGCAAGACCTGCCATGTGACCGAACTCTTTCCTTTGGCGGTTGGGAACGATCTGGACGTAGTCGTGAAGTACCAATCTCCCGACGTATCGGACACGGCCCGCACCTTTCAGGAAAATACCGCCGTGATCAAGGCCCTGGTAGCAAAGTATCCCGAACTCCGCGAAGCTTTCGCGGGAGTCGTCGCCCGAGCGGTCGAAGCTTCGGGTCGCGACTATGGCACGCTTCTGCCGATGAAGGACATCAAGTAGGGGGAATGCCGGGAGTGGGTTGTTCGCCGGGCCGCCGGTTTGAAACACCCGTTACCCTTTGGCCTTTTTAATTTCTTCGATCAGCGGCGGCACGATGTCAAATAAATTTCCGACGATAGCGTAATCCGCGATCTCGAAAATGGGAGCCTCGGGATCCTTGTTAATCGCAACAATGCTACGCGAACCTTTCATGCCGACGATGTGCTGGATTGCGCCGGAGATTCCGAGCGCCAGATACATCTTCGGAGCGACGGTCTGTCCCGACGATCCAATCTGGCGGTCCATGGGCAGCCATCCGTTGTCGCAGATGGGGCGCGAGGCCGCGAGTTCGCCGCCCAGCGCATCGGCCAACTGCTTGCCCAGGTCGATATTTTTTTGTTCCTTGATGCCGCGCCCAACCGAGACAATGATTTCGGCCTGCGTCAGATCGACCGCCTGCTTTGCTTCCTTGAAGACTTCCTGCGGCTTGTTTCGGATCACGCTATCGGGAATTTCGACGTTGACCGTTTCCACCGGCGCGGCCGCAGCGCCCGCTTCAACTTTGTCGGCGCGGAACGAGCCGTTTTGAAAAGTGACAAAGCATGGGCCCGAACCCGCAAAACTTACGTCGGCCACAAATTTTCCCTGAAACATCTGGCGCGTAAATAAAAGCTTGCCGCCTTCGTAGCGGTATCCGATGACATCGCTGATGGCGGTGGTTTGCAGGGCAGTCGCCAGTTTCGGCACGAAATCGCGCACCTGGTAAGTGTGCGGCATCAGCACCAGCTTCGCGGGATGCTTCAGCAGGAATTCCTGCAAGGCATGGGCAAAGGCGTCTGGAGTGTAGGGCTCGAGCCGCGGCGACTCGACGTCGTACACTTTGGCGAGTTTCTTGGCCGCGACTTCGCCCGCAATGGCAGCGGCGTTGGAGCCTACAACCGCCGCTTCGAGCGTCCATCCAGTTTGGGCGGCGATCGACTGGCCCGCGGCAATCGTCTCCCACGAGACGCGGTTGAGTTTTCCTTCACGCTGTTCGACGATGACGAGGATGGTGTCAGGCATGTGAGTTCTCAGTTCTCAGTTCCCAGTTCTCAGAAACAGCCTCAGTTTTTAAAACTGAGAACTGGGAACTGAGAACTTTCTTTCAGATTACACGCAGCTCGTTCTTAAACTTTTCCACCAGCTTCTTAGCCACTTCCGCTGGAGGGCCTTCCAGAAACTCTGTGTTTTTCGATTTTTGAGGAACGTAAAGTTTTTCTATCTTTTGCAGATTATCGCCGATCGCGGATTGCACTTCGGCCAGAGTTACCTTGCGCAGCGGCTTGGTTTTGGCTTGCTTGATTCCGATCAGGGTTGCATAGCGCAGCTTGTTGATACCGGATTGAATCGTCAACACGGCGGGCAAGGGCATGTCGACAAACTGAAAGAAGCCCGCTTCCAGCTCTCGTTTGACGCGAATGCCGGCATCGTTCTTTTCGATTTGCATAATGATGGTCGCGTGGGGCAAGCCCAGAATCTGGGCGAGAATTACGCCGGTCTGAGCGTAGCCGTAATCGTCCGATTGCAGGCCGGTAAAGATCAGGTCAAACTGGTCATCCTTAATCGCCGCCGCAAGCGCGCGCGCTGTGTTGTAAGCATCGAGGCCGACGAAAGCGGCGTCTTCGAGATGGATCGCGCGGTCCGCGCCTTTGGCTAGTGCCTCGCGCAACACTTGCGACGCGCGCGCCGGACCCGCCGTGATGACCGCGACCTCTCCCGTATGCTTTTCTTTTTGCCGCAACGCCTCTTCGAGGGCAAAAGCGTCGGGCTCGTTCACTTCGTAGGAAACATCCTCGCGGATCCAGGTGCCCGCTTCATTCAGCTTGAGGGGCGCGTCTTTCTGCGGCACCTGCTTCATGCAAACCAGAATCTTCACGGATCGGCTCCCGTCTAGTACAGCGAAAACTGGTGGAGATCAAACTGGGTAGTATAAACGAATCGGCGAGGCGGGAATGTGATGGTGACCGCCGGCTAAACCCTTCACCACCAAGGACACGAAGGTACACGAAGGAAATCTTGAGGCAGTAGGGATAGCGACCGATTCCGGATCGCGATCAGCGGCCGCCCGCGGGCAACCCGTCCTGCAGAAACGCCACGCTCTGCACGCCGGTAATCTCAAAGCGCTTGCGGCAGCGAATGTTCTTGCAGACCATCATGTCGTCGCGGCGCAACATGTAGGATTGCGCTTTCGCGAATCGAGCCCGGTCGCGATCGTCGGCCCGCGGAGGGAGACTTTTCTTCTTCATGCGCACCAGCCATTGAATCTCGTACTCCGCGGACTGCTGGCAGCTCGGACAACTTAAATTTGCCGGTTTTTTCTCCGACTTCTCCTCAAAAAATTCGCGTTCATCCATGGATATCGGTCCCTCGGCTCAGAAAGTGCGTTCCGTTTCGTCGGTGTGCACGGTGCCGGCACGAGCACTCGCCAACTCCAGATTATTGCACTTTTGCCAGCCGGATGTGCGAAGATGCCAGAAATTAGGTGGGGGCTCGGATTTTTAGACCGATCCACTACCCGGAAACAGGATCATGGCGCGCAAGCGAAAAAAGAAGACGTTCTCCGCCGCTAAGATAGTTCGTGAAATGGCGCGCGAACGCGTGGGCAGTCCCAAGCCCTCGCGCCTCCTCCTCGCAAAGAAGAAGAAACCGCAAAGGCACAAGCCAACCCTCGGCGAGTTATTGACGGACGACCCTTCATGAAGGACCGCCAGCATCCGGAATAAGAGGTTAGCGCCAGGAGCGTGTCAGGTAGTCGGCCAGCGATAGTGCGATCAGAATGGCCAGAAAGAAGAAGCCCGAAAATACGACCGCGCCCGTCAGTTTTTCGCTGGCGCCCTTGACGTGCATGAAGAACAGCACGACCAGCGTGGCTTTGATGGTCGCGATGAGAAGCGCGACGATGGGGTTGAAGGGGCCAAGGTTCAAGAAAGCCGCGCGTACCGTGATCGCCGTCAGGACGAGCAGAATGCCGCCTATGAGCAGCGAAAATCCCTGGGAGTGCGTGCCGTGTTCTTGGTGTTGCGCCATGGCGGTCCTCGTAATTAACTATCAATTGTCATCCTGAGGGAAGCGAAGGACCTGATGTCTCGTAGGTGCGGAAGAAAGCAGGTCCTTCGCTTCGCTCAGGATGACAATTCAAATCAAGAATGACAATTCCAAAATAGTACAGATCCTTGAATTTCCACCGGTATTCGCCGTCAAGAATGCCTGCTTATCAGGTACAGCAGCGGGAACAGATAAATCCAGATGATATCGACTAAGTGCCAGTACAAGCCGCCGTTTTCTATGGGGGTAAAATACTCGGGCGAGTAACGACCCTTCCATGCCAGGATCGCCAGTCCGGTAAACAGTCCGCAGCCGATGATCATGTGCAGCGCGTGCATCCCGGTCATGACGAAGTAAATCGAGAAGAAAAGCTCGGCTTGCTTGCCATTGACTGGAATCTGTTTGCCGTTGTCGTCGAAAGTTTCCGTAAAGTTGAAGGTCGCGCCGGGGACGTGGT
>OBLW0100001223.1_pt1 | contig 21944 bp, 17 predicted proteins | sample 1520161 | NCBI WGS metagenome assembly OBLW01 (sample SAMEA3539309, study PRJEB22396) | soil metagenome | biome: tundra; feature: field; material: soil | place: USA | collected 2010-05 | depth 0.15 m | reverse complement strand
GCTTGTCACCAGATTCTGACGATCTGTACAGGCAGCAGGCCAATAATCGAATCAAACACCCTATATTCTGCATATTACAGGTTCTCCCTCGGATTACTCCCAGAAAGTCGGCATGGCGCAAGCTTTCCTGAAGCCAACGCGTCCATGCTTTTCCGGATGCTGGGGCGTTTTTCAGTACTGAATCTGTGTCGGAGACGCCGGCAGCACCTGCCCTCGGCCAGATTGCGCTGCCGGCGTTGTCGGTTCCAATCTCGGGCTTACCTGTCGGTGGCTGTCTATTGAAGAGCGCTCACTATCTTTTCACGAAGTTCTTTATCGGGATTCCTGGTCAAAGCTTCGCGGAACCAGATCTTAGCGTCGTTCTCCGTTCCTTGCCGACGGAGGCAAAGACCTAAATTGAACGCGGATGGGGCATCGGTCTTGTCCGCCTGCGCGGCTATCCTGAAGCTGTTCTCCGCCATGGGCCAATTCTGTTCGGAAAAGTAGCACGTGCCCAGGCGAAATTGCATGTATGGATATTTACCGTCAGACGTGCGTATGGCCGCGGTTTCGACGGATTCACACTCTGGGAAACGCTGCTGGTGAAAATAGATTGTGGCCTCAGTATCCATCGCATCGGCATAGTCAGGCTTGGCCCGAATTGAGTCCTTTACGTAATCGAGCGCCGCCTGGTATACGCCGCGGCCATCGAGGATTATCGCCAAAAAGTTGTCCACCAAAGGAACCTCTTCGCTAAAGTACTTCTCGTTATTCTTGACGGTGTTGTTCGCCGACGCGTCAATGCATTGCTTGCCGTCTTTAAGAACTGTGTCTTCGTTTCTCGGCAACTCAATGTAGCGAGAACGCGTCGCGTAACAATAGTCATAGCTGTAATATGGGTTCTTCGCTGCTTGCTCGTATGCGTTCGCGGCAGTGGCGTGGTCATTTACGGCCGTTCTACGGTCGCCTTCCGAATCCCACTCATACGCTTCGGGGGTGTAACGCGACGCATAGTCCTTAAACCACTTCTCCGCTTCCTCTGGCTTTTTCGCGGCGTCATTCTCGTTTACTAGATTACGAATCGACTGTTGCGTTAGGTTTGTATCGCAGATTTCCGCATCACCGACAGCGACGCGTGTATGCAACGCAATTGCGTTTGCGACATCTCCGCGCGAATTCTTGGCTCCGCCCAGGACAAAGTCTGCCAAAAGAAGATCATTTCCGTGAGCAGCCTGCACAGTCAAGGCGGCAGTTGCGCTCGCTTCGGTCAAAAACTGGTCTTGCTGGGCGCGGGCCTGTTTCTGATTGTCGCTTCCGGCGTCGGAAAGTTCAGCGGTGAAGTCTGCGTATTGGGCACGATCAAAAAGAACATATGCGAGCAGAGCCCGGTTATCACTTGTAGGCGCTTGCTTAACCAGTTTTCGGGCCGCTTCGATTCCGAGATCGATCAGTCCAAAGTCGTGAGTTCCATAACAAGCCACTTTCGCTAGTGCAGTTGAGTTGTCGGAAGATTTCACGATCGCTTGGAGCGTTTGGAGTAGTTCGTCGGAAAGTTTCCGATAGTCGGAAGCGGGTTCGTCTGAATATTGCGCCTTCCCCTTCTTGTCCATGAGTTCCGCAGCGTGCGCCATGTTCTCATTCAAATTGAACGCAAGGCGTGGCTCGTCTTTCGCCTCAAGAAGAGCTTTTACGTAGACGACGGGTATGGCGAAGTTGAGGTTCTGGCCCTGATCGAGAATCGCGGCAGCTACCCCGACAACCTCTCCCTTGGTGTTGAGAATTGGCCCTCCAGAGGAACCATGGGATATAGGACTGGATATCTGAATGAAGTCGATACTTTCCGTCTTGTGGAGGCCAGACACAATTCCCTGACTGATCGACTTTTCAAGGCCTTCGGGATTGCCAATTGCGAAGATCTGTTCTCCAGGTATTACCTGTTCAGCGGAGAGAGAAAGTGGTCTTGAGGTCAGATCGACATCCACGCTCATTTCGGCCAGATCGTGGACCTTGTCGGTTCGCAGCACTTTGAGCGGAATACGAACGGGACCTACCGCGAGAACGGGTGCTCCGCTGTCCACGACGTGTGCGTTTGTAATTAAGATACGTGGTTTAACGAGAAAGGCGCTGCCAAGAGCAGTGGGCGTACCGGTAGCGTCGTTCAGGTAGACGAGAAACACGGATTCCTAGCTGGAGGAGTAAATCTGTTTGCCGACATCAACCGACTGGCTGGCCCCAAGACTAGCAGCAGAGGCCAAGACAGTGAGAAGCAAGGCACCGCGCATCGAGGATTCCTCCAGAACATCCGAAAAGCAGAGACGCTTCGGGAATAACAGAATTATTGCACCATTCATATGAGCAGGCGGATTACGAAGGTGCTACCTGGGATACAACTAGAAAACGCAATTCCCTGATTCTGATAGGCGCGGGCACTAGAACATCGGGGCGGGCCGGTGGGATCAATCGCCATCCGGAATCGCCTTCTGGGGCAGATCAGTCCCGGCAAGTCGGCCAGTGTCAGTCATTTTTGGCTCCGAGCCACGTCGGCCGGGTGTAGGGTAGCGACACCGAATCGCTCGTCGCGAGAATCGGAGACCACCCTATGGAATACAGGTCATCCGAGACGGTCCGGCCGACAACTCCGACCGCATAGACTTCAAACAGGATGAGCGATTCCTCGCCACAACCCCGAACCACTACTGAAGAGATCGCCGGCCTCGTTGAGCGTGTCACCTTCTTCAGTCCCGAGAGCGGCTTCGCAGTGCTACGGGTGAAGGTGCGTGGAGAGCGGGACCTGGTCACGGTCCTTGGCTCCGTGCCGACAGTGAGCGCCGGGGAGTGGGTGACCGCCAAGGGTTGGTGGGTAAGAGATAAGGAGCATGGGCTCCAGTTCAAGGCTCAGGTTCTGAAGGCCACCCCGCCGACCACGCGCGAGGGGGTTGAACGGTACCTCGGCGGTGGCTTCGTGAAGGGCGTCGGACCTGTACTTGCGAAAAAGCTGGTGGAACACTTCGGCGCCGAAGTTTTGGGTGTCATCAGCGACAACCCCGCCGACCTGGAGTCGGTCGACGGCATCGGTCCGAAGCGGCGTGAACGGATCGCCACTGCCTGGCAGGAGGGCATGCAGATACGGGAGATCATGCTCTTCCTGCATAGCCACGGGGTGAGTACAGGGCGGGCTGTACGTATCTTCAAGACATATGGGAGCCTGGCAATCCAGACGGTGCAGGAGAACCCATACACGCTGGCCAAGGAGATCCACGGGATAGGTTTCGCTACCGCGGACCAGATCGCCCAGAGTGTTGGTATCCCCAAGGACTCGCAGAACCGGGCAAGGGCTGGGATTGACCACGTGCTGTTGGGAGCAACCTCGGAGGGGCATTGCGCCCTCCCGCTGGAGAAACTGAAGGCGGCAGCCGTGAAGCTCCTCGAAGTACCGGCGGAGACAATCGAGCAGGCACTGTCGCAGATGCTGACCAGTGGGTCTCTCCTGCTGGAGGAGATCGAGGGCGAACCGCTGATCTTCCTGCCTCACCTGAGGAAAGCGGAGGACGGCATCGCAACGAAGGTGAAGCGGCTGGCCACTGCCGGCGTTACCTACCCGAAGATCGACTTCGAGAAGGCCGTCGCCTGGTGCGAGAAGAAGACTGGAAAGACTCTGGCCCCAAGCCAACGGGAGGCACTCAAGGCCGTCCTCACCAGCCGCGTCGCGATCATCACAGGTGGTCCGGGCGTCGGGAAGACGACCTTGGTGAACTCAATACTCCTGATCCTCAGAGCGAAGAAGGTGAAGTGCCTCCTGTGCGCACCCACCGGGAGAGCGGCGAAGCGGTTGACGGAGACCACTGGGCTCGAAGCGAAGACTATCCACCGCCTGCTGGAGGTCGATCCGGCCACAGGGAGGTTTCAGCGCAACGAGGACAATCCGCTCGAATGCGATCTTCTTATTGTCGATGAGACCTCGATGGTGGACGTGCTCCTCATGTACGCTCTGCTTCGCGCTCTTCCCAAGGCGTCCGGACTGATCATGGTCGGCGACGTTGACCAGCTTCCCTCCGTTGGGCCGGGGAATGCCTTGCGAGACTTGATCGACAGCGGCGTGGTACCCGTTGTACGGCTGACCGAAGTGTTCAGGCAGGCGGCCACCAGCAGGATCATCACTAGCGCCCACCTCATTCGCGAGGGGAAGATGCCGGATCTCCGCGCCACTGAAGCCGGCTCAGACTTCCACTTCGTCGAAAGAGAGACGCCGGAGGAGATCGCGGCAACCTTGGTAAGGCTCGTTCAGGACCGAATCCCAAAAGGGCATCACCTTGATCCGATCCGCGACATCCAGGTCCTTTGTCCCATGAACCGGGGATCGATCGGAGTCCGCGAATTGAACATCGTTCTCCAGACGGCGCTGAATCCGCCACGGCCCGGTGAGCTCGCAGCCGAACGATTTGGATGGCGCTTTCAGGTCCGGGACAAAGTCATCCAGACGGTAAACGACTACAAAAAGGAAGTCTTCAACGGCGACATTGGCATGATTGAGAAGATCGATCCCGTCGAGCAGGAAGTCTCGATAAGGTTTGACGACAAGCTGGTTGTCTACGACTACGGGGAATTGGACGAGGTCTCGCTGGCGTACGCGGTGACAATCCACAAGGCGCAAGGCTCGGAGTTCCCGGCCGTGGTCATCCCGGTGGCCATGCAGCACTATATGCTGCTCCAACGCAATCTTATTTACACCGGCATCACCCGTGCTAAGCGGCTGCTCGTTGTCGTGGGACAGAAAAAGGCCATGGGTCTAGCGGTTCGGAATGATCAGTCAAGGAAGAGGTATTCGGGGCTCCTGAGCAGCCTGAAGGAAACAAGCCGGTGATGAATTGCGACTGCTCGTAATATTCTGGACATTCAGTTTTGAGACTCGGCATGCCCACGGATCCACAACTCGACCCAATCCGGCGTCGTCGAATGCGCTACGCCGAACGCAAGCTCAAGGAAGCGCAACAGCGACTGGCGCGGGCAGAGCGCAGCATCCTTCACTGGTCCCGAATACTCGCCGACCTCAGATACGAGCGTACTCGCGCAATTCAGCCGGTTCTCTGGCCGGAAGATGAGACCAAAGAAAAGAACTGAGCTGCTGCATGCGAGGGCTGATGACAGCACAGTTCGGTTTGTTGGGAGGCCGATTACTTTGCAGCAGACTTTTGTCCCGCCCATTGTTATGGGATCTCATGTTCGTTCAGGGCGATCAAATACGATTGGGAAATTGATCAGATCGAAGTGAGCAAGAAAGGTCAGGGGGACCGCGGACCGATAATGCAGTATCTCTGATCAGCGCGCTATATTCTCAGTTGGATCTGATCTGATTCACCCGAACGAGGAATCAGCGCACCACCGAAGGGAGCAACGACAATGCCGGATTCAGAGAAGGATGCGGCCGCAGACGAGGTCGCGGAGCGCCGGGCGACTTTCGACCTCGCGCTTTCGAACAAGCGAAAATATCCGGTGCAGGAATTCAGGGCCTTTGTGCAGGCGGCGCGCCGCTACATCGCGATGACCAAGAACGACCCGATGATCCATAAAAGCGTAGCTCGAGCTGTGAATGGGCTGCGAGAATATCTGGCAGTTGAGAGGAAACGTATCCCTGGGGATATTCTCTTTGAGGCAGACAGGTTGGAGTGCTTGCTGTTTGTCGGTTACGATCCTTCATTTGAGGGCGATGAGCCCCGGGGATTATGAGGACAGTGTGGTCTATCAAACCACGGGCCTCACGTCTACTGGCCCGCTTCAAACTAGGTAGGAGCGGTGTACGTAGATTAATGCTGCAGCGTTTATCAGGACCAAACCATCAGTCTCCTCTTTCTTGCGAGGCCGTCGCAATCTGCGACGCGGCCAGGCCCTTATCATTCACCAGCCGACGGTTGGCAAGACGCACGTAAGATTCGGGATCGTGAGTCGGCAGATAGACCGTCTGGCGATCGCGACCGAGCTGCCTGATTGCGCCGAGCGTCGCGCTGGCCACGTCGTCATCGGCGCTGACGCCGTCTATTCCACCCGACAGCATCAGTTGCTCATCATACGAAGTGTCGCCAGCTAGAAAGTAGGTGATGCCTTCGTCCCGAACTAAAACGGAGAGATGATCCGCCGTGTGACCGGGAGTTGCCACCGCGATAACGTCCCCGGCGTTAGTTAGGCGCGTGCTGGCGGCAAATGGGCCGACTGGTCCGCTCACGAGATCGAGCGGCACTGGATCAAACCACGAGGGCCAGCGATTCGGGAGGTATCCGCGCACCCGGCCCATCCAACCGCTTGCCGTCCGGAGCTCGCCTCGAGCCACAAGAATCTCGGTTTGGGGAAAATGTGCAAGGCCACCGTCGTGGTCGATGTGCAGATGGGTCAGGACGACGCGTCTTACATCACGGGGCCCGATGCCGAGGGCGCGCAACTGCGGACCGATCTCCTCGTCACGGTCGATGCGAAACGCCACTTCCCATCGAATGTAAGGATGGAGAGATTTGCCGGTCTCGAGCAGATGCGCCCCTTGGCCCGTGTCCACCACGATCACGCCTTCGGGATGGTCGATGACCCACGCATACGTGGGGAGCCATCCGGTCCACTGTCGGTCCGTGAACACACCGAGCCGGCGTTGCAGTCCGCGTCCGTGCCCCTTGACTTGCGCGCTTTTGATCCGGACGGAGCCGGTCTGGATGGCGTGTAGCTTCATGCGCTCACCGCGATCGATCGCACGATCTCGGGCTGATCGAAGTGCACCATGTGGCCGGCATTTGGCACCAGAATTGCCGTGTTCGCCGGAGCTTCAATGGCTTCTGGCAATCGCTTCACAATTGCGCTAGGGGTCAGAGCGTCTTGCTCACCGAAAACGTAGTGAACAGGGACCGCTAACCGTGGTGGATTGGCAAACAAATCTAATGACACCAACTCCGGCAGAAGCTTGCGCTGGATCAGATTCATATTGCGCAGCGCTTTGGCGGTGCCAAACAAGCCATAGGTACGGATCATGGCAAAAAGCGTCTCTCTCAAGATCGCATTGAAGTTCTTGCCTTGTTCGATCGTGCCCAGGTCGGCCAACAAGCTGGCGCGGCCTTGAAACGCTGCTGAATCCGTATAAGGCGGCTTACCAAGTTTCTTCACACGTCCACTCAATCGGCCATCTCTTGCAAGAACGCTTTGGTCTTGGAGAAACGAGTAAACGGACGCGTCACTTCCGGCCGTATTTGCATCAGGGGAAATAGCGATGACCGACTTCACCTTATCGGGCTCATTTTCCGCGGCCCGCAGGGCAATTGTTGCGCCCAGAGAAATGCCGAACACTATGACGGTGTGCTTTGTCTCATGGTGTAACCACTGCAGGATCGCGCGGAGATCATCGACCTGCTGCACCAAAGAGACGCTTTTGGCATCTTGCTGCGAGGCGTTGCCACAGCCTCGTTGTTCCCAGTAGTTCACGAGGAAATCTTTTTCCAGTTGCAGGCGTTGCTGAAACTTTCTCACTTCATGAAGCAGCGGCAAACCTGGCCCAGCCTGGACGATGAGGAGTGGAGGCAGTCCGGTACGTTCGGCGCACATGCAGACCTTTTGGGCAGAACCGTTAATTTCTAGCTTCACAGTATCTGTGATCGCCATGATGGTTAGATCTCCTGTATGCGTGTCCCGGGCACGAGCAAGGCGAAGCTTGAACCAAATGCCTGTACGGGGGTGAGAGCGCCTACTCGCGGCTCTTGCATCTGCAACTCCACGGCGCGCACAGCAGCCGCAGCAGCGCGATAGCCCTCCCCGGTTTTCAGCGTGGGGGCAACATATCCGCCTGTTGCGTTGCCTGCCTCAGCCCACACGCGCGAGCGTAGCGCCGCGATGGCAGCATCCGGCGGATTGGGCTCGGCAGCGTTGGATGCATGCGCGGCTTTCCACGCCAGAACTCTGCCGAGCAAGGGACCGACGATCCGCATTAGCTCGGCGGCAATGCGCGATAGCGGAATGCCCGCGACAATACTGGGGATGCGGGTGGAGCGGTGCGCGGCCACCAACTCAGCCAGCGGCGCGGCGGCGAATCTCACGGTAGGAAAATCGGCGGCCGGCGACCGCCAGGTGGAGAAGGCGAATGCCCCGCGCCAAATATCCAAGACTCGCTTCCCATCCACCGCCGTCGCTTTTCGTATACGCACCATAAATACCAGAATACCCGCAAACTACACCCCGCATTCATGGAAGCGCACTCAGCCGAGCGGATCAGTATCGATAAGTCGGCATGTCGACTGGAAGTAGGCGACGCACGTCCGGGAATCGATCACCGTCGCAATGCGCGTTTTTTCATTACTAATCCAGTCAGAACTTCGATAACCGGACTTGAATAAGTAAGTTGGCCGGATATCCGCAACCGAGAGCCAGATGTCAAGGGCGGAGCAAAACCAAGCCAGTGTGGCGGAGTAAATGTATGGTCCGCCGCAGCGCACAACTCACGCGGCGCACTGTGGCCTAATTTTGCACTGGCGCGCATACCACGAGAGGCCGGCTCTTCAACTGTGCTTGTGTCCTCCCTGTGAAGTGAACGTAAGCGCATTGAGCGGGGAGTGCGCAATGTTTCCCTGGTGAACATCGAAAAGGTGTCTAAGGGATTGAAAATGAGCCTGCCTGATCTGTTCAGCCGGCTTTAGCCAGCACCTTCCGTTCTCGACCGATAAATCCGCTTTCGACATTCATTCAGTGACAAGATCAAAGTTCCGATGCGTGAGAAACCGCCTTCCGCGGAGTAAATGAGTTGGAGGAGCCGTTTGACGGCGTCGAGGACTTCGAGCGCGCCAGCTTCGTCAGTTGGAGCCACGTGCAATACCTTGTCAGCCTTTTTGGCTGTGTCTCGGACGACCTTCACCGAGACCTTGTCGATGATCTTCCATTTCACTGCTTCATCGACCAACTCTTGAAAGGTTATGAAATCTCCTTTCCGTTGCCTGGCGAGCTGCTCCTTGAGGGACTGTTCAAGTGCCGCCCTACCCATAGCAACTGAGGCTTGAGTCAAACCGTAGATGTACGCTCTTGCCGCTTCCTGCACATAGATTGAAGTTGCATTGGATGGTCGATTCGGTGCATCAAGTCTTGATAGCTTGATGATTCTCCGCACCATCCCTGAGACCTCATCCAGAATGCGCCGGGGGGTTTGAGGGCTGATCCTGTAACCCGCCCCCGAAGGGCCTGCCTCCATCTTCCATGCAGCAAGGCTGCTGCATTCGGTTTACATTTCTACCTCCTGCTTCGGCCGTCATGGCACACTTTGGCGAAACACAAGGCCCTGACCACAATTGGCCGGACGAGTTCAGTGCTAGTTGCTCTAATCTATCTGTTGACAAACTTGAAACATACTGCCATTATGTCTCAATTCTGGATTGTACTTCCCCAATCTCTTTGCTTCCGGCATCCAGCAACAAATCTCAAATTATCGAGGAGACTCGACGATGGCATACACCGCCTCTCAACTCCTTTCCATGCCCGGAAAGGATCTCGACGATCTTTTCTCCGGCAGTTCGTCTGGCGATATACCCAACGGCGAGGCCCAGGGAACCGCAATAATCGCTCCCGGCACGACCTATAGTGCCGAAATCGCGTCGCTGATCAATGTCTTCACCTGGCAGGGAAAGACTTTTGATGCGGAACACGGAACATTGAGAAACCGCATTCTTGCATTCGGATTGAATGCGATCGTCGCCGAAGTCTACAAGGCTCCAAGCCTGTTTGACGGCAAGGAGTGTATAGTTCTGGACTACTCGAAGACGTCGCTCGTCGCAGAACATGTTCGCGATGAGATCCGCAACATCGGCCCTGGGACCTATCTGGGCCTTGTGTATTGGGACAACAAGCGCACCATTTATTTTGCACTTCAGTTTCCGGCAGCATAAAGAGCGTCCCCATCCTCTGGTCACACTTTCGCCTTCATCCAATGCCAGCAACGGCATCCGCGCCTTTTGTGGAAGGAGAAGGCAGATTCTCAAGGGAGAGCCCATGAAGCGATTCCGAATTCCATGGCTTGTGGATGTTGCTCTTTCAGACGACGCTGCCGAGATCGAGTCGCTCGCACAGAATTCCATGCTGGATCGTGCATACGCGGACCGCTCAGTCCTGCTGAATGGAGTAATTCTCAAGCGAGTGCGGAAGACTCTGGAACTCGATGGCAAACCATTTCCGACCGTTGCCCCAAGGTGCGCACAAGGCCGGGACGAGGCTCAAGAAGCACTGTGGAAACATTTGAGTGACCTTGCTCCGCAACTTTCGACCGGGCCGGAGGAACTCGAGAGTCTCGCGGCATTCGTCCGAGGCGATGGGCCGGACGAGGTATGCGGCCAATTGATTCAACATGTGGTTGGCCGCCTGTTCGCTTCGGACTTCGAGGCGACGCCTGCCAGCTGGAGTGCGGCCCTTCTGCTCGACAAGGCGCCGCGCACTATGAATCCCATCTTTCTTGTCTGGTGGGCTGCAACGGGTCGCATTCAACAGGCAAAGCGCCTGCTCGCAGGCATGGTCGGGGACAATCTGGCTGCCCTGCACGCAATCGGCATTGCGGTTCACAACATCGTCAGCGGCGTGACTCTCATGCGACAGCTTTACTCAGATCCGATCGCGCGAGCCTCTATTCCTCCGGAGGAGGCTGTAAGCCGGTGCCTTGTCGCCCCAGCTACAGTAATTCGCCAACCCACCTCATCGGACGATTCAGCCCAGTTCGACTTCAAGACTTCAACTCTGGTGCTTCTTAGTCTCCGAAGTGCCAACGAAAAGTCGCCCAGCAAAGATGTAGCATTTCTCCGCAATACCTGGAGCCGCTGCCCCGCGGAACAATGGGTGCCGGCATTGCTGGAGGGGATCTGGCGCCGGGCGAGCAATCCTGCATCACGAACTGTGATCCGTGTTGGCGCAGATGCAGCTTCGAACTGACGAATGACCAACTTCGTTTCGTGAACTGGGAATCCTAAGGTGTTCCCGATTGACTCTGCTGTTTCATCCACACCTCAACCGCATTCATGTCCTGGTCGGAGAAAGGCGTTTCGGAGCGAGGGTCACGGGCGTGGGCCCGGATTTCGGGCCTCAACAGAACTGCAGCGGGATCGTCGATCAGTGCCTTTCTGATTCGTGGAATGAGTATGTAGCGGTAAAGCAGGCGATCGCCGAGCGAAAGCCTCGTGTCATTATCGATCTCCGATAGGAACTCATCGGCGTTGAACCGAGGGTCCAAGGCGCACTTCTTATAGAAGCTAAGCAATGGCTCGAGGTCTGTCGTGTTGGCCTTTGCGAAGGGGATGATTGTCGGCGCTTCATCTTTCCCATTTGCCCTCGATGTAACGTGGCAGAGCGCGCAGTTGCCGGTCACGCGGATGTAGCCGACTCTCTGTTTCGCAAATCCAATCGGCATTTCCTTGCCCTCCTCCCACGACAATCCGAGAGTTGCATAGCCGCCCGGTCCGGACATGTACTCAGGAAAGAGCCGGGGTATCGCAAGCCATACCCAATAAGGCAAGCCGGTGGCTTTCCCGGTCCCGACGGAACCGTAGAAGTAGGAATCGCGCTGGTCGCTCGTGATCCAACCGGGCTGCGCCAGAACATGATCGAGCTTGAACCAGGCCAAAGCAGCAATCATCAATGCGAACAGGCCGACTAGAACTAAAGTCCTCTTCATGTGTTTTTCACCTTCAATTCCTCGTCGGCTCAGAATGTCTTGAGGTACTCAATCAAGGCCCGCTTCTCATCGGCAGGCAGTTCTGTTCCGTACGCTTGCCCCTCATGCCCTTGATTGCCATTGCCTCGCTGCGATGTGTCGAAGCGGTAGAATTCCCGCCCTCCCTGTTCTTCCACATTGGAGACAAAGCCGACGTTTTGTGAATCGAAAACATTGTTGCCGCGGTAGAAAAGTTTCGTTCTAGCCGACGATGGCTCAAGCAACTCACGCAGGTTGGGGACAGAGCCGTTATGAAGATATGGCGCCCGCAACCAGATTCCATCCAAGGGCATGTTGGCATAACCGTGGGTCTTCCGGAAAAGGTGAAAGCGTTGCGGATAGTTCTCGTCGAAGCCCCAATCCTTTTCATAGCCTGCGTAGAGCGTGCTCTGATTGACTGCCAAAAGCCATGTGTAGGAGTCGAGACGAGATGGGTCAGTGCCGATCTTTTCTATGGGATCGACGGTACCAACGCACTCGGCATCGGACTTTTGATCGTCGCATTCGCCCTGCGCGGGAACTTTGTTGCGGAAAGGAGGTTGCGGCGTGCCATGACAGTGTGCGCAGTACCGCTCGTAGATCGGCCTGCCACGTTCGGCTAGCGGTTTGTCGATCGGGTACGGGTACGCCGGTGGCTCCGCTGTTTCCAGAAATCTTGCCATGCGCAAGATCCGTTCTGTATCAAGGACCGGCGGATATGCACCCGTTCCAAATGCCGCCGAAAGATTGCGCTCATCCACTGACGTGTTGTTCCCATCCCAGTGCAGTTGCATGCCCTTCCGCGGTCCCTGATTCCACACGGAAGGGAAATCGCAATTCCCCATCAATTCTTTTGGGTCGGCATGTTCCATTGGGAAGTTGAGCAGCGCCTTTGGGGCATTGAATGTGTCAACGCGCCCGGGCCCCCAAGTGCTGTTATCGATAAAACTGAGCCGCTGCCCCAGCACCAGAAGCTTGTCGCGCATGAGGTAGACGGCGTAATACCTGAGGATCATCCTGTCGATGAAATCCGGCTTGGGGACGAGGCGATGTGAGTCGTCCTGCATCGCATCAATCTGGTCGAGAATCCGTTGCGGGGTGAACTTCTGATCCTTAGGAATCGTGGTAAGGAACTTTCCCCAGGCGCCGAGGTTGAATTGATGGGCAGGCATCCCGGCTATCCACCGCTGCTTCGCACCCGGTGCGTCACGCACCGTTCCTGTATGACATGCGGCGCAGTTAAGATAAACCAGGTCCAGGCCACTCACATTGCGCCGCGACATGCCGAGTGGCAGAGCATACCGCGGGTCGTCGTGCTCTTCGTAGATCATTCCGAAGACGGAGTAACCGTGCCCCGGTTTCTTGTCGGGGAGGTATTCTGGAAATAGCTCGGGAAGCGCCACCCAAATCCAGTACGGAATCCCGTCTATCTTCTCGCCCCCGGTCGATCCCCGCTCAAAGAACATTGCGTTGTCGGTGTAGTCCACTGGACGATCGCGAGAGAAGCGTTGGGCCAGGTAAAGCACCGATATCACAAGGACTACCGAGACCGCAAAAAGGAAGATACTCGTCCACCTGTTCCTTTTGAAAGGTGAGCAGGCATTCACTGGAGCGTTCGCAACACGTCCATCCTCATCGAGAGGATCGGCAGGAACCTCGTTGAAGTACTGCCCGAGCCTGTCAGAAACATGATGATCGCGGTACATGCGCTGTGCCTCGGTATGAGAGCGGCTTTGCACACTCGCAGGGTAGACACTCTTCCGCAAGTCGGTCAGAAAGCCGTATGGTTCAAATCCTCGGCCATCGACAGGCTCGAAGTGAAGGGCCTCCTGATCGATTTCAATCTCGTTTTCGAAACGAATCTCCGCAATTGGCACGAAGGGATCAGTCGGGGCATCAACACGCTGAACTTCAATGTGAATCATGGCGCGACGGGCCACTGCTTCGGTCAGCCGTTGCTCCCTTTCGCTGTCGCTCTGTGGCGCCCTCAAGTTCGCATCCCGCTCGGGGGACAGGCGGATCCAAACCTCGAGCTTGTTTTCGCCAATGCGGTAAGGCACATCCGCGGAATAGAGGTTTTGAAAGTAATCGAACTTATGGAGGCCACACATCCTGCTCCCAGTCGCGAGATTCAGGAGGAGCTTCCAAAGGCGGTCCCCGCCGGCCGTGGCAAGCAGATCGAGATCCTCTCCCGGGCAGCGCTCCATGAAACTTCCCCCCGGTCTCGATGAGTTAAAGAATCGGGTCGCGATGCTTGGCGCGTCGGGGATCGCATCTGCCATCCAATGCGGCATTCCTCTCTTCATTACGCCCATGCCGATGCGCATCAGGGACGAACCGGCCAGGCGTTCGGCAGCAGCGGCAAGGCTCGCATCCGCCGGATGCAACGGTAGCACCGTGCCCAGAAAGACCCTGCCATCGGGATGAAAGGTGCGCGCGTTTCGCATCACGCCGCTTACGAAAGCGACGAAACCGGCTATCCACTTCGCGATGGTCGGCACACGTCTAATGTTCCTTCCATATCGAAGGTCCTTTTGCAGGGCAAGAATCGTACAAAGGACGCTCGCGATAGTTGCCAGGGAAAGAGGCAGAGCCAAACCGGTTGGGAGGTCAACCTTCCACCACAGGGCGAAAAGGATGATGGGCGTCAATGATCTGGCCAGCAACGAAGCCAACAGGAAATCATCGGCATTCAGGCTTCCCCCAGCGACAAACAAGACGCCCAATCCACCAATCAGAAGACCGGCTAGTTGTAGATAATTCGGGCCCGGAATCGAAGGCGCCGAAATGCCAAGCAACGCCTCGACGAAGTTGGGCATCACAAGAATGACAACCCCTGCCATGACGCTCAACCATCCAGACAACTCGATTGAACGGGATGCCCGGGTCTGCCCTTCGAGACCGGGCCCGCCAATGTTCTGACCGTGCAGAATATCCATTCGCCAAGCGAACGCGGTCCAAAGAAAGCTACCAAAGTCACTGATCGAGAAAGCGATCGCTACCGGCCCAGGAAGAATTTCCCTGGACCACAGCACGGCCATGATGACCGGTACGAGCGGACGATCCAGTAAAGACGCGACGACAAAACCCCGGGCATTCATGCGGCCGCTAACGATATAGAGCACACCAAGCGCTACCACGAGAACGCCCACAACGCGCAGGTAGTTGGCATCCAGATCCGAGATTGCTGGCAAATGGAGAATCGAGGCGCTTACATGGGGTGCAATCAGAATTGCCCACCCCAGCCCCAGTTCAAGCCATCCAAAATACTCGACAGATCGCGAGGAACGAGTGCTTGTCTCGGGCTTCAAAAGGTGGCGGAACATCGCCGCTAACGCGGGAATCAGCATGATGTCACCTCTACTTTGTCTCTGAACTCAGGCTCCTGCTTTGGAAGCGGAGAGGAGCGGCAGAGTGCTTGCTCTAACGCCAGCCCTCTCAAAGTTCTCACAAAATGGACAACGTCATAATCGCACTCCAGAAGGCGCAGGTCAGGTGGCCAGCGTCGGTGTTTCCCAAGGCGTCCTGGCGACGCAGACTTTCGGATTAAAACCTGTTTTGCTGTTCTTGGAGAAACCCTTCACTATCTGTCTGGGAAAATACCAGAATCTCGAAGCTCACTGAGTTCTTCCACGACTGAGTAGCTGTATCGAGAGTCTGGAAAGATTCGCAGTTCTTCTGGGTTGGTGCGAGCCACGAAATGTGTTACTAAATATCTGAAGTTTTCTTGAATTTGTCAACCAAAAGATTCCCGGGACTAGACTGTCGATCTTTGCTCAGCACAGGAATTTCGCCGACTATAAATTATGTTCACCATCGCTCGATTAATCCTGATAAGTCGGCTTATGTCTATGAATCCGTTCCGTTAATGGGGAGGTGACCAGCCGGGTATTGGGGATCGTGGGATGAGCAATCTCTATCACCAAGCCAACCAGGTTACGTGATCGAAATGAGTCTCCTGCTTCCGTGGACGTTCAGCGCTGCTTGATTAGGGTGTTCGCTGACCTTGTCGGATGTGTTCCAAGTCGGCGAACCTGCCGAGATTTTTCGAACAGGAGGAGGAGTTACACTGCTGTGAACGAACAGCGGTTGGGAGAAGGGCAGAGAGAATGCGGACTTCAGAAAAGGACCGGTTGGCTGCTGAGACCATGGATCGCTGGTATGAATTCCGGGAGGGACTTTCCTCAGAAAGACGGAAGTACCCCCTCCAACAATTTCAAGCCTTTTGGTTGGCAGCAAAACGCTACGCAGAATTGACGAAGCCTGATTCTCTGATTCACAAGAGTGTTGCCGCCGCGGTCAACGGACTTGTCGACTACCTTGGCGCGGAACGTAAACGGGTTCCAGGCGATGTCCTCCGCGACGCGGAACGCTTGGAATGCCTCCTTTTTAGCGGATATGACCCGTACTTCGGGGGCGATGAACCTCCAGGACTGTGACATGGGGACTGTCGCTGAGTGGTTTGGCGATTTGGCATGAAGCCACGACTCTTCAGGTGCAATCGGCGTTTTCGTTCCCTATTTGCACTTAACACCTTCGCCGCCACTCGTTGACTCCGTCGAAGCTAGAGACCGGGATCGAACCGGCGACATTCAGCTTGGGAATTTGACTAACCAGCTATTCAGGATGCAGCAGCAGTGAGCACAAATACCGAGATTCGCCAGTGTTTATGCGGGTCAGCTTGCATTCCCGCTTACACTGCTGCGTCCTGCTCAATCCTGCTAAATTCTACTAAACGGTCCGAGAATCCCGCCGTTTTGTGGGGAAATCTGTGGAGTTCACAGCGCCCCTCCGCCGGCTTCTGTGCGTACCCTCTTTTACCGCGGGCGTCGGCTTGTTAATCGTCGGTAACCAGCGCTGGTAATGGGCCAAACGGGTGATTGATCGGAACGTTTCTCTGCGGTCCAATTCGAGAATGTTAAAGTTGCTCTAGACTTCAAGCCCAGTTCGGCGTTCGGCTTAATTAGTTGCGGAGGTCCGAAGATGAGGCAGCGCCCCAAGACCCCATTCGACAACATCGAAAGCTCTCACGAATACGTCACCCTGCTGGCGGAAGCAGTTGAAGTCGCGATTACCGAAGTCGAAGCCGATCTCGCGATAGCAGGCTCGGACGGCGCCGACAACCGCCGCGTGCAAGCGCTCCAACTAGTCCTCTTCAATTTGAGCAAGCTGCGGGGCCATATGTCCTCAAGCCGCAGAATTCTTAACGATCTGCGTACTTTGCGCCGCCTCATGCTCCGGGAACGGACACTCAAGGACGAGTATAGCCAGGCCGCTGAATAGGCACGTTCCCGCGGTGGTCAAGGGTGAATTCGTAGATTCGGGAGTTATGCAAGCCCTTGGAGACAATTCCTCGGTGAGATCGAGTGGTTCCGGAGCCACGGCTATCTGCCATGGGTGCCCTCTGCGGTCACACAACGAGCCGTTCCGAAAGGAAAACGCCTGCCAAAACGATCACCAGGTCAGATACTCAATCTCATTTCTCTCCCGGGTGGAATTTTGGCGATCCACTGCTGACAGCGAGCGCCGTGTCAGCTCAACCATGTTGTTCTTCCCCGTCTCCAGATGGATGGACGTTCAGTGAGCAAAGGACCGGCGTCCATCGACACAGAATTGTACCTGTGATCTGTCTTGCGGGCGCCGTGGATGTACATTGTAATCGCGATCGAGGAGTGCTCTCCGTTTGCGTAACTCGAGTCAATCCGCGTCGCTCGCACCGGCGGCGGCCAGATCGGCCTCTTCGCTGGAGTCAGTGTTCGATTCTTCAGCTTCAAGACAGCAGAGCAGGGCATCGCGGAAGAAGAGAATGTGCTCGCGCATGGCTTGCCGGGCGAGTTCACGGTTTCCTTCTTTCAGCGCCTGGTAGATTCTGTCGTGGCAGTCCGGAGAATCCGCAGCCACCAGCCGATAAGTTTTCGATCGGCACAGGGCAGTCTTCTGGCTGATATTTTCCAGGATCCTGCAGAGCTCCTTGTTTCCAGTAGCCGCGGCAATCAGGTTGTGAAACCGGATATCTTCCTCGACATAGGCAATCGTATTTCTCTCCTGCAGGTCAGCCTTGATGCGCTTAATGCTGTCTGCAAGGTCCTTGAGCAAGGAGGGCGTAATCCTGGCAAGGCCGACGGCGTGAACTTCCAGCACCTCACGCAGGCCGTAAAGGTCGCAGGCCTCCTGGAGCGTAAACCTGCGAACGTAGGCGCCGCGGCGCGGTTCAATCGACACCAGCCCTTCGCTCTCCAGGCGGTTAAGAGCTTCGCGTACGGGCGACTTGCTGATGCCGAGCTGGGCAGCAAGCGTGTCTTCAGTCAACTTTGTGCCTTCGCTGAAAGAGCCCTCAAGGATGTCTCGCTTGATATGGAGATAGGCAAGCTCAGTCAGGTTTGGATACTTAGGAATCTTGAACATAGCGAAAAAAGGGAATTGAAATCACGTCGAATTCTACACAAAAACACGGGCCTCTCGATCCCACGGTTCCTTCGTTTCGTCACAAATGTGAGGAGATTCTTGAGATCTTAAGCTCCAACAGAACGTGCGCTCTGGCTTGCAATATTTCCCTGTCAGAGCGCACGCCCATAATCCGCCTCAGCAGCTAGAAAATGAACTTGGCGCTGATCTGAAGCTGACGCGAAGAGCCGCCGTCGCTGGTGGCGAAGCGGGTTGAGGATATCTGACCAAAGGTCGACGATTGCACGTTGCCCGACGGCTGACCGAAGTTGGGGTGGTTGAGGATGTCGAAAGCATCCGCCCGGAGAATAAAGGTGAGCCCTTCAAAGACCTTGGTATCTTTTTCTCCCGAGAGATCGATATCCGCGAAGCCCGGCCCAGTGGAAGAATTACGCTGCATGGTGCCCAGGCCGGTGTAAACAGTGGGCGCCGTGGTTGCAGTGGCGCTTGCTTGTGTTCCCACAACCTCAATGCTGCACGCTGAAGTGTAGTTTGTTACATCGCAGATGGTTCCGCCGTAGCCCAGCCCGGTGCTCTGGAACAACGTGACATTGGCGAGTCCAGCAAGCTGTTGCTTCGACATGGTTATATTACCGACCTGCGTTGGTCGAACGATGCCGGTGATGCCGTTGAAACTTGAACTGCCGGCCAGGATGTTGACCGGGTTCCCGGTCTGGTATTGGACGATGGTTGAAAGCTGGTAACCCTCGACCAGGCGGTTGCGCTTGAAGGGCAGCATGTAGATCGCGGTTCCGGCATAGTGCTGGCGCACGTCGAAGTCCGACAGCCCATAGTTCAAACTGGGGTTGTTGCTGTCTACCAAATTCAAGCCGCCCTGCGAGCCGAGCGAGTTGATGTCCAGTGACTTGCTCCACTCGTAGTTCATGTTGAACTCAAGACCGTTGCCCATGTTCTTGCTGAGCACAGCCCACATGGCGCTGTAGCTCGAGTGGCCAATGCTGTTTCTGTAGCCGATGTTCGAAGCAATCGCCGCACCTGGTTTGATGGGGCTGCTGGCCGAGAGCGTCGTGAACGGATGCACCTGCGTAGCGCTGGTCGCACCCACCACCTGGTTCGCATTGGCTTCAATTTCCAAATGCTTTCCTACAGACCCGTAGTAGCCGACCGATCCCACCATGCCCCATGGCAGCGCCTGCTGCACGTTCAGGTTGTAGCTCTCGATGTAAGCATTCTTGTAATTCGGGTTGACTGCATAGAGCGAAATGCCCGAGGCCTTGGCTGAGGCATACAGTGACGACACCGGAATGGGAGTGCTGTTATAGGAGACCGCGGTGCTGAAGGGAGGATTGGATGCCAGCGCAGTCACGACACCCGAAACCGGCTGGTCGGTCAGATAGCCATAGCCGCCGCGCACCACTGTTCTGCCGGTGCCAAAAACATCGTCCGCAAATCCAAGCCGCGGTTCAACATTGTAGTTCTGCTTGTACGCGGAGTTTGCCGCCAGCCCGTTGGTTCCCACCTGCGTGAGCGTCACTGTAGAAGGGTTAAAGATCGTGAAGCGATTCGCTCCCTCCACCGGCGTTCCGTTCCACTCAAAGCGAAGACCATACTCGAGCGTCAGCGAGGGAGTCACCTTGAAGTTGTCCTGCACAAACCCACTCGCCGCATCAGCATAGATGCGGCTTGAAACTATATTCGGCTGGATGCTGAATACGGTGGCCACGTCGGTCTGAAAAAGGCTGGTCGGCGTGGTCGAAGTAGTATACGTCAGGGTACCGATGTTCCCGGCAAACGAAGCCACAAGGTAGCGCCGGAACTCGCCGCCCCACTTGATGGTGTGCTTGCCTTTGATCATGGTGACCGAATCCGACAATACACCAGTCGTGTCATTGCGGCCTTGCGGGAAACCGGACGGCCCACCGAAGACCAGGCCGATATCCGAAAGCGTGGTCTGCGGAATACCCACATTGCCAGTCAGGCCGTCGCCGAGCCCGACGCTGTTGGGGTTGATGGTGTTGGCCGGATTAAACGCGATGGAGATGCGGTTGAACCCCAGGCGCACTTCATTCACGATTGATGGGTTGAAGATATGCGTCTCGCTGATGGTGCCTATCTGGCGATGCGCGTTGCGGTGATCGCCCCAGCCGGGAATCGTGTCGCCCTGCAAAGCAGGCTCCGTGCGCACGTCCTTCTGGAAGGCATAAAAGCCGTGCAGCGTGTCGCTTGAACCTATCTGATCGAGGCCATCGCCGGTGAACTGGTCAACTTGCACCGGCCCGGGCGTGAACGAAACATAATTGTTCCCACTATTCGGTAGCGGGATAAGCGCAGCCAGTGCAGCCGCCGCCGGTGCGTTCGCTTTATTGGCGGCGATTGCCGTTTGATTGGCTTGCGAAATCACTGTGCTGTTTTGCAGAATGCCCTGATGCTGCCGCAGGCCTTCGTAGCTGCCGTAGAAGAACGTGTGATCTTTCCAGATCGGACCACCTGCGGAGCCACCAAAGTTGTCACGCTTCAATGGAGCCTTATTCCCCGTGTTGCCAACGAGCGGAAGTCCGGTTGCGGGGCTAAAGCTGCGGTTGAAATAGTTGCGGGCGTCCAGGGCCTCATTGCGGAAGTAGTCGAACGCCTCGCCATGGAACCGATTCGTGCCTGAGCGTGTCGCTACCGTCACTATCGAGCCATCGCTGCGCCCATACTCCGCGCTGAAAGTGGAGTTGTTGATCTTGAACTCCGATGTTGTGCTGATCGATGGCTGGAAGGTGATCTGGTTCTGGCTTATATCGTTCAGATTGATGCCATTGATCTGGAAGTTCACCGAGTCTTCCCGATTGCCCGCGGTAATAAAGGAGTTCGCTCCCAGACCGCGGCTGGCCGAGGTAAGGTTGCCCGCGGTTGGAGCAACTACACCTCCAGGTGTGAGCACAGTAAGGTCGAGGAAGTGACGGCCGTTGAGCGGCAGATCCTGCACGGATCTGTTGTCGATGACCTGGCCGACGGTAATTGTCTGCGATTCGATCTGCTGAGTCGCGCTCTCCACCTGCACCGTCTCGCCTGCTGTGGAGACTGCGAGATGCATGTTCACAGTGACCTGCCGCGCGACGTTCAGTGTGATCTTGGGCACGGTGTAGGTACTGAAGCCGGGCGCGGTCGCCTGAATTTTATAGTCGCCGGGTTGCAGCGAAGGCACGGCGTACAGGCCGTCCGTGTCTGTGTTAATCACCCGGTCGGCGCCGGTGGCCAGGCTGTGCACCGTCACATGCGCGTTCACAACAACGGCGCCGCTGGGATCGGTGACCGTACCGGAAATTGTAGCGGTGGATTGCCCCCATGCTCCAAGGGCGAAGACGCTGCACAAGGCACCGACGCAGAACACCTGAGTATGCTTCATTGTGACCTCCAAAGTGGCGGACCGTGCAGCCAAATTAACCCTGTAGGGGAAAGCGTCCACACTCGCAGGGGCGCGAATACGAACAGGCTGAGAGGCAGAATACGATATATCAGATGTCAATTCAAGCTCTATTTGCATAAAAACCGCCCCTGTCCACAGGTCTTCTGGGGCACTCGGCGGCGGACCAGAGGCAGTCGCCAACGTGATCCGGCTCATACAGCCAATCGATGCAATATGGTACATTTGCGCCATGATATTTAAGGATCTGGCAGTACTGGCGATTGTGCTGGCTATCCCGCAGGCGCAATTGACGGCCAGTGGGCAGACGAACAGCCACACAAGCGCGAATCGTCCCGCCGCGGCCTAGGCTGTATCGACATATAGTTTCAGGTGGATCCACGCACATGCGAGCGCGACGAGGGCTTTGAAGGAGGCTTTGGATTTTTCGTAGCGCGTGGCGAATCTGCGAAAGCACTTGAGTTTGCTGAA
>OBLW0100001221.1_pt1 | contig 21968 bp, 17 predicted proteins | sample 1520161 | NCBI WGS metagenome assembly OBLW01 (sample SAMEA3539309, study PRJEB22396) | soil metagenome | biome: tundra; feature: field; material: soil | place: USA | collected 2010-05 | depth 0.15 m | reverse complement strand
CCAGGCTCTGCGAGAAGATGTGCGCCATGCCCACGGCGAATGCGGGCGCGCCGCCGGTACGGTTGAACAGAGTCTGCTCGCCGACGGCATGGGCCAGGACCTGCATGTCGGCGGCTGTCACGGGAAATCCCCAGGAGGATATGGTCGCGGTCGCGGCGGCTGCGGTCTGTCCGACCACGCCTGCGGGACTATTAATCGCAAAGTAAACACCGGGCTGGAGGACGCAGGCCGCAATGATCGCCATGACAGCAACCGCAGACTCGGCCATCATGGCGCCGTAACCGACCATGCGGGTCTCAGTCTCGCGCGCGATCAGTTTGGGCGTGGTGCCGCTCGAAATTAATGAATGGAAGCCGCTGATGGCGCCGCAGGCGATGGTGATGAACGCAAAGGGAAAGATTTTCCCGGCAAACACCGGGCCGGAGCCGTCCACAAACCGGGTGAGTGCGGGCATGTGCAGCGTGGGATGCAGCGCCACAATGCCGATGCCTAACAGTGCAATCGTACCCAGCTTCACGAAAGTGCTCAGGTAATCGCGCGGCGCCAGCAACAGCCAGACTGGAAGCGCCGATGCCGCAAATCCGTACACGATGATGAGAATCGCCAGAGTGGGGGCTCGCAACGTGAACACCTGAGCCATCTTTGGATTCAGCGAGGCCCACTGCCCTCCCCAGATCGCCAGCAGGACGAGAAAGAATCCGAGGACCGAGACTTCCAGCACTTTGCCGGGACGGATCCGCCGCAGGTAGAGACCCATCAGCAGGGCGATGGGGATCGTCATCGCAATCGTGAACGTGCCCCAGGGACTGTCTTTCAGCGCATTGACCACGATCAGCGCGGCGACGCCGAGCAAAATCACGAGAATCGCGATCACTGCCGTGTATGCCACGAAGCCACCGACGCGGCCAATCTCTTCCTTCGTCATTTCGGTGAGCGACTTGCCGTCGCGGCGTACGGAGAACAGCAAGATCACGAAGTCTTGCACGCAGCCAGCAAAGACGGCTCCGGCCAGCACCCACAGCGTCCCTGGAAGATACCCAAACTGCGCGGCCAGCACCGGCCCTACCAGAGGACCCGGACCCGCGATCGCGGCAAAATGATGTCCGAAGACGACCCACTTATTGGTGACGAGAAAATCGCGCCCGTTTTCCAGGCGCTCGGCAGGGGTGGCACGGCGAGAATCCAAGGCGAGGATTTTGGCTGCAATGAACTTGCTGTAAAAGCGGTATCCGAGGGCGTAGCAGCAGGTTGCGGCCACAACCAGCCACAGGGCATTAATCGGTTCTCCGCGGTGAACGGCGACAACGCCAACCGCCACGGAGCCGAGCAGGCCCACGGTTACCCAGGCAAGAATCGAAACGGTCTTGTTCATGTCCGTCGAGCATTGTGTCGAATCCTGCGCCGAAGCGCAATGCCCCTGTAAAGCAGCGCGGCAGGCCGCGCCTTAACGATTTTCTGTGGGCTCTTCGGCTTTGGAGTCTATCGATTTAGTGTTACTCTAATGCTTCCGAAAGAATGTTCACCCTAGCGTTTTGGGCCATTTCGTCGCCCCTGCACCCGGGGTGCATTCGGAGGACCTTATTCTGAACTCATACTCAAACAGGAGCACACGATGAGAATTGGGATGTTAACTGGCGGGGGCGATTGCCCAGGGCTAAATGCGGTCATCCGCGCCGTGGTGCGCAAAGGCGTGTTTCACTATCACGACGAATATGTAGGCTTCCTGGAGGGTTGGCGCGGGTTGATTGAAGACAAGAGCATGGTGCTGGACCTGGACGCGGTGGGCGGCATTCTGCCCCGCGGAGGAACCATCCTGCGCACCTCGCGCACCAACCCGTCGAAACGCCCGGATGGAATCGACCGGTGCGCCGCCACAATTGAGAAGCACAAGATTGACGCCATGATTGCGATTGGCGGAGACGACACGTTGTCGGTAGCGCAGAAGCTTCATGAACACGGAGTCAAAGTGGTCGGAGTGCCCAAGACGATCGACAACGATCTGGGGGGAACTGACTACACTTTCGGATTCGATACGGCCTGCAACATCGTGTGCGAAGCGATTGACCGCATCCACACCACCGCCGAGGCCCATAACCGCGTGATGGTGGTTGAGGTCATGGGACGAGATGCGGGCTGGATTGCCCTGTACAGCGGCGTCGCCGGCGGCGCGGATGTGATCCTGATTCCCGAGCGACCGTTCGACGTAGACAAGGTAGCCGACTCCATTCGGCAGCGCCACGAGCGCGGCCGTTACTTCTCGATTGTCGTCGTAGCGGAGGGTGCAAAGTTTTCGTCCGACGGCTCCGGCGCCCCAATCTTGCAGGACATGGGCAAAGATGAATTCGGCCATGCCAAACTGGGCGGAATCGCAAACATTCTCGCGCGGGAGATCGAGAAGCGTACGGGCTTCGAAACGCGCGCGGTTGTGCTGGGACACATCCAGCGCGGAGGTTCACCGAGCGCTTTCGATCGCGTCCTGGCAACACGGTACGGGTTGGGCGCGATCGACATGGTCCATCGCGGCGAATTCGGCTGCATGGCGGCCCTGCGGTCGAACAAGATCGTGTCGATCCCGCTGAAAGAAGCCATCGCTAAGAACCGGGTTGTCGACAACGAGATGATCCAGATTGTAGACGGGCTATTCGAAGAGATTGGCGTGAGAGAAATTGCGGGTAAGTAGGCGCGGAGAAATCTGACCCGGCGGAAAGAGCGTCATGCTTTTTCCGCCGCGTGACCTGCCCCGAAATCTTCATGGACCAAAGAATGCAAGCAAAGCGCTGGCTTTGGCTCCTCCTCAGTTTGCTCACCGCGGTTACTGCCTGGACCTATATGACTCGAGTCCTGGCGCCATGGGAGTACTATTTCAACGTTGAGGCCGGGACCATGAAAGCGTCCTTGGGAGACTTGTACTCCCCGTGGTCTGGATCCCGGGCGCTGCTCCTGCACGGCAAGAACCCATATGGGCCCGAAGTAACCCATGAGATTCAGATGGCGTTCTACGGGCACGATATCGTTCAGAGCTACGAACCCAGAGCGAAGATCATCGATGAACAGCGGTTTGCCTATCCCGTTTACCTGGTATTCCTTTTAGCCCCGACCGTGTACATGAGTTTTGAAAGGCTGCAAGCCGTGGCCCCGTTGATTTTAGCTGCGGCAGTTGGGGGCGGAGTCTGGTTGTGGATCTCGTTCCTGCGGTGGCGGCGACCGGCGATTATGGCTTCGGCCACTGCGCTCTTCGTACTTGCGTCTCCCCAAATTGCGCAGGGTCTACGGCTTCGTCAGCTGGGGCTCATTGTGGGCTGTCTGCTCGCACTCGCGGTCTGGCTCGTTGGCAGGGATTCCCTGGTGCTGGGAGGCGCAGTCTTGGCGCTTTCAACGCTCAAACCACAAATGATTGCCCTGCCGCTCTCATGGTTTTTGCTGTGGATAGTGGGTGATTGGTCGAAGCGTTGGCGATTGCTGGTCAGTTTCTGTGCGACTTTGGTTCTGCTGGTTGGCGCTGGCGAACTAATCTTGCCGGGATGGCCCCGCGATTTCCTTGCTGGGCTGGCGGCCTACCGCAAGTACGGCCCGTTCTCGAGCCTGTTGCAGCTGGCACTAGGAAACAGCGCTGGTGCCGTAGTCGCCGCTGTAGTTGTTGCGGGACTGCTGGGGTGGGGATGGATGAATCGCAAGCACAGCGCCGACTCGCCCGAGTTCGCGTTCACGCTGGCCCCATTCTTCGCCGGCACCGCCCTAGCATTCCCGCTGATCCCGCCATTCAATCAAGTCTTGCTGATTCTGCCCGCCCTTATCGTCGTGCGCGACTGGGGAAGGATGCCTACGCCTGCCCGTGCGGCTTTCGCGGTGTGCGTGAGTTGGCCGTGGATCGCATCGCTTGCGCTGTTGGCGTCGCGACCGGATTTGAAATCGCTCCGTGCGATCCCTTTGTTGCCGTCGGTGCTGGTCTTATTTCTACCTTTCTTGCTTCCCATCTTGTTGGTGGCCAGACGAAATCCGATCTCAGCATCTGGTTCGGAGATATGACTATCGGGTAGCAGGATCCGATACCCATGGGCACTCTTCAAGGCAACCCGAGCCCCAATGAAACGTGGCTCACGGCACGACGCTTGCGGGCGCATGGCACGATTCTTGCCCTCTGCCTGTGGTCGCTCTATGTATGGAACGTCGCGACCCCGGGCCTTCGCGACCGCAACGGCAATCTGAAGGGCACCGATTTCCTGCACTTCTACACTTTGGGCTCGGTGGCAGCCGCTCATCGTGGGGCCGACTTGTATGACATGAATGCCCAGGCGGCGCTGGCGGCCGCGCGAGTGCCCGAAGCGGCGGGCACCAGGTATTTGCCTCTGTACCCTCCGCAGGTTTCAATCTTCTTTTCGCCGGTGGATCATCTTTCGTATGCCTGGGCCCTGTGTTTGTGGTGGGGCTGCAGTGCCGCTATTTATGGCGTCTGCTGCTACAGCGTTTGGCGGGCATGCCCCAACCTGCGCGACAAGGGCGGGACGGTTGTACTTCTCGCCGTCGCATTCCCGGCCTTTTTTCATCTGATCGCGTGGGGTCAGACCTCGGCTGCGGCGCTCGCCTGTTTCACATTGATGTTCTTTTTGTTGAAGGACCGTCGGGAGTTTCTTGCGGGCCTGGTTCTCGGGTGTCTGATATTCAAACCGCAATTGGGTCTGGCGGCCACAATGACGTTCATAATCATCGGAGCTTGGAAGACTGTTTTAGGTGCTTTTCTTTCGGCGGCGGGACAACTCCTGGTGGGAGTTCTGTACTACGGAACCGAACCGCTACGCCAATGGATACGAACGCTGGGGAACGTGCGGGGTGTGTTGCCTCTGCTCGAGCCAAAACTGTATCAAACCCACTCCTTGCGAACGTTCTGGTCGATGCTCGTGCCCTGGCCTGATGTCGCTTTCGCCCTATATGTTCTGAGCGCAGTGGCCGTGCTCGGTCTGACGATCGCGTGCTGGAGGCGCAATCACGCTGTGCCTCTGCCTCTCCGCTATTCAGTCATGTTGTTAGCAAGCGTGCTGGTGGCACCGCATCTTACCGTTTACGATCTGGTGATTCTGGCGCCCGCATTTATCCTGCTGGCTGACTGGATCGTGAGCCAGCCGGCCACGGCTGGGACGCGCTGGTTGGGAACTCTGTTGTACTTGGTCTACATGCTCCCGCTCCTGGGGCCTTTCACCCGATGGACCCACCTCCAGGGCTCGGTTATAGCGATGTCGATGACGGTGTTCTTGGTCTGGAAGATCGGTCGCGAAGGCTGGCCGACTGCTGCCGGAATCCGGGGCATAGACGCAAAGAGGATTGCGGAAACTTCGTAAAGAAATCCGACACCCGGGCGCTGGCTATCCCTATTTGTGTCCGAAAAGAAATGCGAGCGCTTCGGGAAACCGCCGAGCCCAGTCGGATTCGTGATGAGAAGCACCTTCGTCAATGACCAATCGCAAACGTGAATCGTCCAATCCGGCGCGGCTCAGGATCGCGGCCAGTTCTCGGACGTCGTCAACCACGCTCTGATCTTTGTCTTTCCTCCCCACTTCGGCGGTTCCGGTGGCCAGAAAGATCCTTTCCGGCCAGCGTCTGACTCCGCGGCTCTGGCGGATCAAGAGACGGTTTGACGCCCAAAGAGAAGGACTCTCCAGCAATAATCGTCCAATCACTCCCGGACGTATCGCCGCGGTGTAAAGAGCGATCAGAGCGCCGAGGGACGACCCGCCGAGTCCCGTGTTTTCAGGCCCGCTCGCCACGCGGTAGTTGCGGGCCATGAATGGAATCACTTCTTTGAATAGAAAAGCGGGATATCGCGTGCCATGCACCCGCAGCAGCATCGGATGCAGCGAGCGGTGAGGCATGTACTCGCGCATGCGGTCTCTGCCACCGTTATCCATGCCCACCAGGATCATGGGCGGAACCACGCCGTCGCGGATTAGCCGGTCGCCAGTTTCATCCACCTGCCACTCCACTCCAGTGAAGGAAATGGCGGCCTCGAACAAGTTCTGACCATCGTTCAGGTAGAGGACTGGATAATGCACTCCGGCATTTGCCGAATCTTCGTATCCTGGAGGCAGCCACACCCGCAGGAATCGCGTGTTCCGAAAAATACGGCTGCGAAATTCATGCAGGCGCAAATCCCCGGTCGCAGTCGACACGCGAATCACATTGGCTGCCGGTCCGGAGCCTTGGCTGTCAGTTGGCTGGGATTCTTCCATCAGGAAAAGCGCACTATCAGAATACAACGGAAGGCCTGTATTACGCTCTCGCCGCTCTTACTTTCATCGCGATCGCGAGGACGCTGATGAGAGAAATCAGCCCGAGCGAAATCAGACACAAGATGCACCACGTCATCAGTTCGTACGCTTCGATGTAGGTTAGGTAGAGGGCAAAGGCTAAGCCTGCGATCGCCGCTCCCAGAAGCCGGTTTGGAGTTTCGGCGCGCGCTCTCCAAAACGTCGCCAGGACAAACAGCGCGGCATACCCTGCAACGCCGATCCCGGCCACCGGAATTCCTTCGATCGTCGAGTACACGCTGCGGTTCACGATGTCGCAGTTGAACTTCTGGCCGAACTCGCAATATGTAGTCGCGGACCTGGCATAGTGGCGCTGAAGCGAAATCGCCGACACGATCACGCCCGCCAGCGAGAGGACCGCGATAAGGGCAAAGAGAATTCGGGTGGCACGATGCACGACAACGGATTCCGAAGATTGGTCCAAAGCCGCAGCCGTCATGGCAGTGCACATCCGGTCTTGTCGCTCAGGGCCTCCAGGGATAGCACTCCCTCTTTGGGTGGCTCCGTCCCAAATTGCCAGCTGGGAAACAACTTCACTCCCGCGACCTTGCACTCCGCAGCCTCGTCGGAGGTACCTTTAATCGCGCACTCCACATAAGGAACGTAGTGAAACGACTCACCAAACATCTCTTTCTGGTCGAGGCAGTGCGGACAATAATATAGACCGTACATCTTGGTCTGCTTGGCGGCCAGGCACTGCGCGAAAGAATCGTACTTGTGATTCTTGTAGTGGCGGAAGTACCGGCCCCCTAGTAATGCGGCCGCAAACAGAATCAAGATGCCGCCGTAGGTAAGGACCTTCTTCGCTTTTCCATCGTTCGCGCTGCCATCGCGCACCAGTTGCCGCTTCCGTCGTTCTTCAGACATGATTCATCCTTATATCACGGGCATTTGCTGAACATCGGTCACGCAACAACATTGAGCGCCCCGGGGAGCACGTCCAGTTCCTCGCAGTGCAGGGTGAGCACTTCCCCATCGACCATGACATCGACGGGCGCATCCAGCTTGAACTCGATGCGCTGCACGCCCTGGCGCTCAGCCAAGGGATGCTCGATGTGCGTTCCGTCGTAAAGCCCTGGCAGATTGCGGATCAGTCCCAGCCGCCCAATCGGCCCCCAACGAACGTATTCCACCAAGCCGTCGTTGATCTCGGCCTTGGGAGCAATCATCATCGTTCCTCCCGTAAATTTGCTGTTGTTAAAGGTTAGGAACAGGCAGCGCCGGCTGTCGAAGTCCTCGGCGCCATCGACGCGAACTGGGAACGGGCGACGGTTGAATCGAGCCAGCGTCAGAAGAATCGAAGCCTGGTACCCGAGTTCTCCCCACGAGCTAAAACGTCTCGCGCGCAAAGTGGCCACATCCGCGGAAAAGCCCATACTTAACAAATTGATGAAATGGATCACGCCGGTGCGGTGGCGCAAACGCATTACATCGCAAACTCGGCTCCTCCGGGCGAGCAGCGATTCGATTCCGTACTCGACACCCAGGCTACTGAAATCGCGAAGAAAAGAATTGCCCGTGCCCAACGGCAAGAAACCCAGAGTCGGCCGCTCGCTAACGAGAGCCTGGGGATAGAGGCCGTTCACGATTTCGTAGGAAGTCCCGTCGCCCCCGACCGCAATAAAGTTTCGTACGCCGCGCCCATAGGCCTCCCGCGCAATCTCCGTCGCCTCACCCGGAGCACGGGTCTCCGCCACTGTGACCGCGATGTCGCCGGCCTTCAGGCGCTCCAGTGCGGGGCCCAGCAGTTTCCGGCTCCGCCCGCCTCCAGCCGCCGGATTCACAATCGCAAGATAACTTTGCCCCAAGGTTCCAGATCCATTTTCACAGCAGAATGTATCGCGTGGCGATCGAACTTCAGCGGCCGGTCACAATCCCACCATTGCTTCCCGTCCCACCGACTTCCCGATGTCCTCAGCCAGAACTTGTCGCTTGATCTTCATCGAAGCTGTGCGAGGAAAGTCCTTCTCCCAGATCAAATATCCGCCGACCCGTTTGAAGTCGGGCAAGCGGCGATTCCGGGCGGAAATGTCTTCCAGCAACTTGCTATCGAATTTCTGATTCTGTTCCAGCCGCAGGATGAGGACCAGGCTTTCGCGCCCGAGTTCTTTTTTGGGCCAGACATAGTTCGCCGCAAACACCGCATACTCTTTCACGGGCAGACCGTCGAAAACAGTCTCGATATCTTCCGGGTAGATATTCTTCCCGCCCTCGGTCACGATCATGTTCTTCTTGCGCCCAAAGAGCTGAAGATGGCCACCGCTCTCGAAGCGGCCCAGATCGCCGGTCAGAAGCCAGCCATCGACGATGGACTCCAACGTGAGTTCGGGATCGTCAAGGTAGTGCGACATTACTGTTTTGCTGCGGACCGCGACTTCTCCCACACCATCCGCATCGGGATTCAGAATGCGCAGTTCGACTCCCGGCAGCGGCTTGCCAACCGTATCGGCACGGAACGGTTTGAGATCGTTGAGAGTAAGCGCCGTTCCGGCTTCAGTGAGGCCGTAGCCGTTCACCACAGGAATGCCGAGATCGTAGAAGAACTGCATCGTCGAGGGCTCCATGAAGGCGCCGCCGGTGATCAACGCTAGCACGTCGCCCCCGAAACCCCGATGAACGTTCGGCAGCAGCAGGCGGCTGAGTTTCATATTCGGGCGGCGGCGCGTCAGCAGCCGGTTGGTCGCAATCATGGTATTCAGGAATGCCCGCTTCCAAGACGGCAATTCATCGAACTTTGCACGCAGGCCGCGCTCGAGATTCTTTACGATCATCGGGACCAGCGACACGTAGGTGATGCGGTAGCGCACAAAGGCATCGCGCACGAACTCAGGACGCAGCGTACGCAGATGCACGACACAGGCTCCGCACACGAAGGGACCAATGAAGCCCACCATGAAATCAATCGCGTGATTGGTCGGCAGAATGCTCAAATACCGCACGCCCGGCCAGAAGGGGTACCACGCGGTCAGCGCGCGGCACTGCTCCAGATAGTTTTCGTTGGTCAGGACGCAGCCCTTGGGGCGCCCACCCGTTCCCGAAGAATAGACGATGCACGCGACGTCGTCTTTCTGGCGCATGACGAAGTCAGGAGAGCCTTTGCGCTTGAAGTCTTCCCAGCGAAACGCGCCCGCCAGTTCCACCCCTAGCGGAGCCTCCGTCACCAGAACGATCTTGGTCCCAATCTTCTGAAAGTCGGGCGACTCCATGATCGCCCGCCAAAGGTGGTACTCGACGATCAGCACCTTGGCCTTGGAGTGGGCCAGCAGTTGCAGGTGCTCCGCCGCAGTCAGCTTGTAGTCCAGCGGGACCAGAACGCCACCGCAGTAAAAGATCGCGTACGCAGAGATCAGCCATTTCGACTGATTCGTCATAACGATGGCTGCGCGGTCGCCGGCATCGTAATCGGCGTCCTCAAGAGCTCGCGCCAGCGGCAGCGCGATCTCCTTGAAATCGGAGTACGTCAGGCGGACTTTCTCGCGATCTCGTTCCGCTTCGATCAGGCAGATTTCGGAGGAAAAGCGGTCGAGCGCATCGCGCAGCGCAGCGCCCAGACACGTGTATTGGCGGAGATCAAGCATAAGGAGATTGCTGACTGTAGATTGTAGATTGCTGATTCAGAAACGGATATGGTGTCCGCAGGCACGTTCCTCAACAATCAACAATCAAAAATCATCAATCAACAATGGGATTCCCATTTATAGCCGGGCCTGAATCTTGGCGGCCAGTGTGCGAAAGTCGGTCACGCCTTGCAGTTCGTAGTCCGGCAGCTCGACGTGAAAGTGGTTCTCGAGGCGCGTAAGCAGATCGAGCGTCTGCAGGCTGTCGATCCCGAGCGCTTTGAAGAAGTCGGCATCGGGTGAGAGTTTCTCGCGCGGCACTTTGAAATGTGCCGCGGCCAAGGTAAGGATTTCATCAAGTGTCTGATCAGTCGTTTGCATGTGAGTGACTCTAAACTCTCTTGAGATTTCTAACAGCGCCGCGTTCTCAGGGCAAATAGGGCTGCGCATCCGTGCTCTCTACAAATTTCCTCAATCCGGCTTGCACGGCTGGCCGGGAAAACAATTCGCAGAAGACGTCGATTTCCCTTCGCAATTCATCGTGCGGAACGGGCTTGATGAATTGCTTGGCCGCCACGGCGGTCAGCCGGTCGAACTTTCCGATCTGGGCTGCGGTCGCCCGGGCCGCGCGCAACGCCTCGCCTTCCGAAACGACCTGGCTTACCAGGCCGATCTGCTGAGCCTTGGCGGCGTTGAAGCTGCGGCCGGTCAACAGCAGATCGCGTACGACCGCGTTCCCCAAATCCCTTTTCAGGCGCGGGATTCCGCCGAATCCGGGGATCAGTCCCAGCCTCAGTTCGGGAAAACAAAAGCGAGCCATCTTATCGGCGATGATCAAATCACATACCAGCGCGAGTTCAAACCCTCCACCAAACGTCACGCCATGGACGGCAGCAATCGTGGTCAGTGGAGCGGCATCAATTCGATTCAGCACGCGATGAATTCGCTCCAGAAACTCGCGCACGCCCCGGGCAGCTTCGGACTTCTCCATCGCTTGCGACCGCTCATAGAGCTCCCGCAAATCAGCGCCGGCGCAGAAACCGGACTTCAACTCGCTGTGGATGATGAGCGCGTGCGCATCTTTCTCAAGATCGTCGAGCGCGGATGCAAATTGCTCCAACTCACCGAGCGATAGCGAACCCAGCTCGTTGCAGGGACCACGGTGAAGCGCGAGCTCGACGACTCCGCCCTGCACCTGCCACGACAGCGCCTGCCCTTTGAATTGATCCTCGCCCAAAACAGTCCCTTCCGCTGAACCCCTCGGCCCTATACCGCCTGCTTCACTTGATACATTTCTTCGATCTCGCTCTTCATGCGCGCTGAGATCAAGTCGCGTTTCAACTTTCCGTTCGCGGTGAGCATCCCATTCTCAATGGAGAACGGCTCCTGCCGCAGGCAAAATGCCCGTATCTGTTTGTAGTGCGGAAGCTGCGGGTTGACCGCGTCCAGCGCCGCCTGCACTTGTTTCCCAGTCACACTGCCCGTGACGACCGCCGAAAGATACCCTCGGCCATTGCCGACGACAACTACCTGCTGCGCACCCGGCAGATGGTGGGCGATTTCCTCTTCTATGGTTTCCGGCGCGATCTTGTGGCCCGATCCTAGAACGATCAGATTCTTTATCCTACCAACGATCCGCCAGTTTCCAGAGGCATCCATCTCGCCCTGGTCGCCGGTGCGAAACCAGCCGTCGCGCAGCACATCCGCCGTCTGCTGCGGCCGGTTCCAGTAGCGCGGGAAAACATTCGGCCCGCGCACAATGATCTCGTCGTTGTCGCCGAGCCTCATCTCAATGCCGGCGATCGCGGGGCCGACGCGTCCGGGGGCGACATGGTGGGGATCGTCCATAGTGCAAATTCCCGTCGTCTCCGTCAGTCCGTAGACCTGCAATACCGGAATGCCGAGCATGGCGAAGTAGTCTTGGGTCTCGGGAGTGAGGGGCGCCGACCCGCAGATCAGGGCTTTCAGATTCTCACCAACCATCTTCTTGCGGATCGCGGGAAGGACCACGGCATTGGCCAGCCATAGCCATGCCGCATCGGTGGCTTGCGCTCGTTTTTCTTTCTGCCGCACCCACGCCGCTTTGGATCGTGAGTAAATCGCATGCACCACTCCACCCTTTTGTGCGATCTGCTCATCCACGCCGCGCCGTATGCGCTCAAGTAATTGAGGCACATTCAGGAAATAGTGCGGCGACGTCGCCGGCATGTCGCTCGGAATCTTCGTCAAATCGGTATTGAGCGTGACCACGCTTCCACGCAGCAGGAACGTCAGCACGGCGATCCACGAAGCGCAAAAACTAAGCGGCAGGTAGTGGAATATCTGGTCCTGCCCCGACCGTCCTCCCATGAGGGAGTCGAGCCGCGCCGAAGTGCAACCCAGCATGAACCCTACATTCGCCGCGGTCAGCACCACGCCCTTGGCTTCGCCCGAGGTGCCAGAAGTGTAGATGATGGTGACGGGGTCGGCATCGCGCACTTGCGGGCGATCCAGAGCAATCCCGCCCCCATCCGCAAAAATCTCGTCAAAGAGGCATTGCTGCGGCCCTTCAGGCCAGATCTGCCGAATTCCCTCGCGCAGAGTCGCGTCGCCACAGCACACTAAGGCAGGTGTGCTGTCCTTCATCATCGCAACCAACTCCGCCGGAGCTTGGCGGGAGTAGAGCGGAACCACAATCAGTCCCTCGGCCATCGCAGCCAGGTCGACCGCTATCCAGCGAATGCTGTTGGCCGCCAGGACTCCACAGCGGTCGCCTTTATTCAGTCTCTTCGCCGCTAGGAACGTTCGTGCCTTGCGGATCAACTCGAGGAGTTCGCTACCCGTCACGCCCGTGACCTGGCCATCGCGGATCTCCCGCAGCACCGTCGTGTCCCCGGTCGCTTTCAGTTGCGAAAATATTTCTCCGACAAATGGCATGAAGTTTTATTACCGGAATCGCAGCGGACTCAACTGTATGCGGCCACCAACTGGCGCAACGAGGCATTCATAGGCGGGAGGTAGTCCTCCCAACTCCATTCGCCGGTGCGCGTCTGGAATTCGGGATACCGCCGTTGGACCTCTTCCTCGAAGAAAACGCCCATCCGCGCCATCACCTTCAGATTCTTGACCACAGTACGGGCAATGCCGTCGGCGATGCGCTCGCCCTGCGTGGCCAGGGTCTCCAGCGCGACCAGCAATTTCGGCTCGAGATCCGGGTCGTCGACGGTCATTAGCAACTCGGGGTGGCCGCGCTCCCGCATCAGATTGCGGATGCGCTCGTCCATGGTGATCCCCGCTGATGGTACCAGCGCCGGCATGGAGGTCACGATACCGTGATAGCGCGACGAGGCCATCATGTGGCACGAGCGCAGAATGCTGACCAGTTCATACATGTTGTACTGGTCCGAGGTCAGTACCGGAACTCCGCCAAGCTTTTCGGAAATGCGGTTGGCCGGACGCGCGTCCAGTCGCTCGGTAGCCACCAGAATGACGAATACATTTCGCTGCTTGCGGAACGCATCCACCGCATTGGCAATCGAAGTCCAGTAATGCTGATAGGCGCGATCAGCCGCCGGACCCGAGTTGTGAAAATAGACAGTGCGGTAATGACTGTCCTTGTATGCTCCGGTCAGGCTCCGCAAAGCGTACTTTGCGACCGACGCTTTCACCGGCCACTCAAACGGATTGATCGGGCAGACCACGAGAACGGGTGTGTGCCCATCCCAACCGACTTGCCGCAAAACGCTCTGTCCAAATTCAGCCGGTCGCGGCTCGAATGTCCACGCAGTGTCAGTGCCGAGTTCCGTGGGCACACCCAATTCGCGCAATACCGTGCGCGACTCTTCGTTGCGCGTAATGACCAGCGAATTTCTGCAATAGCGGCCACACATTTTGGCGACTAAGGGGTCCATATGGCCGGCTTCTGCGCCGTATCCGATGGAGAGTTTGTTCTCCACCGCGGCAATGCCGAGCGAGCCAATCATCATCGTGGTCAGGGCGTTCGCAAACTTGCTCTTGAACATGGAGCCTTCGCACGCCACCACGCCATGGTGCTTCGGAACTTCATCCGACAAAAAAGGCGGAAAGATATCCGGCAGATGCACCTGCTTCGTACCCTCGAAGTATCCTTTTGAGAAGTCGAAGTTCTGACTCATCACGCTGAACTCCACCCGCTCCGCGCCCAGGATATGCCGGATCTGGCGCAGCATTTCGTCGACGCGCACATCCGAACCCATGTTGCGGGTGCCGTTATATCCGGCAAAGAGCAGCTTCAGCTTTTCGCCCGGCTGCCAGGAAGTGTTCCCCCCGAGCATCCATCTGGCCTTGGCCCGCTCGATGTTGCCGCTGACCCACGCTTCCAGAATGAAGTCCATCATGCGGCAGTCCCTCCGCGAGCCGCGGGCCAGGGCTTGTACTGAAACTCAAAGTTGTTCTCGCGGCTGAACTTCAGCAGAGGAAAGCTGTACTGAGAAAACGGGACGGGCTTGCGCTTCAATTCGGAGGTCACTCGCGTGTTGTCGAACACCGTGTTCCACACCAGATACGGCATGAATACTTTCATCAGCGACGCGCCCTTGGCGACGGCTCCCTTGCGATTGGAGAGGAAGTTGACCGAACCGGCGAAGGGCTTCTCCGCAAATGGCAGGAAGATGGGCCCACGCTTCTGCTGCGCGGCAGCCAGCGCGGTCGTCAACTCGCGGAACGTTTGCGATCCGGTCCCGGAAGAAAGATGGTAAGTGTCGTATTGCGGCTGATCCCTCTGGTGTAAGGTGGCGATCGCGTCCGCGACGAAATCCACATTCACAATGTCGATCTTGTCCGTCGGACGAAACGGCAGCACCGGCAGTCCGGCCAGAAATACGAACGCTTTGACCATATCGAACTGCGTGGTTTCCGCGTGGCGGCTGTCTCCCAGCACAATACTTGGACGAAAGACCGTCTTGGGAGTATCAGGCAGAAGTACCCGCGTCATGTGCTCACAAAACTTCTTGGTGCGCGCGTAGGGATCGTAATCGGACCGATCCCACTCGATGGAGCGATCTTCGGTGACCACTTCGTTACTGCGCTTTCCTGCCACGGCGACCGTGCTGACCTCGCTGAAGCGTCGTAGGCCGTGATAGTGCTCAGCGTGCCGCGCCAGAGTGAGCACCTCGAGCGTTCCGCGAAGGTTTACGTTCAGGCAACTCTTCTCCGACTTGCGGTTGAGCGACGCCGCGCAGTGAATCACTGAATCTGTGGTGTGTACCAACCGGTCGTATTCGTCGCGGTTCAGGCCAAAGCCATTCACAGTGAGATCTCCGCAAAAGATGCGGACTTTGGTCTGCAGGTACTCAAAGAAGCGCGGAAAATCAAGATGCAATTGCAGCGCGCGCCACAGGCGCAATTGTGCTTCTTGAGGATCGCGCGCCCGCACCAGTACGTTCAAGGAGGCTCCGTGGCCATCCAACAGGTTGGCGGCAACATGTGCGCCGATGTATCCGGTTGATCCGGTCAGGAATATCGCCACGTGGCTCCATCGGTCCCAGTCTTCACGGCATCTCCGTTCGCGGGCGCAAGTTGAAAGGTGCGAGGAGGCCGGGCTTCGAGAGGCCTCCCTTCGATCAAGGGATACGTCCAGCGGCGCAGGGCCGGGATGTGAATGTTGATCCAGTACTCCCACCAATCGAGCGAACGCGTATCGTAAGCAAAAGTGGCCTGCTCTTCCGGCACGAGTGCGTAGGAAAGCTTCTCGATATTTTCCGCGGCAAAATCATGCTCGTTCAACAGAATGAAAGGCTCGAATAGCTCAATCAGCTTTTCCAGGCGCTCCAGACTACGCTCAGTCTTCACCAAAGGCGCCTTCTTCAGCGGCAACGGCGACATGACTCGTTGAATAGACTTCACAATCGCCTTCTGCGCCGGCGCCGACATCCGGTTGTACCGCGTCTTCGAAACTGGAATCGCATCGAACCGGAGCCGCAGCCACGATTCCAGGCCTTCCTGCGCGCGGTAGTGCTTGCGGTGCGCCAGAGACGTCAACTCGATCGACCGGCCCATATCGCACGGGTTGGTTACGGACGTCGCGAGCTGATACATCGCGTCATGTCTGCGTTCCATCACAGCGGCGGCAATCAAAGTCATGCCGCTGCAAACCGCATCGACCGGAATGATGTCGAGCCGTTTGCTTTCGTTCGTGGGCAACTGCCGGAAATATGTCCCGAGCAGATACGACAGCGACGCAGAAGTATTGATGCCCTCGTTCCACCCGAGGAACGGCTTGGCGACCGAGGTCTCCACGATTGCCGGACGTATAATCGCGACCGGCAATCCCACGCCGTGTTTCGCGATCAGCGACTCGGCCAGGCTCTTGGTGAGCGTATAGGTATTGGGCCAGCCCAATTCCTTGGCGCGCCGCGTCCCGGCCTCGGTCAGATAGGTCTTCAGCCAGCGGACGCGGTTCTTGCGGATCTGATTCTCAAGCGCGGCGCCCTGAAGGTTTTTCGCCGCATGCTCCTTGGACTGTGCCTGCATGCGCAAGCCCGATGTGACTTCGTCGCTCTCCGCCTGTATCTCAGCCTGCTTCACAAACTCCTGCAGCGAGTGCCATTCCTGCTCGGCGTCGAAGTCGGCCAACCCGCGCGGGTTGTAGTTCGGCGTCAGTTTCTCGCTGACGCGCCCATCCTGCTCCCCGGCCACATAGCACGTAGAGAGATGCACCAGTCCCGCGTGATCCGCCGTTCGCACAAACTCAAGAATGTTGACTGCGGCGTTTGTGTTGGTCGTGAGAGCGTCGCGCAGGTCGGGATTGAAATCCGTCAGTCCCGAGCTATTGATGAGGAGATCCAGGTTCTTCTGCAAGCGGCGTGCCGTGTCGGCGTCGAGCCCGAGTCCGGGTTGGGTCACATCGCCTTCGACGACCTCGATCTTCTCCCGCAGGAAATTGAGGAATTTGTCCCCGTGCCGCTCAAATAGCGGATCGAACACGGGCGAGTCTTCCACCATCTTCTCGAAGCGCCGCTCCGCAGGATTCGACTTTTGCCGCCGAATCAGCAAGTAAATCCGTTTCACGTCGGGCAATTCCAGGAGCGTATTCGCCAGCCAGACCTTGCCGATGAATCCAGTGACGCCGATCAGCATCACGTGCTTTCCCGAGAATGCCGCGCGAACCGAAAAATTCTGGGCCTGCCTCTGGCCCTCAAAATGGACGACGGGCCGCGTCGGCGCCACAGGCCGCCGCTCGGCGGGAATCACGGCAGCCCGCAGGTCTTCTACGGAGATATCCAGTTGCCGCGCCAGGGTTTTCGGGGCCCTGCGCCCGTCTGGGTTCTCTTCAGAGATGCGGGCGAACGCCCCGCGCGGCCGGATCACCGGCTCCAGCAACCTTCCGGTCGCAGTGCCATCGCGAAACTCCAGTCGGTTGGCCACAATCCGCTTGACCCCGAGATGCTGTGCCAGCGGACGCATCACGTGCTCCAGCCCCTGGCTCACCAGCACAACGTCCGCCCCGGCTTCCACCAACTCCTGCACCTTGCGAACGCCCCGCTCTTTGAGGCGCGGCTTCAGCTTGTAGAGGAAGAACTCTTCCCCGAGCAGGTCAAGGCGGTCGCGGGTGACTCCGCGCAGCACTGTATGCACCGCCCGGGTAGCAAACTTGCGGTTCGTGGAATAAAGAAACGGCCGCAGCAGCGCCATCAGGAAGATCTGCCCGCGCCGCCGGAAGCGCTCGGCGAAGGTCTGGGCATTCCAGGTAAAAAAGGCCACGGGTTCGACCACGGTCAGGTCGAGGAGGCTGCCCTCCACCCGCCAGTAGACGCTGGGGGCCGTACTGGAATTGTAGTTTGTCGGTTCCAAAATTGCTGTCAGTTCCTCTACAGACCCATTACCGGCTGTCAGGCGAAGCTTCTATTGTAAACAAATGACGGGACGTAGCGAAGTGGAAGCGCGCTTTGTTCGCGATTTTGAGGGAACAGCTTTCCACAGGATCTGCATATAAGGTATACCTCATGCCGGTCCAGTCGATCTCTCGCCGGCGGGGGCACGGCCGACGATCAATGCGATTGCGCCGCTGAGGGCCAGGGTCGCACCTATCGCCAGCAATCCACCGCGAAAGCCGCCGTTGAGCTTGCGGAAGAATCCGATAATGTCAGGCCCGTAGTACCCTCCCAGATTCGCCAGCGAGTTTATCACCGCGATTCCCGCCGCTGCCGAAAGACCCACCATCCGGGAAGTCGCCATTGCCCAGAAAGGCCCCACCATCGATTCCGCGCAAACCAGCGCGAGGCCGATGCACGCCACCACCACAAGCGTAGAACTGCCATAACCCGCGGCGACCAAGGCAGCCGCTCCCACAAATGCGGGAACCGCCGTGTGCCAGCGGCGCTCTCCGGTACGGTCGGAGTGCATGCCCGCCAGGACCATCACAATCGCCGTTACAAGGAACGGAAGAGCTGACACCATCCCGGTCAGGAAGTAGCTGAGGCCTGACAGCGACCGGATCACGCTCGGCAACCACAAGGTGACTCCGTACATTGTGGTCGCGACCCCAAAATACACGAGCGACAGCATCCAGATTCTGGGGCTCACGAGGACCTCCCAGAAACTGCCCTTCTGTAGCGCCGGCTCAGCCTGCTGTTCACGAGCCAGCCTGTCCAGCAGCCAGGCTCGTTCCTCGCCCTTGAGCCAGCCCGCTTCTTTCGGGCTATCCGACAAGACCCAGAACACGGTCGCTCCGAGAAGGATGGCCGGAACGCCCTCCATAAGGAACATCCATTGCCAGCCCGAGAGCCCCTTGCCGCTGATCCCGAGCAACGCCCCTGAAACTGGACTACCCACGATCCCGGCGATTGGATTCGCGGTCATAAACCAGGCGACCGCCCGGCCTCGTGCGTTCGCCGGAAACCACCGCTTCATATAAAGGATCATGCCGGGGAAGAATCCGGCCTCGGCGGCGCCCAAAAGGAACCGCATCCCATAGAAACTGATGGGGCCGCGGATGAAGATCATGAGACAGGAAATCACGCCCCAAGTCACCATCAGGCCTGAAATCCACCGCCGCACGCCGAACTTCTCGAGCACGAGATTGCTGGGAAGCTGAAAGAAGAAATATCCGGCAAAGAACATCCCCGCCGCGCGGCCATAGGCGCGGTCGCTCAGACCAAGCTGCCCGCGCATCTGCAACACCGCAAAGCTCACATTGATTCGATCAAGGTAGGCAACTATGTACAGCAGGAAGAGAAACGGCATGAGCCGCCACATCAGTCGAGAAACGACGGCGGATTCCAGGCGGTCGGGAGCAGTTTCCAAGAGTAGGTTCCGGTTCTCGGTCGAGTTGTTCAGTGGTGCGAGGATTCTACGCTAAGCCGAGCCTTTCCCGAATTTCGGCCACGATCTGTTGCGGTGAAGAAGCGATTTCAACGATCACTGCTGTGTCCGGCTCTTCCAAGTCGGCGAACTGACTGGACAGAATCTGTTCGCCGGCAAAGTGTCCCTGCCGCGAACGCAGGCGGTCTGCGATCAGGTCCGCACTTCCCTTCAGATACACGAACCGGACTTCCGGGCCGGCTTCGAGTTCTCTCCGGTAGCTGCGTTTCAGGGCAGAGCACGCCAGCACTACATTGTGCTTGTCGTTGATCCAATGGATGATCGCCGCGCGGAGACGCTCTAGCCAAGGCCGGCGGTCGTCGTCGTTGAGGGCTATTCCCTGCCGAATCTTCTCGACATTCGACAGAGGGTGAAAGTCGTCCGCATCGGCAAACTCCCAGCCGGATTGCTCGGACAGCAGACGTCCAACAGTCGTCTTCCCGGCGCCGACCACTCCCATCACGATCACGATCATGGGTGAAGATTGTAGTTCCTATTGGGTGCTGACTCGCTTGTAGCGCCGGCATCTTGCCGGCTGTAGCGGGGGCATCTTGCCCGCGCGGGTGGGGGCGAGACGCCCCCCACGACAGCCGCCGAGACGGCGGCGCTACAAATTCGCCTATTTCTTGGAGTACGTTTTCTGTACACCGGTTCGGCTGTTCGTGACTGTGAATGCGCCGTTCGCTTCCGCCGTGACCTTGAGGTACTTCCCTTCGCAGTTTTCTTTCACGTTCGCAATTCGCTCCTCGGCGATGTTGTGGTCTTTGTCCGATTCAGCAGCATAGTGAAGCTGCCACAAGTCTTCAAGCCCCGGAGAATCATGGACGATTTGCCACGCCGCGGGACTCGACCCCTTGCGGGGGCCATTGTCGATTACAGCCACACGAGGATGGAGGGCCCAAACCAGAGCCTTCGGGTTGGAGAGATCCGCCCCGTGATGGGTCACCAGAAAAAGATCGACTGTGCCGAGCAAGTTATTCGGACATGCAATCTCAATCTCCTTCTTCTTGGTGAGATCGCCAAGGTCCAAAAAGCGAAAGTGCCCGTAAGTAATCAGAACGCCCACGGAACGGGCATTCTCCGTGCTGTCCGAAGCGGCGGCGGGTTCAGCGCCGCAGTACGAATTCGCTTCTCCGGCGCCCGGCAGTGGACTTGTAATGTGATCGCCCGCAGCCGCCAGTACTTTGACTTCCAGTCCTTTAATCGGCAGCCCCCATCCGGGCTTGACCACGACGTGAGCGCGGCCAGCGATTGCCTTCTCATAGGCGGCATAGTCGGTGCGCGTCACTTCCGAGTCTTCCAGGTTCGGCCCGTGGTCGACAAACGTACCCACCTTAATCCCGTCCACCAACTGCGGGACGCCGCCAACGTGATCGCGATGATAGTGGGTGACCAGGACGTAATCGAGTTGCTTGATGCCGGCCTGGTGGGCGGCAGCCACGATCCGGTCGGCGTCGCGGCCTTCATACCCGGGCCAGCCCGTATCGATCAGCAGCGACTGCCCAGACGGGCTTACGACCAAAGTCGCCTGCCCACCCTCCACGTCGATGAAGTAAATCTGCAGCGCCTTGGGACTCTCAGCAGCAGAGGCCCAAGGCGAACCCGCACCCAAGATACAAAGGCACAGACTGAAAACGGCAATCAGGACTGGAGGCATCGGTTGGCACCTGATCGGAAGATGTTGCCGAAGATTATGCCACGAGGCACAGGAATGCGGCATGGTTGTTTTCCAGGTGAGCCGGATGGGTAAGAAACAGCGCCCCAACAACTCGACACCGCGGCTTTTCTCCATCTAAGCCCTGAACCCTGCTTAAGGACAGTTGGTCGGAGACGCACGACCAGCAAACCGAGCTTCAATCCATCCAATCTGATCTCTCACCGATTCGCCAATCACTCGCCCCGAGTCAAGGCCGGGATATCGTTCCCACTGAACCCGATCTCCCTGTTTGCACATGCGGGCAAACGCTTGAGCCCTCGTCGTTGGAGGAATTGCCGGATCCGCATCGCCCGTGATTACGAAAATTGGACTATACGCCCGGGTCTGGCCAATCTCATTGCGGTCAAAATACTTGCGCACGAACGGATTGGTCTCCCAACCTGGCTTCACGATTTCAGCAAGGGACAACTCTGGAGTCGTTCTTTCCTGCGAGCACGTCTGCTCCAATTGGTTGTAGAGTGGCAAGGCCTTCGCGGTCAGTATGTCGGTTACCTGGAACTGCGGATAAACCGTCTTGACTCCATAAGCCAGGGACGGAAGCATCGCGCTCGAAGAGCCGTTCACGGAGTGCTCGTAGCTCTCTCTTGCGCTGGCAAGAACCGAAATCGCGATACCTCCAAGGTAGTTGGGGTCGCGAACCTCGTTTTCCTTCTCTGCGACTCCAGTAGCCGCCAAAGCTCCTTCGGCCTCCCCCATGACAATCCACCTCGCGCCCAACTGCGGCACCGCCGCCCGGGCTGCCAAGACGGAATTGATGAGATCGCTCGCATTGGACGGACCATCCAGAAATGCATTCCGGAACTTGGTCCCAAGACCCGCGTAATCTGTGGCGACCACGGCATACCCTAGGTTCACATACATCGAGAGGAACGGACCGTGTCCTACATTCCTCATCAGCGAAGGCGCACATTGACGCGCAATGCCAGTAGCCGCGTGGGCCCACGCAATGACAGGCCACCCCCCGGCGGGCGGCCTCTTGCCGTACGGATAGAGCACGACTCCGGACACTGCCAGGTCTTCTGCGCTGGCGGATCGAGAGTGATACAGAATGCGAACGGCGGAGACGGAGAGCGGGAG